>ERZ1643246.443-NODE-443-length-53820-cov-6.364140_pt1 | contig 53820 bp, 48 predicted proteins | sample MGYA00579265_ERZ1643246 | MGnify/ENA primary metagenome ERZ1643246 (study PRJEB29033, sample SAMEA4952261) | chicken gut metagenome | biome: Broiler Chicken; feature: Gastrointestinal Tract; material: Caecum | place: Ireland | collected 2018 | study: Broiler... | reverse complement strand
TTCGGCGCGCACTGCTCTGCCTGCGGGCGCCTTTGCGGGAGCGGCAGAATTTCCACGCCTGTCTTTTCCCATAAAGAATATGCCGAGCGATCCGGGGCCCACGTGCGCCCCGCTCACGATGTCGAAATATTCTATCGTAACATCCTTCGCGCCCATCGCGCGCACCATGTCGGCAAGCGCAAGCGCGTCCTCTTCGCAGTTGCAATGGCTTATCGCAACCGTGCTCCCTTCGGGAAACACGGCATTGTTTTTATAGCAGTCGGCAAGTTCGGCCACCGATTTCTTTCTGCCGCGCACCTTTCCGCACATGGCTATCCTGCCGTTGCCGTCCGCCCTTAAAATGGGCTTTATATTGAGTATGGTGCCCGCTATCGCCACTGCGCCCGAGATCCTTCCGCCCTTTTTAAGGTATTTCAGGTCTGCCACGGTAAAGTAGGAATTCAGCCTGAAGCGGCTGATCTCCAGTTGCTTAAAGCACACCTCGGCACTCTCGCCCATGTTTTTCAGCCTTGCGGCCTGCACGGCCAGAAGTCCCTCGCCGAAGCCCGAGTTTGCCGAATCGAACACGTACACTCTGCGCCCCGGATAGTCTTTTTCCAGCTGCTCCGCGGCAAGGCAGGCCTGCTTGTGCGTGCCGCTCACCTGTGCCGAAATGGTTATTATCAGCGCGTCCCTGCCCTCTTTGAGCGATTGTTCCGCCGCGTCGTAAAAGCGCTGCGAGGATATCAGCGATGTGGAAACTTCCGCGCCGCGGCTCATCGCGCCGTAAAAGTCGCGCGCGTCGTCGGAAAACGGCCTGCCGCTGTAGCATATAACCTTTTTTCCGTCGCACGTGCACTCGTACGAAATTACTTTTATGCCGCAGTCGGCTATCATCTTTTCGGTAAGGTTTGCCGAGGAATCGGCGTAGATATCGAATTTTTCGTTCATTTTATGCTCCTTGAAATTCTATGTAAATTTGCGCCCGCGAATATTTGTCTGCGTGCCTTAGTCGCTTTGAGTGCACCGCTGCGGGCATTTATTATCCTCTGCATCCGTGGCGGCAGGGCGCCGGTTGCGGATCCGTTCCTGCCTACATCAGCTATTATACACAAAAATTCCGCCCATCACACCCTAATGTTGGACGCATGCGTTCTACAAATAATTCTGCGCGCCGAACCACCCTTAAAACCTACTCTACCGTAAAAATTTCACGCTCTACTCACAGTAGAGTTTGCAAATTTGTTGCTTTGCCTGCAGTTATATGCTAAAATTAGAGCATGAGCGGAGAAGATATTAAAGAAATAATTGCAGAAAACCTCCTGCGTTTCCGCACTCAGGCGGGGCTTACGCAGGCACAGCTGGCAGAGCTGCTCAACTATTCCGACAAGGCCGTTTCAAAGTGGGAGAGGGGGGAATCGGTGCCCGATATCCGCGTGCTCATGCAGATCGCCGAAATTTACAACATAAAGCTGGACGATCTTGTCGCGCGCCCTGCGGAAAAACATGTCAGGCCCGAGCTGAACAAGCGCAAAAAGCGCTTGCTCATCACCCTGCTCTCGTTTGCCCTCGTCTGGTTCATCGCCACGGGCATATTCGTCATTTTAAGCTATATAGACGGGCTGGAATACGAGTATCTCAGTTTCGTGTGCGCCACGATAGCATCCTCGGTGGTGCTCACGGTATTTTCGGCGCTGTGGGGCAACCGCATAACCACGGCCGTCGCAAGTTCACTGGTGCTGTGGTCGTTCGCCGCCATAGTGTTCACGTTTTTGTATCTGTTCACGGAAATACCGCTGCCGTGGCTGATATTCGTGGCCGCGGGCGTGTTCGAGGTGCTCATAATTTTCTGGTTCGTGTTCCGCAAGGTAAAGTAAGGCCTGCGGAAATACCGCGGCGGCGCGCGAATATAATATCTGCGTGAAAATCTTTTCCGCCGTAAAACCCGCCCTCGGCGCGGGCATCGCCTGCCTTGCGTTCTGCCGTTTCTTCGACGGGTGTGTACGATGTGCCGCCTTTGCGCTTGCCGTCGGCATGCTTATGTATGCGATAGCCCCGCACATATGCCCCGTTCTGCGCCATTTTTGCATAGCTGCGGCGTGCGGCGCCGCGGCGCGCATCACCTGCTGCGGCGGGGCGTTCGTCCTGGGTACGGCCATGCCGTTCGTCACCGGCCTTGCCCTGTGCGACGGGCTGTGTGCGCTGCTGCGCGCGAAGAGGAGTGCTGCAAAGTCCGTTCTGCGGGCGCTTGCGCGCGCTTTTGCCATGGCTGCGGGCTACGCCCTCGCGTTCCCGCTCCAAACGGCGGCAGCGCCGTCTCCCGACATCTTGTGGAGCGCTGCGGGCGCGTTCGGGTTTGCGCTCATGCTCGGCGCGCGTCCGTTTTCGGGTGCGCTTGCCGCGCTTGCCTGCGGCGCCGCGTGCCTGTATACAAACATCTTTGTCGCGGTGTTTGCTGCATATGCGGCATGCGATCTGCTGGGCAGGCCTTCGCTTGCGAGGATCGCCGTCGTTCCGCTCGTCCCGGGCGGAGGGCTGCTCATCGCCTTTACCGCGCTGCTGAAAGGCAGCTTTGCGCTCGCTGCCGGCATGCTGCTCGTCAGTGCGCATGCTTTTTTAAGCATTGCGTTCGCTCGCGTGTGCGCACATGTTCTCACGGCAGCAGTTTTCCGCCGTGCGCCGCGGCCGCAATAACGTCAGCTTACGGGTACTCTTCGTACCGTTAAAGGAGAAATACAATGGATCTGAAAAAACTTGCCGCAAGGCTCATTCCCGACGAGGACCTGCCTTCGCTTTCCGACTGCGAAAGGGCATATCCCCCGCGCAGCCTGCCCGATGGGGCGGAGGTGACGAGGCTTGCGCCGTCACCCACGGGCTTCATACACCTCGGCAACCTTTACAGCGCGCTTGCGGACGAGCGCGCCGCCCACACCACGGGCGGGGTGTTCTACCTGCGCATAGAGGACACCGACGAAAAGCGCAGGGTGGAGGGCGCCGTGGAATCGGTGATACGCTCGCTCAAATACTTCGGCGTGGACTTCGACGAGGGCGCCGAGATCGACGGCGAAAACGCCTACGGGCCCTACTATCAGCGCAGGCGCGCGCAGATCTACCGCGCCTTTGCCAAAGATCTCATCGAACGCGGGCTCGCCTACCCCTGTTTCTGCACGGAGGAGGAGCTGGACGAAACGCGCAGGCTGCAGACCGAAAGAAAGCAGATAACGGGCTATTACGGCGAGTATGCAAAGTGCCGCAACCTTTCCGAAGAGCAGATATACAGCAACCTCGACGCGGGCAGGCCCTTCGTCATAAGGCTTAAATCGCAGGGCGACGTAAGCGTCAAGCACACCTTCCGCGACGCCATAAAGGGCAGCATAACGGTCACCGAAAACGATCAGGACGTGGTTATCCTTAAATCGGACGGCATACCCACCTATCACTTCGCGCACGCGATCGACGACCACTTCATGCGCACCACGCTCGTCATAAGGGGCGAAGAGTGGCTGTCCAGCCTGCCCATACACATCGAGCTGTTCAAAGTGCTCGGCTTCCCGCTGCCCCGCTACGGCCACACCTGTTCGCTGATGAAGGTAGACGGCGGCACCAAGCGCAAACTTTCAAAGCGCAAGGACCCCGAACTCTCCCTCGACTTCTACCGCGCCGCGGGCTACTACCCGCGCGCCGTTATAAAATACCTCATGACCATCCTCAATTCCAACTTCGAGGAGTGGTCGGCAAAGAATCCCGAAAAGGACTACAAGCAGTTCCCGTTCTCCGTCTCGAAGATGGGCAAGAGCGGCGCGCTGTTCGACCTGGACAAGCTCAACGACGTCTCGCGCGACGAGCTTGCAAAACTCTCGCCGGGGGAGATGTACGACTTTCTCTGCGGCTGGGTGAAGGAGTTCGGAACCGATGCCGACAGGCAGCACTTTGCGGGCAGGGAATATATAGAGCGCATCCTCGCCCTCATCACGGGCGCGGGGCAGAAGAAGCGCCGCAAGGACATAGTGCGCGCCGAACAGGGCGTAAGGCTGATGGATTACTTCTTCGACGATACCTTTGCGCCCGCGTATGACTTCCGCTTTCCCAAGGAGTCGGTGCGCGCCATGCTTGCGGGCTTTGCAGAGCTTTACAGCGAGGAAGACGACAATTCCGCATGGTTTTCAAAGCTCAGGCAGGCGGCGGGCGCCGCGGGCTTTGCGGCGGACAATGCTGCATACAAGGCAGCCCCGCAGAACTATGCGGGCAGCGTGTCCGACGCGGCCGAGGTGGTGCGCGTGGCGATAACGGGCAGCCCCAACTCCCCCGATCTGTGCACCATAATGGGCATACTCGGGCGCGAACGCTCGCTTGCGCGCTTATCTGAGGCTGCGGCAAGGCTTTGAGTTATGGACGCCGCCACCGTATTGCTCGAACTTGCCTTTCTCTTCTTCGTGGGCAGCTGCCTCGGCTGGTGCCTCGAAGTGGTCTACCGCAGGTGCTTCGGAGCAAAGAAATGGATAAACCCCGGCTTTCTTACAGGCCCCTACCTGCCGCTGTACGGCTTCGGGCTCACGCTGCTGTACGGCATAAGCTATATCCCCATAAATACGGGCGCCGTCTGGGCGGATAAACTGCTGCTCATCCTGATCTCGGGCGTCATACTCACCGCCCTCGAATATGTGGCGGGGCTGATCTTCGTCAGGGGCATGAAGCTCAAACTCTGGGACTATTCCGATATCCCCGGCAACATCCGGGGCATAATCTGCCCGCTGTTTTCGCTGCTGTGGACGGCTGCCGCCGCCATATACATACTGTTCATCCACAGGTTCATTACCGGCTGGGTGGGCTGGTTCGTAAACCACCTCGGCTTTGCCTTCTTCGTGGGGCTGTTCTTCGGCGTGTTCATCATCGATCTTTGCCATTCCGTGGGACTCTCGGTAAAGATCCGCAAGTTCGCCGCCGAACACAACATAGTCGTGCACTTCGAAAAGCTCAAGCTCAGCATAAAGGAGGGCATCGAGCGCGGCAGGGCGCGCGCCTCCGAAAGTCTGGAGCGTGCCGGCGGCAGGCTGAAAAAGCGGAAGGCGAGCTTTCTGTTTTCGTTCAGGTCGGATAAGAGCATGCGCGAAATGCTCGCCGATTACCTCAAAGAGCGCGAGGCCGGATCTCCGCGCAGGCAGAAAAAGGGCGACGGAGCCGAAGTCTCTTCACACGAAGGCGGGGATGCGGACGGCGGAAAAGGCGGCGCGGACTGAAATTATTGCACACAGTTTTTTCATGTATTTTATATAAAGTTTACAAAGCCGCGTTATACTAATCGAAGAATAATCATTTATCGGGTTTTTAAGAGGAGAACATGTTACAACTTCGCAACATCACAAAGGACTATGCCGTAGGCGACAGCAAAGTCCGGGCGCTCAAGGGCATAAATCTTTCCTTCCGCCGCAACGAATTCGTGTCCATACTCGGCGCGTCCGGCTGCGGCAAGACCACGCTGCTCAACATAATCGGCGGGCTCGATCAATACACCTCGGGCGATCTCATCATCGAGGGCAAGTCCACCAAGGACTATAAGGACGGCGATTGGGATACCTATCGCAACCACCGCATCGGCTTTGTGTTCCAGACCTACAACCTCATTCCCCACCAGACGATACTCGGCAACGTGGAGCTGGCGCTCACCCTTTCGGGCGTAAGCCCCAAGGAGCGCAGGACGCGCGCCACCGAAGCGCTGCGGCGCGTGGGGCTGGGCAAGGAGCTGGGCAAGCGCCCCAACCAGCTTTCGGGCGGTCAGATGCAGAGGGTGGCCATAGCCCGCGCACTCGTCAACAATCCCGAGATTTTGCTTGCCGACGAGCCCACGGGCGCGCTCGACACCACCACGTCGGTGCAGATAATGGAGCTGATAAAGGAGATCGCGGGCGAGCGCCTCGTGATAATGGTGACGCACAACCCCGACCTCGCTTACCGCTATTCCACGCGCATAGTCAAGCTGCAGGACGGCCTCGTCGTTTCCGACAGCATGCCCTATTCCGCGCAGGAAGAGGAGGCGGAGGTGCGCGCCTCGCTCGCCAATGCCGAATACAACCGCATGATGGAGGATATCCGCACACAGTCCTCTCCCGCGCCCGCCTCGGGCAAAAAGCTTAAAGAGGACAAGGAGCGTCACTCCGGCATGTCGCTGGGCACGGCGATAGGCCTCAGCGGCAGAAACCTTTTAACAAAGAAGGGGCGCACGCTCATCACCGCCATCGCGGGCAGCATAGGCATAATCTCCGTCTGCCTTGTGCTGGCGCTCTCTTCCGGCTTCAACAACTACATAGCCCAGACGGAAGAAGATATGCTTTCATATTACCCCGTGCAGGTAAACGAAACGTCGATCGACCTCAATTCGGCTATGTCGTCGTTCATGAACGGTTCCATGAACATGGATCTCGACAAGATCGAGGATAAGGTATATGTAAACTCATTCCTGTCGCAGCTGGCGCAGGGCATGACCACCACCAACGACTTCTCAGAAGGCAACGTCGCAGAAATAGACGGCAGGCAGATGACCTACCTCGAATATCTCGAGGCCATGCCGCAGGAGCTGTATAACGCCATTCAGTACTCCTACGGCGTGAATATCTCCGCCAACCTGTTCACCGACGTGCAGATAGGTTCCGGCTCCACCAGCGAGGGCGCCACCTCCTCGTGGCACATGTCGCTCGAATCGCTGCGCGAATACTATACCTACCTTTTAACCTACCGCGCCGAGGAATTTTCCAACCTCACGCAGTTCGTGCATTACTTCACCGACGTGGTGTCCGTAATGCCCGGCACCGACTTATCTGAAGATAGTTACGGCGAATATGTCCGCTCGCAGTACGACGTGCTCGAAGGCACCTTTCCTGAAAGCGAAGACGAAGTGGTGCTCGTAGTGGGTTCCAGCAACGACGTCTTGGACCTTACCCTCGTCCAGCTCGGCTTTATGACGGAGGAGGAGTTCCTGAACCTCTTCATCTCTTCGGAGGACGGCGTTGAAGAGGGCGAAGAACCCGCAAGCATCCCTTTCGACGAGATTGTGGGCAAGGAATATACTCTGTACAACAACGACGCTATCTTTCTGCGCGACACTACCGGCCTTACAGGCTATAATTATCTCTATAACGGCTATTCGCTCCTCGGCGAAGACGGCAACCCCGCGACCATAACGGGGGAGGGCCGCACCATAACCATAAGCGGCATACTCCGCTTAAAGGAGGGCCTCACCTACGGCTGCCTTTCGGACGGCCTATGCATAACCGAAAGCCTGCTTCTGGACTATATAAGGGACAATATGCAGTCCGCCGTCGTGCAGGAGCTGTATGATGCAACGGACGGCACCGTGATAGATACCATAGTCGGCGAGCTAACCATAAAGAGCATGTTCGAAGACCTCGGCTCTGCCGGCGGAGGCTCGTCATCGACTGACATAACCGACGTTATCCGTAGCCTCACCTCCAAATACAGTGCCACGTCGACTACGCTCACGGCGCTGATCCGCGAGCTGGGCGGCAACGACAGCCCCTCGGGCATCTCCGTCTATGCAAAGGACTTCACCACCAAGGAAGACATGCTCGCCTACATGGACGAGTGGAACACCGCGGTGGAGGCGGCGCGCTCGGCATATTTTGATGCCAACGGCACTTACGAAGGCTACGACGGCCCCACCGAGATCAGCTATTCCGATACCGTCGGCACACTGATGGGCATGGTGAACACCATCTTAAACGCCATAACCTACGTGCTCGTGGCGTTCACGGCTATCTCGCTCGTCGTTTCCACGGTAATGATAGGCGTAATAACCTACGTCTCCGTAGTGGAGCGCACCAAAGAGATAGGTATTTTAAGGAGCATCGGCGCGCGCAAGCGCGATATAAGGCACGTTTTCAACGCCGAAACGTTCATCATAGGCCTGTGCGCGGGACTCATAGGCATAGGCGTGGCTTACCTGTTGCAGGGGCTCATAAACCTGATACTCACTCCGCTCACCGGCATTGCCGGGCTTGCCGCGCTGCCTATATGGCAGGCGCTTATAATGGTCTGCATAAGCGTCGCGCTCACGCTGATATCCGGCCTTATACCCGCTTCCGCAGCAGCCAAAAAGGACCCCGTAATAGCGCTCCGCAGCGAATAAAACGCCAATCGTTAAAAAAATATTCAATTATGCCGCCCATTAGCTTGACTTTATTTTGCGCGGGCGGTATAATTATTGCGAAATTGAGCGGGGGACAATGTGCCTCGCCGCAAATCAGGTTAAATCTTTTATTTATAAAGGAGAATTGTTATGAAAAGGATGACTAAACTTCTTGCCGTTCTTGCGGTAGGCGCTGTGGCAACCGCCGGCGTTGTAGGCCTTGCAGCTTGCGGCGAAAAGGGTATCAGCGGTTCTGCCAAAGGCGAATACAGCTACGAAAGCTATGGCCACACCTATGGTATAAAGGTAGAAGTTACCGTTGAAAACGGCAAGATTACCAAGGTTGAAAGGCTTAAGCATGACTGGGTAGAAGCTACCGATACGGTTATGGGTGATTGGGATGGCGGAGCCAACTACAACAAAGAGATAAATAATGAACTTAAAAAGTTTAACGGTCTCAGTGTTGATGATGTTCTCGATCTTGAAGTTGCTGTAACCGAAGCAGGTGCTCCTGAAACCCAGAAGACCGGTTCGGGTGAAGATGCCGTGGCTAATCCTAACTTCAAACCGCTCGTTATCGGCGATACCAACCTCGTTCTTGCCGGTTCCACGCAGAGCTCCGGTCGCCTTGTGCTTGCCGTTCAGGACGCGCTTGAAAACCTTCAGGCAGAGCAGGAAGCTGAATAATCGATCAGACAGTACATCTGAATATTCAGATAAAAACGCATCGGCTTATCCGATGCGTTTTTTTGTGCTGACCTACCCTTGGCTTCCCTGCCTAAGGGGAGCTGTCGCACGCAAGCATGACTGAGGGTAGGCGGAACGCGCCCTATATTTGTACGTTTCCCCTAACCGTGCCGTTGATGTTCTCCAATGTTGCCTTTGCGGGAATTTGCTTTATCTCTGCGCCAATAAGTTGCCTTTGCGGGGCTTTTGCTGTATAATGTTAGCTATGTTAAAGAAAGTTTTACTCCTCGCGGCGGCCGCCGCATGCACCTTTGCCGCATTTGCAGGGTGCAGCAATTCAGAGAATGAAACAAATGATAACACGGTATTAGGCATGCGCTATTACAAATCGTGGCTTGCATTTAATACTACGGCAGAATTTGCCCTATATGCACCTTTTACCGAACAGGCAGAAAAGGATAAGGCAATAGCGACTTATGAGCAAGCTGCAAGCCTGTTAAACGAGTTGGAGAGCGTGCTCTCTGTGTCAGTGGAGGGTTCCGACATATACAATTTCAACATGGCTGCCCCGGGCGCTACGGTGGAAATTTCGCAGCACACCTACAACGTGCTTAAAACCGCGCTCGACATGTACGAAGAGACGGAGGGCGCCTACAACGCGGGCGTGTATTATTCGGTAGATTTATGGGGCTTTGCGCCCGCTCTGCCCGGCGACGAGGCCATGCCATACGACAGGGAGCACCCCAACGAGCAGCTGCCCGAAGATAAGTATATCGAAGCGTTTCAAAAGCTGGGCACTCACTTCCCCGAAATTCAGCTCACGGACAACGGCGACGGCACGTATTCTGTAACCAAGCCCGAAGCTACCGTAACCGTAGATGGCGACGAAAATATATACAGCCTGCGCATAGACCTCGGCGGCATAGGCAAGGGCTATGCGGTGGAGCTGGTGGACGAGCTCATCGACGAGGCGGGCTTTGAAAACAGCTACTTTTCGTTCGGCACGTCCTCCATGGCGATAAACGGCTCTGCCACCTCCGAAGACGGCAAGTGGGAGCTTCAAATTCGAGATCCCCGTGGTCAAGGACTGAATGACTGGTATCTATCAATGCGCGTTGCTAATGCATCGCTTTCTACTTCTGGAGACTATGAGCAATATTATATAATTGACGGTGAACGCTATTGCCACATTATCGATCCTGCAACGGGCGCACCCATAAACAGGGGTATTATTACAGCGACATGTATCGGCGGTAATGCGGCAGAGGCAGACGCTCGCACGACTGCTATATGTGCCATGGATCTTGACACGGCTATCGCATATATAAATTCTGACGAAGTAAAGGAACAGGGATTGAAATTAGGATTTGTATATGAAAATAAGTTTGGTTGGAAAACTTTTTATACTAATATGAACGAGGGCGATTATATTCTGAAATTGGATAATGAGTTGCCCTCATGGGCTTACATACTTATAATAATAGGCGCAATTTGTATCGGATGCGGTATTTGGTGTATTGTTAAGCATATCAAAAAATCAAAATCAAAGCAGGCAGAGCAAGTTATCGAACAGTCAGGAAGTAAAGTCGAAGTCGAAGAAAATTAACAATGTCGCTTAAAAAGGTAGAGCAGGTAAAAAAGGACAGGTTTTTCCGCGTCTGGGATATTCTCGTTTACGGGCTTGTGGCGGCGGTCATCGCGGCGCTGTTCATCGCCTGGTTCGTCACGCGCGATACAAGCGCGCTCACGGCGGTAAACGGCTACTACGGCGGCAATCAGGTGTTTTCCTACGATTTTGAAGCCGACGAGCTGATAATAATCTCGCCCGAAAACGTGCGCGAAGTCCCTTCGGAAAGCGCGGACGAGCTTACTTTGATATTCATAACCGACGGCGGCGACTTCGACGGGCCGCACGGCTACAACACGATAGTGTTCGACAAGTCCGCCCGCACCGTAAGGGTGACCGAAAGCGACTGTTCGGGCACGTGGGTGCAGGACTGCGTGGTGACCGGCACGGTGAGCGACAACTCAAAACCGATAATCTGCCTTCCGCACCGCCTCGAGATCTACCCCGCGGGCTATAACGACGCCGACGACGGCGAGCACCTGCCAGTGGGGTAAGCATTCTTGTTGCGCCGCTTTCCTTTGAATAAGCTGCGCATAACATTGTCGCCGTTACGGGTGTTTTCGGTCATGTACGTCTGTGTACACTCCCTCAAACCTTCCGCCGGCTCCTCGTTCTGCTTGCTTCTTCAAAGGTTGATGAGCAGGCTGCTGCGGTAAAAGAGTAATTTATAATACGCCCCGTCACGGGCTGAGTGACCCCCGTCACGGGCTGAGTGACCTTGCTTCTTCAAAGGTTTAACGGGCGGGGTTGCGCAGCAATACGGAATCAAATTAAATAAGCGTGCGCCGCGCGGCATTCTGCCGCGCGGCGCCTCTGTCTTTGCGCTTGCCTCCCTTGCCTAAAGGGAGGTGGCTTGCCGAATGTAATGCAGGCAAGCCGGAGGGATACAAATAAATTCATGTTAAAGAGATATACGTTGTTGTACTATATTGTCGATGTATTCGCACACACCTTTGAAATTTGTGTTAATGTCAAGATTAGTAAAACGTATAACTTTCAAATTACGTAGTTCAAATTGCCCTGTCCGTTGTGCGTCGGATTCAATGTTTTCATCGTCAAAGTGTTGCGAACCGTCGATTTCTATTATGAGTTTTGCTTTTGAACAGTAAAAATCTGCAATATAACCGTCAATTACTTTCTGTCTTAAAAATCTGACGGGGCAATCGCGCAAAAAGCAGAACCAAAGTCTGCGTCCCTCGACCGTCATGTTTTTTCTGAGATTTTTAGCAAATTTAGTTAAGTTGTTATTATGTTTTCGGCTATAAAGAGTCATTGAGTATCCTCTGATTTATTATATTAAAAATAATCAGGCTGTTCAATATATTTTTAGGGATTTTATACGTTATATCTGAAATTGAACGGCGATTGATTTGAATTATAAGTATCCCCCTTGGCTCGCAAGCTCGCCTTTCCCCCTTTAGGCAAGGGGGACAAGCAGGAGGGGATCCTGCCGTTCAGGATGCCTTTTCCATTCGGTGCCATTGCGAGGGGCAAGCAGAACATATGCGCATTGCTTGAAAACGATTATTCACACACCTTGCCGCTTTTAACGCTTCGTTTTAATGGGATAATGCGGTTTCTCTCCGTAATAAATCGCCTTATAAAAAACACGGCGCCGCGGTGCGGCGCCGTGAATTTTACTGTTTATGCCCTTTTAAGGATTATTTTGCGGGGGCACTTTTCAACGCAGGTCATGCAGCCCGTGCACTTGGTGTAATCGAATACGGGCAGGTTGTCGACCATGGTTATCGCTCCGTGGGGGCAGTTCTTTGCGCAGATCCCGCAGCCTATGCAGCCGACCTTGCACTGCTTTGTCACTTCTTTGCCGGGGCAATGCGAAGAGCATGCCACATAAACGGGCGCGCTTACGGGTATGCGCTCTATTATGTGCTTGGGGCAGGCGGCTATGCACGCCCCGCACGAGGTGCACCTCTCGGGCCGCACCCTGGCAACGCCGTCAACTACGTCTATCGCGTTTTCGGGGCAGGCCTTTGCGCAGTCGCCGCAGCCGAGGCACGCCGTCTTGCAAGCCTTGTTGCCGCCGAGCAGCGTGTTGCACGAAGCGCAGGTGTGGTTGCCTTCATACACGAATTCGTCCGCCGCGTTCACGCCGCCGTTGCACTTTACAACGGCAACGGTGGGCACTTCGTCTTTGAGCTCCACGCCCAGAAGTTTAGCTATCTCCGCCTTCTTTTCGGGCGAGGTCACGTGGCAGTCGGCAAGGTCTGCCTGGCCGCACGCCAGCTTTTCGGCAAAGCCGCTGCAACCCGAGCAGCCGCAGCCGCCGCAGTTCGCGCCCGCAAGGTTTTCAAGTATGTGCGTGACTTTTTCGTCTACGTTCACCTTAAAGAACTTGCCCACAAGCAGTATCGCTATCACGAGCACGAGCGCGATTCCGAGGAATATCCCCGCAACGATGCCTATCGTCTTTAAGGTATCCAGATCTATGGTGCCTATCTGAACAAGTAAATTCATAGCGCCCTCCTTAAACCTGAATGTAGCTGAACACTACGAACGCCATGCTTATTATGCCCGCCGTCACCATTGCGATGGGGAAGCCCTTGAGCGAGCGGGGCATATCGCCGTAGTTGTTGAGGCGCTCCCTCAGTCCGCTCATTATGACCATTACAAGAGTAAAGCCGAGGCCGGCGAACACCGCATACAGCACCGCCCAGCCCGTGTTCATGGCAGCGGCGGCCGTTTCGCCTATGATGGACGACATATCGCCTATCACCAGTTCGCACACGCCCAGAACGGCGCAGTTGGTGGTTATAAGCGGCAGGTATATGCCCATCGCGCTGTAAAGGGAGGGGGAGATCCTCTTTATTACCTGCTCTATCATCTGCACGAGCGCGGCGATGATGAATATGAAGAAGATTATTTCAAGGAAGTCTATGCCGAGCGGCACCATGACGTACTCATACAGGGGGTAGGTCACGGCGGTGGCTATCGCCATCACTACGGTGACGGCTGCGCCCATGCCCACGGCGGAGGAGGTCTTTTTCGAAACGCCTAAGAACGGGCAGATGCCGTAGGTGCGCTCCGTTATGAAGTTCTGCGTGAGCACCGCGGCAAGCACTATTGCTATAAACGTTGCCATATTATATTGCCTCCTTTACGAGTGATTCGCGCGTAAGGGGCTGATACTTGCGCTCCCTGTTCAGACGCTCCACGGCGTTCATTATGCAGGTGAACACCGCTATGCTCAGGCCGTATACGATGAACTTGCCGGCAGGTTCGGTGAACGCGCCGATCTTGAAGTCCATTATGTGCGCGCCGAATATCGTGCCCGCGCCGAGGAATTCGCATATTATGCCCATTATGGTTATCGCAAACGTGAAGCCGAAGCCCGTCGCAACGCCGTCTACCGCAGATTCAACAACGGTATGTTTGCTTGCAAACGCCTCCGCCCTGCCGAGGATTATGCAGTTCACCACTATCAGCGCCAGGAAGCTGCCCAGACTGTCGTAAAGATCCGGCAGGAACTTTTCAAGCACCATGCGCGCCAGCGTCACCAGCGTGGCTATAACAAGTATATATGCGGGGATGCGCACCTCGTTGGGTATTACTTTGCGCAGCGCCGAGATAAGCATGTTGCTCAAAGTGAGGATAACCACAACGGTGAGGCCCATGCCCAGCGAGCTTGATGCGGAGGATATCATGCCGAGCGTAGGGCAGGTGCCCAGCACGAGCATGAACGTCGGGTTCTGGAAGATGAGCCCGTCAAGTGTTATTTTTGCGTACTTATTCATGCGTTTTCACCTCCGCTGATAAGATTTGCGGAAACAAAGTTCATTGCACTGTTTACCGAGTTGACTATTGCGGTAGTTGAGGCAGTTGCTCCGCCCGTAATATTATTGCTCTTCCAGTCAGAAACTGCAAAGTCGCTGCCGTTGAACGCATCGGTAAAGTGGCCGAGCGTGGCATCGGTAATGTAGCCGATATACGATTGCTTATCGTTGCTTGCAATAACAACTTTCTTTATGCCGCTTACAGCGCCGTTTTCCGTTTCAACGACTACCCAGCAGGTAACCGTGCCGCCTTCAAAACCTTCGGTACCCGTCGCGCTTACAATATAGTCGCCGGTGTTCATAACGCTGTAAACCGTGTTTACCGTGCCCTTGCCGACCGTTGCGGTAAGGCCGTCAAGCGATACGGCTTCAACAACAACGCTTCCGCCGTAAATTTCGCTCATCTGCTGGTTGAGCTTAAGGGGAATAAGCTCTGCATAAACTTCATAGTTGCTTGCAGCAAACAGAGCAGAATAGGTAACAATGAAGTTGGAGTAGGTGGCACCGGAAGTAATGGTATTGTCGGCAACTGCATTGTTTTTGAGGTCTTCATAGGTGAAGTCGTCCTTAGGCTCTCCGCCGAGATAAGCAAGGATTTCATCTGCTGTTTTGCCTATATAGAGCGAAGCATTAAGAACGTTCTCGTCCATAGAGCTTTCAAAGCCTTCTGTAGAGCCGTTTCCGTCGGCAGGAGTAGCAGGAACAGTCATTGATGTTATCGTGCCCGTGTTATCAACGGTTATGCTTATATGGAAAGTAGACGTAAATACATAAGGCTTGGCTACTATACTGAATATAACGCTTGTGCCGTCCTCGGCAAGTTCAACCGTCGTGTTTTCCATATCGATATACTGAGTATATTGTACGGAGTTTTCAAGCGCCATCACATAGCCGTTCTGGTAGTTGCTTGCGGCAAACAGCGCGGCGTAGGTAACAATGAAGTTGGAGTAGGTAGCACCGGAAGTAATGGTGTTGTCGGCAACCGCATTGTTTTTGAGGTCTTCATAAGTGAAGTCGTCTTTGGGCTCTCCGCCGAGATAATCAAGTATCTCGTCTGCCGTTTTGCCTATATAGAGCGAAGCGTTGAGAACGTTCTCGTCCATAGAGTTCTCAAATCCATCCGTCGAGCCGTTTCCGTCGTCAGGGGTAGCGGGAACGGTCATTGCGGTTATCGTACCCGTGTTATCAACGGTTATGCTCATACGGAAAGTGGAAGTGAATACATAAGGATTTGCTACTATGCCGAACACGACGCTCGTGCCGTCCTCTGCAAGTTCGACCGTGGTGTCGTCGCTGATATAAGTTTCACTGTAATAGCTGAACTTTTCAAACGGGCTGGGTTCGTCGGGAACTATCACTTCGCCGAGCAGCTGCGTTCTTACAAACTCGAGCGCGGTGTTCACGGCGTTGGTCGCGCCGGTCATCGACATTGTGGCGCCGCCCGTAAGCCCTTCGCTCTTGATATCCTGAACGTCGAAGTTTTCGCCGTCGGCATAGTTTTCCGAATAAAAGTCAAATGCCGCGCCGGGGATCTTATTCAGGTAAGTTTCGCCGGTGGTGTCGTTGGTGTCTATCTGCGTTTTGCCTATGCCGCTTATAGCACCGTCGGACATTTCGACTACTACCCACATGTACACGTTGCCGCCAAAGCCGCCCGTGCCGTAAGCATGTATAAGGTAGTTGCCGTCGTCCATAAGATATACCTGGTCAACGGCTCCTTTTTCAAACTCCGTTTCAAGGTCGGTTTCGTGGTCTGCATCAAAGATTATCTCTTCGACGTTGCCGTCGGGGTATATGTTGCCGAGCACCCTGTTCAGCTTCTCTTCCGCCGTCACCTCGAACAGGTCGTTGCAGAAGGCGAGCAGCACGCCGCACACGAGAACTATGGCAAGCAGCACGTATATGCACTTGAAGGCGGTGCTCTTAAAGAACTCTTTCACAGAAAATTTCTTTTCCATTATTTCTTCGCCTCCTCGTTTTTCTTTTCGCGCTTATAGCCGAATGGCCTGCGCCTTATCCACATATCCAGAAGGGGAACTATCAGGTTCATCAGCACTATCACGAAGGATACCACCTCGATGTGGGTGAAGTGGCGCAGCACTGCGGTAAGGATACCTGCAAGCGCGTAGTAAACTATCTGTGCGTACACGCCCTTGGGGCTTGTCACATAGTCGGTGAACATGAATATGCCGCCGAACATGGCGCCGCCCGAAAGTATCGAGGGCAGGAAGTACGCAAAGTCGGCGTTCAGCGCCGCAGCCATCAGACCGAGCACCGCAAGGTACAAAAGCGGCTGCCACCACTTTATCACCTTTCTCACGGCAAGGTAGATATAGCCAACTATCAGCGCCAGCTTGCACGTTTCGCCTATGCAGCCCATGAGGCCGGTGCCGAGGAACAGGTCGGCAAGGCTCATCGCGTCAACTTCGTAGGTGCCCGCAAGCACGCCCGAAAGGTAAGTGGCGCCCGAAGTTATCTCGTCGCCCGCGACCGCGCCGAAATTGGCGGCGGTGTAGGTGGTTATGGCAAAGGATATGAACATGAACACCCTGCCCACTGCCGCGGGGTTGGCGATGTTCCTGCCCGTGCCGCCGAATACCATCTTAACGATGATTATGGCAAACGCCGAACCTATCGCCGCCTCGTACCAGTTGACGGCGGGGGGAAGGATGAGCGCCAGTATAAGGCCTGTCACCACCGAGGTGAAGTCGAACTGCTTTATAAACGAGAAGAACACGCTGCGCATCTTTGCTGCGGCCGCCTTGTTGAGCGCCGCGCGCTTTGCTTTAAGCGCCGCCTGCTCGTCTTCGAAGGGCCGGCCCGCCTTTTTAAGCGCGGCTATCTTACCTTTCAGCTCCTTTGTTTCGCTGTCTGCAAAGCGCAGGTTGAATCCGCCCTTTGCGATGAAGAAATAAACAAACTCCGCGATAACGGCAAACGCCACGCAGGTTATTTCAAGGATGAGCGCGTCAACCAGGAAATAAACTATGCCGCATATGGCTGCGGGCGCAAGCGCTATCAGCACGTCAAGCATTATGCTGCGCGTCGTGCGCCTGGATTTGACGTGGGGAGGTGTGGTTATGACTATGCTGTTGTCCATTATTTGCCTCCTTGTGATTTGCGTGCGCGCACGGCGGCCTTGGTCTTTCTTATCGCCTGGATAAGCGGCCGCTTTGCGGGGCATACGTATTCGCATATGCCGCACTCTATGCAGTACATCACTCCGCCCAGTTTGACTGCGCTGTCTATGTCGCCCGCGCCCGAATAGAACGCGGTGTTCATGGGCATCAGGTGCATGGGGCAGTGGTCGGCGCACAGACCGCAGTTGAGGCAGGGGGTGGGTTCCTCGGCTGCCGCTTCCTTGTCGGAGAGCAGCAGTATGCCGCTCGTCGTCTTCTTTACGAAGTAGTCATAGTCCTTTACGGCAATGCCCGTCATGGGCCCGCCGAGCACCACCTTCTTGGGCGCATCCTTTTCGCCGCCGCATTTCTCTATTATATAGGAAAAGGGAGTGCCCACGGGCACGAGCACGTTTGCCGTGCGCTCTATCGACCTGCCCGAAACGGTGAGTATGCTGTCGAGGTCGGGCTTGCCCAGCTCTATCGCCTCGCACACGGCAAGGCAGGTGGCAACGTTGTTCACCACGACGCCCACGTCCGCGGGCAGCTTTCCGAGGCCGACTTTTCGGCCGGTCGCGCTGTAAATAAGCTGCTTTTCGCCGCCCATAGGGTAGAGTTTGCGCAGCGCCACGACCTGCACGTCGTCGTACTTTTCAAACGCCTCTATGCAGTCGGGCTTGTTTGTCTCGATGCCTATCATGATGCGGGTAACGCCCAGCGCCTTTGCGATGTATCTGGCGCCGCGCACCACCTCGTCCGTCTTTTCAAGCATCACGCGGTAGTCGCAGGTAAGGTAGGGCTCGCACTCCGAACCGTTTATGATGAACGTGTCCACGGGGGTGCGGGGCTGCAGCTTTACGGCGGTGGGGAATCCCGCGCCGCCCAGGCCGACTATGCCCGCGTCCTTCACTCTCTGCACTATCTGCTCCGCCGTAGGGTCGGAGATGGGGGGCAGATACTCAACTCTTCCCTCGCCGTCGCCCTCGATGACCACAAACTGTCCCTCGGTGCCGCTTTCGTTGGTGAGCATCACGATGTCGGTCACGGTGCCGCTTATGCTGGCGAACACGTTGGAGGATATCGCTCCGTTCGCATGTGCAATAAGCTGGCCCTTTGCAACCTTGTCGCCCACGTTCACGCAGGGGATGGCAGGCTTGCCGAGTGACTGGCTCATGGCTATGGTCACCTTGGCGGGCTCGGGCAGCTCTTCGATCGGCGCGTCCTTTGCAAGGGCCTTCATGTCGGGGACATGAACTCCGCCGAAAAAGAATTTGCCTTTTACAGCTTTCAAAATTGACCTCCTGTTGCAGCGCGCAGAAATGCCGCGCGCCGTTTTTTAACGAATCTGTATTTCACGCGGTCTCCCGCACGAAAGTCTTGGTTATTCAAGCAGCTCGTCCGTGCCGCCCTCCTCGGCTGGCGCAGCTTCGGTCTGTCCGCCGTGACCCGACGTATGCGCGCCGTCGAACGCCGCCCTGGCAAATACGCTCATCGGCACCTTTTTGAAGATCAGCATCACCACGGCGCCGACTATCCCGCCCGAAAGTATGCCTATAAGCGCGGCATAGGGGAGGAAGGCGAAAAAGCCGGGAGTCTGCGAAACGAGCACGTACACGGCGTACTGCACTATGTTGTGCGCCACCGCCGCCGAAACGCTAACCGCCATCACGCTCACGCGCGGATACGCGAGGTACATGAGTATCGCAGAAAACGCCAGCGACACCGCCCCGCCCGAAAGGCTGTACATCAGCATGGATATGTTGCCCGCAAACAGCGAACCGAGCACCGTGCGCACGATGAGCACGACGAACGCCTCTATCGGGCCGTAGAGTATGAGCGCCGCCAGCGAAAATATGTTGGCAAGCCCCATCTTTGCGCCGGGGACGAACAGCGGCGGGAACTGATTTTCTATGATAAAGACTATCAGCCCGAGCGCCGTGAACAGCGCCAGAACGGCTATTTTTTTTGCGGGGAAACGCCTTTCTTTCATACATATCCATTATAAAACATTCCGCCCCCAAAAGTAAAATCATATCGCGTATTTTTTACTTATTGAACACAAAAATTTTATAAAAAAAGGCTGCGGAAATTCCGCAGCCGGATATGTTTGTGGATTTATCTGCGCAGCCTGAACGAATAGATGTTTTCAAGGCTCTCGCGCACGAACGCGCCGTATTTTCTGCTGCCCGATTCGAACAATACATACACCTTGTCGCCCGTGTTGCAAAGTCCTTCGCTCATCGCGGGCAGTTCATAGTCGTCCACAAGGGTGGAGCTGTCCAGATAATACGTCCTTATGCTCGAACCGTTCACTTTGAACGCGTCGTAGGTGTATCCTTCGGTGTCGGGCTGGTAGACGAGCAGGTGCGAATTTTTAAGCCCCCAGCTCTGCGAAAGCACGAACCTTTTCTCGTCGTTGCATATCGCCATGCCCTGTATCTCGCCTGTTATCGAGTATGCGCGCGAGGGCGTCGCCTCGTCGCCGGAGTAATTGCCCGTGCCGTATCTGTATATCACCGCCCTGTTCTCGTCGCCGGCGGGGGTGGTGAAGCGGTGCCCTTCGTCTGTCTCGTAGTTGCCCGCGCGGTAGAACTCGCCCACGTAAAAGAAGGTGCCGTCGAAGTAGCAGAAGTCGGCGTTGTTGTGCGGATTCCAGGTGTAGTTCACCTTTACGCTGCCGCTTGTTGCCGCGGCGGCGGTCACGTCGGCGTAATTTACCATATATACGGTGCCTTCGGAAACCACCCAGAACCTGCTTCCGTTGGTGGCGATGCCGCAGGCGTGCCCCGTATAGTCGCTGCCGTCGGCAAGCTCCAGAGTAACGTAACCGACTTCCTCGCCGTCGTCCAGGTAATATATGCGCGAAGGCCCGCCTTCGTTCATATATCCGCTCACGAACATCGCGTCGCCGTAGTTGGCTATGCCCTGCGGCACCAGCCCTTCGTCCAGTCCGGGTATTGCGGCCTCTTCGGTAAAACGCCTGTCAAAGTCGGGGTACTTGTCGCCCCAATACCATATAAGCAGGAACATGCCCAGCGCGGCTATCACGCAGCCGACCGAAATCAGTGCCGCTGCCAGCCGCGGGTGCTCCTTTCTGCTTGCTCCGGCGGGCTTTTCCGCCGTATTTTCCTTCTGATTTTCCAAAGTATTCTGCTCCGAAAGTTTCTTTGACGATAATTTTAACAGATTTTGCGCCGCAATGCAATAATTATCGGCCTCACTTTGCAAATTAGCCCGCAAAATTTTTGGCCGACGCCCCGCCGCGATGCGGCAAAAATTGCCGTGTGCGTGCGTTATTTACGGCATATATGCGTATCAATCGCCGCTCTGCTCGCTCAAAAGTTCGGCGTGCCTGTCCGGCGCGGCAAGCGCCGTCTTGTAGTCGGTGTAGATAACGTACCCCGGCTTTGCGCCCGAAGGCTTTCTGACGAACTTCTTAAAGGCGTAGTCCACGGGCACCTTGCTGCCCGCGCGCGCCTCCGAATAGTATGCGCATATCTCCGCTGCGATCTTTATGACGTCTTCGGGTATCTCCCGCCCGTCCGAAATTATGCCCACGTGCGCGGAGTGGTATCGCTGCGCGTGCAGCCACAGGTCGCGCTCCGAAAGCCCCTTGGTCAGCCGCTCGTTCTGCACGTTGTTCCTGCCCGCGATTATGGTGAACCCGCCGCACAAGTACCTTCTGAACGGTGCCGCGGGCTGCTGTTTTTTTGTTTTTCCGGCATTGGCGGGTTTCAGCGCGCCAATGTTCTCCAGCTCGGTCTGCACCTCTTCGAAGTCGCGCATGTCGTCGGCGGACTCCAGCGCGCAGCGTATGCTCGCAAGGTATCCCGCCTCGCGCTCGGTCTCCTTGCGCTGCACCGCCAGCGCCTCAACCGTGCGCCTGAGCTTTGCGTACCGTTTGTAATACTTCTGCGCGTTCTGCGCGGGCGTAAGGCGCGGGTCTAACTTTATGGTTATACTCGGCGAATCTTCGTCGTAATAATTTACCGCCTCAAAGCTCTCCGCGCCGCGTTCGATCGCATATATGTTGGCGGTAATCAGCTCGCCTTTCAGCTTGACTTCATCGATGTCGCGGCACTCCGAAAGGCGGGTGAGTATTATGTCGAGCCGCTTTGCGCACTTCTTTTCGGCGGCTTTCAGCGCCCCGCCGAGCCTGCGCTTTCTGTCCTCGAACTCATTTCTGGCGCACACATACGCGTAATATTCGCTCTGCGCTTCAAGCACGGAGTGGCGGGGCAGACGCTTCCCTTCAAAGCAGCACACCTTGAAGTCCGAAGGCTCTTCCCCGCGCAGCGTTATGCACGGCGAATAGAACTTCCCGTCCACATAGTCGTAAACGTCGCGCGCGGCTGCCTTCCCGCCGAACGCCGCCTCTATGTCCAGGGCGGTGGAATAGCATATCCCCGTAATGCGGTTTGCGATAAAGTCGGCGTCCGTCGCCTCCCTGCCCCCGAACGCTTGCTCCAGCGCGGCAAGGTCGGTCGGGTCGGCCTTGTCCTGCGGGGCGGGCAGTTCGTAGCGCGCCCCGGTGAACAGTATGCGCTTTGCGCCGTTTTCAAGGGTGGCTGTCTTCATCGCGCCCAGGATCTTCCCGTCCTCGCACAGTATCACGTTGCTGTACTTGCCCATGATCTCGCAGTAAAGGGTGCGGCGCGCCCGCTCGAAGTCGCTCCTGCAGTCGAACTCTATCGCGGCTATGCGCTCGAACCCCGGCTGGGTGACGGAAACTATCTCGGCGTTTGCAAGGTGCTTTCTCAGCAGCATGCAGAAGGCGAGCGCCTCCCTGGGCGCGTGCCTGTCTGCGGCGGTAAGGTTTATCCTGCAATTTTGCGCGTGCGCGCATATTTCAAGTTTAACGGTGCCCGCCGCGGTGTATATAATCAGTGTAAGCTCGTCCCTGCACGGCTGATTGATGCGCGATATTTTTCCCCCGCGCAGCTTTGCGTCCAGCTCGCGTATAACGTATCTCAAAGTAAATGCGTCCTGCGGCATAGTAACCTCCGTGCTCACGATTATACATTAAACGTCGGCAAAAGTAAAATATTATTTGAAGTTGTTCTTGCAAAACGCTTTGCAAAAACAAAGTATTGTGTTAAAATGTTTGCTATGCGGAGTTATACTATTATATAAAAGCGCGCGCAACGCGCCTCCGCGGCACATGCAACGGCAAAATAAATCCATATATATCAAACGGAGAGAAAATCAATGAACTACACAACTCAACCCGCAGAAAAGAGCACGGTAAAGGTAACTGTAAACTATTCCGCAGAGGAATGGGAAGATGCCATAAACAAGGCGTACCTTCGCACGAAGGGCAGGATGAGCGTCCCCGGCTTCAGGAATGGCAAGGCGCCCAGGCGCGTCATAGAAAATTTTTACGGCAAGGGCGTATTCTTTGACGAGGCGCTCAACATCCTCTACGGCGAAAGCTGGGACGGCATACTCGAAAAGGAAAAGGAGAACTTTACCGCCGTGGGCGAGCCTTCGCTCTCCGTAGACGACATCTCCGAAGAGAAGGGCGTTACGTTAACCGCGGTAGTGCCCGTAAAGCCCGACATAGAGATCGGCTCGTACAAAGGTTTAAGAATCAGGAAGTATGAGTATAATGTAACCGATGAGGAAGTGGAGACCGAGGCAAAGCGCATCACCCTGAGCAAGGCCGAAAAGGTCGACGTGACCGACCGCGCCTGCAAGAGCGGCGACACCGTGAACATCGACTTCTCGGGCAGCATAGACGGCAGGAAGTTCGAAGGCGGCACGGCCGAGGGCTACGATCTCGAGCTGGGCAGCGGCGCGTTCATTCCCGGTTTCGAAGAGCAGGTCGAGGGCATGAAGGTCGGCGAAAACAAGGACATCACCGTGAAGTTCCCCGAAAATTACCAGGCCGAGGAACTCAAGGGCAAGGATGCCGTGTTCGCCATAAAGCTCAACAAGATAACCGAAAAGAAGTACCCCGAGCTCGACGACGAGTTCGTAAAGAAGAACGCCGGCTGCGAAACGGTGGAGGAATACAAAAAGAAGTGCCGCGAAAGGCTTGAGCGCCAGGCGGCCGATCGCAGCCTCAACGAAACGGAGAACAGCATAATAAGGGCCATCTGCGACACCTCCAAGGCGGAGATCCCTCAGGCAATGATAGATTCCGAGATAAATAAGAGCGTGCAGGACTTCGCCACCCGCCTCATGTATCAGGGCCTCAAGCTCGAAGACTATCTCAAATACACGGGCACCTCGATGGAGGACTTCCGCGCCCAGTTCGCCGCTTCCGCGCGCGAAAAGGTGATGGCAAGCCTCGTCATCGACAAGATAGTCCGCACCGAGGGCATAAAGGCGGAGCAGGACGAGGTGGAGGCCAAGATAGCCGAGCAGGCAGAGTCTGTCGGCAAGGCTGCCGAAGAGTACAAAAAGAACATGGATCCCAGGCAGCTCAGCTATATCGAGAGCGACATAATAATCACCAAGCTGTTCGACTTCCTCAAGGCCAACAACGACCTCTACACGGAATGACCGGCAGCCGGCCCGCTAATGCGGGGAAGGAGTTTGAAATGAATGACAACGTAAGGGGCGCGCTCGTGCCCTATATAGTGGAGCAGACCTCCCGCGGGGAGCGCTCTTACGACATCTACAGCCGCCTGCTCGAAGACAGGATAATCTTTCTGAGCGGCGAAATAGACGACGCCACCGCCAACACCGTAGTGGCGCAGCTGATATATCTCGAGGCAAAGGACCCTTCGAAGGATATCTCGCTGTATATCAACAGCCCGGGCGGCAGCGTGTCGGCGGGCCTCGCCATCTACGACACGATGAACTACGTCAAGTGCGACGTCTCCACCATCTGCATAGGCATGGCGGCGTCCATGGGCGCGTTCCTGCTCTCGAGCGGCGCGCGCGGCAAGAGGTTCGCTCTCCCCAACAGCGAGATCATGATCCATCAGCCTCTCGGCGGTGCGCAGGGCCAGGCGAGCGACATTCAGATCGCCGCCGAGCACATACTGCGCACCAAGCGCAAGCTCAACGAGATACTTGCCGCAAACACCGGCAAGCCTGTGGAGCAGCTCGAGCGCGACACCGACAGGGATAACTATCTCACCGCGCAGCAGGCGCTCGAATACGGCCTTATCGATAAGGTATTCACCAAGCGCTGAGCCTGCACGGCATACATACCGCCGCGCTGTCTGCGGCGAGGAGGTGTAAATGAAAGAAAAGAGATACTGCTCCTTCTGCGGCAAACCCGAAGAGTTGGTCAACAAACTCATAACGGGGCAGAACGGGGCGTGCATCTGCGACGAATGCCTTGAAATAGGCTACGACATGGTAAAGGAGGAGGTCGGCGACAAGTTTGAACCCGTCCCCTTAAAGAAGCCCGCCGAGATAAAGGCGGAGCTCGATAAATATATAGTCGGCCAGGACGAGGCCAAAAAGGTGCTCTCCGTGGCGGTATACAACCACTACAAGCGCATAAACAACGCAGGTTCTTCGAAGAAGGACGACGACATCGAAATAGAAAAGAGCAATATCCTGCTGCTCGGCCCCACGGGCTGCGGCAAGACGCTGCTCGCCCGCACGCTCGCAAGGATACTCAACGTGCCCTTCGCCACCACCGACGCCACCACCCTCACCGAGGCGGGCTACGTGGGCGAGGATGTGGAAAACATACTGCTCAAACTCATTCAGAACGCCGATTACAACATAGAGCGCGCCCAGCGCGGCATCATATATATCGACGAGATAGACAAGATCGCACGCAAGGGCGAAAACGTCTCCATCACGCGCGACGTCTCGGGCGAGGGCGTGCAGCAGGCGCTTCTGAAGATAATCGAAAGCACGGTCGCCAACGTGCCCCCTCAGGGCGGCAGGAAGCATCCCCAGCAGGAATGCCTGCGCATAGACACCACCGACATACTCTTCATCTGCGGCGGCGCGTTCGTGGGTCTGGACAAGATAGTGCAGAAGCGAAAGGACACCACATCCCTCGGCTTCGGCGGGCAGGTAAAGCTCGCCGACAACGAAGTCTCCTACGAGATGCTCGCCGACGTAAAGCCGCAGGATCTCACCAAATACGGGCTGATCCCCGAATTCGTGGGCAGGGTGCCCATAGTGGTAAGCCTGCATCCGCTCAACGAAGAGGCTTTGGTCAAAATACTCACCCAGCCCAAGAACGCCATCATCAAGCAGTATCAGAAGCTGATCGCGCTCGACGGCGTAAAGCTCACGGTAGAACCCGCCGCCGTAAGGGAGATAGCCAACACCGCCATAAGGCTCAAGACGGGCGCGCGCGGTCTGCGCACCATCATCGAAAGTTTCATGACCTCGGTGATGTATAAGCTCCCCTCCGAACCGAACGTGGAAGAGGTGGTAGTCACAAGGGAGTGCGTAACGGATAACGCCGAACCGAGGCTCATCTATAAAAAATCTGCTTAAAGCGGCCTTTCCCGCCGCGCTGCGGCGCGCATTGCCGTGCGGAACAATTTTCCCGCGGCCTGCCGCTTCGGTCATCGAACTCATCGGGGGAGCGTGCGCTCCCCCGATTTTGGAAATAAGGTAAAATAACATGGCAGTAAAATATTTCAACGGCATACCGGTGGTCGCTTTGCGCGGCAGGGTGGTATTCCCGGACACCACTATAACGTTCGACGCCGGCAGGCTCATTTCGCTCGCCGCGGTCAAGAACGCTGCGGAAAACAATATGCAGCTGCTCGTCTGCGCCCAGCCGGAGCCGGAAAAGGACGAAATAACGGCGGAGGACATCTGCCGCGTGGGCACGGTGGTCAAAATAAAGCAGATCACGCGCCTGCCCTCGGACAGCGTGCGCATCCTCGCCGAGGGCCTTTGCCGTGTGCGCGTGCGCAGTTTCACCTTCGACGGCTGCTTCTTCGCCGAGGCGGACGAGCTGAGATCCACCCACGGCGACCTCACGCTGGAAGAGGCGTATTTCCGCACTGCAAAGGACATAATGCGCGACATCACCTCTACCGAAAACAGGTTCACCAAGGATGCGATAGCCCGCCTGGACAGGTGCTCCGACCCCGACGAATACGTAAACCTCGCCGCCAACGCCCTGCCGCTGCGCGACGAGGTCAAGCAGCGCATGCTCGAGTGCGACAACGTGACCGAACGGCTGCGTATGCTGGAAAAGTGCCTCAACGACGAGCTTGAAATAATGCGCCTCGGCAGAAAGATAAGCGCCGCCGTCCGTCAGAGCATAGACAAGAACCAGCGCGACTATTACCTTCGCGAACAGCTCAAGGCGATACACGCAGAGCTTGGCGACGACGAGGACGAGCGCATCGCGCTCACCGACAGGATAAAGGCCAAAAAGATGCCCGCCGAAATCGAGGAAAAGGCGCTCAAAGAGGTCGCCAAGATGGACAAGATGTCGTCGTCCTCGCCCGAATACACGGTGATACGCAACTACCTCGACTGGCTTTTAGACCTTCCGTGGACCGAGCAGACCGAGGACACCGCCGATCTTAAAGACGCGGTCAAGATCCTCAACGAGGACCACTACGGACTGGAAAAGATAAAGGAGAGGATAACCGAATACCTGGCCGTGCTCAAACTCACGGGCAGCCTCAACGCGCCCATACTGTGCTTTGTGGGCCCTCCCGGCGTGGGCAAGACTTCCATAGCCGCGTCGGTGGCGCGCGCCCTCGGCAGGAAGTTCGTAAGGATGAGCCTGGGCGGCGTAAAGGACGAGGCGGAAATAAGGGGACACAGGCGCACCTACATCGGCTCCATGCCCGGGCGAATAATCTACGGCATAAAGAACGCCGGCACTATAAATCCCGTGTTTCTGCTGGACGAAATAGACAAGCTCTCCTCCGACATGCGCGGCGATCCGGCCAGCGCTCTTTTGGAGGTGCTCGACCCCGCCCAGAACAACACCTTCCGCGACAGGTACCTCGAAGTACCTTACGACCTTTCCAAGGTGCTCTTCATAACCACGGCGAACAGCGTGGATACCATTCCCTCGCCGCTGCTCGACAGGATGGAACTCATCGAGATCGGCGGCTATACAGAAGAGGAAAAGCTGCAGATAGCCAAGCGCTATCTCGTGCCCAAGCGCCTTAACGCCAACGGGCTTAAAGAGGGCGACGTTGCCTTCACCGACGGCGCATTGCGCGCGCTCATCGAGGGCTACACGCGCGAGGCGGGAGTCCGCTCGCTGGAGCGCAACATCGACGCGGTGTGCCGCAAGACGGCGGTAAAGGTGGCGGAGGGCGAAAAGGCCAGGCGCAAGATAACGGCGGAGGGGCTGCACGCCCTGCTCGGTCCCGCGCGCTACAGAAGCGACGAGGCCGAACACCGCGACGAGGTGGGCGCCGCAACGGGGCTTGCCTGGACTGCGGTGGGCGGCACCACGCTCACCATCGAAGTCTCTGCCATGCACGGCAAGGGCGAGATCCAGCTCACCGGCAAGCTCGGCGACGTCATGAAGGAGAGCGCCCGCGCCGCCATAAGCTACATCCGCTCCAACAGCGGCGAATACGGCATCGCCGACGAGGCGTTCGAAAACACCGACATACACATCCACGTGCCCGAGGGCGCCACCCCCAAAGACGGCCCCAGTGCCGGCATTACCATGGCGACTGCCATCCTTTCGGCGTTCACGGGCAAGCCCGTGCGCGGCGACGTGGCAATGACGGGCGAAATAACGCTGCTCGGCAACGTGCTGCCCATAGGCGGCTTAAAGGAAAAGGCGCTCGCCGCATATCGCACGGGCGTCAAAAACGTAATAATCCCCAAGGACAACGTAAAGGACCTCGAAGAGATCCCCAAGGACGTACGCAGCAAGATAAATTTTATCCCCGTATCGGCCGCCGACGCGGTGTTCCGCAACGCGATAATAGGGCTGTAAGGGCAAAAGGGCCGCACATATGCTTAAAATAACCGATGTAACATTTGTAACCAGCGCGGCTTCGAAGTCGCAGTTTTTGCACTGCGAAAAGCCGGTGATCGCAGTCTGCGGCAAGTCCAACGTGGGCAAATCGAGTTTTATAAACATGCTCGCAAACCGCAAAAAGCTGGCAAGGGTCTCAAAGGATCCCGGCAGGACGCGGCTTGTAAACTACTTCGACTTCGGCGCGTTCATGCTTGCCGACCTCCCCGGCTACGGCTTCGCCAAAGTCTCCAAGGCGGAAAAGGCGCGCTGGGCAAAGCTGATGGAGGATTTTTTTGCCGACCGCTCCAACTGCGCGCACGCCTTTTCTCTGGTCGACGTGCGCCATGCTCCCACGGCGGACGACGTGAACATGGTGAACTTTCTGTATGCGGGGCTCATCCCGTTCACTGTGATAGCTACCAAGGCCGACAAGCTCTCGCGCATGGCGGCGATGAACGGCGTAAAGAACATAGCCGCGACGCTCAAATGCGGCACGGCGGACATTATCCTGACATCGGCGCAGACCAGGCAGGGGCTGGAGGCTGTGCACGATCGCATAGAGGGCATAACAGGCCTTGCGCAAAACGCGAGGGAGGCGGCAGATGAAAGCATTTCTTGATTTCCTCGCCTCGCCCGCCGGCATAGCAGTCTACTGCATAGTCGCCGTCGCGATCGTCGTATTCTTCTTTTCGGTAAATTACCGCTTCTTCGCAAAGCGCGCGCTCGACGTGATATTCGGCGCCCTGCTCGCGGCGGTAACTTCGCCCGTGCTCGGCATCTGCGCCGCCGTGTGCAGATACCGCGCCGGCAGGGTGTTCGACTACATCGTCATTGCAGGCAGGGATGGCGAGCCGGTAAAGGCGCGCGTATTCTGTGCCGGAGGCGGACTCGGCAAGCGCATATCCCGCCTGCCTCTGCTGCTCTCCGTGGTCACGGGCGGGCTGTCGTTCATCGGTCCCGCGCTGCTCACCTATACCGAAAGCGTGCTCGTGCCCGAGGAATACTCCGCTCGCTTCGGCGTCCGGCCGGGGCTTTTGGCGGCGGCATCGGAATCTTTCGACTCGCAGCCGGAATACCCCGAACTGTTTGCCGCCGACTGCCGCTATCCCGAACGCTATTCGCTTTGGCGCGATGTCCGCACGCTGTTTTTGCGGCTGTTCAGGGCGCTGCGCGGCGAGGGGTGGAGGCTGGAACCAGGCGGGTATATTGCTTCGCTGCAAACTTCCGGCAAGCTGAACGAAGAAGAGCTCGTCGAGGCCGAACAGCTCTCCCGCGAGGAGCAGCTCGAATGCAGGCGCCGCAAGATGCGCGTCGGCTGAACGGCCTTTAAGTCTCTCTTGTCTTAAAGGGGGATCGACCTCCGTACATTCACAAATAAAACAGCGGCCCGCCTCACGGCGGGCCGCATTTTCATTTTTTTGTTTTCAGCTCTCTATAAAGGGGTGGTCTATGTGCAGCACGGCGTTGAATCCGCTCTTTTTCTGAATTTCTTCCTTAATCTTAGCGGCTATCTCCTCGTCCGACTGTTTCAGTCCGTAGGGCACTATCACGTCGAAGTACACGTTGCGTATCTTATCCCATTCGGCAATGCGCAGGTCGTGTATGGTTGCATCGGGGCAAAGCTCTTTCACAACGCCCTCCACAAGCGTGCGCATCTCCTCGGTGTCGCCGTCCACTACGATGGGATCCATGTGTATGACCGCCTCTATGCCGAACTTTTCGCGGATCTCGCGCTCGATGTGGTCTATCATCGCGTGCGTCTCCATAAGGTTGCCGTCCGCTGGCACCTCGGCATGGAAGGAAACTATCGCGCGGCCGGGGCCGTAGTCGTGGTAAATAAGGTCGTGTATGCCTAAGATGTTCTCGTGTTCCAGCGCAAGTTTATCTATCTCGTCGGCAAGCTCCTTGCTCATCGGCCTGCCGAGCAGCGGCGCCTGAGTGCTCTTCACCGCGCCCCAGCCCGATTTGAATATGAACAGCGCCACTATTATGCCCGCAACGCCGTCTATCGGGAAGTCGGTGTACTGCCCGCCTATCAGCGCGGCGAGCACCACCGTAGTGGCTATCACGTCCGAAAGCGAGTCGGTGGCGGTGGCCGCTATCGAGGCGGAGTTTATTCGCTTTGCTATCTTGCGGTTGAACCAGAACAGCCATACCTTCACGAGTATGGCGGCTATCAGCACGCCCATCGCCGCATACGAAAATTCCGTCGGCGACGGGGTGATTATCTTCTCTATCGAAGACCACGCCAACTCGAAGCCCATGAATATTATCAGCACCGAAACTATCAGCCCCGCAACGTATTCTATCCTGCCGTGGCCGAAGGGGTGCTCCTTGTCGGGCTTCTGCCCCGCCAGTCTGAAACCTATCAGCGTTATCACCGAGGAGGCTGCGTCGGAAAAGTTGTTTACCGCGTCGGCGATTATCGCCACAGAGCCGGCTATGATGCCCACGGTCAGCTTGCCCGCGACCAGCAGTATGTTGAGTATTATGCCCGTAATGCCCGAAAGCTGTCCGCAGCGCGCGCGCACTTCGGGGTCGTCGGCGCTTCCGTTGGGCACGAACAGTCGCAAAAGCAGTTCGCTCATGATGTCCTCTCGTCTGGTTTGTCCGCTTATTTTATCATATGCGCGGCAAAATGTAAAGCGCAGCCTTAAAAATTTTGTGCGCAAAAACGGTTAAGTTTTTTGCAAAGGTATGGTATAATTATGCGGGATATGAAAGTTAAAGAATTTTTTATCGGCATTTTCAAAAGAATAAAATCCAACCTCACGTGGAAGAGCGCCATATTTTTCGGCGTTTTCGCCGTGCTGCTTGCAACCGACCTCATAACCAAGCACCTCGAGGAGCTCAACAGCTGGAACTTCACCGTCATTCCCGGCTTTATCGAGGTGGAGAGCGGCCACCGCAATCCCGGCGCGGGCTTTTCGTGGCTGGCGGATAAGTCGTGGGGGCAGCCCTTTTTAATAGCGCTCACCTTCGTGCTCTGCGCGGTGATAGTCGGCTTCATGCTCGGCCTTTCGGACGACAGGCACTTCGTGCTCAAACTCTGCCTGTATATAGTGTTCGCGGGCGCGATAGGCAACCTTGTCGACAGGCTGGCCTTCGGCGAGGTGCGCGACTTCGTGTGGCTGCTGATCGTCGACGCCTACTGCAACTTCGCCGACTTCTGGATAGTGCTCGGCGGCATAGCGCTCGTCGTGGTGCTGCTGTTCTTCGACGAGGGCGCGGTGTTCCCTCTCACCGGGCGGGCAAAGCAGGCGCAGCGCGAACGGGGCGAAGGCAAAGACGGCTCCCCCGCAGGCGATCCGGCGGAGCATCCCGAAGAAGGGGAGGATAGCCCGGAGGAAGGCGATGGAGAGCGGTGAGTATACCTTTGCCGCCGAAGAAGACTGCGGCCGCGCCGACGTGTATCTGTGCGACAAAATGACGGAGATGACGCGCTCCGCGCTCAAAAAGATATTCGAGAGCGGCGGTGTTACGGTAAACGGCAGGCCTGCGAGGGCTTCGCAGCAGATAAGGCGGGGCGACGAGGTGAAAATAGCCGTGCCTCACGCGGAGGAGTACGGCGTAAAGGCGGAAAATATCCCGCTGGACATAGTGTATCAGGACGCCGACCTCGCCGTGATAAACAAGCCGCAGGGCATGACCGTTCACATGGGCAACGGCAACACCGAGGGAACGCTCGTCAACGCGCTGCTCTATAACCTCGACAGCCTCAGCGGCATAAACGGTGTCATCCGCCCCGGCATAGTCCACCGCATAGACAAGGATACTTCGGGGCTTTTGGTGGTGGCAAAGAACGACGCCGCCCACCTCAGTCTTTCAAAACAGATAGCCGAAAAGAGCTGCCGCCGCACCTATATCGCCCTTTTGGAGGGCAATTTGAAGCAGGACTGCGGCACAGTCGCCACATACATAGGCCGCGACCCGAAGGACAGGCTTAAAATGGCGGTGGTGCCTGCGGACAAGGGCAGGCTCGCAATAACCGATTTCACTGTGATGCAGCGTTATATCGGCTATACTCTGTGCCGTTTCGACTTAAAGACGGGCCGCACCCATCAGATAAGGGTGCACGCAAAGTACCTCGGGCACCCCGTCGTGGGCGACCCCGTTTACGGGATAAAGAGGCAGAAATTCGCGCTCGGCGGTCAGCTGCTGCACGCGGCGCGGCTGGAATTTACCCATCCCTCCACGGGCGAGAGGATGAGCTTCGAGGCCCCGCTGCCCGATTATTTTTCCGACGTGCTCAAAAAACTCAAAAAAGTTCAGCCGTGACGTTGATATTTTTTGCGTATGGTGATATAATATTGCCTGTAAAAATCTGTAGGAGGTATAATATGGCAGATAACAACAAGAACAACAATCAGAAGACTACAAAACGCCGCATCGTGCGCAGGGAGACGGTCGACATCGTAAAGCTGTGCGCGTTCTGGGGCATCTTCCTTGCGGCGGCACTGTTCATTGCGAGCGGCATACTCAACCTCGTCAACATCAGCTTCACCATCATCAGCATACTCGACCTCATCGCAAAGCTCGCCCTTCTCGTGGCGGTTGCGTTCCCCGCATACAGCTATGTGCGCGGCAAGGCGCAGGTTTGGAAAATAATCTATTGGGCGGCTATGCTCATCTATGTCCTCGGCTGCGTGTTCAGCGTCATTCCCAGGTAACTTCAATGCATCATACGGCTTGCGCGAAAGGCAAGCCGTTTTTTCTTTACAAAGCGAGCGGATTCAATTATAATATAACTGAATATAAAATTTGACGGCAGGTAACAGATGGCAAAACCGCTCGTAGCGATAGTCGGCAGGCCCAACGTGGGCAAGAGCACCTTTTTCAACAAGGTGGCAGGCAGAAAAATTGCAATAACCGAAGACAGGCCGGGCGTCACGCGCGACCGCCTCTATGCCGACGCCGAGTGGCGCGGGCGCGCCTTTTCCATGGTGGATACGGGCGGCATAGAGCTTAAATCGCAGGACACCATGTGGAAGGAGATCAAAAAGCAGGCGGAGGTGGCAATAGATACCGCCCAGGTCATACTCTTTTTCGTGGACGGCAAAGAGGGGCTCACCTCCTCCGACTACGACGTGGCTGATATGCTCCGCCGCAGCAAAAAGCCGGTCATCCTCGTGGTCAACAAGCTTGACGACTACTCCCCCGAAAAGCTGTTCGAGTTCTATTCGCTCGGTTTGGGCGAGCCTTACGGAATCTCGTCGGAGCACGGCACGGGTCTTGGGGACCTTCTGGACGAGGTGGTAAGCTACTTCGAAAAACTGCCGGCAGAGGAGGACGACAGCATAAAGATAGCCGTAGTGGGCAAGCCCAACGCGGGCAAATCCAGCCTTGTGAACAGGCTTCTGGGCTTCGACCGTTCTATAGTGACCGACATTGCCGGAACCACGCGCGACGCCATAGATACGCTCTTTGCCGCCCCCGACGGCACGCAGTATACCATAATCGATACGGCCGGCATCAGAAAGAAGAGCAGGGTGGAGGACGACGTGGAGTACTATTCTGTCATGCGCGCGTTCGATGCGGTACGCCGCGCCGACGTCTGCCTGCTGGTGGTGGACAGCACCGAGGGCCTCACCGAGCAGGACACCAAGATAGTCGGCTACGTGCACGAACAGGGCAAGCCTTCGGTGGTGCTCATGAACAAGTGGGATCTCGTGGAAAAGGACACGAACACCATAAACGAGTTTCAGGCAAAGCTTAAAGAAGACCTCAAATTCATGGACTACTTCCGCTCGCTGTATATCTCGGCAAAGACGGGCCAGCGCACAGACAGAATACTTGCCGCGGTAAAGCAGGTGTATGAAAATTCGCGCAGGCGCATACAGACGGGCGTGCTCAACGACGTCATAAGTTCGGCGGTGCGCGCCAACGAACCGCCCTCTTACAACGGCAGGCGGCTTAAAATTTACTACGTCACGCAGATAGGCGAAGCTCCCCCCGCGATCGCGCTGTTCGTAAACGACGGCAGGCTTCTGCACTTTTCCTACAAGCGCTTTTTAGAGAACACTCTGCGCGCGGCGTTCGACTTTTCGGGCACACCGATAAGGATAGTCACGCGCGATAAAAAGGAAGATAACTGAGCGCACGGCGCGGCAAGAGGTGTACAGTGGTCGATTTTTATATTTCCGAAAAGTGGTATTACTTCATAATAGCCGCCGCGGTGTGCTACCTCGTCGGCTGTTTCAACTTCGCGGTGATAATCTCGCAGTTCAAAAACCGCGACATCCGCGACGTAGGCAGCGGCAACCCGGGCACGATGAACATGATGCGCACCTTCGGGCTTAAAGTGGGCATCATCAACTTTTTCTGCGACGCGCTCAAGGGCGGCCTTCCCGTGCTGGCGGTGTATTTCATCTTCCGCAACAGCGTGTTTGCGGGCACAGACGTAGTGGTGGCGGACGTCATGCGCTATTTCTGCGGGCTGTTCGTCGTGATAGGCCATATCTTCCCCGTTACCATGAAGTTCAAAGGCGGCAAGGGCATAGCCTCCACGCTCGGCCTCTTCTGGGTGGCGCTCTCGTGCGAATGCTGGTGGTATGTGTTCATAGGCCTGGGCGTGTGCCTTATAGTGTTCGCCTACATAGCCGTGTCGGAGTGGGGCTCGATGGGCTCGCTCCTCGGCGTTTCGGCGTTCTCCATCTGGCAGGCGGCGCTGTTCTTTTCGAGGTATGTGCACGAACTCAAAAACGGCTGGGTCATCTTCTGCTTCATGTTGTTGCTCGCCATCAACCTGTTCACATGGATAGCTCACCACAAAAACCTGTATAAATTGCTGGGCGGCGAGGAACACCGCACGTCGATAAAGCGCATGATAAACAAAAAACTCAAAAAACAGTGAATATTTCAAAAAGCGGGGCGCGCCTTCGGCGCGCCCCGCTTTTTACTTTTTTATTACATTTTTGAGCAAAAGTTTATTACAAGTGCGCTATATACTGTAAATAAGGAGGACAATTATGAAAAGAGTAAAAACAATATTCTGCGTATTCTTGGCTATACTCTGCACGCTTGCCGCCTTTGCGGCCTTTGCCGGTTGTACGGGCGACGGCAAGTACGATGTGAGCATAAAAGTGGTAAACACAAACGGTGATGAATTCATTTTTACGCCCGATGTAGACGAGATCAGCCGGACTTTCAACTACACCGGCGAAGAAGTAGGGTATTATGTGGAATCGTACCAAATGCCCGACCACCCCAAGTATGGCGATATCTGGTTGGATCCCCCGCAGCAAGGGTACGACTATATCTCAATGTACGGGCTTTATACGGCTCCGGATGGAACCCAGACAACTCTGACAAAAGAACATCGCTTCACAAAAGAACGAGGTGAATATGTTTTTAATGTTTATATATCTAATGCATCCGTGTCATGGCATGGAAGAAATATATATTTGCGTATAGAAATTATCTAAAAGGAGATTTACTATGAATACCATAAAAAAAATAATTTTAAGTTCATTTTGTATTGTTATATTAATGTGCTCTTTTATGGCATTTACAGCGTTTACTCCCGTAAAAGCCGCAACTAATGAATATTTTTCTGCAGAAGAATATACAGATAATGAGGCTTTGCCAAATTTCGATGATTGTTTACGGGTACGCCGGCAATAAACCCTTATAGTGTATGTGCAAACCGCCGGTTAAACTGGTGGCTTTCAATTTTTGTTACATTTTCGTGCGGAAGTTTGTTACAAGTGCACTATATACTGTAAATAAGGAGGACAATTATGAAAAGAGTAAAAACAATATTCTGCGTATTCTTGGCTATACTCTGCACGCTTGCTGCCTTTGCAGCTCTTGCCGGTTGTAAGGGTGACTCCGATAAGCGCTATTTCGTTGAGATATGTGTAAAAAATACGCAGGGTGGTGAGTTCATTTTTTCGCGCGGTACAGACGAAATTGAAAGAACATATTCCTACACGGGCGAAGATGTAAGATATTATATATACGGTTTCCGCTTGCCTGATTATGCCCCAATGAACAAAGATTGGGTAGGCATTACAGGAACGGGTGATAACATAATCAGCATTAGCGTGTTATATACACCGCCCGGCGGAAAACAAAAGTCATATGAAGGTACAACGATCAGCGAAAAGGGACATTATCTCATGAAAATAAGAGCAGATAGTGGTTCTGATTATTGGAATCTCCGCACATGCAGGCTTATAATAGATATCGTATGAGCTGATTTATGCAAGGTTGATCATGAACAGACTAAAAGTGCATTAAAGCGATACAAAAACAATGCCCGCGGCGATGCCGCGGGCATACTGCATATTCTCATTTTCGGTTTACTTCTTTTCGTTCTCGCCTGTGCTCGTTCTGGACTGTATGCTGTATTCTATCGCGGGATTTGCCTCCAGCACGGCCTGCACGAAGTCGGTGTATTTTTCGGGACTTATCGTCACGAATATGCACTTTTCGTCCTTGAACACGATGCTCAGCCTGTCGGTCGCCCTGTCCAGCACGACGGCGTCGATATCTTCGGCGTTGTAGGTGGTGGGCAGCGCGGCAAAACTTAGCTTTATCTTCTTGCCGTCCACCGCAAAGAACGAGCGGGTAAGGAACAGCACGCCTATCACTATCAGCGCCACCGAAACAAAGAACAGCAGCACGTACTTCACGATCGTGAACGCGGGCATGGCCGAGTGCCTCAGCCCGAAGTCTATCACCTGCCACAGCGTAAGCGCGAACACGGCCGTGCCCACGGCGAGCACAAAGCCCAGGATTATATATATAGTGCGCGTAAATTTCAGCTTAAAAACCTTCATGGCACGATTATACACCAACTTCGCCCGCTTTGCAACAGTATTTCCGCACAAAATGCCCGCGGCGGGCGCGTTGCCCAAATTTTTTGCCGCTGTAAAAATTTTTACGCGGCAAAGCCTTGAATAATCGTGCGTTTTGCGGTAAAATGGTGGAGTAACGCAAATAAGCCGAAGCACGGCGGAAAAAAGGGAGTAACGGTTATGATAAAACTTATCAAGGGCGGAGTGTACTACATGGAGGGCAAGCTCTTCAGGGAGCGCGACGCGTTCATGGTCGAAGCCAAAAAGCAGCGCGCAATAAAGGGCACCATGGCGTATTCCATACTCAGCGCCCACAACAGGGGCACGGACGAGGATCTGCGCATTAAGTTCGACGCCCTCGCCTCGCACGATATAACTTACGTCGGAATAATCCAGACGGCAAAGGCCTCGGGGCTTAAAGAGTTTCCCGTTTCCTACACGCTCACCAACTGCCACAACTCGCTGTGCGCGGTGGGCGGCACCATCAACGAGGACGACCACGTGTTCGGCCTCTCCGCCGCAAAGAAGTACGGCGGCAACTATGTTCCCCCGCACCTTGCCGTCATCCACCAGTACATGAGGGAGTCGGAGGCCAAGTGCGGAGCCATGATTCTCGGCTCCGACAGCCACACCCGCTACGGCGCGCTGGGCACCATGGCGGTGGGCGAGGGCGGCCCCGAACTCGTAAAGCAGCTGCTCGGCCAGACCTACGACGTAAAGCGGCCTCAGATAATCGCCGTCTACCTGAAGGGCAAACCCAAAAAGGGCGTGGGCCCGCAGGATATCGCCATAGCGCTCGTGGGCGCCACTTTCAAAAAGGGCTTCGTAAAGAACAAGGTGCTGGAATTCATCGGCCCCGGCATCGCCAATCTCTCGATGGACTACCGCCTCGGCGTCGACGTGATGACCACCGAAACGACCTGCCTTTCGAGCATCTGGGAGACCGACGCAAAGACGAAGGAGTTTTACAAAGCACACGGCAGGGAGGGGGACTTCAAAGAGCTTCACCCCGCCCGGGCCGCCTATTACGACGGGGCGGTAGTCATCGACCTCTCGCGCGTGGAGCCCATGATAGCGCTGCCCTTCCACCCCTCCAACGCCTACACCATAAGGGAAGTGATAGAGAACGGCAAGGACCTGCTCGCCGAAGTGCAGGAGCAGGGCAACAGACTCAAGGGCAGCAACACCTTCCGCCTTACCGACAAGGTGAGGGACGGCAAAATATATGTAGATCAGGGCATAATCGCAGGCTGCGCCGGCGGCATGTACGAAAACATTGCCGAGGCGGCGGAAATACTCAAAGACAAAAGCTGCGGCAACGGCGAATTTTCCCTCAGCGTATATCCCCAGAGCCAGCCCGTGTTCAAATGCCTCGTCGATAACGGCTATGTCTCCGCCCTGATGGATGCGGGCGTAATAGTAAAGACGGCGTTCTGCGGCCCCTGCTTCGGCGCGGGCGACACCCCTGCCGACAACGCCCTCTCCATTCGTCACACCACGCGCAACTTTGAAAACAGGGAGGGCTCCAAGCCCGCCGAGGGCCAGCTCTCGGCAGTGGCGCTCATGGACGCGCGCTCCATCGCCGCAACGGCGGCAAACGGCGGCGTGCTCACGCCCGCTACCGAGGCCGAATACACCAAAAAGATCAAAAAGTACTATTTCGACGGCTCCATATACGAAAAGAGGGTATATCGCGGCTGGGGGCATCCCCTGCCCGAAACCGAACTGGTCTACGGTAACAACATCGCCGACTGGCCGGAGCAGCTCCCGCTTGCCGACAGCGTGCTCATAAAGGCGGTATCGGTGCTCACAGACCCCGTGACCACCACCGACGAGCTAATCCCCTCGGGCGAAACTTCCTCTTACCGCTCCAATCCTTTAAGGCTGGCGCAGTTCGCGCTCTCGCGCAAGGACCCCGGCTATGTGGAGCGGGCAAAGCAGGTGTTCGAAGCCGAAAAACAGCGCAGGGAGAGCGGCTCGCTGCCCGAAAGCGTGCTCGAAGAGGCGGGCATAAAGCTCGCCGAAGGCACCATGTACGGCAGCTGCGTCGTCGCGCGCAAGCCGGGCGACGGCTCTGCAAGGGAGCAGGCTGCCTCCTGTCAGCGCGTGCTCGGCGGCATAGCAAACATCGCCTGCGAATACGCCACCAAGCGCTACCGCTCCAACCTCATCAACTGGGGCATGCTTCCCCTCGTCTGCCGCGCGTTCGACTACAAGGTGGGCGACTATATCTATATCGAAAACATCGCAGGCCTCATCCGCGAAGGCGCCGAGGTGGTGCCCGCAAAGCACATCTCGGGCGGCAAGGCCAAAAACGTCCAGCTCGAGCTGGGCGCCCTCACCGAAGAGGAGCGCAGAATAATTTTAAGCGGCTGTCTCATCAATTTCAACAGGCAGAAGATGTCGCTGTAAGATTTGCACAAATAAACATAAGGGGCGCCCCGCAACGCGGGGCGCCCCTTATGCTTTCAGTACATTCCGCAGCCGATGGGCGTCTTTTTGTCCCTTCCGCGCACGGGACGGGTACAGATGCAGGCCGCGGCCCTTACGTCTACGGCGTTGTTCCCGCCGCCCGTCTGCCCCTTCGAACAGCCCGCGCAGCACATTGCGGCGAGCGCAAGCATCACGGCAATAAACTTTTTCATATATCCAGTATGTAAAAAATCGGTTCCTCTCATGCGTTTGCTTGCAATTTTTTTCGCCGTATGCTAAAATACCCTTGCCTGAACGGAAAGGGCAGCCTGACCGCCAAGGGGTGAATATGTGGATGCCGTGCGGCGCAACTGCGCCGTGCCGCTTTGGTGCATGCGTATCTCCCCGCCGTTCGGGCGGGGAGGTTTTTTTATGGACGAAAACAGGCTGGCAGTCATCAGCATAATAGTGGAGGACAGGTCATCCGCCGCGCAGATAAACGCGCTGCTCTCGGAATACGGCGACTGCATAGTGGGCAGGATGGGCGTGCCTTACAGGCAGAAGCACATCTCGGTCATGTGCATCATAGCCGACGCCCCCGCCGACGTGCTCAACAGGCTCACTGGCAAAATAGGCAGCCTTCAGGGCGTTACGGCAAAGACGCTGTTCGGCAGGTTTTAAGCACATTTCCCCGCATATATGGCGCAACCAATACAGTACGCAAATAAATTTTCAAGGAGAATTATTATGAAAGCAAACAGACTTTTCGCCGTGCTTTGCACGTTTGCGGCAGCGGCGTCCGCCCTCGCTTTCGCCGCCTGCGGCGACGGCAACAACGGCAACAACGGCAACGGTGGCGGGACTTCTTCATATGTAGTGGCCATGCCGGACGGCGCCCCCGCGCTTGCCGCCGCGCAGCTCATGGCCGAAGACATGCAGTTCGGCAAAGAGGTGACTTATACCGTCGTTAATGCCAACGCTATAGGCAGGCAGGTCTCCGGCGGCAAGGCCGATGTATGCATATTGCCCGTAAACGCCGCGGCGCAGCTTGCGGGCGACGGCAAAACCTATAAGCTGCTCGGCACGGTGACCCACGGCAACCTCTATATGCTCTCATCCGAACATACCGAAGAGATAACGGCGGAAAATATTGATACGCTCGCCGGCAAGACGGTCGGTTGCATACAGCTTGACAACTTCGTGGGCGGCGTGCTTAAAATGATACTCGAAGAAAACGGGTTGGATTACGAGGTGGTGGAAGAGGCGTCCGCCGCTAAGGAGGGCGTCGTCAATCTCATAGCCGTCGCCGATCCCGCAACCATCAGCCCCTCGCTCGGCTACGACTACTATGTATGCGCCGAACCGCTCGTCACGGCAATGACTTCGGGCGGCGCTTTAAGCGTGGTGGGGGATATCCAGGCCCTCTACGGCGAGGAAGGTTTCCCTCAGGCGGTGATGGTGGCAAAAAATTCGGTAATAGCAAGCGACCCGCAGTTTATTTCCGATATATGTGCGGCCGTAACGGCTAACTCCGCGTGGCTTGAAACTGCCGGTACCGACGGGATAGTGGCGGCCATAAACAAAAACTACGGCGGCGCCACCAGCTCGCTCAACGCCAACAACCTCAACGCCACCGTCATCTCGCGCTGCGCCATAGAGTTCGTTCCCGCCGCGCAGTGCAGACAGGAGGTCGTCGATTTCCTCGCGGGCTATTCCGAAGTTTCCGGTCTGCAGCTCACGGTCTCCGACGCCTTCTTCTATAACGCACAGTGAGCGCTCAGGCAAAAAACAGAATAATAAACGTATGCCTTTCGGCGGGCGCCATAGTCTGCATGTGGGCGGTGTGGCTGATAGCCTGCGCCGTAGTAAACGACGGCTACGTCATTCCTTCTTTTCCCGACACGGCGGAGCGCTTTTTCGCGCTGCTCGGCTCGGGCGGGTTCTGGCTGTCGTTCGCAAAGTCGTTGGGCAGGACGGCTCTCTCCTGGGCGGTCTCGCTGTTGGCCGCGGCGGCGCTCACATTTGCGTGCGCGGCCTTCCCGCGGGTGCGTGCCTTCGCCGCGCCGTTCGTCGCGGTGTTCCGCACCGTGCCCACCATGGCCATAACGCTCATGCTGCTCATCTGGTCGTCGCCGCGCGTCGCGCCCGTCATAGTCGGCTTTTTAATGCTCTTCCCCATAACCTATTCCCAGATGATGGCGGCGGTGGACGGAATGGACGCAGGCCTTGCACAGATGGCCGATGTTTACGGCATATCCGCGGGCGAACGGCTGTTCAAGATATATATCCCGCAGATCCTTCCGCCCGTGCTCTCGCAGGTGGGCGCCAACTTTTCGCTCACGCTCAAGGTGATAATCTCGGCGGAGGTAATGTGCAGCACCTTCGATTCGCTCGGCGGAATGATACACCAGTCCAACGTATTTCTGGATACTGCGCAGATGTTCGCTCTAACCATATGCGCGCTGCTCGCGGGCGGGCTGCTGCAATGGGCGCTTTCCAAACTTGCGCTCATAACGCGCCGCAGGGGAGGCTCCGCATGATACTGCTCAAAGGCATAACCAAGCGTTACGGCGCGCTCACCGTATACGAAAACTTCGATTTTTCCATAGAGGACGGCACGGTCACCTGCATACTCGGCGAAAGCGGCAGCGGCAAGACCACCCTTCTGAACATACTCGCGGGGCTCACCCCGTTCGAAGGCAGCGTATCGCCGCAGCCCCGGTGCTCCTATGTGTTCCAGCAGCCCAGGCTGGTGCCGTCGCTCACCGTCGCGGGCAATTTAAGGCTGGTGTGCAAGGACGCCGGAAGGGTGAGCCGCATGCTCGAAGAGGTCGGGCTTGAAGACAGGGCGGGCGAATACCCCTGCAACCTCTCCGGCGGGCAGGCGCAGCGCGTGTCGCTCGCCCGCGCGTTTCTTCACCCCGCCGGGCTCATTCTGCTCGACGAACCGTTCTCCTCGCTCGATCTTGCCACCAAGCTGAAAGTTGCAGACCTGTTTTTAAGGCTGCGCGAACGCGAGGGCAGGACGGCGGTGTTCGTCACGCACGACGTCGACGAGGCGCTCATGCTCTCCCACAGGATAGTGGTGCTCAAAGGGGGGAAGGCAGTCGCCGAACTCAGGCCGCAGGGCGAACCCTGCGCCGACCTGTTTGCCTGCCGCGCCCCGCGCGAAGAACTTCTGCGCCTTCTGATGTAACATGCGCGCCGTACAGGCGCGTAAAGCCTCCCGCGCGGTTGCCGCGCGGGAGGCTTTGCATTTACAATCTGTTACAATCTATAAAATTTGCAAAAAAGTTCTCTCAAAACGTTTTCATTTGCAGGGTCGTTGTGATATAATTCAAATGTATCGGGCGCCGCGGTTCTCACGCCGTTACAAACAGCAGCGGCAGCCGCCTCAGCAAAAGGTAAAACGCGCAGGCGTTCAGCACCGCCAGCACGGGCATGAGCACCATAAAGGCAAGGTTTTCCAGGCGGTAGCGCATTATGAACATGGCCGCGTACACACCCGCCGCTCCGCCGAGCACGGCGGCAAGTATTATCCTTCCGTCGCCCGTGCGGCTGCCCTCGCCTTCGCGCTTCTGCCTTTTAAGCATGGTCACGGCGTAAAGGTTAATCGCAGCGATGTAGGTTATCGCCGCGGCGTAAAATATCACCATAAAAAGAGTATGCCCGCCGCGGGCATTTATATTCCCAAGGAGGTTTTCACATGGCAAAAGTCGCTTTGCTCATGGGCTCGAAATCGGACTTCCCCGTAGTAAAGCCCGCAGTAAAAGTGCTCAAAGATTTCGGGGTTGAAACGGAGGTGAGGGTCATCTCCGCGCACCGCACGCCCGATGAGGCGCATGAATTTGCCGCAGGCGCAAAGCAAGGCGGCGTCGAGGTAATAATCTGCGCCGCAGGCAAGGCTGCGCATCTCGGCGGAGTTATAGCCGCTTACACCACGCTGCCCGTCATCGGCCTGCCCGTAAAGACAGACATGATGGGCGGGCTCGACAGTCTATTGTCCATCGTGCAGATGCCTTCGGGCATACCGGTTGCCACGGTGGGCGTCAACGGCGGCGAAAACGCAGGCCTTCTGGCACTGCAGATCCTCGGCGTAAAATACCCTGAGATAGCGGGCAAACTTGCAGACTACAAACTTGCCATGAGCGCCAAGATAAACAGCGACGACGCCGCGCTTCAGGCAGAACTCAAAAAACTTTAAGCACAACTTACCCGCGGCCGGACGTCTGCGGGTATTTGCGTTGAAATGAGGCCGTTTCCGGCCCGCACAACAAGAAATCAATTTTTCAAGGAGAATTCAGATATGGAAAAACTCGAAAGGAAGGAACAGCTCTACGAAGGCAAGGCTAAGAAGGTGTACGCCACCTCCGATCCCGACTATGTGATCGTGTCTTACAAGGACGACGCCACGGCGTTCAACGGCCAGAAGAAGGGCACCATCGTCGGCAAGGGCGTTATAAACAACAAGATGAGCAACATGCTCATGTCCATGCTCGAAAAAAAGGGCGTGCCCACGCACTTCGTCGAGCAGCTCTCCGACAGGGACACCGTAGTCAGAAAGGTGCAGATAGTTCCTCTCGAAGTGATAATAAGGAACGTTGCCGCCGGCAGCTTTTCCAAGCGTTACGGCGTAAAGGAGGGCACCAGGCTCGCCATTCCCACCATAGAATTTTCTTATAAGTGCGACGAGCTCGACGATCCCCTCATCAACGACTACCACGCGCTCGCGCTGAACCTTGCCACCGAGCAGGAGATCGCAAGGATAAAGGAGCTCGCCTTTAAGGTGAACGACCTGCTCATCGAGTTCTTCAAACACCTCAACATCGACCTCATCGATTTCAAGCTGGAATTCGGCAGGTTCCACGGCGAGATAATCCTCGCCGACGAGATCTCTCCCGATACCTGCCGCTTCTGGGAGGCAGGCTCGTGGGATACCGAAAAGCACGTTTCCCTCGATAAGGACAGGTTCCGCCGCGACCTCGGCGGCGTAGAGGACGCCTACAACGAAGTGTTCAAGCGCCTCACCGGGGAGTAAGCCGGATGGGTGGTTTCTTCGGTTCGGTAAAACACAGCAGCGCGGTGTTCGATACGTTCATCGGCACCGACTATCATTCGCACCTGGGCACAAAGCGCGGCGGCATGGCTGCCTTCGACGGTGAGATCGGCCTTCAGCGCGAGATACACAACATAGAAAATTCCCCCTTCAGAACCAAGTTCGAAAGGGTGCTTTCCGATATGCGCGGCAAAGCGGCTATCGGCTGCATAAGCGACACCGACCCTCAGCCGCTGCTCATGGTATCGAAGACGGGCAAGTACGCCATAAGCACAGTCGGCATAATCAACAACGCCGAAAGCCTTATCGCAAAGGTGCTCAGAAACGGCGGCTACTTCGACGCGATGACGGGCAGCAAGGTCAACTCCAACGAGATCGTCGCCGCGCTCATAAACACCAAGGACACCTATGCGGAGGGCATACGCTTCGCGCAGGAGCAGATAGACGGCACTGCCTCCATACTGCTTTTGACCGACCGCGGCACGCTGATCGCTGCAAGGGACAGGCTCGGCAGGCTGCCGGTAAAGATAGGCAGGGGGGAGGACGGTTTCTGCGTCTCCTTCGAAGATTTCGCCTACCGCAAGCTCGGCTATTCCGACTATAAGGAGCTCGGCCCGGGCGAGATAGTGGAGATCTCCGCCGACGGCGTGACGCAGCTTTCCCCCGCGGGCGAAAAGATGCGCATCTGCGCCTTTCTCTGGTCATATTACGGCTACCCGACTTCCTCGTACGAGGGCGTGAACGTGGAGATGATGCGCTGCCGCAACGGCGGGATCTTTGCCCGCAACGACGCGCAGACGCACGACATGCACGCCATCGACTATGTGGGCGGCGTTCCCGATTCGGGCACCCCGCATGCGATAGGCTACGCCAACGCAAGCAAGATCCCGTTTGCCCGTCCCTACATAAAATATACGCCCACATGGTCGCGCAGCTTCATGCCCGTCAACCAGACGGAACGCAACAAGGTCGCAAAGATGAAGCTCATCCCCGTGCACGAACTCATCGAAGGCAAGCGCCTGTTGCTCGTGGACGACTCGATAGTGCGCGGCACGCAGCTCAAAGAGACGGTAGACTTCCTCTATTCGCACGGGGCAAAGGCGGTGCACATGCGCTCTGCCTGCCCGCCCATAATGTACGGCTGCAAATACCTCAACTTCTCGCGTTCGTCGGGAGATATGGATCTGATCACCCGCCGCACCATGGCCGAGCTCGAAGGCGACGCCGCGGTGGAGCACCTCGAGGAGTACGCCGATTCCCGCACGGAGCGCGGCAAGGCGATGCGCAAGGCCATCTGCGAGAAGTTCAAGTTCGAATCGCTGGAGTTCCAGTCGCTCGACGGACTTATCGAGGCGATCGGCATCGACCGCTGCAAGCTGTGCACATACTGCTGGAACGGCAGGGAATAAAAATTTTATCGGAGCTATATGGACGAAATTCAGACTGAGATCCATGACGAATGCGGCGTGTTCGGGGTATATTCTTCGGAGAACCGCACCGTCGCGCATACCGTCTATTACGGACTGTTCGCCCTTCAGCACAGGGGGCAGGAAAGCTGCGGAATAGCCGTGGCATATGCCGACAAAATAGTCTACCACAAGGGCATGGGGCTGGTGCCCGAAGTATTTTCGGGCGGCGAGCTGGAAAAATTGCCCGAAGGCGACATCGCCATAGGCCACGTGCGCTATTCCACCACGGGCGCAAGCCAGCTGCTCAACGCCCAGCCGGTGGTGTTCACCGGCAAGTGCGGCAAAATGGCGCTCGCACACAACGGCAATCTGGTAAACACCAAGCGGCTGCGCGACGAGCTCATCCGGCAGAACGCCGTCTTTCAGACCACTATCGACTCCGAAGTGATGGCCGTGCTTATAAACAGCCTTTCGGACGGCGATATATTAAAGGGCGTCATGCGCGCATGCCCCATGTTCAAGGGCGCGTACGCGCTGGTCATCATGACGGCGGACAAGCTCATAGCCGTGCGCGATCCCTACGGCTTGAGGCCGCTGTGCATAGGCACCGCAGACGACGACATTTTGGTCGCAAGCGAGAGCTGCGCTCTCGACGCTGTCGGCGCCAATTTTTTAAGGGACGTAAAGCCCGGCGAGATCGTGGTGATAGATTCAAACGGCATAACCTCACACATGATGGAGGGCGTGCCGGAAAAGAGCCGCATGTGCATATTCGAGTATGTGTATTTCGCCCGCTCCGATTCGGTGATAGACGGCTGCAGCGTATATGCGGCAAGGCGCGAAGCGGGCAGGCTGCTCGCAAGATATTACGGCGTTGAGGCGGATATAGTTGCGGGCGTGCCCGACAGCGCAAACGTTGCCGCGCGCGCCTACGCCGAAGAGAGCGGCATACCCTTTGCCGAGGCGCTTGCAAAGAACAGGTACGTCGGCAGGACTTTCATCCAGCCCGACCAGCGCCAGCGCGAAAACAGCCTCGCCGTAAAGATGAACGCAATGCGCGCCAACATACGCGGCAAGCGGCTGATAATAATAGACGACTCGATAGTGCGCGGCACCACCATGCGCAAGATAGTGCGGATGCTGCGCGAGGCGGGCGCCGAAGAGGTCCATGTGCGCGTCTGCTCGCCCATAATCAGGCACCCGTGCCATCTGGGCATAGATTTCCAGACCTATTCGCAGCTGATCGGCGCGGGCAGGGACGAAAAGCAGATAGCCGAAGTCATCGGCGCCGACAGCGTGCGCTACCTTTCGACAGAACATCTCGTGCAGTCGTGCAGTGCGGCAGGTCTCGACTTCTGTCTGGGCTGCTTTACGGGCGAATATCCCTATCCCGCCGACGAGTACGAGGCGGACAAACTTAAATTAGAATAATAAAGCGAGGTCAGTTTATGGCAATTTCTTATAAAGACAGCGGCGTAGACGTTGAAAGAGGTTACGAGGCGGTGCGCCTGATGAAGCAGTACGTCCAGTCCACCTATAACGACGGCGTGTTGGGCGACATAGGTTCGTTCGGCGGTTTCTATCAGCCTCCCAAGTCTGTAAAGAACCCCGTCCTTGTGGCGGGCACCGACGGCGTGGGCACCAAGCTCAAATACGCCTTTGTGGCAAACAAGCACGACACCATCGGCATAGACGCCGTTGCGATGTGCGTGAACGACATAGTGTGCCAGGGCGCGACCCCGCTGTTCTTCCTCGACTATTTCGCCACGGGCAAACTCTCGCCCGAAACGGTCGCCACCGTGGTAAAGGGCGTGGCGGAAGGCTGCCGTCAGGCGGGCGCCGCGCTCATCGGCGGCGAAACTGCCGAAATGCCCGGATTCTATCCCGACGGCGAGTACGACATTGCGGGCTTCGCGGTGGGCATAGTCGACAAAAAGAAGATAATCAACGGCAAAAAGATAAAGCCGGGCGACGCGCTCATCGGCATCAGGTCGAGCGGCGTGCATTCCAACGGCTATTCGCTGGTGCGCAAGCTGTTCGGTGAAGACAGGGCGCAGCTCGAAAGGTACGACGCCCGCCTCGGCACCAGTCCCCTCGCGGCACTGTTAAAGCCCACCCGCATATATGTGCGCTCCATACTGCGCCTTATTGACGAGGTAAAGGTAAAGGGCATCGCGCACATCACCGGCGGCGGCTTTATCGAAAATATCCCCCGCATATTCCCCGCCGGCGTGGGCTGCGAAATATGGCAGCGCTCTTACGAGGTCCCCGCCATATTCAAAATCATGCAGGAGAAGGCGGAGATCTCCGACCGGCAGATGTATAACACCTTCAACATGGGTATAGGCATGGTAGTATGCGTGAACAGGCGCGACGTCTCCAAGGCCATGGAGGTGCTCAAAGCCATGGGCGAGGAATGTTGCGAAATAGGCAGGACTACCAGGGGCAGCGGGGTAAAATTCATAAAATGAAGCGCATAGCGGTATTTGCCTCTGGCGGCGGCACCGATTTTCAGTCGGTAATAGACGCCAACGAAAGGCGGCATTTTTGCGAGATCGCGCTGCTCGTCGCGTCGAAACACGGCATAGGCGCCATAGAGCGCGCCCAAAGGCACGGCATCCGCGCGGAGGTATTCGCCAAGGCGGACTGGCCCGACCTCGAAGCGCTGTATTCTTCGCTTGCGGAGCTGCTCGAAAGCCTCAAGGTGGACTATATAGTGCTCGCGGGCTGGCTGAAAATAATCCCCGAAAGTTTCATAAAGCGGTATGAAGACAGGATAATAAATATCCATCCTTCGCTCATACCCGCGTTCTGCGGGGGCGGCTTTTACGGGCTGAAAGTGCATTCCGCCGTGCTTGAATACGGCGCAAAGATATCGGGCTGCACTGTGCATTTCGTAAACGAAGTGCCCGACGGCGGCGCTATAATCGCCCAGCGCGCGGTTGAGGTGATGGAGGACGACACCCCCGAAAGCCTGCAGGCGCGCATACTTGCAGAGGAGCACAAGTTGCTCCCTTACTGCGTTGAAAAGCTGTGCGAAGGCAAGATAAAAAAGTGCGGCAGAAAGGTCGCCGTACTCGATTAGTTGCAACATATATGCGTACCTTTTGCGGTGCGCTAAAAAATAATCATTTGCGAGGTCTACATAATGGAGATGAAGAAGAGGGCGCTCGTCAGCGTATCCGACAAGACGGGCGTGGTTGAATTTTGCAAGGGACTTATTGAAAACGGTTTTGAAATTATTTCCACGGGCGGCACGGCAAAGGCGCTCAAAGCGGCGGGCATAAAGGTCATCGGCATATCCGAAATAACGGGCTTTCCCGAGTGCCTCGACGGCAGGGTAAAGACGTTGCACCCCAACGTGCACGCAGGGCTGCTCGCCATGCGCTCCAATCCCGAACACATGAAGCAGCTTAACGAGCTGGGCATCAACACCATCGACATCGTTGCGGTAAACCTCTATCCCTTCAAGGCCACGCTCGCGCGCGGCGCCGACTTTGCCGAATGCATCGAAAACATAGATATCGGCGGCCCCACCATGATAAGGGCGGCGGCCAAAAACTATCAGGACGTCGCCGTGATAGTCGACCCCAAGGACTACGCCAAGGTGCTCGAAGAGCTCGCGGCGGGCGGCGTAACGCTCGAAACCAAGAAGTACCTTCAGTACAAGGTGTTCGCGCACACCGCCGAATACGACAGTCTCATCTCCAACTACCTTGCAGACCGGCTGGGCATACAGTATCCCGACACCATCACTTTCGCCTATGAAAAGGCGCAGGATCTGCGCTACGGCGAAAATCCCCAGCAGTCGGCTATGTTCTACAACGAACCTTTCATCCGCAAAGGCTCGCTCTCTTCGGCAGAGCAGCTGTGGGGCAAGGAACTTTCATACAACAACATAAACGACGCCAACGGCGCGCTCGAGCTGCTCAAAGAGTTCGGCGATACCCCCGCGGTAGTCGCCTGCAAGCACGCCAATCCCTGCGGCGTGGGCACCGGCAAGGACATCTACGAGGCGTACATGCGCGCGTACGAGTCCGACCCCGTTTCGGTGTTCGGCGGCATACTCGCCATCAACGGCACCGTCGACGAAAGGACGGCTGCGGAGATAAACAAGATCTTCATCGAAATAGTCATGGCTCCCGCCTACACCGAAGAGGCGCTTGCCATACTCGAGGGCAAAAAGAATATCCGCCTGCTCCGGATAGATGATATCTCTTCCCGCCGCGAGGCGAGCGCGCGCGACATGAAGAAGGTATACGGCGGCCTGCTCGTCCAGCAGTACGACGAGTGCCTCATAAAGGACGAGGACATGGGCCTGTTCTCCCGCAGGGCGGAAGTCAACGTGACCACCACCCCCTCGGGCAAGGAAAAGACGACTTACGGCCTCGGCGTAGTTACCGAGCGCATGCCCACCGCCGAAGAGGTGGAGGCGATGATGTTCGCGTGGCGCGTGGTAAAGCACACTAAGTCCAACGCCATAGTAATAGGCAAGCCCGGCAGGACTACGGGCATAGGCATGGGTCAGACCAACCGCATCTGGGCGGCGCAGCAGGCGATAGAGCACGCCGGCAAAGAGGCGGCGGGCTCCGTAATGGCGTCCGATGCGTTCTTCCCCTTCTCCGACTGCGTAGAGGCCGCCGAAAAGGCGGGCATCACCGCCATCATCCAGCCGGGCGGCTCCATCCGCGACAAGGAGAGCGTGGAGGCGGCAAACAGGGCGGGAATAGCGATGGTATTTGTGGGCGAGCGTCACTTCAAACACTGAAAATTCAACGTTATTTGCATCGCAATACTGTGTTGCGCTGCGGCAACCCTCGGTCATTTACGTCAAAGTAAACTCCCTCGGGTTTTCCTCGCGCGCCTTGTCTTGCTTGCAACTAACGCTGAATTGCACCGCGTAAACAAAAACGTTATTTGCATCGCAATACTGTGTTGCGCTGGATAAAGCGTCCGCTTTTCGCGCGCGGTCCGCGCGAAAAATTTGTGAAATAAATCAATGTCGCAAGGCGGGTCTCCCGCCGCAGCAGGCCCCAATTTGCGCATACCTGCGCCTGAGCGGGGTGAATGGCGGCATTTATATTATCGTGGGCACGCAGATGCCGCCAGAGGGGCAGAGCCCCCAGATTCACGGAAATTTTCCCTCTCGGCCAGAGGGGAAATTTCGTGAGAGGAAAAGGTTTTTTTATGAATGTATTAGTTATCGGTAACGGCGGAAGGGAGCACGCTATCCTTCTCGCGCTTAAAAAGAGCAAAAGGGTGCAAAAGCTCTATTGCATGAAGGGCAACGCCGGCACCGCGCAGATCGCCGAAAACGTCGACGTCGACTATATGAATATCCCCGCCGTGGTGGAATACGCCAAGGCGCATCCCGAAATAGATTACTACGTTGTCGCCCCCGACGATCCCCTCGCCATAGGGCTGGTGGACGCGCTCGAAGATATCGGCAAGCGCTGCTTCGGCCCGCGCAAAAACGCCGCCATTATCGAGGCAAGCAAGGCGTTTTCCAAGCAGCTGATGAAAAAGTACGGCATACCCACCGCCGAGAGCGAGATCTTCGACGACTACGAAAGCGCGCTTTCCTACGTGCGCGAAAAGGGCGCACCCATCGTGCTCAAAGCCGACGGGCTGGCGCTCGGCAAGGGCGTGCTCATCTGCAACACGCTTGCGGAGGCGGAAGAGGGCTTGAAGAGCATCATGCTCGACAAGGCCTTCGGCTCCGCGGGCAACAGGGTGGTCGTCGAGGAGTGCATGCGCGGGCTGAAATATACCCCGGGCGAAGAGGTCTCCGTTCTCTCGTTCACCGACGGCAAGACGATCGTCCCCATGATAACCTCGTGCGACCACAAGCGCGCTCTCGATGGCGACAAGGGCCTCAACACGGGCGGCATGGGCACGTTCGCGCCCTGCCCCTTCTGGACGAAGGAGCTTGAAGAGGAGGTCATGAACACCATCATGATCCCCACAATGAACGCCCTGAACGCCGAAGGCAGGACATTCAAGGGCTGCCTCTATTTCGGCCTCATGCGCACAGACAAGGGCATGAAGGTGGTGGAATACAACTCCCGCTTCGGCGACCCCGAAACGCAGGTGGTGCTGCCCATGCTGAAGACCGACCTGATGGATATCTTCGAGGCGGTCACCGACGGCAGGCTTGCCGATATAAATATAGAGTGGGATAAGGGCGCGTGCGTGTGCGTGGTGCTCGCCTCGGGCGGCTATCCCTCCCGCTACGAAAAGGGCAAGGAGATAACCATAGGCGACGTGGGCGACTGCCAGATAGTGCACGCCGGCACCGCCATCAAAGACGGTAAACTCGTAACCAACGGCGGGCGCGTGCTCGGCGTTGTGGCAAAGGGCGCCGATATCGAAGAGGCGCGCAAAAAGGCATATGCCGCCGCAAAAAATATCAGTTGGGACGGCATGTACTACCGCAGCGACATAGGCATAAAGTACCGCGAAGGTTAAAACTGCAATACTTGCGGCATATATGCCGCTCAATCAAGATAAAATTTCTGCTTTACCGCATAAAAACAACGCTTTGGAGCGCACGATGATATACAGAATTTTTGTTGAAAAGAAGGACAATTTACAGGCCAAAAAGGTGAAGGAGGAGGCGAAGAACCTCCTTTCCATAAACGATATAACCGACGTCCGCCTGCTCATCCGCTACGACGTGCAGGGCATGACGGAAGAGGAGCTCGAAGCCGCCATCCCCGGCGTATTCTCCGAACCGCCCGTAGACAACGTCTACAGGGAAAAGGTGCAGTTCGGCAGGGACTATGCCGTGTTTGCCATCGCCTACCTCACAGGCCAGTACGACCAGCGGGCAGACAGCGCCGCGCAGTGCGTGCAGCTGCTCACCATGGGCGAACGCCCGCTGATAAAGTGCGCCCGCGTGTATGCGGTCAAAGGTGCCTCGCCCGAAGAGGTCGAAAAACTCAAAAAGCACCTCATAAATCCCGTGGAGAGCGAGGAAGTGGGCCTTGAAAAGCCCGAAACGCTCGTGCACGAGCACGTCGAGGCCCCCGACGTGGAGAACGTCGAAGGCTTCATCTCCATGACCGACGAAGATATCGCCGCCTACCACAAAAGGATGGGCTTTGCGATGTCGGCGGAGGACCTTGTTTTCGTGCGCGACTATTTCATATCCGAACATCGCGACCCCACCGAAACTGAACTTAAAGTAATAGATACATACTGGTCGGATCACTGCCGCCACACCACGTTCGCGACCGAGATAACCGACGTTAAGATAGAGGGCTCGAACAAGCGCGTGAAGGAGGCATATAAGCTCTATAAAGATCTTTTCAAAGAGCTCTATGCCGGAAGGACGGACAAGTATCCCTGCCTGATGGACATAGCCACCATAGGCGCAAAGAAGCTGAAAAAGGACGGCAAGCTGCCCAACCTCGATCAGTCGGACGAGATCAACGCCTGCTCTGTAAACGTGGATGTGGAACTCGACGGCAAGCCCGAAAAATACACCGTCATGTTCAAGAACGAAACGCACAACCACCCCACCGAAATAGAACCGTTCGGCGGAGCGGCCACCTGCCTGGGCGGCGCCATACGCGACCCCCTTTCGGGCCGCACGTATGTGTTGCAGTCCATGCGCATAACGGGCGCGGCAGACCCCACCGAACCTTTGGAACACACCCTTCCCGGCAAGCTGCCCCAGCGCGTGATAACCACCACTGCGGCGGCGGGCTTTTCCTCATACGGCAACCAGATAGGCCTTGCCACGGGCGAGGTCGAAGAGGTGTATCATCCCGGCTACAAGGCAAAAAGGCTGGAGACGGGCTTCGTCGTGGCGGGCGCAAAGTCCGACATGATCTACCGCGAGCGGCCGAAGGAGGGCGACGTCATCATCCTTCTGGGCGGCGAAACGGGCCGCGACGGCTGCGGCGGTGCCAC
>ERZ1643246.442-NODE-442-length-53866-cov-8.660144_pt1 | contig 53866 bp, 42 predicted proteins | sample MGYA00579265_ERZ1643246 | MGnify/ENA primary metagenome ERZ1643246 (study PRJEB29033, sample SAMEA4952261) | chicken gut metagenome | biome: Broiler Chicken; feature: Gastrointestinal Tract; material: Caecum | place: Ireland | collected 2018 | study: Broiler... | reverse complement strand
GGCGATCTCCGTCTTGCCGTATCCCACATCTCCGCAGATCAGCCGGTCCATGATCCGTGTGCTCTCCATATCCGCTTTCGTAGCCTCAATGGCCGCTGTCTGATCCTCCGTCTCCTCGAAGGGAAACATTTCCTCGAATTCCCGCTGCCATACCGTATCCGGTCCGTACTGGTACCCCTGCTCCTGCTGGCGGGCCGCATACAGCTCCACCAGCTCCCTGGCAATATTGGCCACCGCGCCCCGGACCCGGCTCCTGGTTTTGTTCCACTCCTGGCTCCCCAGCTTGTTGAGCTTTGGCTTTCTGGCGTCGGAACCCGCGTATTTCTGCAGAACATCCAGCTGGGTAGCCTGTATGTAGAGACTGCTTCCTCCGGCATATTCAATCTTCATGTAGTCCTTGACCACATGATCTACTTCCACCTTCTCAATACCCCGGTAGATGCCCAGACCGTGATTCTCGTGGACCACATAATCTCCCACGGACAGCTCGGCAAAGCTGTGGATCTTCTCTCCGCTGTACTGGGGTTTCTTTCTTTTTTTCTTTTTCTGCTCTTTCCCGAAAATGTCCGACTCTGTGATCAGGACAAACTTCTGCATGGGATATTCAAAGCCCCTCCGGGCATTGCCGTACATGACCAGAATCTCGCCCGGATTTAGCAGACGCTCCTCATCCTCGCTGTAAAAAGCCCCGAGCCCTTCCTCCTGCAGATCCCCGGCCAGCCGGGCGGCACGGGTACGGGAGGCCGACAGCAGGATCATCCGGTAGCCCGCCTTTTTCCAGTGCTGCAGATCCTTCACCAGCATGGGGAACTGGTTGTTGTAGGGGCTTACGGATTTTACGGTCACCGCGTACTGGCCTGTGATCTCGAATTCACCCTTTCTCCCCTCCATCAGGGACAGTCCCACACAGTTTCTCCGGTTCAGATTATAAACCAGCTGCTCCGGGCTCTGGAGCCGCTCACACTCCTCGGGCATGGCCTGCCCCTTTTCCAGCCGGTGCGCCATACATTCCCGGTACTCACCCGCCTGCGCGGAGGCGCTCTCCAGAATCCGTCCTGGCTCATCCAGAAAGATTCTTACGTCCTCCGGGAAATAATCCGGCAGTGTATCCGTCAGACGGCGGAAGAAATCTTTCTTTTCCCGCCCGATCTCTTCCGTAGCCGGATAGATTGAAATCGATTCCAGATTTTCAATGGAGCGCTGGCTCTCCGGATCAAAGCTGCGGATCGAATCAATTTCGTCTCCCCACAGTTCAATCCTCCAGGGGGTTTCCTCGGTCAGGGAAAATACATCCAGAATCCCTCCCCGGACGGCAAACTGCCCGGCCGCTTCTACCTGCCCGCAGCGTTCATAGCCCATAGAGGACAGCTTCCGTGAAAGCTCCTCCAGATCCAGTTCGCTGTCATTTTTCAGAGTAACTATATGACTTTTGAGCACGCGAAGAGGCAGAAGATAGTCCATGCACCCCCCCGTGCTGGTAACCACGGTTACTTTCTTCTGCTCCAGTATTGCCTGTATGACCCGCATCCTCTGTCTCGTCAGAAGATTGCCGGATATGTCCGCCTGGTAAAAAATCAGATCCCTGGCGGGATAGTAGAGAACCTCCCGGTCGTACAGCTTCAGATCCTCATAAAGCTCTTTCGCTTTCAGTTCATTTTCCGCCACCGCCAGGACAGCGGACGCTCCGGGCATCAGAGCGGCAGTCAGATGGGCTTTCTGGGACTCCAGGCAGCCGGTTACCTGGATCACGCCCCGATTTTTCAGAAGCTGCCGCTTCAGATCGTCAAATCCCGCAACCTCCCGGAAAGGCTGCATCAATGCTTTCATCATTCCCTCGCTTCCCTTGCCGCCTTATGATTATAACGGTTCATGGCCCCGTCCGTATCGCCGGACAGAATCATCTCCAGCGCATCCGCCGCGTCTTTCACCGCCTCTTCCACCTTTTCCCGGTTTTCCGGCGTAAAAGGAGCCAGCACGTAATCGGCCAGATCCCAGCGGTCCGGCTTTTCGCCGATTCCCACCCGAATGCGCTTAAATTTATCGGTGCCCAGACGGGCGATGATATTTTTGATACCGTTGTGCCCTCCGGCGCTTCCCTTCTTCCTTATCCGGATCTGTCCGGGATCCAGACTGATGTCATCGTAGATCACCACCAGGTCCTCTTCCGGATCCAGCTTATAATAGTTCACCAGCGCCGCCACGGCCTCGCCGCTTAAATTCATGTAGGTCAGCGGCTCCGCCAGCAGCACTTTCTGGCCGGCAATGATTCCCTTTCCGCACTCAGCCTGAAACTGGATGCCCGAGAAGGGGATTCCGTGCCGGTCCGTCACATAGTTGATGACGTCAAAGCCCACATTGTGCTTTGTCCGCTCATATTTTCTGCCCGGATTCCCCAGGCCTGCGATCAGATACATGCATAACTCCTTAATTAAAGTAAACCAGCTCGGATTCCGGGGCCTTGGCTGAACGAATCGCCTTCGCCTTCAGAACCGGACCTTCCTCATGGTAAACATCCAGATATTTCCAGTCCACCGTGGCCGTCACCTCCACCCAGCTTCCCATGGGAAGCTTCTGGGCATTCTTGCTCTGGCACACGTAGCCGATAAAAGTAGTATCATCGGCACAGCAGGTCATGGCCATGCGGCCGGGCACAAAGAAATTGGCTCCCACATCCCTGCTCTTTAAGACCATTCCCTTAAATTTCACCGTTTTCCCCTGATACCGCTCCGGATGATCCCGCATATCCACATAGAAAATCCCGTAATCGATATCCTCGATCTCGATCACATCCGCCTTCAGATCGTAGGGTACCTCGTCCTCAAAAATATCCGTCAGCTCTCCTTCTTCATCCTCGAAGAGAATCTCGCATCCGGGATTGACTACCTTAATGCTGCGCCGGAAGTTTGCCAGGGGCTGCTCCCTTCTGCAGCGGTTAAACATGACCATATCGGCGTTTTTCACCATCTCCACAAAGAGAGACTTCATATTATTCATATATACCTGGAAGGTACTGGCATCCACGGTCACAATGTGCTGGACAATCCCCCAGCCGCGGGGCATGCGCATCTCCTCCAGATTTTTTACACCCCAGAGGGGATTGTATTCCAGGATCACACGGTCCGGATGATACTTTCGCTGGAACATCCGCAGCTTATCCCTCGTCAGGTCTTCCGGTTCTTCCAGAACCTCCAGCACTGTATTGTGCTTCAGAAGCATCGCCTCATCATACTCCACTTCTCCCTCTTCGCAGGTGATCAGAAGGGTGGGCTCATCAATCTGAAAATATTCCTGCTGCACAGTAAAATTAATAAAAGTGGTCTTTCCGCTCTCCAGAAATCCCGTAATCAGATAAATCGGAATATCAATTTCCTGTTCTTCCATCTTTCCTTCTCCCTTCCGGCGGAATCATTCCTCCTCCGCCACAAAACTTCGGTCCATGGTAATTACGCACTGATACCGTGCATCCACCTCCTGCATCAGTGCCATCACCTGCTGGCTCAGCTTTACTTCCTCCTGCTCGTTATAAGTAAAGGGTACCACCAGGTCAAAAATCAGATTAATCTGTTCTTTTCCAAATACCACGCGGAAATCGTGGAAAGTCAGCTGCTCATCCAGAGCGCGCAGGACACGGCCCAGCTTCTCCCGGATGGCCAGCACGCGGGCATCATGGATCTCCACCGGATCCATGTGGATCACGAGAAAAATCCCCAGCTTTTTGCTGACTTCCCGCTCTGCCCGGTCAATGACTTCGTGGGAGGTCTCGATATCCACATCCCGGGGAACCTCCGCATGAATCGAGGCCATGCTGCGGCCCGGTCCATAGTTGTGTATAATCAGGTCATGGGTTCCCACGATCCCGTCGTAGGACTCCACCAGTTCTTTGATATCCGCGTACAGTTTCGGATCCGCGCCTCTGCCGATCAGGGGCTCCAGCGTATCCCTCGCAATGCTGATGCCGGACCAGATGACAATCACAGATACCAGAAGGCCCACGATCCCGTCAATATTTGCTCCGGTAAAACGGCAGACGATGATGGAGGCCAGGGTGGCGCTGGTGGTAATCACATCCCCCATGGAATCCGCGGCCGTAGCCAGCATTACCTTGGAATCGATTCTCCGTCCCAGAGTCCGGTTGAATACAGACAGCCACAGCTTCACCCCCACGGACAGGGCCAGGATGATGAAAGAAATCCAGCTGAAGGCGAGTTCCTCAGGGTTCCGGATTTTGTCAATGGCGCTGCGGAAGAAGGTGATACCCACCTCAATCACCAGAAAAGACACGATCAGAGCGGCAATATACTCCATTCTCCCGTGACCGAAGGGATGATCCTTGTCAGCCGGCTTGCTGGCCATCTTGACGCCCACAAAACCGATGACGGAGGAGGCCGCGTCCGACAGGTTGTTAAAGGCGTCCGCCGTGACGGCCATGGAGCGCATCAGAAGTCCGATGGCAAACTTCACGCCGAACAGAAGAACGTTGCAGAAAATCCCCACCACACTGGAGAGGATTCCGTAGGCGGTGCGGACATCCGTATTTTCTGTGTCCTCATAATTTTTCACAAATCTGCGTACCAGAAACTGAATCATACACAATCCCTTCTATCTTTATGCTCAAATCGGGGCGGATGACCGTCCCGGGCATCACGAAATTATCCTTACTATAATATAGCAGTTAGCCGGAATACGTCAATCCTATTTTTACCCGGCTTTTCCGCAGCAGGCGGCTTTTTAACAGACAGGATCTCTGTGAAAATCTTTTTCCCCTGTCTTGACAGATTTTCTCTCCGGTTCTATAATATAACAGTGATATATAACACTGTTATAAGAGGTGAACATTATGACAGCAGAAGCCGCCACCACTCTGGAGCGGATCCATCAGGCCGCCAGAAGAGAATTTCTGGAACGGGGCTTCCGGGCTTCCTCTCTGCGGAATATCGTAAAGGAGGCAGGACTGACCACCGGAGCCTTTTACGGATATTATAAAAGCAAAGAGGATCTCTTTGAAGCCCTGGTAGGGGAACACTACCGCTGGATCCTGCGGAGATTTCGGGAGGCCCAGCAGGAATTTGCCAATCTTCCCAGAGAACGTCAGCCGGAGGTGATGGGCGATATATCCGGACTTTGCATGTTTGATATGCTGCATTATGCCTACCGGAACCTGGAATCCTTTAAGCTGATCCTCTGCTGCTCTGAGGGAACCCGCTTTTCCGGCCTGGTGGATGAGATGGTGGAGATTGAGGTAGAAGCCACCCACGCCTATCTAGGTGTTCTGGAGGAACTGGGGCGCCCCGCTCCGCAGATTGACCTGAGACTGGAACACATTCTGATTACGGGCATGTTCCACACATTTTTTGAACTGATCATTCACGAAATGCCCCTGCCCGAGGCAGAAAATTACGTCCGGGAGATGCGGGCTTTCTACACCGCCGGATGGATGAAAATTATGGGGCAGTAAGCCCCGTAATTTTTCCTTATTAGTTAGCTAACGCTAACTTTTGGCATTCTGCCGCCGGTACCGGAAGCAGCACCGGCTCTTCCGTATCCATAAAAATTCAAGTAAAAGGAGGGATTCTTTTGAAAAAGCAGTCCAATCTTTCCCGCCTGCTGGGCTATGCAGGCCGCCACAGATATCTTACCCGCGCTTCCTGGGTGCTCTCGGCCGTGAGCGCTCTCATCGCCCTGGTGCCCTACTGGTATATCTGGCTGATCATGCGGGAGGTGCTGGAAACGGCGCCGGATTTTGGCCGGGCAAAGCACCTGGTCCACAACGGCTGGATGGCCGTGCTTTTTGCGGTCATCGCAGTTCTGGTCTATATCGCGGGGCTTATGTGCTCCCACCTTGGCGCCTTCCGCATCGCCACCAACCTGCGAATCAAAACCATGGAACATATTGTGGAGCTGCCTCTGGGGTTCACGGAAAGCTTCGGCAGCGGAAAGCTCCGCAAAATCGTCAATGAGTCCAGCGCGGCCACGGAAACGTATCTGGCCCACCAGCTGCCGGACCGGGCCGGGGCCATTGCCACCCCCTGCGGCCTGCTGGTGCTGCTGTTCGTCTTTGACTGGCGGCTGGGGATCCTGAGTCTGCTGCCCGTGCTTCTGGGCTTTCTCATTATGATGCGCATGACCGGCGCAAAAATGCAGCAGAAGATGAAGGAATACCAGGATGCCCTGGATGATATGTCCAATGAAGCTGTGGAATATGTCCGGGGCATTCCGGTGGTCAAAACCTTCGGGCAGACCATCTTTTCCTTTAAAAAGTTTAAAAGTTCCATCGAACGCTATCAGAAATGGGTGATCGCTTACACGAAACAGCTCCGGGCGCCCATGATGTTCTACACTGCGGCCATCAACGGCGTATTCGTGTTTCTGATTGCCGGAGCGCTCATTCTGACCCGGGATTCGGTAACGCCGGAATTTCTGCTGAACCTGATCTTCTACATCATCATCACGCCCATTATCTCCGTAACTCTGACGAGGATCATGTTCCAGAGTGAAAACGCCATGATCGTGGATGACGCCCTCCGCAGGATCGACAGCGTGCTGGATCTGTCCCCCTTAAAAGAAGCGGCCGTCCCTGCTTCTCCCCGGGACGGCTCCGTAACCCTGCAGCATGTCTGTTTCAGCTACGATGGAAAAAAAGATGTGCTGAAGGATATTTCTCTGTCCATCCCCTCCGGTCAGACCGTGGCCTTTGTGGGGCCTTCCGGCGGCGGCAAGACCACCCTGGCGGGGCTGATTTCCCGTTTCTTTGACCCCCGGAAGGGCTCCGTGCGGATCGGCGGCATCGATGTGCGGGATATTGCCAAGGAAGAGCTGATGAATACGGTATCCTTTGTATTTCAGAACAGCCGGCTCATGAAAGCCTCTATCCTGGAAAATGTCCGCATGGGACGGCCGGGAGCTTCCCGGGAGGAGGTGCTGGAGGCCCTGCAGAACGCCCAGTGCGGCGATATTCTGGAAAAGCTTCCGGAGGGAGCGGATACAGTCATCGGAACGAAGGGCGTCTATCTCTCCGGCGGAGAACAGCAGCGCATTGCCATCGCCAGGGTCATGCTGAAAAACTCTCCGATCCTTATCCTGGATGAAGCCACCGCCTTCGCCGATCCAGATAATGAGGCCCGGGTGCAGGAAGCCTTCTCCAGGCTTTCCCGGGGCAGAACCGTTATTATGATCGCCCACCGCCTCTCTACCGTGGCCGATGTGGATCAGATCCATGTAATCCGGGACGGCAGCATTGAAGAGAGCGGCACCTTCCGGGAACTGCTGGAAAAGCAGGGGCTGTTCTCCCGCATGTGGAAAGATTATCAGACCTCCGTACAGTGGAAGGTCTCAGGAGGAGGTATAACAACATGATCAGAAAACTGCAGAAAAGATACGCCCTCTCCCGTCAGGGCGCCAAAGATCTGGTAAAAGGCTGCATTGCCTGCGTCTTTCAGAATATTTCCTTTATGTTCCCGGTGAGTCTTCTGTACGCCCTGACAGGTGATCTGCTTTCCGGCGGCGTGCCCGCGGGAAGGCTTCCCTTCTATATCGCCGGCTGTATCATTTGTGTGGGGCTGATCCTGCTTACCACCTGGTTCCAGTACAACGCCACCTACTTTGCCACCTACGTGGAAAGCGGCGTACGCCGGATCACCCTGGCGGAACGGCTGAGAAAGATTCCCCTGTCCTTCTTCGGGAAAAAGGATTTGGCGGATCTGACCAGCACCATCATGGCGGACTGTACCTTTCTGGAGCAGAGCTTTTCCCATTTTATCCCGGAGCTGGCCGGTTCTCTGATCTCCACCACTCTGATCGCTGTCTGCCTCCTGTTCTTTGACTGGCGCATGGCGCTGGCCGCCCTGTGGGTGCTGCCGGTCTCCTTTGCCATCGTGGGATTCTCCGCGAAGGTACAGGAACGGCTGAATCAGAAGGCCATGGATGCCAAAATGGCCTGTGCCGACGGCATCCAGGAATGCATCGAGACGGTACGGGACCTGAAGGCCAACAACGCAGAGCACGCCTATCTGGAAGGGCTGAAGAAAAAAATCCGGGCCGTGGAGCGCCGCTCCATCATCAATGAATTCGGGCTGGCCGCCTTTGTAGTCAGTGCTTCCCTGATCCTGAAGCTGGGGATCGCCACCGTGGCTCTGGCCGGTTCTGTCTTTCTGATGGAAGGAAGCCTGGACATCCTCACCTTTTTCCTGTTTCTGCTGGTAGTGTCCCGCCTGTACGATCCCCTGCAGGGCGCCCTGCAGAATCTTGCGGCGGTCATCAGCACCCGCACCAATATTGCCCGGATGAATGAAATTCTGGATCATCCCGTCCAGCAGGGCAGCTCTCACCTGACAAACCAGGGCTTTGACATTACCTTTGACCATGTGGGCTTCGCCTACAACACGAGCGAAACTGTGCTGCGGGATGTGTCCTTCACCGCAAAGCAGGGGGAGGTCACTGCCCTTGTGGGCCCCTCCGGCGGCGGCAAAACCACCGTCTCCCGGCTGGCAGCCAGATTCTGGGATATTCAGAAGGGCCGGATCACCGTGGGCGGCATGGATATTTCCCGCACAGACCCGGAAACGCTGCTCTCCCTGTTCTCCATTGTCTTTCAGGATGTGACCCTGTTTGACAACACAATCCTGGAAAATATCCGCATCGGCAACAAGGACGCCACCGATGAGGAGGTGCTGGCGGCGGCACGGCTGGCCAACTGTGATGAATTCGCGGAAAAGCTTCCGGATAAATGGAACAGCAGCATCGGTGAAAACGGGTGCGAACTCTCCGGCGGTGAGCGCCAGCGCATTTCCATCGCCAGGGCTTTCCTGAAAAACGCTCCCATCATTCTGCTGGACGAGGCCACCGCCTCCCTGGATGTGGAAAATGAAACCCTGATCCAGACTGCCCTCTCCCGGCTGATTAAAGACAGAACCGTGCTGGTGATCGCCCACCGGATGCGCACGGTGGCAGGCGCCGACAAGATTGTCGTCCTGGATCAGGGCGTGGTGGCCGAGGAGGGAACCCCGAAAGCTCTGCTGGAAAAACAGGGGCTTTACGCCCGCATGGTACACCTGCAGACGGAGAGTCAGAGCTGGACGCTGGGCCGGTAATTCCTTTACAAAACCTTTACATTAAGAATTGTTTTTTGTCTCCTCCGGTGCTATGATAGAAAAAATGTACAAAAATACTACTTCTTTTTATATTTTGGAGGAGAACCATGAGAGCACAGAATCTGACTCTGCTGACAGACCTCTATGAGCTGACCATGATGCAGGGCTATTTTAAAAATCCCACAGACCAGACCGTTGTGTTTGACGCCTTTTACCGCAAGAACCCCTGCGACGGAGCCTATGCCATTGCGGCCGGGCTGGAACAAATCATCGAATACGTCCGGGATCTTCATTTTTCCCCGGATGATGTAGACTATCTGAGGAGTCTTCACATATTTGAGAATGATTTTCTGGAATATCTCCGGGGTTTTCACTTTACCGGTGATATCTATGCCATTCCTGAGGGAACAGTTGTATTTCCCAGGGAACCCCTGATCAAAGTCATTGCTCCGGTTATGGAGGCGCAGCTGATTGAGACGGCAATCCTGAATATGATCAACCATCAGTCTCTGATTGCCACCAAGGCTGCCCGTGTTGTCTACGCGGCCAGAGGAGACGGAATCATGGAGTTCGGCCTCCGGAGAGCCCAGGGTCCGGATGCCGGCATCTACGGGGCACGGGCGGCCATGATCGGAGGCTGCATCGGCACCTCCAATGTTCTGACCGGCCAGATGTTTCACGTTCCGGTAAAGGGAACCCATGCCCACAGCTGGATCATGAGCTTTCCCGATGAATATACAGCCTTTAAAACTTACGCGCAGCTCTATCCCAAATCCTGTATTCTGCTGGTGGATACTTACGATGTTCTGAAATCCGGAATTCCCAACGCCATCCGGGTCTTTCAGGAGATGCGGGACGCAGGCGCGGATATGACCGGCTACGGGATCCGTATCGACTCCGGTGATCTGGCCTACCTGTCCAAAAAAGCGTACGAGATGCTGGACGCCGCCGGTTTCGGCGATGCCGTCATCTCCGCCTCCAGCGATCTGGACGAATACCTGATCGACAGCCTGAAGGTCCAGGGCGCCAGGATCAACTCCTGGGGCGTGGGCACAAACCTGATCACCTCCGGCGACTGGCCCGCCTTCGGCGGCGTATACAAGATGGCCGCCATCCGCAACAAGGGTGACAAAGATTTTACCCCCAAGATCAAGCTCTCCGAGAACTCTGAAAAAGTCACAAATCCCGGCAATAAGACCATCTACCGGATTTACGACAAACAGACGGGCAAGATCCGGGCGGATCTCATCTGTCTGGTGGGTGAAGTATTTGATGAGAGCAAGGATATGGTTATTTTCGATCCCATCGAAACCTGGAAGAAGACAAAGATCCTTGGAGGAACGTATACCCTCCGGGAACTCCTGGTGCCCGTATTCCAGAAGGGCGGCTGCGTCTATCAGTCTCCCTCCGTTATGGAAATCCGGGATATCTGCACCCGCGAGAAGGAGACGCTCTGGGATGAGTCGAAAAGGCTTGTCAATCCCCAGAAGGTCTTTGTAGATCTCTCCGACCGGCTGTTTAAGATGAAGGCAGAGCTTTTGGAGGAAATGAGCATGAAAGCGCTCTGATTTCTGTCATAAGAATCCCCCTTTCCGCATAGGATACTAGCAGGTCCAAATGGAAAGGGGGTTTTTGTATGGAATATTTCAGCCGGCTTATCAACCGGGAATATCCGCTTCCGGCGGATTACGTGCCGGATCATCTGATCCCCTGCGATTTTCCCTTTGCCGCCGCCGAGGGCGCGGAAAAGCGGCTGCTGTGCCGGACCGCCGCCGAGTCCGCAAAAAGGCTGCTGGAATACGGTAAATCCTTCGGCTGCCACCTCTACGGCATTTCCGGCTACCGGTCCTATGAAAGGCAGAAAGAAATCTATGAACAGCGGCTTGCCCGGTCCGGTCCTGCGCAGGCCGGACGCTACATAGCGCTTCCCGGAGAAAGTGAGCACCAGAGCGGCCTGGCTCTGGATGTATCCTGTCCGGCCGTCCATCTGGAACTGGAAGAGACTTTCGCGGACACAAAAGAAGGGCGCTGGCTTGCCGCCTACGCCCCCATGTTCGGCTTTATTCTCCGCTACCCGAAGGGAAAGGAAACCGTCACAGGATTTGCCTGGGAGCCCTGGCATATCCGCTATGTCAGCAAGTCCCTGGCCCTGTATCTGTCCCTCACGGGCATGACCCTGGAGGAATATCACCGGATCTGATTTATACTTTAAACCGGTAGCCCACGCCCCAGATCGTCTCAATATACTGGGGCTTTGCCGTATTGAATTCAATCTTTTCCCGAATCTTCTTGATATGCACGGTCACCGTGGCGATATCCCCGATGGATTCCATATCCCAGATTTTCCGGAACAGTTCTTCCTTCGTAAAGACATGGTTGGGATTCTGGGCCAGGAAAGTAAGCAGATCAAATTCTTTGGTGGTAAAATTCTTCTCCTCGCCGTTCACCCACACTCTGCGGGCCGTCTTGTCGATCTTGATCCCGCGGATCTCCACGATTTCATTCTCCGGCATGCCGCTTCCCACCAGCCGCTCATATCTGGCCAGATGGGCTTTGACCCGGGCCACCAGCTCACTGGGTGAAAAGGGCTTCGTAATATAATCATCGGCCCCAAGCCCCAGGCCGCGGATCTTATCAATATCGTCTTTTTTCGCGGATACCATAAGAATCGGAATGTTCTTCTTTTCCCGGATCTCACGGCAGATTTCAAATCCGTCCACCTCCGGAAGCATCAGATCCAGGATCACCAGGTCAAATTCCTCCTCCAGCGCCCTCGCAAGGCCTGTGTCCCCCCGGTTCTCGATCTCCACTTCAAAATCAGACAACTCCAGATAATCCTTTTCCAGATTTGCAATATCTTCTTCATCTTCAACGATCAGTATTCTGCTCATCTGCCGGCACCTCCTGATATTTTCTTAATACAAAGCACATCACTGTGCCAACGCCTTCCTTGCTGGTGGCCCATACTTTTCCTCCGTGGTCTTCCAGAATCTTGCGGACAATCGAAAGCCCGATCCCGCTGCCGCCTTTTGTGGAATTGCGGGATGTGTCCGTCCGGTAGAAACGGTCGAAAATCTTCGGAAGATCCTTCTGGGCAATCCCCTTTCCATTATCCTCAATCTCCACCTGAATAAAATCTCCGGCATCCTTCAGACGGATGTTGATGACGCCCTTCTCCTTGTTCATATACTTGATGGAATTGCCGACAATATTATTGATTACCCGCTTCAGCTGCTCCGCGTCGGCAATGATCAGAACATCTTCATTCAGATAATTAAAATAAGTCAGACCGATTCCCTGCGTCTTCAGCTCATAGCTCAGTTCCTCCACACAGTCCTCAAAATAATCCGCCACATGAATCTTGGCAAAAGTGTAGGGAATACGGTTGGTATCGATTTTTGAATAAAAGGTCAGCTCATTGATCAGGCGGTCCATCTCATTGGCCTTATTATAGATCGTGTGTATATAGCGGTTGATCTTCTCCGGCGTGTCCGCCACCCCGTCCATGATTCCTTCCACATAGCCCTTTACAGCTGTAATGGGTGTCTTCAGATCATGGGAAATATTGCTGATCAGCTCCTTGTTGTCGCGGTCAAATTCTACCTTTTCCTCCGCCGATTCCTTGAGCCGCTTCCGCATCTCCTCAAAATCTTCACAGAGATCATTGACCTCCTTAACTCCATTTCCCTCCACGGTAAAATCCAGATTTCCCTCTTTTATATTCTGGGTGGCTTTTTTCAGCTGATTTAAGGGCGCCATGACACCTCTGTAAATCCAGAGGCTGATGGCCAGACTGGTCAGCACCAGAATCAGCAAAATGGCAATGATCATATCAAAAATCCAGTCCTGAGTCTCCGGCAGAATCCGGTTCAGCTGCGAGATCAGAAATATACTTCCGTTGCTGCCGTCCTGAAAGTTAAAATCCATCTGTTTGACCATTACCTGGGCATCCGTCTCAATATAAGAACGACTGGCAGACGCAGAATCCCCTTCCCCGTAAGCCGGAAGGGACTGCAGCAGTTCTTCATCCGTAAATATGGTAGAACCATTATAATATATGCTGTTCCCCTTGCGCAGGGCGATGTAAAGCCCGCTGTCATCCAGTTCTTCCTGAATACTGTTCAGATAAGAATTATCCTCCAGATCTTCCGGGTTCTCCGTCACCAGCTTCTGCAGCTTTTCAAATTCCCTGTCCATATTCTTGGAGATGGCCAGAGAACTGTTGTACAGGCTCTCATAAGTAGGCTCTTTAATCCCGTACTCTTCTCCCAGAGCCCGGATCTTGGAATTGGCAAACCAGAAGATTACAATTCCGGCCAGCAGGAACGGAATGATAATGATAGCCAGAAAAGCCACGATGATCCGTGTCTTTAATGTCATGCACTTTTTCTGCTTCATAAAAATCTTCCCTTTTCTGCACATATTAGTACTCATAAATTATAGCATACGGACCCGTTGATTTCATCTAAACTATATGGGACGTTTCTAAAGTTTTTATTAACTGTCCTGCCTTCTGCCTGTGCCCGCCCGGATCTTTTCACGCAGACTTCAGCAGTCCATAAAAAAGCAGGTATGAAGCTCCGCAAAACTTCATACCTGCGTGATACGGATAGCTGCTAGGAGTCTCTCCGGCTGTCCATCTCCACGATCCGGTCGGCCAGATGCAGCGTAGAACGCCGGTGGGAAACCAGGATCACTGTCTGATTCTCTTTTGTCTCCTTCAGAGATTTCAGTACGATCCCTTCATTGAGAGCATCCAGATTGCTGGTGGGCTCGTCCAGCAGGAGAAATGGCGCGCCGTGGAGAAAAACTCTCGCCAGGCCAATCCTCTGCTTCTCTCCTCCCGACAAGGTGTCTCCCAGCTCACCCACCTCCGTATCGTATCCCTTCGGCAGTGTTTTGATGAAATCATGGACGGAAGCCTTCTTTGCAGCCTCCTCGATCTCTTTCCTGGAAGCTCCCGGCTTCGCCAGCGCTATGTTGGCCGCGATAGAATCGTGAAACAGATGGGTCTCCTGGGTCATAAAAGCCTCCATTTTCCGGAGGTCTCCCGTGTTTACCTGCCGGATATCCCGGCCTGAGATCTTTACCGCTCCCCTCTGCACATCAAAGAACCGCATCAAAAGTTTCAGCAGAGTAGATTTTCCGCAGCCGCTCTGTCCATGAATCCCCAATATCTTTCCCCGGGGAATCTCCAGAGAATATTTCTTCAGAATCTCTTCTCCCCCGTAAGAAAAATCCACGCGCTCCGCGGACGCGCCTGCGAAATCCGTTCCCGGCCGGCCGACGACGTCTTCCACCTGGGGCTCCTCCTCCAGCAGGGAAAGCACCCGCTCACCGCTGGCCAGCGTCTGGTTCAGATTGTTGGACAGATTGGCCAGGGCCGTCACCGGCCCGAAGGATCCCATCATGGCGATGGTAGAGATGAGCATGCCCGTACCGTCCGCCAGCCCCTGCCGGTGCAGCAGCACCATCAGAAACAGCATCCCGAAGGAAAAGGCGAGGATCGCCAGATTTGTCACGGAGCGCTGAAAGGTTTCAAGACGGTTCAGCTCCTGCTGCAGGCCGATCAAATCCCTGGAGCGGCGCTCCATCTCCTGCCGCCTCTTTTGGCCGCATCGGTACTGGATGGTCTCATCCAGCCCCCGCAGAGAATCCAGCACGAAGCTGTTCAGATCCCCGAACCGGGTCCGGTAGCGCATCCCCTGATCCGCTCCTCTCCGGCCGCAGGCCAGGGGAATAACCACTCCCACCGTCACATAGGCCGCCAGCGCCAGGATTCCCGCCGGCCAGGCAAACCGTCCCATAAAGCATACCATAAGGATCGAAACCGCCGCCGCGATGGCAATGGGTGAAATGGTATGGGCATAGAATACCTCCAGCAGCTCCACATCTGAAGTAATCATGGAGATCAGATTCCCTTTATCCCGGCCTTCCAGCTTCGCCGGGCAGAGCTTCCGGAGAGCTGCGAATACCTTATGGCGGATCAGCGCCAGCAGCTTAAACGCAATGAAATGGTTGCAGTACTGTTCCCCGTAGTGCAGCACGCCCCGCAGCACCGCCAGGATCACCAGCGCCGCGAAAAGGACGCCGGGCTCCCGTGTCAGAAAAATATCCGCCCGCCCTTGCAGCAGCTCCATTCCCAGGGCTGTATAAGCCAGGTGCAGCAGACCGTATCCGGCCAGAACAGTCAGAAAAATCGCGCAGAGATAGCCGATGGTCCCAAGCACGACCGCCAGAATCATCACCGGGAGCAGGGGCTTCACCAGACCGATCAGCGCTCCCATGATACGGATGCCCTTCCGCCTGTGCTGTTCTGCATTCATTCCGGCTCCTCCTTTCCATACGGCTCTCCATGCGCATACTGTTCCAGCTCCGTCTGGTAACTGTACAGCTTCGCATATGCGCCGCCTTTGTCCATCAGTTCCCTGTGGGTTCCCTCTTCCGTGACAGTTCCTTTCTGCAGCAGATAAATCCGGTCGGAGCCGACTACATTGGCCAGGCGGTGAGAAATCAGAATCACCGTTTTCTTCCCGGACAGTTCCCGTATTACCTCCATAATCAGCTCCTCGCTTTCCATGTCGATATTGGATGTGGCCTCGTCAAAAATATAGACCGGCGTATCCCGCAGCAGCGCCCGGGCAATACACAGTCGCTGGCACTGGCCGCCGGACAGATTGCTGCCCTTCTCCAGAAGCCGTGTCTGCAGCCCCTCCTGCCCCTTCAGAAAATCCCATAAGTTTACCTTCCGCAGAATCTCCACCATACGCTCTTCCCGGAGATCCGGATTCCCCATACGCAGATTCTCCTCCACGGTCCCCTTGAACAGATAGCTGTTATGGGCTACCAGCGTCACCGTGGTAAGCAGGCTTTCCTCGGAGACTGCGGAAAGCTCTTTGCCTCCGATGCGGATGCTGCCTGTATACCCGCGGTTCCTTCCGGTCAGAAGACCGGCTGCCGTGCTCTTGCCGCAGCCGGAGACGCCCACCAGCGAGACAAAGGAACCAGCAGGGATCTCCAGCGATACGCCTTTTAAGATCTCCCGTTCCATCTCATAGGAGAAGTGCAGATTCCGGACGGAAACGGACCTGCCGGCAACCGGGACTGTTTCTTCTGTCTGTTCCCCCGGAACCAGAATGACCTCCGTACCCCGCTCCGGCTCCGGCAGGTCCAGAAGAGTAAAGATCTTGTCGCTGGCCGCCATGCCGTTCATGGCGATGTGGAAGAAGGAACCCAGAAGCCGCAGGGGCAGAAAGAATTCCGCCGCCAGCAGGACAATCATCAGCGTTCCCTGCAGGCCCACATGCCCGGCGGCAAACTGCTGCAGCGCCACGATCATGCCCACCGCCGCCCCGCCATAGGCCACAATGTCCATGACCGTCGTGGAATTAAGCTGCATGGTCAGCACCTTCATGGTAATGCGGCGGAAGCGCTGGGACTCTTCGTCCATCTCCGCCGCCTTCCGCTCGTCCGCCTGATAGATCTTCAGGGTGGTGAGGCCCTGGATATTCTCCAGAAAGCTGTCCCCCAGATCCGTATAGATCCCCCAGTATTTCGCCAGCAGCCTTCCCGCTATTTTCTGAACCGCCACAATGGATGCCGGAATCAGCGGCACGCAGATCAACAGCACCAGGCTGGCCGGCAGGTTTACGAAGGCCAAAACAGCAAACAGCGTCACCGGAGCCAGCAGGCTGTAGAAAAGCTGCGGAAGATATTTGCCGAAATACGTTTCCAGCTGATCCACGCCTTCTCCCGAGAGCTGCACCACCTCGGAGGTGGACACCCTTTCCCGGTAGGAAACGCCCAGCCGCAGCAGTTTGGCATAGATGTTGTCCCGCAGAATCCGTTTCACATCCATGGACGCCCGGCAGGAAGCCTTCGATGCCCCTCTCTCGCAAAAAACGCGCAGGGCAATGGCCAGGACAGTCAGGATTCCGTACATCGCAGCCATCCGCGGCGTCACATTTCCGGACAGAGCCTCTGTCAGCAGTGTGGTCCCGCTGTAAATCAGCAGAATCTGACAGAGCAGGGAAAGCCACTGCCAGATTACCTGATACACAATATATTTTTTCGCGTGGGACAAAAGTCCCACCAGCCTCTTCTTAATCATCCATCTCTTCCCCCGGCTTTACCGTCCTGACCCGCAGGAAAAAATACAGCAGGTGGCATAGCCACACCACTGCCAGGCAGATCCGTCCAACGGGTACGGCGCGCATAAGAATAAAGCCCACGGCCATAACGATGGTCACCGTCCCTACAATCGTCAGTTTTGTTTTCAGGGTCATGGCCCGCTTCTGCACAAAGCTCTCCAGATGCTTCTTATAGAGCTTCGTGCCCAGGAACCAGCTGTGGAGCTTTTTCGAGCTTTTGGCGAAGCAGAAAACCGTAGCCAGGAAAAACGGTACGGAAGGAAGGATGGGCAAAATAACGCCTACGCATCCCAGGGCCAGACAGAGCAGGCCCAGCAGCAGCCACAGCAGTTTCAATGGATTTCTCTTCACTGGTATCACCTCTATTCTTTCTTCAGACAGTCAGGACAAATTTCTTTCCGTCAATCTCCGCCACATCCAGGCCGATCCCGTACAGCTGCCGGATGCTCTCCCGGCCGATCACCTCTTCCGGCCTCCCTTCCACGGCCACAACGCCGTCCTTCAGGCCGATGATGGCATCGGAAAAATAAATGGCCTGATTGATATCGTGGAGCACCATGACGATGGTAATGCCGAACTCCCGGTTCAGCCGCTTCACCAGCTCCAGGATCTCGATCTGGTAGCGGATATCCAGGTAGGTGGTTGGTTCATCCAGAAACAGGATCTTCGTGTTCTGGGCCAGAGCCATGGCAATCCACACCCTCTGCCTCTGACCCCCGGACAGCCGGGAAACCTCCCGGTTCCGGTACTGTGCCACGCCTGTCACCTCCATGGCCCACTGAATCAGCCGGTCATCCTCTTCATTCCTTCCCTGCATCATCCGCATATGAGGCGTCCGCCCGAAGGATACCAGCTGTTCCACGGTGATGTCATCGCTGGAGGTGTTGTACTGATGAACAATGGACACTTTTTTTGCGAAATCCTTCAGTCCCAGGTTCAGAATGTTTTTTCCGTGAAGGAAAATATTGCCCTTCCGGGGAATCAGATTTCTCGTCATCAGATAAAACAGTGTGGACTTGCCGCAGCCGTTGGCCCCCAGTATGGTGGTAATCTTCCCTTCCGCAATCTTCAGGGACACACCTTTTAAAACCTTATTTTTTCCGTAAGAGAAATACAGATCCCGTACTTCCATGGCCGGCTTCTGCTTCCTGTCAACCTGCATATCTTTTCGACCTCCTGAGCAATAGGATAAAGAACGGGCCGCCCGCCACGCTCATGATGATGGAGGCGGAAATCTCATAGGGAGCCGCGATCGTCCTCCCGATGGTATCCGCCAGCAGATAGGTAAAAGCGCCGGACAGCATGGAAAAGGGGATCAGCGCCCGGTGGTCGCTGCCCACCAGGATCCGCCCGATATGGGGGACGATCAGCCCCAGAAAGCTGATGGCCCCTGCCACCGCTGTGGAAATGCCGGAGAGCAGGACAGCCACCAGGGAAATCAGGATCCGCTGGGAGTTGACATTGACGCCCAGGCTTCTGGCCGTCCTGTCCTCCAGGGACATCAGGTTGCATTTTCCCGCGAAAAATACGGCCAGCAGAAGCCCCGCCGCCACATAGGGCCAGAGGGTCCACACATCGTCCCAGGTCTTCATGGTAATGTTGCCGTTGACGATGGATGCCACACCGGAGGAGTTTCCGCCGGTCATGGAGTTCAGGGCGCTGGAAAGGCCCGTGAACATGGCGTTTACCGCCACACCCACCAGAATGATCCTCAAAGGGCTTAAACCTCCCCTCCAGGACAGGCTGTAGACCAGGAAAAAGGCCAGCACCCCGCCCAGGAAGGCAAACAGCGGCGTAAAGAAGAACAGGGACGGCACAAAAGCCGTGATCACCACCGCCGCAAAGCTGGCCCCGCTGGAAATGCCGATGATCCCAGGATCCGCCAGGGGATTTTTTAGCACCGACTGGAACAGCACGCCGGACACCGCCGTGGCCGCCCCGGCCAGCATGGAAATCAGAATCCGGGGGAAGCGGAGGTCAAAGACTGTGGCCGCATTTTCGCCGGCATTTCCAAACAGCCCCTGAAGCAGTTCCCCGAAGCTCACCTTCAGGCTCCCGATATTTACCGATGCGAAAAACAGAACCAGCAGGAGCAGGGCCATAATCACGAAGGACAGAACTGCCTTCGCCCTCTTTTTCCGCTTCCGGCTTTTGTCCTGAATCTCGGCGGACATTTCCGCCCCATCGGACGCCGCTGCATCATGTTTCCTGTTTGCTTCCATATTCACGCTCCTCACTGTGCAATCTGACCCAGCACGTCATCATCCGTCCGCTCCTCGGCATGGGAATCCTCCGCCTGCTGCGCCGCGTTGTCGCTGTTTTCCCGGGCCGCCGCGGCGTCCTCCTCCGTCTCCGGATACAGCATGGGCTGCAGCTATTCCAGGGCTTCCGGATACCGGAAAGTGGCGCTCATGCCGAACAGCTCATAAGACAGGTAATAGACCCTGTCATTCTGCACCGCCTCGAAATGCTGCCAGATGTCGTTGGTCTGAAAGTCCTCCTGAAACATTTCCATAACCTGGTCCGGCAGGGCGTGGGCGGCGCACAGAATCATGTCCGGCTCTTTTGTTTTCATGTCTTCGGTGTTTACCGTGAGAAATTCCTGATCCGTGCCGGCATAGACATTTTCGCCGCCCGCCAGTTCCGCCAGGCTTCCCACATAGGAATTTTCCGTGGCTATGATATAGGAGCCCGGCAGCCCCATGAGAATCAGAACCTTCGGCGCTTCTTTTCCCTCGTTGCGGGTCCTGTATTCCTCATAAAATTCCGTAAATTCATTCACCAGTGCCTGGGCCTGTTCCTGCCTTCCGAAAATTTCACCCAGCTCCTGGATGGAACGGTACATGCCCGGCACGCTCCGCAGGTTCAGAAACGCCCAGTCCGTATCGATGGCCTCATACTTGGGCTGCAGGTCCGACTGGAGGCTGGCGGGGCTTAAGATCCAGTCCGGATTCAGGGAAGCCACGATCTCCATATCCGGCGCCATGGAGGTCCCCACCCGGGTCACTTCCGAGTAACGCTCCGGCAGACTGGAAATGGTGCTGGAGCAGACCCCCACCAGATCCAGGTCCAGCCGGCTGCAGATCTCCGCGGTGGCCGGAGAGGTGGCGATGATCCGGGGTTCCCCCTCCATGGCCGCCACCTTCCCCTTGGCCGCTTCCACGGCCGCCTTCTCCTGCGGGTCCGTGATCTCCAGCAGGGTGGACACGCTGTCAGCGGTGCCCTCTGTGCTGCCGGAAGAATCTCTCCCGGCAGAGCAGCCGGACAGAACCAGGCCAAAGGAGAGGATGCCCGCCAGCAGCAGAGTCCGGAAACTTTTATCCGGGTATCCGGCGCGCCGCTTTTTTTGTATCCTTCTATTCTTCATCGTCGTCATCCTCATAGCCTCCGCCCCATCTCTTCCAGTTTTTCCGGAACAGGTACAGAACCCCCGACGCGGCTGCCAGAAGGATCAGTCCGGAAAGGGTAAAGGAAATGGTCAGCTCCGCGATCCTTTCTCCCGATACTCCGTCTGTCCCTGACGTGTCCGACGCGGCCGCTTCCCCTTCTGTGGACAGGCTTAAGCCCTGGGCATCGTTCAGCGTATCCTCCCCGGCGCTGTCCGTGGCTGGTGCCGCCGCCTCTGTGATGGAATTCTGCAGGCTGTCAGACTGTACGCCCGGCGTAGGCGTCGCTTCTGTTTCTGTCTCCTCTGTGGCTTCCGGCGCCGGTGTCGGCGTTGCCGTGGCTTCCGGAGCCGGCGTAGGCGTTGTCTCTGCGGCGTCCGCAGGAGCGGGCGTGGTCGATGCCTGTCCGCCGGTATTGGTCTGGGCGTCTGTGCCCGCCGCGGCCGTTACCATTGTGGCGTTCATATCCGTGGTGTTGCCCGCGGTGAAATCACTGGGATAGAGATAAAAGATCACATCCCGCCCCATGGGGCTGACATACATGGAGCCCCGGACCACACAATTTTCGCTGGGCACCTGAATGCAGACATCCGAGGTGGCCCCGTTGTTATCCGTGCCGCTTCCCGTGACCCCCAGGGCCGGGCTGGACCAGCCGGAATCACCCACGCTCTGCACCCAGAAAGAGTGGTTGCTGGTATAATCCATAAGGCTTAATCGGATGGTCAGATAGTAATTCCCGCTGTCCGTCACTTCCAGAATACCTGTCGTATAGACGGCTCCCTCCACCATGCCCTGGCCGGTGGCGTAAGACGCTTCGCCGCCGGAATCCTCGATTTCCCCCGTCACCGGGTGGGCATAGCAGGGATGGATCACACAGGTATAGACCGTTCCGCTTTCCGCCCGCACGGGAACGGCAGAAAGGCCCGTTCCCAGAAGGAGAGCAAACACCAGAGCCAGACATCCGGCCAGTCTCGTTTTTATGCACTTTACTGTCTTCATATAGTTCTCCTGAAACAGAGCAGCCGGGAGACCCCGGGCGGCACATGCCGCCCGGTTATCTCCCGCCGCCTTATTCTTTCATTTCCGTGCGCGCTGTTTTTTCGCGAGAATTCCGGCTGTCAGAAGAATACCTGCCAGGATGATTCCTGCCGCCCAGGGCGCCGCCTGCGCCGTATCACCGGTGCTTACACCGCCGCCCAGGGAAACTCCGCTGTTTAAGCCGGAACCGCTGCTCAGGCCGCTTCCGCTATTTAATCCGGAACCGCCGTTTAAACTGCTGCCTCCATTTAAGCCGCTGCCGCCGTTTAAGCCGGAACCGCCGTTATTATTGTTGTTATTATTGTTGCTGCCGCTTCCGTCGTCCGTGAAATCCGGATCATCGTCTGTAGTCGCCTGGATTGTACTCCAGTCGAGGCTCAGGTATACGGGCTGGGTTCCTGTCCCCTCCGCAATCGCTTCCATGATGGGCACAAATACCTGCAGGGGCACAAAACCATCCTCCAGCGCCTCGGGAATCATTTCAAAGGTCACCTGATCCGGGTAATTGCTTCCGTATGTATCGCTGACCAGGCTGCCGTCCTCATTGGTCTGCCAGGAATCCACCGTCACATCCGCCAGGCTGCCCTGGGGATTGCCGTACTGGTCTGTGGTATATCCGGTAAGATAATATTTCAGCTCACTCAGATAGCCGTAAGAAGTTCCTATGGTCAGACCGTTAAAATTCATGGTAATGTAATATTTTCCATCCCGCACCGTCAGCTTGATGGTATGGTTAATGGCGTTGTCGGACATGGAGGGGGTGGTCTTATCCACCTTCACCATGTTTCCGGTGAGGGAATAGACGCCGTCCGGCAGATTGGTGATGTCCAGGGTGCCGTCTCCCGGATTGTCCGTTCCGGGATCATCCGGATTCTGGGGATCATCCGGAGTTGTGCCGGGATCATCTGTCCCCGGATCATCCGTCCCGGGATCTTCTGTTTCGGCCTGCAGGCTCTCCCAGTCAATGGACAGCCGGGCGACCTGCGTCCCCTGCCCCGCGCCGATGGACTCCATAACCGGCACATAGATTTCCACGTAATTCATGGTTTCGCCCTGTTCCACAGGAATGGACACAACCTTCGGATATTCCTGTCCCTCCGTATTGGCGTCATAGGAAGGCGATGACGGATCATTATAGCCGTCCTGCACGCCCGTGTAATATTCCAGCACGGATGCGTCCTCTGCTTCGTACTGCACGGGATAGTTGTAATCGTTGTAAACCACCGTAGACATGTCTACTTTCCTGAGCCGGTACAGATAGCCTTCCAGCCCTGAAATACTGATCGCCTGGAAGGTCAGCTCCAGCGTCATGCTCCCATCCTCTGCCACCACAAGAACTCCCTGGGGGTTCAGGGCAGCATTTCCCATGGACAGCGCGTCATTTGTGGCATGCCAGAGGGAGACATCCACTGTATATCTGCCCGGCTTCAGCGTCTCCTCCGGATCGTCCGGATCTGTGCCCCCGGGATTATCCGTCTCCCCGCTTCTATCCTTCCAGGATATGGAAAAGGTTGTGGTACCGGTATAGTTTCCGGGAGCGGCCTCGCTTACGGCCTCTCCTGTAATAATGATCTTTCCCTGCAGAACGGCCGTATCGTCCGCCCGGACGACGCTTCCGTCCGATGGGTCGAAGGTCTGGCTGCCGAAATCATTCTGGAAAGCCAGCCGGTTATCTCCGCTGTACAGCGTGCCTCCCTCCGGAGCGGACACCGTCACGGCCCCTTCTTTTTCCTCCGTGGATATGGAAATTTCGTAAGGCTGGATGTTGTCGGCAGCCTGATCCAGCGCGCCCATGGAAATGGAGGGCGGGACGGAAACCACATAAGAGGGGGAAGAAGTTTCTTCCGCCACTTCGGCGGAAATTTCCATATCTTTTCCGCCGCTCTGCTCCGTTAAGGTATCCCAGTACATGGTTATGATACTTTTTACGCTGAACCGGCCGTTTTCAAAATAGATCCCGCTGATCTCCCCGTTGAGATTGCTCATGGCCGGCACGTAAATATACACGTTGTTATAGTAATACTGGCTGATACCTCCGGTAAGCGGAACCGATACATCGGTGACAACCTGGTATTCCCCGGCTTCCTCTGTGCTGTAGGTCACGCCCTCCATGGACAATTCCCCTGTCTCCTCATTATTCACGTAGTAGCCGTTGAACCCGAGAATATACATGGGTTCCTGTTCTGTTCCCGATACCATCCGGTAGGACAGCCGCATATTTCCCTCTTCGTCCACCTCAAGGACCGCCGGCGCCGTCTCTGTCTGAACCAGGCTGTGATCCACCACATCGCTCCGCACGGCTACTGTAATCGTATAGGTGCCCGCCTCAGGTACTTCAGCCGGCACACCGGAAGTCTGGTCTTCTTCTGTTTCCAGATTCAGCGCGTCTTTTACAGCCGCCTTGATTCCATTGGAAGAGTAGGTTGCCCCGGATACCGCGTCCACATTCTGGATTCCCTCCGCGTCTGTATCCGACAGGCCCAGCATATTTTCTGTCATCCCTTCCGCAGCAGCCGCAAGCTTTCCCCGGTTGATCTCCGCGTAGGTTCCTCCGAAATTTTCCCCGGTAATGTCAATTCCTTCTATTTTGCCGTCCTCCACCGTGACGGCCGCGCGAATATCATATTCTCCAAACTGGTCCATGTGAAACGTGCCGTCCGCGGTATAAGAACCGGAGGAAGCTTCGGAAGGCGCGGCGTTCGCCGCCGGAGGATTCTCGAACAATCCCGCCGCCAGAACTGCCGCCAGAAAGCCGGCCATCCACTGCTTTCTATTTTTTCTTACTTTCATGTTTTCCTCCCTGCATGCGCGCGGGAATCCCCGCTGAGGATTCCCGCCTTCATCTGCGATATAGCTTCTGTATCCGCAGCAAAGCTCTTTAGTTCGCCGCGTAGGTAATGGAGAATGTAGTGGTTCCCGTGTAATTGCCGGCAGCGGCTGCCGCCACGGCCTCTGCAGTAATGCCGATGGATCCGCTCAGTTTGCTTCCCGCAGTATCCTCAGAAACTGTCTGCGTGCCGAAACTGTTGGTAAAGGCCAGGGTCTGTTCTCCGCTGGCAAGACTTCCCGTTCCCGGAGCGGAGATGGATAATTCCCCGTTCAGATCTTCTGCTTCCACATCCACGGCATAAACATAAACATTGTCTTTCTCCGCGCTTAAGGTTCCCATGGAAACAGCGCTGGGAACGGTTACTGTGTAAGACGGCTGGGATATTGTCTTTTCCACATCCGCCGTAATCTGCATATCCTTCGTTTCTTCAGCCGCGCTTCCGGATGCCTGCAGATCCGTCACCTTAACAAAGAAATTCTGGGTCGAATTCATGACTACATTTACATAAGCGCTGGCAGAAACCGTTCCCGCCTCCAGATCATCCAGAACGTCTCTGGGAAGCTCCACGGACAGGACCTGCGTCGGCAGCACATCTCCCTCATTTACACCGAACAGAGCGGCTGTTGTGTCAAATTCTTTTTCCGGCTTGGTGGTAATATCAGATTCTGCCTTGTATTCGGTTCCATCGACGGTAAGCACCACATCCAGCACGGTGCCGTCCGTTCCCTGATCCGGGAATGCAGGGATGGGATAGGCCACATAGAACGTCAGCTCCGCGCTGTCATCCGCCAGCACCACGTCTGCTTCATGGCAGAAGATGGGATCGCACATGCTGTTGTTTCCGGATCCGTTTGCGTTAAGAAAATGGATTTCTCCCGTGTAACTGCCATTGGCCGGCTCGGCCGCAAATACGGTGCTGCACATCATAGTTCCAAACAGGGCTGCCGTCACGGCGCCGGATAAGAATTTTCTCAGTTTCATACTGAACCTCCTTAATGATTATTTTTTTATTATGTTCAGCGCTTTCCGCGCAGAGACATCTCACGCAACGATGAGCGTACAGTTAACTTCCGCTCCGTTCCTGGGCGTCAGATTTTCATCGGCACTGTATGCCGCGTACTGAACCGTCAGGGGATATTCCCCCGCCTCCATCTCCTTTTCCAGAGTGATCTGATACAGGTGCTGCCCGGGCCGGATCAGATCCGATGTATAGATGGTTTCGTCCGTTTCCGGAAGATAAAAAGAAATTTCAAAATATACCTGGTTCTCTTCCGGATTCACAAGTTCTACGGAAACATCTTTTGTTCCGGAGGGAATGGTAATGGACTTATATCCGGGAATCTGGATCCCCGCCTCTGTGCCGGACTGCAGCCCGGCCGTTTCCCCGGGTGCTTCCTGTTCTGCCTCAAAGGCAGCCTCAATATTTGTTACCTCCTTCGGCTTCGTTGCCTGCCAGATACCGGCCCCTGCCAGAATCGCCGCAGCTGCGGCTACGGGAATTATGATTTTTTTCTTTTTCACCTTCTGCGTCCCCTTTTTAGTTAGATTTAACTAACTTATGTTTTTAATTTACTTTCTAAATTTCTGCTGTTATGATTTTTTTAGTTAGTTTATGCTAATCATTTGTTTTAAAAAAAAGCCGCGAGGCCATTTGTTTTGTTACCAGTTCTTTTATAACATATCACTTGAAACATTGTCAACCAGATTTTTACATCCGTGCAACACTGGCATGCATTTTTATCTTCAAAAAGCCCGCAAAATCCGGAGATTTTTCAGGATGAAAGCTGCTGAAATTTTTTTCACTTTTAATCGGAAAACCCCTGTAAATCTTTATGCTTTACAGAAATAACGGACACAGCTGCATTAAAAAAGCACCCGGGCATACAGCCCGGGCGCGAAAGAAAGAAACTTATCTGGCAGATACGCGGAAGGATTAACCTTCGATCGCTATGTGTTTATTCTCTTCTACTTTCTGAGCGGCTTCTTTGGGAACTGTAAGCTTCAGGATCCCATTCTCAAATTTCGCGTGAATATCTTTCTGGTCTACACCATCACCCACATAGAAGCTTCTGCTCATGGCCCCGGTATAACGCTCCCGGCGGATATAGCGGCCCTTCTTATCCTTCTCGTCCTTATCCATCCCCTTGGAAGCGGAGATAGTCAGATAGCCATTCTCCAGAGAAGCCTGCACCTCATCCTTCTTGAAGCCCGGCAGGTCAATGTCCAGCTCATAGCCCTTCTCTGTCTCTTTCACATCCGTTTTCATCAGGTTCTTTGCACGTTTCCCGTACAGCGGGTTCTTTCTTCCGAAAAATTCTCTTTCAAACGGAAAATCCATCATATCATCAAATAAATCTTCACCAAAAATGCTCGGCAGTAACATAAGTCATATCCCCTTTCCTGTGAATTCTATATGTTGGCACAGCCGGTCATCCGGCGTGTTGTGTACGGAACCTGGATGAGAGATTCTTTTTTTCTCTCTTCCTTTGTTCTATTTGTACTATAGCATACGCTATCAGCACTGTCAAGAGGAGAGTGCTAATTTCACAAAATCTTCACATTTCTGGGCTGCAGAATCTGTTCTGCCTCCTCTAAAGCCTTCAATTCCGGCTTAATATCCGATTGAAAAGCTTTGCCACCTGTCCAACGCAGACGGCAGCCGCCACAGTACCTTCCCGGACACCGTGCAGTCCTCCCGCAAACAAGAGGGAAAGCACGCAGGCGATCACCACCAGGGATACATCGAACAGCACTTTCATGTTTCCAAACTTCACCGGCGCTACCTGGCAGATTGCCAGAACCAGCCCTTCTCCGGCCAATGTAACGACCCCGGCCGTCACCTCAAAGCTGACCCCAATGCCCACCAGCAAAATACCGACCGCGCAGAAAATCCACTGCTGCCCGTAATTTTGCGGCCCAGTTTTCTGCAGGATCCACACAGCAAAATCTGTCAGGTAGCCAAAGAAAACTGCAACCGGCAGCTGCAGCAGCTGAATTGGCCGGTATCGTTTCCGAAGGAGCAGTATCTGCAGGAAAATGAATACACAGTGCATACAGATAGTCGCTGTTCCTACTGTAAAGTTTGAAAACAGGCTGATCACATAAGGTACACTGGATATCGGAGATGTGCCAAGTCCCGCTTTAATGGAAAAAGCTACGCCAAACGCCATAATCACAAGGCCTGCGCATAAAAGCAGGCACCGGGCCGCCAGATGCTGCTTCTTCATTTTTCTCCGCCTTCTTTCTGATTTTGTTCTGAACGGCACACAGAGATCCATATCTTTTCTAATGACTGTTTCAGCAGCTGTAATTCCTGCTCCGAAAATTTCTCTGTTGCCTGGGCGTCCGCGGCCTGAAACACGGACTGCATTTTTTTTGCTGCCTGATCGCCCTTTTGCGTAAGAGAAACATAAAGGGATCGCCTGTTTCCCTCCTTCTGGCGGCGGCTGATCAATCCGGCCTGTTCCATTCGCAGCAAAATACTGCCCACTGTCGCCTGTTCGATTTCACAATAGGCGGCGATTGTTTTCTGGTTGCTCTCTCCATGATCCAATAAAAATTCCAGTATTTTCGGCTGACCGGGAGAAAGACCCAATGCAGATGCCCTCTCCAAAATTCTGCGGTTTAGATTCGTGTGGGCCTTCATTAAAAGATAATGCAGCGTCTCCATATTAAGCCTCCTAATTATAAGCATGCTTATTATTCTAATGGAAACTATAGCTCTCCCTCTTAATTTTGTCAATATTTACACTGCCGCAAAAATACGGTATAATTTTTTTATTTTAAAAGAAAAAGAGGTGCTTTCATGTCCGCGGAATTCAAACCCCTGACCTCTGCTCCCGTGCATCTTTCCGGAAGTACGCTGAAGCTGACCGCCTGCGCGGCCATGCTGACCGATCACGCCTGCAAGGTTTTCTTAAGCCCCGGCTCCCCGGCCTATCTGCTCTTAAGCGGCCTGATCGGACGGATCGCTTTCCCTCTGTTCTGCTTTCTTCTGGTAGAAGGGTTTCTCCACACCCGCAGCCGGATCCGCTATGGGCGGAATCTGCTGCTTTTCGCCCTGATCTCTGAGATTCCCTTTGACCTGGCCATCTACCGCCGGCCCTTTTTCCTGCTCCATCAGAACACTCTGTTCACCCTGTTTCTGGCTCTTCTGATGCTGGTCTGCCTGGAAAAAGCCTGCACAAAATTTTTCTCCCGCTCCTCTCAGGCTGCCGCAAAACTTGTAATCATCCTGGCCTTCGCCGCAGCCGCCTGGCTGCTGCACACCGATTACGACGCCCTGGGCATCGGCGCGGTCGCGGCCATCTATCTTCTCCGGGGATACGGCTTTCTTTCCGGCATCATGGGGTGTCTGGTGCTGAACCTTACTTCCTTCTCCAACGCCGGTGCCTTCCTGTCCCTGGTTCCCCTGGCCTGCTACAGCGGCCGGCGGGGCTGGAAGCTGAAGTACGCCTTCTATCTGTTTTATCCGGCCCATCTTCTGCTTTTATATCTGATTCGTCTTTTTCTGTAAATACACAAAAAAAGCTGCATGCGCAGCTTTTTTTGTACAGTCAAATTTTCAGAACCGGAATACCGCCACTCCGTAGGCCGGCAGATCATATCCGATGGAATACGTCTGCCCGTCACATTCCTTTTTCACAGCTCTGTACACCTCCGGCACCTGATGGTTCCCGCCGTATTTCAGATTTTTGCTGTCCAGGATCAGCCGGTACTGTTTTCGCTTCGGCACGCCCACCCGGTAATCGGGCCGGTCCATGGGCGTAAAGTTGCAGACAAACAGAAGATTGTTTTTCCCTGTGGGAGACCAGCGGACGAAGCTGAAGATACTCCGGTCGCCGTCGTTGGCGTTGATCCAGGAAAATCCCTCGTATCCAGCGTCGTTGTGCATGGCCGGATATTTCCGGTACATAGCCAGCAGATCCCGCACATAGGCCTGCAGATGTTCATGGCGCTTATCCTCCAGCAGGAACCAGTCCAGCTCCCGCTCCTCGCTCCACTCCCGGAGCTGTCCGAAATCCTGTCCCATAAACAGAAGCTTCTTGCCCGGATGGCCGGCCATAAAGCTGTATCCTACCTTCAGATTCTCGAATTTATCATCGGGATAGCCCGGCATCTTGTTGATCATGGAACATTTCAGATGTACCACCTCGTCATGGGACAGAACAAGAATGTAGTTCTCGCTGAAGGCATAGGTCATGGCAAAGGTCATCTTATTGTGGTTATATTTTCGGAAATAGGGATCCAGCTTCATGTACTCCAGAAAATCATGCATCCAGCCCATATTCCACTTAAGGGTAAAGCCAAGGCCGTCCTGCTCCACATCTCCCGTCACCTTCGGCCACGCGGTGGATTCTTCGGCAATCATCATAGCTCCCTTATTTCTCCCTGTCACCAGGGTATTCAGATGTTTAAAGAACTCTATAGCCTCCAGATTCTCCTTGCCGCCGTACTTGTTGGGAATCCATTCCCCGTCCTTCCGGCCGTAATCCAGATACAGCATGGAAGCCACGGCATCCACCCGGAGTCCGTCCACATGGTATTCCTCCACCCAGTACAGGGCATTGGCCAGCAGAAAGTTCTTTACCTCCGGCCGTCCATAGTTGAATATCTTTGTACCCCAGTCCGGATGCTCTCCCTGCCTGGGATCCGCATGCTCATAAACCGCCTCTCCGTCAAATTCCGCCAGGCCCTGGGCATCCTTGGGAAAATGAGCTGGCACCCAGTCCAGAATTACGCCAATCTTGTTCCTGTGCAGATAATTCACCAGATACTTAAACTCCTTTGGCGTGCCATACCGGGAAGTGGGCGCGTAGTATCCCGTCACCTGATAACCCCAGGAGGCATCCAGCGGATGTTCCGCGATGCCCATCAGTTCCACATGGGTATATCCCATATCCTTCACATATTCTGTCAGTGCCTTTGCAAAATACTTATAATCATAAAACCCTTCCGGATTTTCCTCCGACCAGGGATGTTTCTTCCAGGAACCGGGATGCACTTCATAAATAGCCAGCGGCGACGTCTTCGGCGAAAACTCCTGGCGGGCCGTCATCCACGCGTCATCGCTCCACTTAAAGCCTCCGATCTCCGCCACTATGGAAGCCGTTCCCGGCCTCTTCTCCGCATAAAATCCGTATGGATCCGCCTTGTACAGAAGACGGCCGTCTCTGGACCGGATACAGTATTTATAGAGACTGCCCTCCTTTACTCCGGGAATAAAAGCTTCATAGACACCCATATCCGCCACTTTTTCCATGGGATTGGCGTCATCCTCCCAGCCGTTGAAATCTCCCACCACGGATATGCCCTGGGCGTTGGGGGCCCAGACAGTAAACCATACACCCCTGACTCCATCCTTTACATCCAGATGGGCTCCCATTTTCTGATAAATATCATAATGTGTGGCCTGTCCGAATAAATAGGCGTCCAGTTCTCCGAAACGCGCCTCTTTTTTCTTTTTTCTCTTCCCTGCCATGGCTCCCTCTCCTTTTTCTTTCTATAATTCCGGCTTAAGGAACCGGTCCTTTCTCATTCCCGTCCGCAGACCAGAATCCGGCATCCGCAGGGCTCCAGCTCCAGAGAAATTCTTCCCCCTTCCGCGGGAACCGTCTCTCCCGTCAGCGCATCCCTGTAAACTCCCTCCACGGGCACAGGGAAGGATACCGGGGCCGAAGCGCCCTCATCATTGTTCACAGCGGTCAGGACCGTATGTTCTACGCCGATCCTGGCAAACGCGTACTGGCGGTTGGTCAGAAGCAGTTCCTGGTAACGGCCATCTCCGCAGGCATCGGGATATTTTTTCCGGATGTTTCCCAGGGTCCGGATCCAGCGGGTCAGTTCCGGATGCGGGTTATCCTTCTTCATCTGCTCCAGGTCAATGGCCGGCCGCAGCGCGTCATCGCCTCCCTGCTCCTTCCTTCCCTCGATTCCGAATTCAGACCCATAATAAACAGAGGGAATACCCGGCAGAAAATACAGCAGGGCGTGCACTGGCTTTAAGTGGCCCTTTACATTCAGCTTGCTGAAGATCCTGTTCACATCATGGTTATCTACAAAGCTGTACAGCTTCAGTCCCCGGTAAATACCGCCGTTGGCGTCGAATTCCCGGCGGATGGTGTGGGCAATCTCAAAATAATTGTGATCGTTATGCCCGGAGTAAAGGCCCTTATGCAGCTCATAGTTGGTAACACTGTGAATCATCCGGGTGCCGTCCCCGATGTAGCGGCTGTAATCTCCATGAATCACCTCTCCCATCAGCCAGAAGTCTTCTTTTTTGGCATCTGTGCGTTTCCGCATATCTTCCAGAAAAGACAGTTCCAGACAGTCCGCGCAGTCCAGACGGATCCCGTCAATATCAAACGCATCAATCCAGAAATCAATTACATCCAGCAGGTACTCCCTCACAGCTCCCTCCCATGGATTCAGGTTCACCAGCTCTGTGCAGCCTCTCCAGGACTCATAGCAGAATCCATCGTTGTACGGATTGTTGCCGCCGAAGTTCACTCCCTTGTACCAGTTCTTGTAGGGAGAGTCCCACTTCTTTTCCTGGATATCCCGGAAGGCGAAAAACTCCCGGCCCGTATGATTGAACACCCCGTCCACCACCACGCGGATCCCGGCCTCATGGGCCTTCTCCACAAAAGCCTTAAAATCTTCATTATCCCCCAGGCGGCGGTCCACCTGCTTATAATCCGTTGTATCATAGCCGTGGGTGACCGACTCGAACAGGGGCCCGATGTAAACCGCGTCAAATCCCATCTCCGAAAGCCAGGGAATCCACTCCTCCGTCAGGGTCCGGAGCCGGTGAACCGTCTCCCCGCCCTCATTCCGCCTGGGCGCTCCCAGAAGCCCCAGGGGATATATATGATAAAAAACTGCCTCCTCATACCACTTTCCCATGTGTCACAAATCCTCCTGTCTAAGTATAAATTCCATATAAGAACTGCTGCAGCAGCTCCGTAATTTCCTCATCGCCTACCTGCAGGACGCTTAAGTCCTCCTTATCCCTGGAGAGCATAAGCAGATAAAACTGCAGGCAGCCGGTGAAGCTGATGGCAAACTGCTTCTGCCTGCCCCGCATATTTCCCAGCTCTCCCGCGGCCCTGTCGAAGATATTCACAAAGAACTGATAATACTGCTCCAGAAACGGGTACACGGTCCGAAAGCCCTCACTCTTGCGTCCTGAGAAAAACAGAGACATGAGCAGAAGATAAAACTCCGGGTCCGCGCACACGGCGTCAAAGAACACCCGGGCAGTACGGTAGAGGGTTTCCCGCAGATTCCCCTCATATACGGAAGCCTTCTCCATGTCCGCCTTCAGCCTCTGAAAATTATGAACCAGAAGCTGTTCCAGAAGCCCCTTCTTGCTTCCGAAATAATAATACAGAGTGGGCTTGGTCACGCCGGACTTTTCCGCAATCTCCTGCACGCCCACACCGTCGTAGCCTCTCTCATAAAACAGAGACTTTGCTGTCTTTAATATCATTTCCCGATTGTCCATCTGTCACCTCTCTGTACAGGTACCAGTATACCAATCGGTATAGAAAAAGTCAACAAAAACCGGAGAATTTTTTATTCTCCGGTGTACATTTTGCCCATGTTCAGACAGTTTTGTCCCCACATACTCCCGCTGCCTTGGGAAACAGCTTCCTGGCATTCTCTTCCGTGATTCTTATGACTTCTTCCGGCGTTATTCCCTTCAGCCGGGCAATCTCCTCCGCCACATAGGGAAGGTTCAGAGAAGAATTTCTCCGGCCGCGGCAGGGCTCCGGTGCCAGATATGGGCTGTCCGTCTCCAGCAGCAGCCGCTCCAGGGGCGCCGCTTCCACGACCTCCTTCAGCTTTCTGGCATTTTTAAAAGTAAGAACTCCGCCGATTCCCAGATAAAGCCCCATCTTCAGATATTCCTCTGCCATCTCCCTGGCGTAGGAAAAACAGTGGATCACGCCGCCGATCTCTCCTCCCCGGAGTTCTTTCACCATCTCCAGCGTGTCCGCGGCGGCCTCCCGGCTGTGGATGATAAAAGGAAGCCCCTCCTCTCTGGCCATCTCCATCTGCCGCGCAAACCATTTCTTCTGCAGAGCATGGTGCTCCGCATCCTTATGCCAGTAGTAATCCAGGCCAATCTCTCCCACGGCCGCTGTCTTCGGACGGCGGCACATCCGCCGCATCTTCTCGAAAATATCTTCATTCAGGCTGCCCACATCATCCGGATGAATTCCCACCGCTCCGTACAGGAAGGGATATTTCTCTGTCAGCTCTGCAGTCCGGTCCAGACTCTTAACATCCGCGCAGACATTGATTACGGTCCCGATTCCCTTTCCGGGCAGGGAGGAGAGCAGTTCCTCCCTGTCACTGTCGAAGGCTTCATCATCGTAATGGGCGTGCGTCTCAAAAATCATAACCCGCCTCCGTCAGCAGATCTTGGCGCCGGCTGGCATATCCTTCTCCGGAGCAATCAGCGCCAGATTGCCCTCCGGATCCTCTGCGCAGAGAATCATCCCCTCGGAAAGGACACCGGCCAGCTTGGCCGGCTTTAAGTTCACCAGAACCATAACCTTCTTGCCCACCATCTCCTCGGGAGAATAGTGTGCCTTGATGCCGGACACGATCTGCTTCACCTGATCCCCGATCTTCACCTGAGAACAGAGCAGCTTCTTCGATTTCTTTACAGCCTCACAGGAGATGATCTCTCCCACGGCAAACTGCATTTTTTCAAAATCCTCAAAGGTAATCTCCGGCTGCATCTCCAGATGAACCGTCTCCTCCTCCTGCTTTTCCTCTGCAGGAGATAGGGCGGCCCTCTGCGCCTCCTGGATCTTCTCCACTTCCTTCATAATTTCCTTTACATCCAGACGGGCGAAAAGGATCTCCGGCTGAGCCGTCACCTTATTTCCGGAAGGATACAGGCCGAACTGATCCAGCTCCTCGTAATCCCGTTCGGAAGCGTTCAGCTGCTCCAGTATCCTCCGGGTGGTATCCGGCATGAAGGATTTCAGCAGGGACGCGCCCACAGTGATGCTGTCCACCAGATTATAAAGAACGGTCGCCAGACGGTCCTGCTTCGTCTCATCCTTGGCCAGTGCCCAGGGCATAGTCTCGTCAATATATTTGTTGCAGCGCTTAAAGAGGTTAAAGATCTCCGTTATGGAATCAGCCACCCGGAGCCTGTCCATTTTCTCCACTACCCTGGCCGCAGTTCCCGTCACCACAGCCTTCAGGTCGGCGTCCACCTCCTCGGCCGCGCCTCTGTCCTCCACTGTGCCGCCGAAATATTTATTGGACATGGAGATCGTACGGTTCACCAGATTACCCAGGGTGTTAGCCAGATCGGAATTCATCCGCTCAACCATCAGCTCCCAGGTGATCACGCCGTCATTCTCGAAAGGCATCTCGTGGAGGACGAAATACCTCACCGCATCCACGCCAAAGAGCCTTACCAGATCATCGGCATAGATCACATTGCCCTTGGACTTGCTCATCTTTCCATCCCCCTGCAGGAGCCAGGGGTGGCCGAATACCTGCTTGGGCAGCGGCAGGCCCAGCGCCATCAGAAAAATCGGCCAGTAGATGGTGTGGAACCGTACAATATCTTTTCCGATTAAGTGAAGATCCGCGGGCCAGTATTTGGCAAACTGCTCCGTGCTGCTTCCATCACAGTCGTATCCGATTCCCGTAATGTAGTTGGTCAGCGCGTCCAGCCATACATAAGTCACATGTTTCGGATCAAAATCCACCGGAATTCCCCAGCTGAAGGAGGTTCTGGACACACAGAGATCCTGCAGCCCCGGCAGCAGGAAATTGTTCATCATCTCATTCTTCCGTGATACGGGCTGAATGAACTCCGGATGTTCATTGATATATTCGATCAGCCTCGGAGCATACTTGCTCATGCGGAAAAAGTATGCTTCTTCTTTTGCCGGCGTTACAGGGCGGCCGCAGTCGGGACACTTCCCGTCCACCAGCTGAGACTCCGTAAAGAAGGATTCACAGGGCGTGCAGTACATACCCTCATAATAACCTTTGTAGATGTCCCCCTGGTCATACAGTTTTTTAAAAATTTTCTGCACCTGTTTTTCATGGGATTCATCTGTGGTGCGGATAAATTTATCGTAGGAGGTCTCCATCAGATCCCAGATGCTGCGGATCTCTCCGGACACGCGGTCCACCAGCTCCTTAGGTGTAATTCCCTGCTCCTGGGCTTTCAGCTCGATCTTCTGTCCGTGCTCATCTGTTCCTGTCTGAAAGAATACGTCATACCCCTGCTGCCTGTGAAAGCGGGCGATACTGTCCGCCAGAACGGCCTCATAGGTATTGCCGATATGCGGTTTGCCGGATGTGTAGGCAATCGCTGTGGTAATGTAATATTTTTTTCTGATCTTTTCCATCCATCTGTCTCCTTACTGCTTCCCTGTCTAAATCTGCCATGGCAGAAAAAAGCCTTTTTCACTTCTCTTATCATAGCATAGCCCGGGATTTCTGACAATGGCTCTTCTCCCGGACGGCCGAATTGAAGCTTGACATTTTTCAAGATTTAGCATATTATAATTTAAGTAACTATTATCATTATTATGATGTCAGCGCCAGCTTCATGCTGCGCCGGCATGATCATAAAGGAGGGTATGTATGGCAACACTTAAATACAGCCGCCAGCGGGAATCTATTAAGGAAAATCTGATGCACCGCTGCGACCACCCGACTGCCGATATGATCTACTCAGATATCCGGAAAATATACCCCAATATCAGCCTGGGTACCGTGTACCGGAACCTGGCTCTTCTCTCGGATCTGGGCGAGATCAGAAAAGTGACAGTGGACGGCGGCGCAGACCGGTTTGACGGCAACACTTCCCCCCACAACCATTTCACCTGCCGCCATTGCGGGGCCGTACTGGATCTGGATATGGAAGATATCAGCCGGATTAAAGAATTCGCAGGTCAGAATTTTCACGGCATCATTGAGAGCTACAGTGTGAATTTTTACGGACTCTGCGAAAACTGTACTGAAAAATCATAAAAAATGCCTTGACATTTCCGTATATAAGTGATATATTGATTTCAGTAACAGTTACTAATATTGTTAAACCCCAGTAAATTAATTATAATAGAAAGAGAGGATCAAGCAATGAAAAAGTTTGTATGCAGTGTTTGTGGTTACGTTTATGAGGGTGAGGCAGCTCCCGAGAAGTGCCCCATCTGCGGCGCTCCGGCTTCCAAGTTTGTAGAGCAGTCCGGTGATATGACCTGGGCCTCTGAGCATGTGGTAGGCGTTGCCGCTGACGTTCCGGAAGACATCAAGGCTGACCTGAGAGCTAACTTCGAGGGCGAGTGCTCCGAGGTTGGAATGTATCTGGCCATGGCCCGCGTTGCCCACAGAGAAGGCTATCCGGAAATCGGCCTGTACTGGGAGAAAGCCGCCTATGAAGAGGCTGAGCATGCAGCTAAATTTGCAGAGCTTCTGGGCGAGGTTGTTACCGACAGCACCAAGAAGAATCTGGAGATGAGAGTAGAGGCGGAGAACGGCGCTACCGCCGGCAAGACCGATCTGGCTAAGCGCGCAAAAGCTGCCAACCTGGATGCGATCCATGACACGGTACATGAGATGGCCCGCGATGAAGCCCGCCACGGCAAGGCTTTCGCTGGTCTGCTGAAGAGATACTTCGGCTGATAAATCCAGACTTTTTGGACGCTGGCTGGCAGATAAGCCGGCGTCCTTTTTTATTGACAGTCTTTTTAGGCGCGTTTATAATTACTGTATATATTTTTTCTGACAGCAGTCGAAAGGAGGGTTTTATGTCAAAATACGCAGGAACCAAAACGGAACAGAATCTGAAGGATGCTTTCGCCGGCGAATCCCAAGCCAGGAATAAGTACACCTTCTATGCTTCCCAGGCAAAAAAGGCCGGCTATGAGCAGCTGGCGGCCCTGTATCTGGAAACCGCAGATCAGGAGAAGGAACACGCGAAAATGTGGTTTAAGGAATTCCACGGAATTTCCGATGTACCCAATAACCTGGAGGACGCGGCAGCCGGTGAGAACTACGAGTGGACCGATATGTATGCCAGAATGGCCAGAGAGGCCAGAGAAGAGGGCTTCCCGGAGCTGGCGGCCAAATTTGAGGGTGTGGCCCGCGTAGAGGCGGCTCACGAAAAGAGATACCGCAAGCTGCTGGAATCCTATAAGGCAGACAAAACCTTCAGGGGGGACGCGCCTCTCGGCTGGAAATGCCGCAACTGCGGATTCGTCTATGAAGGTGAGGAAGCTCCTGAGGTATGCCCCGTATGCGCCCATCCCAGAGCTTACTTTGAGCGCAAAGTAGAAAATTACTGATCCCGCAGGAAAAAGGCCGGCTTCCATGTCCGGCCTTTTCTTTTGCGGAGCGGATAAAAAAATCAGGGGGGATTCTGTTATGAAACAGATATGCTTTAAAAAATTTTCACGAGTCCGCCGGGTGCCGGCCGGACTTTTTCTGCTGCTGTTTGCCGGCCTGGCCGGCGGCTGCTCTCTCTTTTCCCATTCCCTGGAATCCGCCGTCTCCGGGGACGATCTGGAATCTCTCGCCGCTTCCCGGGAACAGATGGAACTTCTGGAAGCAGATTACGCGTCAGAGGGCTTTATCCCGGAGGAAGATGCCCCTGCCGTCCTTTCCGCGGTGGCCGGCTATGCGGAGGAACTGAAACAGGAAGGGATTCTCCAGAATTATTCCCTGTCCGGCTCCCATGTATGGATGCTCTACGACAGCGGTATTCAGATGATCTATACGCCGGATACCGGAATAACGGATGCCGTGGGCCTGGACAGTACCTGCCGGATCGTTACCTGCCAGCCATACGCGTCTTCTTACCCGCCCTCTCTTTCTGAAGAAATGGGGCTCCCCGATTCGGCGGCCTCCTCTCTCGAGCAGCTCTCCGCCTCCTGGACCTTTGAAGACAACTATGACATGGAAGAGGTCACGCCGGATCTTCTGAAAGAACTGAATGGAACACAGATTCTGCTCTGGCACGGCCACGGAGGCTGGACAGAAGAAACCCACTCCTTTCTGGCCACAGGGGAAACCTTCAGTGAAAACCGGTTTCAGAATGACATCGATTATTACGAAGATTTTCAGACCGGCCGCCTGGTGCTCTGCAGTGATGGAAGAGTTGCGGTCACGGCCGGCTTTGTCCGGGAGTATATGGATGCTCTGGACGGTTCCCTGATCTATCTGGGCGCCTGCCAGAGCGGTCTGGATGCAGAGCTTTCAGACGCCTTTCTGGAAAAGGGCGCCGCGGCTGTCATCGCCAACACAGATACCATCCGCACCGCCTATAATACCCGCATGATGTACTCCACCATGGAAGGGCTCTCTCTGACAGACGCCTCCTCCGGCCAGCGGTATACGCTGGAACAGGCGCTGCAGTATGCTGCTTCTGTCTGGGGCGAGTCCGACAGCGTACAATTTGGGGGAACAGGAGCCAGACCCGTCTATTTCGGGGAAAATATCCGTCTGGATGAGACACCAGTGGAGAATCCCGTTCCAGAGGAAACCCTTCCCGGGACACAGGATACTTCCACCCTGCTGCAGGAATACGCGGAGGGACTGGACTGTCTCTCCGGCAGCGGAACGTATACCGGCTACTTTGAGATCACCGGCAGCGGCCCCCGGTATAACTACTGGTCTTCTCTCCCTGTCCGTCCCCTTTCCCGCCTTCAGATGGATTTTGATCAGGACGGGGCGGATGAACTGCTTGTGGTAAATCTGAACACGGATTATACTCTCCGCGCGGAAATGTATGAGGCAGAGGGCGGAGAGATACAGCTGATCTCCAGTACGTCCCTGCCTGCCTCAGCCGCCAGTATTTCGGAGGAGGGATATCTGGACTGCATGACCTACCAGTATAATGGACAGACAGCCATAGGCTTTGAAGAACGGTCCCTCGCTTCCCATCTGGCTGACGGAACACTGATCCGGTTTACAGCGCTTCTCTACGATGGAGCTTCTCTTCAGATGCTGGGAACTCAGGAATATATGGGATCCGGCGGACTTCCTGAAGAGGGGGAACCCTTTGTGGACGGGATGGCTTCCATGGGCATTTATGTGGACTTTGAGCAGATCTTCTATGAGGGGACCAGCATCTTCAGTTACCTGGACTCTCCTGAAGCTTTCGCCAGCTCCCGCACTTACTGCCTGTGGGAGGATGAGGCGTGGCTTGCCTTCTATCCGGAATGGTACAGCGATCCGGATGCCGGTCCGGTGGAAGCTTCCATCATTGAATTCCAATAACAGAAAACAGAAGGCCGGATCTGTCCTCCGGCCTTCCGGCTGATTTTCTCTGTAAAATGAGGAGTGCCCCGGGGGATTGACATCCCGCCGGGGCTATTATTATGAAAAAATTTTTGTAATGACCAGGCATTCTTTCTATCTGTTCATCTCTGAACAGTATTTATCATAACAATGATTTGTGAACAAATCGTGAACTCCCGGTAAAACATTTATTAATTTGCATATTTTATTGATGCATTTTATTTGTTTTTTATGCATTCTGCACAGTCATCAATGGGGCTGTCAGCCGAAAAGCCCCCCCAGCCAGCTGCTGATCCGGTCCCAGAGACTGCCAAACCAGTTTCCGATGGTTTCAAAAAATCCCTGGACATCTTCCTCCGTAATATTCAGATCCATATTTGCCAGCTTATCGTAGATAGCCTGGACCTGACTCTTCAGATCATCCACATTAATATCCAGACCGGCAATCTTCTGCATCAGCTCAATTATCTGCTGCTTCTCTTCTTCTGTAAGATGGATCCCCAGTCCCTCCGCCGCGTTGTCGATCAGCTGGCTGATCCGGTCCGGATCGCTGATATCTTCCGCCACAACCGCTTCCTTCACAGCCGCCACAAGATTCTCAGCCTGCTCCGTATCTCCCAGGCTCTGGCCAAGGTCTCCGGTGGTGATCAGCTCATCGGTGGCCGCGTCAATTTTCGTGGCCTCCACCGGCGTTCCCGTCATCTCCGAGTAGGCCTTCATCACACCGATCAGGGCGGCGGTTCCCGTCACCTTGACGGGACCCGCCACTGTGACGTCCGCATTCTTCAATCCCGCTGTGGCCAGGGCGTTCTGATACATTCCCACCGTGCAGTAGGTGACGTTCTGGGTTGTTACCTGAATGCCGTGTCCTTCCTCCCTTCCCACAACCAGCGCGGAGGAGATTGCCTGGTCCCCGATTACCTCCGCATCCAGATAATCTCCCAGATATTCATACTCTTCTTCATTCGTTACAGTTACCACTGTATACTGTTCCAGATCCGCCTCCGAAACACCGAGGAGCTCCAGAACGGAAGCCCGCTGCCCGGCATCCAGATCTGCCCCCAGCGATACATAGGGAGTTCCGGTTGCGTCCGCATGAACAGTGGCCAGACCCGGTCCGGCGGTGGCGGCGGTCACCGCGCACAGAACCGCTGCCGTATATTTTTTCCATTTTAAATGTTTCATAATTTTCCTTTCTTTTTCGTTTCAGTGTTTTTTTCTTTCCTTCCGCATTATAACACATCTGTTCCGCTACTGTCCTGCTCTTCACAGAACCTTTGGATTTTGTTCATGTTTTTTTTACAGGTTGCACACGAATTAAACACATTTCCCGACTATACTAAAACCATAAAATAATTAATCCAAAATAATTATTTTATATTTTCTTTTTCATAATGCCGGTTGAAAACCGGCTCTCCTTCCTTTAAAATAAGTTTGAGGCTGGCGCTTTCAGCGCCAGCCTCAATGTGTTTCTGTCAGATAATCAGCTAATGCCCCATATTCTGCCAGGCCCAGGGTTTCTCCGCGAACCGAGGGATCCAGGCCGCAGTGCACAATGGCTGCTTCCGCGGCTTCTCTGGAAAGATTTAATTCCGGATCATTCCGAAGACCGTTCAGCAACGTTTTCCTTCTCTGGTTAAAGGCCGCACGGATCAGCCGGAACATCAGCGCCGGATCTCTGGTCTCCACCGGCGGTCTTTCCCGGCGGGTCAGCCGGATGACCGCGCTCCCCACATTGGGTCTCGGTATGAAACAGTTGGGAGGAACATTGGCCGCCAGATACGGTTCCGCATAATACCGGACCGCCAGGGACAGCGCTCCATACTCCCTGCTTCCCGGCTCCGCCTGCATCCGCTGAGCCACCTCTTTCTGCACCATAACGGTCATGGATTCCATGGGAACCTGTTTTTCCAGAAGGCCCATAATAATCGGCGTTGTTATATAATAGGGCAGATTCGCCACAATCTTCATGGGCTTTCCCTGATTTTTCTCCTCTGCCAGCTTCTGAAGATCCGTCTTTAATATATCCTGGTGGATCACAGTCACATTCGGCCATGCGCTTAACGTATCTTCCAGAATAGGGAGAAGATTCCTGTCTATCTCCACCGCGCAGACCTCTCTGGCGGCATGGGCCAGGTATTGGGTAAGCGTCCCAATACCCGGCCCTATCTCTACCACAAAATCTTCCTCTGTAACTCCCGCCGCCGCTGTGATTTTTCCCAGCACGTGGGGATCAATCAGAAAATTCTGTCCGTACTTCTTCTGAAACCGGAAACCGTATTTCTGAAGTATTGAAATTGTGTTCTGGGGATTTCCCAGCCAGGGTTTCTCTTTACTGTTCAAAGTCTTTTTCCTGCAAAATAATGAAATCTTCCTGCTGCCTGCCGCGTCCGGCCTTCTTCCGGCCGCGCTTCTTCGGTGTCTTTCTGGCATGCGCCATGGCCTTATCCACCATATCTTTTACCTGGGAAATGGTCATGGGCTCCCGCTCCGACTGGTGGTTTCCGATCAGCGTGTACAGAGCCAGAACGCCCATCTCGTCCATCTTGCAGCCATTCTCCGTAGCGTAGGTTCTCGCGAAGGTTACCAGCTCATCGTTGGTAAATACCGGAATGGAGATGACCTTATCAAACTTTCCGGCAAAATCCGGATACTGTTTCAGCATGGCCCGCATATTTGCTTTCTCATCCTCTATAATCAGGATCATGCAGTCCGTCCGGAACTCCATGGCACGGTTCAGCTGCTCAACCGTCTCCGCTGTCATTTCAGATGCGCCGTCAATGACCAGAAAACCTCCCGACATCTTGGAGACGATTTTAGCCGGATCCCTGTCATTCATGGCCTCTCCGGTAATACGGGCGGTCTTGGCCACATCCAGCTGAAGGTCCTTACAGAGAGCAACCATCAGGCTCCTCGTCAGCTGAGTCTTTCCGGTTCCGGAAGCTCCCATGATGGCAATATTCCCGTGCTTGGAGGTATGCTCTCCCGCATGCTCGTAAACACCGTTCATGGCCTCCAGGATCTGCTGATCCATGCCGGGAACCCGTGCGAAATACGTAAATATCTTTCTCTGCTCGTCATTCATGCGGACGGGCTTTGCATCATTCAGAATACGGATCCTGCGCTCCTCCGGCGTTTCCTCCATCAGGAGCTCATCAATGGAAATCGGAATGGTATTCTGTCCGATGGTGCTGAGCGTAATCGTTCTCTGCGCTTTCTCTTCCGGGGTCGGTTCCGGATCCGGAATCTCCAGTTCTTCATTATAAAGAGGTCTCGGCCTGGGAGCTTCCTCCGGAGCTTTCTTTTCCTGCTCCTGCGGCAGAGGCTCCTCTGTCTTCTCTTCCGTCTCCTCCGGCAGGGGTTCCTCTGTCTTCTCTCCCGTCTCCTGCGGCAGGGGCTCCTCTGTCTTCTCTTCCGTCTCCTCCGGCAGGGACTCCTCTGCTGTCTCCTGTACAGACGCTTCCGCCGGAACCAAGGCATCCGAGGCAATCTCTTCAGACAGACTGTCCGCTGTCTCCTGCACCAGTGCCTCCAGATTAAAATCTTTCAGAGACATCTGTCCCTCGATCTGCTCTTCCTCCGCCAGAACCTCCCGGACGTCCTGTACAGGCCTCTCCACCGGTTTTATGCTGGGCTCCACAAGCTCGGGCTCCAGCTCATGAATCGGAAGATTTGCCGTAGCCATACGGTCCGGAGCAGCTTCCGTCTCGGGAATCTCCAGCTCCTCTACCTGGGGAGCCTCTTTCCGGATTCCGGAAAAAACATCATGAATGCTTCTGGCCAGCTGCTCCCGAAGATCCGCCGTCTTGCCCATAAACTCCCGGGACGTCACAGACGCTGTATCTGCGGAATCCTCTTTCTGCGGAACTTCCTCCGGGATGCTGACATCCTTTGTAATGGCTGCCCCCGCCTGATCCATCCGCTGAAGAATTTCCCGGGAACCGGCAGTCTCCGGCGGTTCTGCCGCCTTCACAGCGGCGGACTCCTCCGTTTTCTCAGGAGCCGGTCTGCGCGCGGAGGCCTCTCTGTCCAGCTCCTTCTGGTAAGCCGCCTGCTGGATGGGCGAAAGGGGCTGATACTTCTGTTTCAGCTCCATAGCTTTTCTGACGTATTTTCCCTCGCTGAACCAGAGGATCAGATCATCGCAGGTCTCCACGCATTTCTGCTGGTTTCCCGCCCTGCTGTACAGCATGGCCAGCTCATAGGCCCATCTCTCCGTGTACTCCCGCTCCTTATATTCCTCCAGAATCGCAATCTGATCCTGGACCGGTGATCGTCTCGCCTTATAAATTTTGTATTTCAGAATAAATCTGGAATTGTCGTGAGGGGCGACCTCCGCGAATTCCGTGTAGAAATCCACGGCTTCCTCCAGCTCCCCCAGCTTCAGACAGATCTCAACCAGGCGGTACAGAATGCTTTTTCCGATAGAAGCCCGGTCATAGGCCAGCAGCAGGATATTTTTGCACTCTCTGTAGCGTTTGTTTGCCTCATAGACATCTGCCACCATATTCAGAGTCCGGATGCTCTTCACCCTCCGCCACTCAATACTGTCTACGATCGTAAGTGCGCCGGCATAATCGCGGTTTTCCACGCATTTTGTCAGTTCTTCCAATCTTAAATGGTATTCTGCTTTATCCAATGCTTTCACCTCAAAATGAACTATTGAAAAGTAGCTTTTCATCTGTATGGGGACACGACCCCATAATTAGTGTAAGTTTATCACAATGAAATGTCAATGTCAAACCTGCCTCACGGTAATACAGAGGCCGGTCAGGCGCGGACCTATGCCCGCTGCCATAACCGGCCTCCTGCAATTCTCCCGATACTGTTTATTTTACTGTGATCTTATCCAGATGCCAGATATCATCTACATACTCCTGAATGGTACGGTCAGAACTGAATTTCCCGCTCTTGGCCGTATTGAGCATGGCGCTTCTTGCCCATGCCTTTTCATCTCTGTATCTGGCCTCCACCCTTTCCTGGGCGGCTGCGTAAGACTTAAAGTCGGCCAGAATAAAGTACTGATCCGCCTTCTCCCACTGGTTGGACTGCAGCAGGGAATCATAAAGATCCCGGAACAGATTCATATCTCCTCCGGAATACATGCCGTTGATCAGCTGCATCAGCACCTGGCGGATATCCGGATCGTTGTTGAAGTACTGCATGGGCTCATACCCGCCATTCTTCTCGAAGTTCATAACTTCATCGGCGGAAAGTCCGAAGATAAATGCGTTGTCCTCTCCTACTTCCTCCACGATCTCCACATTTGCGCCGTCCATGGTTCCCAGCGTCAGCGCGCCGTTCAGCATAAACTTCATGTTTCCGGTTCCGGAGGCTTCCTTGCTGGCCGTGGAAATCTGTTCTGATACATCTGCTGCCGCGAAGATCAGCTCCGCGTTGCTCACCCGGTAATCCTCGATGAAGACTACCTTAATCTTGCCTTTGATGGAATCATCATGGTTGATGACATCCGCAACGCTGTTGATGAGCTTGATAATTTTCTTGGCCTTGGCGTAGCCCGCACTTGCCTTGGCTCCGAAAATAAAGGTTCTGGGATAGAAGGGCATCTCCGGATGCTCCTTAATCTTATTATACAGATACATGACATGAAGAATGTTCAGCAGCTGTCTCTTGTACTCATGAAGTCTCTTTACCTGCACATCGAAGATAGACCGGGGATCTACCTCGATTCCATTGTGCTCCTGAATGTATCTGGCCAGACGGACCTTGTTCTGATACTTGATATTCATGAACTCTGCCTGGGCCTTCTCATCATCCGCGTAAACAGCCAGCCCTGACAGCTTGGAAAGATTGGTCACCCAGTCTCCTCCCACATGATCTGTCACCCAGTCCGCCAGCAGAGGATTGCCGTGGAGAAGGAAACGTCTCTGGGTAATGCCGTTCGTCTTGTTGCTGAACTTCTCCGGCATCATCTCGTAGAAATCCTTCAGCTCTCTCTTCTCCAGGATTTCGGTGTGCAGTCTGGCCACGCCATTGACAGAATAGCCGCCCACAATAGCCAGGTTGGCCATGCGCACCTGACCGTCATAAATGACAGCCATCTTTTTCACCTTTTCCTCATTGCCCGGATACTGCGCGCGGACTCTTTCCAGGAAACGGCGGTTAATTTCCTCCACAATCTGATATACCCGGGGCAGCAGGCGCGAAAACAGCTCGATGGGCCATTTTTCCAGGGCCTCCGCCATGATCGTGTGGTTGGTGTAGGCACATGTCTTGGTCGTTACTTCCCATGCATCGTCCCAGGAAAGTCCCTCCTCATCCATAAGGATGCGCATCAGTTCCGGAACCGCCACGGTGGGATGCGTGTCATTCATCTGGAAGGTTACTTTTTCATAAAGCTTTTTAATATCGCTGTGATGCTTTTTATATTTCTTGATGGCTGTCTGTACGCTGGCAGAGATGAAGAAATACTGCTGTTTCAGACGAAGCTCTTTTCCCGCCATATGCGCGTCATTGGGATACAGTACCTCCACAATGGTCCGGGCCAGATTCTCCTGCTCCACTGCCTTGTGATAATCGCCCTTATCAAAGGAATCCAGCTGGAAGTCATTGATTGCCTCCGCATCCCAGATACGCAGGGTGTCCACCACGTTGTTGCCGTAGCCTACCACAGGCAGGTCATAGGGAACGGCGCGCACAGACTGATAGCCCTCCTGGATAAAATCATTTCTTCCGGTCTCGGGATTATAGTTCACCCGCACATAGCCGCCGAACTTGATCTCCTTGGCGTACTCCGGTCTCTTCAGCTCAAAGGGATATCCGTTCTTCAGCCAGTTGTCCGGTACCTCCACCTGATAGCCGTCCCGGATCTCCTGCTTAAACATGCCGTAGTGGTAGCGGATGCCGCAGCCGTAGGCCACATAGCCCAGAGAGGCCAGGGAATCCAGGAAACAGGCGGCCAGACGTCCCAGACCTCCATTGCCCAGAGCCGGATCTCTCTCCTGATCCTCCACAGCGTTCAGGTCTATATTCATTTCCTCCAGGGCTTCCTTCACTTCCCGGTAAGCGGTCAGGTTCAGCAGGTTATTCCCCAGATATCTTCCGGTCAGGAATTCCATGGACATGTAGTAAACAATCTTCGGGTCCTTCTCATCGATAACCTGCTGGGTCTTCATCCAGTTGTCAATGATTACATCCTTCACCGCGTAGCATACCGCCTGATACACCTGCTGGGGATTCGCCTCCTCCAGGGTGGTGCGGAACATATTCTTTACATTTTCTTTTACATTCTTTTTAAATGTTTCCTTCTTAAATTCCGGGTTCAGCATTTCCGCGTATCCTCCTTACAGCTTTTCTACTGCCATTATCACTTTTTCAGAGTTAATATTCCATTCCTTCTCATAGCCTCTGGTTTCATCCAGAATGATCTGGTCCGCAAGAACCTCCGATCGGATTTCCTCGCTGTGCTCCTTCAGAATCGTCTCGATTTTCCGGTTATCCCTGGCGTAGACATTGATTCTGTCCATCACCTCAAAACCGGCTTCTTTTCTCATGGTCTGAATCTTGCTGACCAGCTCCCGGACAAATCCCTCTTCCACCAGCTCCGGCGTCAGGTTGGTATCCAGGACTACGGAAATGGACTGGTCGGATTCCGTCACATATCCCTCTTTCTGCAGGGTCTCGATCAGCAGATCTTCTTTTAATAATACAATTTCCGTTCCGTTAATGTCAAGTTTCAGCTCTCCTGTGCTGCGGACCTCCTCCATGGCCGCATTTCCGTCAATCTCAGACAGCGCAGCCCGGATGCCTCCCACCAGCTTGCCGAACTTTGGCCCCACGGTCTTCAGCTGGGGCTTGAAGCTGTAGGAAATATAGGTTCCGATATCATCGGTAAATTCTACTTTCTTGATATTCAGCTCATCCTGGATAATGGTCTGATAAAAATCAGAAAGCTGCCAGCTGCTCTTCACCAGCATTCTGGAAAGGGGCTGGCGGTTTTTCATGGAAGCCGCATTCCGGCAGGCCCTTCCCATGACCACAATCTCCAGCAGATGGGCCATATCCTCTTCCAGGGTCCTGTCGATCCATTCCGTCTTTACAGACGGATAGTCGCAGAGATGAATGCTCTCCGGGGCATCGCGATCAATGCCGCGCACCAGATTCTGGTAGATATCCTCTGTCATAAAGGGAATCATGGGCGCTGCCGCCTTGCAGAACTCCACCAGGGCGGTGTACAGAGTCATGTAGGCGTTGATCTTATCCTGCTCCATCCCCTTGGACCAGAATCGCTCACGGCTCCGGCGCACGTACCAGTTGCTCATATCATCCACAAAGGCCTCCAGGGCTCTGGCCGCCTCGGGGATCTTATAATTTGCCAGGTCATTATCTGCCGCCTGGATCGTGGAATTCAGCCGGGAAAGCAGCCATTTATCCATAACGGACAGCTTATCGTAATCCAGCGTATATTTTGTGGCATCAAAATTATCAATGTTGGCATACAGCACAAAGAACGCATACGTATTCCACAGGGTTCCCATAAACTTTCTGGAATATTCCGTCACCGCCTTGCCGTGGAAGCGGTTGGGCAGCCAGGGCGCGCTGTTGATATAGAAATACCAGCGGATGGCATCCGCTCCATAAGTCTCCAGCGCATCAAAGGGATCCACCGCATTTCCCTTGGACTTGCTCATCTTCTGCCCGTTCTCATCCTGTACATGGCCCAGAACAATCACGTTTTCGTAGGGCGCCCTGTTAAAGATCAGAGTGGAGATGGCCAGCAGAGAGTAGAACCATCCTCGGGTCTGATCCACCGCCTCAGAAATAAACTGGGCAGGGAACTGTTTCTCGAACAGATCCTTATTTTCAAAAGGATAGTGATGCTGGGCGAAGGGCATGGAGCCGGAATCAAACCAGCAGTCAATGACCTCCGGCACCCGCTTCATGGTCTTCCCGCACTTGGGGCAGGGGAAGGTCACCGCGTCAATGTAGGGCCGGTGCAGCTCGATATCGTCGGGACAGTTGTCGGAAAGAGATTTCAGTTCCTCGATGCTGCCCACGGAATGCATGTGCCCGCAGTCCTCGCAGACCCAGATATTTAAAGGTGTTCCCCAGTAGCGGTTCCGGGAAATACCCCAGTCCTGGACATTTTCCAGCCAGTCTCCGAAACGTCCCTTGCCGATGCTCTCGGGAATCCAGTTAATTGTATTGTTGTTGCGGATCAGATCCTCTTTTACCGCTGTCATCTTGATGAACCAGGACTCTCTCGCGTAGTAGATCAGCGGCGTGTCACAGCGCCAGCAGTGGGGATACTCGTGCTCAAACTTGGGAGCATCGAAGAGCTTTCCTTCTTTGTCCAGATCCTTCAGCACCAGTGGATCTGCCTTCTTTACGAAAATTCCTCCATAGGGGGTTTCCGCCGTCAGATTGCCCTGTCCGTCCACAAACTGTACAAAGGGCAGATTATACTCCCGTCCCACACGGCTGTCATCTTCACCGAAGGCCGGGGCGATGTGAACGATTCCGGTACCGTCGGTCATGGTAACGTACGTATCACAGGTTACAAAGTGCGCTTTCTTTTTCTGTTTTGCCGCTGCTTCTCCGGCACAGGCAAACAGAGGCTCATATTCCTTATATTCCAGAGCCGTTCCCTTGAAGGTATCCAACACTTCATAGGCCTTTATGCCCTTTTCCTCATCTCCCAGCTTTCCCAGAACTTTATCCAGCAGGGCTTCCGCCATATAATAAGTATAACCGTCTGCCGCCTTTACCTTACAGTAGTTTTCCTCCGGGTTCACGCAGAGGGCCAGGTTGGAGGGCAGTGTCCAGGGCGTTGTGGTCCAGGCCAGGAAGTAGGCATCCTCATTCTTCACCCGGAAGCGGACAACCGCGGAGCGCTCCTTCACCGTTTTATATCCCTGGGCCACCTCCTGGGCGGACAGGGGCGTACCGCAGCGGGGACAGTAGGGGACGATCTTAAAGCCCTTATACAGAAGGCCTCTGTTCCAGATCTCCTTCAGCGCCCACCATTCGGACTCAATAAAGGTATTATCGTAGGTTACGTAGGGGTGCTCCATATCTGCCCAGAAACCTACCGTTCCGGAAAAATCCTCCCACATGCCCTTGTATTTCCAGACACTCTTCTTACATTCTTTAATAAAGGGCTCAATGCCGTACTCCTCGATCTGCTCCTTGCCGTTTAATCCCAGCTTTTTCTCCACTTCCAGCTCTACGGGGAGGCCGTGGGTATCCCATCCGGCCTTTCTGGGAACTTCATAGCCCTTCATGGTGCGGTATCTGGGGATCATATCCTTGATCACACGGGTCAGCACATGACCGATGTGGGGCTTGCCGTTGGCCGTGGGCGGGCCGTCGTAAAAGGTATACATGGGAGAACCTTCCCTCTCCTTCATACTCTTCTCGAAGATCTGCTCCGCATCCCAGAATTTTTTTGTCTGCTTTTCTCTTTCAACAAAATTCAGGTTGGTATCTACTTTCTGATACATGCATTTCCTCCTTAAAAAAGCTTTGCGGTAATTATTCCTGCCCGCAGGACTTTCACCTGACCGGACTGTCCGATGGATGTCCCTGTCAAAGAAAAAAGCGTCCGTCCCGTAACAGGACGAACGCCTCTGCATTCGCTGACCACCTTTTACATACCATCATATGCTGTCCTTTTAACGCCGGACCTGCGGCCTTGCTTACTGTAACTTTCAGCTCGGCAACTCGGAAGAGATGTTCCGCTGTCCTTACTCGCACCGGGCTTCCACCTTCCCCGGCTCGCTTTGGCTTTCCGCGGCAGCGTACTGGCTTCGTCAATGTTTTTGACTGGTAAAATTACACTGCCACTATTATAAGTATGGACTTCCGTCCTTGTCAAGTAGGAAGTGAAGTTATTCCGTCAAAAGAAGTGAAGCTGAGATTATTCCGTCAAAAATCCGAACTCCACATAACCCTCCGGCCAGTTTCCTGTGACCAGATATACATACCCGGGCTCTGCCCCGGGGATCACCCATTCTCCTTCCTGCCGAACCACCTCTGCCGCCGCTCCCGGGCCGGCCTGAGCTATATCTTTCAGATCCCGGGCGCTGGCCGGCCAGCGGAGCACTTCCGCGGATTCCATCTCCCGGGAGGGGAGAAGCTTCAGGTCTGCCGGGCCTTCCAGCCGGATCTCTGTCAGATCCTTCCATTCCAGGATATGGGCACCGCAGGCGACCACCCCATGTCCCTCTCCATTCTCATCTACATACGTCCATTCGTAATTTCCGGATGTAAGAACTGCCGAAGTGACAAGCTCTCCTTCTGTATATTCCAGATTCATGGACGGAATCTCCGAAGGATCCGGCTCCGTATAAATCTCCTCAAGCAAATGCCGGTACGGCTCCGCGTCCGCCTCCGTGCCTTCCCGGATCCGTACTGCTCTCGTAACTCCCTGATACTGGCCGGGATAGCTCTCCAGCATAATGCCGTCCCCGTACAGTTCCACCGTATCTCCCGCTTTCAGCTCCTCCGGAGACAGACTTTCTCCATCGGGGACTGCGATGGTTTCGGGAAGAGAGGCTGTAAAGAGACCGCCCTTCTCATCCACAAAGTAAAGATCTCCGGAAGGATCGCGAAGCACCATGGCCTTCATGGCCGGCTCTTGCGAATGATTTGTATCTGAGGGAAGTTCTATCTCTTCCGCCGCCACTGCCGCAGCAGAAATCTCTTCCCACATGTCTTCCAACGGCTCAAGACCTGCTGTATAAATCCTTTCGTACAAATCTCCGTCTTTCAGTTTCACACGAAAGCTGATAACCGTCCCTCCTGCTGTGCGTGCCTGCTGCGGTTTTCCGGCGGCCTGAAGCTTTCTGTAAACCTCCTCAACCTCATTTTCTTCCGTCACAACTTTCTTTTCTGCAGCTGCCGGAACCCCCTCAAAACGATATACTTCAATGCTTTTTACATCTTCAATTTGAAAAGGAAGCTTTTGTATTCCGCAGCCCGCACATAAAACCGCTGCCAGGGCGAGTATAAATCCTGTCTTTTTCATGGCAGATTCCTCCTTTTTCCATACAGTGGCTGCCGGAGGGCGTGCTGTTGCGAAGCCTGCCGGAAAAAAGCAAATTTTTCATCGATAAGATTATTTCTTTCCCTCTTTCCTTTTTCCCTCCTGCCTTTTTCTTCTTCTTTTTTCTCTGACCTCCTCCTTTTTCCCCCGGATTTCCTCTGCCTCCGGCTCGCTGCTGACCTTAATGGTTTTCACCACATAGAACCGACCCTCATCGGTCTTCTTCAGCCGGATCTTTCCCTTCAGATACCCGTGAACCGGGCAGACGGCAATACTGTAATAATTCTTGGAATTTACGGAAAACCACCACAGCTTTTTTCTGGCATTCCGGCCGCAGAGACAGCAGTGAGTGGCCCGCACCTCCCGGTCCGCCATAGCCTCCTCTTTCGTACGGAATTCCCGGGAAATAAACTTGGAATATCCATTATAGACCGCGTGAATCTCATCCTTCTTTGTTTTTGGATTCTGATATACGTCAATGGAATCGTAGGCCAGCACTACATCCATATCGATTCTCTGAAAAATCTCCGCCGTATACCAGGCATCGGAAAGCGCCTGATGAAAATCCATCTTTTTCTCCAGCTTCAGATAATCAATGCCGTATTCCAGAGATCTGCGGCTCTTCATATCCTCATAATTCACCGCAAACAGCTTCTGCACATCATAATAGTGCAGCGGCCCCCGCAGCAGGTGCAGCACTTTATGATACTTCATATTCCGCTGGAGTTCCGTGAGATCTATGGTGCCCCAGGTGCAGAACAGAGCGTCTGATCCCGCCCAGGCAAAAAATTCGCGCACTGCCTCCACAAAAGGAATTCCCCCGTCCAGATCCTCCTGCTCAAGCTTTACGATCTCCTTCGTCCGGAAATGCAGCTTCGTATAGACAGCCGGCTTTATGATCCTGTGAAATCTGTCCACATATTCTCTGTCTTTATTCAGTTTTACAGCCCCGATCTCAATGATCTCAAAGGGCAGCCTTTTTATTTCTTTTTCTTTTCCATATGGACACTGGTTCCATTCCAGATCAAACACTACATAATTCATGTTCTGTCTCTACCCGCCGAACTTTCTTTTTCAGAGCAGCCTGCAGACGGCTTTTCTGTCTGCACTTAGTATACCGTATTTTTCCTATGCCTACAATGAAAAAGGAGTCTTTCTGTCAATCCTGCAGACCCAGAGCATCCATCTCTGCGCGGACGCTGTCCTCACAGGAACGCATGGCGAGGATACTTTTCTCCATCAGCTCATCCAGTGTCCATCCCAGACGTTCCGCGCCCTCCGAGATGATTTCCCGGGAGCAGCCCGCCGCAAACCGCTTATCCTTGAATTTTTTCTTCAGACTCTTCAGCTCCATATCCGTCACACTCTTTGAAGGGCGCATCCTGGCCGCCGCTCCGATCAGTCCCGTCAGCTCGTCCACGGCAAACAGAATCTTTTCCATCTGGTGCTCCGGCTCCACATCGCTGCAGATTCCGTACCCATGGCTGACCACCGCATGGATCAATTCCGGCTCCGCCCCGGCCTCCTTCAGAAGCTCCGGAGCCCTTTTGCAGTGTTCCTCCGGATACTGTTCAAAATCAATATCGTGGAGAAGACCCGCCGTTCCCCAGAAGTCCGCATCCTCTCCAAATCCCTGATCCTCGGCGAACCAGCGCATGCAGCCTTCCACGGTCAGGCCGTGAAGGATATGGAAAGGTTCCTGATTATATTTTCGGAGAAGGGACAGAGCCGCCTCATGGGTCAATTTTGTCTTCATATATGTTTCCTCCTCGATGACTTTTTTCTCAGTATAGCACATCCGGGAGCGGTGAGCACCTCCCCTCTCCGGCAGTTCTGAAATTTTTCATTGAAAAAAGATGAAAATTATAGTATGATAGATGGCGTACTGAAAATATGTTTCCGTAGCTCAGCTGGATAGAGCGACCGCCTCCTAAGGGCGTGTTGGAGCAATCGCCTAACTTGCTTTTTCTAGCTGAGTTTTATAGATAAAATTGAATAATGTCCCAGTACCTCAGTAGGATAGAGGGTCCGCCTCCTAAGTGTTTGGTAAGCGAACACCTCATGGAAGCAGGGACAGGCAG
>ERZ1643246.439-NODE-439-length-54180-cov-18.556896_pt1 | contig 54180 bp, 41 predicted proteins | sample MGYA00579265_ERZ1643246 | MGnify/ENA primary metagenome ERZ1643246 (study PRJEB29033, sample SAMEA4952261) | chicken gut metagenome | biome: Broiler Chicken; feature: Gastrointestinal Tract; material: Caecum | place: Ireland | collected 2018 | study: Broiler... | reverse complement strand
TTGCCACCTCCTGACGCATTTCTTTTAAATCAACTGCATTACACATTCCTGAATTAACTGCCCTTGTCAGCTGATTAAGATTGTTTCCTATTCGTCTTAACTCATATTCAACGCCTTCAATGCCATTGATGATTTTGATTTCTTTATGCAAAGCACAGTCACGAAGATAGGGAGCAATGCTTTTATACTTGGTGCTTGCATACATCTCTATCAATTCTTTTTCTGTTTTTGTCACCCTGAAATTTAAAATTTCTGTTCTGTTATTATCTATGATTTTTTACCTCCTAATTTCAAAATTTGGGGTGCGGGTCTCCCGCTTGTCTTTGTTTTGCGCCGTGGCGTAATACAAAGACGAAACTCGCCTAACAGTCAGCGTTGCTGACTGATGTAGTGCGGTGCAAAGCACCTTTATTCTAATTGTTTTAACCTTAGAGAATACCGCCACAAACGGTTCAAATTCGTGTTTTAATAATCAGCTCGATTACTTTTGTTTTTTTACTCAAAAGGCTTTTAATTGTTTGTCACCGTTTGCTGAACCGGCGGTGGTTCATATTTTGTGTACCGTATACAGATTGCTCTGCCTTGCGTTTTCAAAATATCTTTCCGAAACATCAACATAGCCTTTTTCAGTAAGTCCTCTGATTGCTTTACGGCAGGAGTTCTCACACATGCCGCAGTACTTTGCAATGTTGGGAACGGAGTAATAACTCATTCCTTTAGCATCACCTCTGCTTGTCAGAAAGCTGTATACCACAAACTCCATAGGTGTTAAGCCTTCGTCAAAAATTTTATTTGGCAGAAGAAAGAAATTGCCTTTTTGCTTATTCATAAATTCACCTCCTCACTTACCCTTGCACACTTTTTATGCCTTTTGAGCCAAACTTTTTTAAAAACCCCTTCACTATATAGCCGCGAAAACGGCAAAAAATGAGGGTGTTTCATTTTTATTTACAAAATATTTACATACGCCTCCATATATTTAGCCGTTAAGCAAATACCTTTGAGCCATATTGATAAAATATCCTCTCACTTATACTTGCACACTTTTTTGCTCTTTTGAGCCAAATTTTTTTATCACAAAAAAGATAACAGATTATTTAATCTTGCGTGCATCTTCAGAAGATACATTTTGAATATGGTTAATCAATTTGTACAAACAATATGTAGTGGATAAATCAATTTACTGATTTATCCACTACAACTCAAAAAACTTATTAACACAAACCAACACTTTTCAACTGTTATTTATGTATCTTCAAAAGATATATTTTTTTATTTTCAGCGTTTTGCACAATGCTTTTTGAAACAAAAAATAGCAGTTTCTCAATTAAGAGAAGCTGCTATTCATATGCAAGTAATATTAAATTGAAATTCTTATTCGTTCAATAACCTAACCGCTAACTTAAATCCGATTTCAAACGCTTGGCATTCAACCAGGGAAGTGTACTTGTCACAGCATTCAATATATTTCTTGTACTCATCAAGTTCTTTGCCCTTAAGTTTTGATGTTAAATACTCCTGATGCCTAGCCATCAATTCAACCAATTTCTTTTCTTCATCAGATACTACCTTATCCTCACTCGGATTTATATTTCCATACCATAACTCTTCAAGTATTGACATTAAAACAACTCCTTTGCAGTACACACATATACCACAAAGGAGTTTTAATATCCAGCAATTTATGAAATAAAAATCACATCTCTATGATATTCTAAATTTTCAAGCATTTCTTGACTTGCTTTTAAGTCTACTTTTATTTGATTGTCCAATCCAAGCTTAGTTTTGTTTTGTTCATTTATAAACGAGGAGGAAACAAGAGTACCATCATTTTTAAAAGTAATCAAACCACTATCAAATAATTTATCGAAGTTAGCACTCAGTAGCAATCCGTTTTCAGAACTCAATCGTTCCTCATTGTTTGAGTTAACCCAGGGTTTAATATGACTTCCAATTAACAGTTTACTAAGATCTATTCCTGTTACTATGCACTTTCCGTCATATTTTTTAATAAGTGATTGTTTGAAAATTCCTTGACCGACTCGCGATTTAACAAGTGCTGTTCTTTCGGTTTCACTAATAGTTTTATCAGTTTTAATTGATTCTACAATTTCTATTTCTTTTTTATCAATGGTGTCTATGGTGTCCAAAATAAAATAACGAAACTGTTTGAGTCCGTTGCTATACATATGGTTGCCTTTAGTATTTTTAGCAATAAATTTATCATTAGCTAATATAGCTGAAATTGCTAAATCAAGTTCTGTAAGGCTCATATTAATCAGACTATTATTTATTACTCCAATTTCAAGCATATCATTTGAAACAGTATTCACTGCACGAGCATATTTTTCAATGGTGCTTTGAGATAAAGTTCTATGTTCATTCATCCAATTAATAAAGTCATTAAGTATGTTATTCATTATTTTTCCTATTTCAATGTTTTTATTTTCTTATTCTATCTAACAATAAAATCATATCACAATAAAAAATCAAATACAACAAACACTAAAATGAAATTTTTATCTATTACTTAATTCGACAAATTGCGATAGACTATATATTGTACTATATTATCGAAAGGAGGAGAACTTATGCGTTATCAAAGATTATTGGAGCAGGTGGCAAAAGATAACAACACCACTCCTAAAGAAGTTGAAAATGAAATGCGAAAAGCGGTACAAGCAGCAGGCTTGGATATAGATCCATCTGTGTTTATTGCGTTGGTTACCACAAAAGTAAGAAAGACTATATATCGTAAATAATATGATGTGATTTATAGTTAAATAAATATCTTGACAACATAAATTATTTTGTTATAATGAAATGATTTAGACAGCTATCTAAATGGTCGGACAGGGTAACTACATTGGAGGTATATGTTATGTCATATAATTTTCAGTACATATCAAAACATGACAAAAAGGTTTCTTGTGCACGCCAAAATCTTACGGATATTATTAGAGATGTTCAAAATGATGTGAGAGATAAATTTACATTTCAATATGAAATTGTAGGAAGCTATTCTCGCAATATGATTACTTATGACCCTAAATCAAATATAGGATTTGATTTAGATGTAAATATTTGTCCAAATGACGACGACAATGAATATTCACCTAAAGAAATCAAGCAATCACTCATCAATGCTTTCAATAAAAATATAAAGAAATACGGTTATTCCAATGTTGAGGATTCTACAAGGGTTATAACAATAAAAATTAAAGATACTGAAAACTCAAAAATTATTCATAGTGTGGATTTTGCTATTGTACATAACTATGAAGATGATGAAGGTTACAAGTGTCAAGAGTACATAAGGTTTAATAAGAAAAAGCATTCTTATACTTGGGAAGAACAAGGCAATGGGTTTTATATGCTTGACGAAAAGGTAAAACTAATTAAAGAAGAAGACCTTTGGACAGAATTAAGAGACATGTATCTTAGATTAAAAAATGAAAATACAGTAAACCATAAAAAGTCCAGATCTTTGTTTGCTGAAGCCGTAAACAATATTTGCAATGAATACGAATTGGATGAGTACGATCTTCCTCAATACTTGTTACATGATTTGCATGAATACAAAAGAGGATTAAAAAATGGTTCATCATTAATGGATTGTCTTTGGGGTGAATTATATGGAAGTATTAACGCTGCAGAAATTACAGATGGAGTAATTTCGCACAATTATGCTGATCATTTAAGAAATAAATATTTGTGGAAATAAAAAACAGTTATGACGAACTGTTTACATTCAGTGCGATAGCAGTCGAAGGGAAATAAAGACTATATATCGTAATCAGTATAACATATAGTCTATATAACTCTCGCAAAATTAGTATCATAATTTTGTTGGGAGTGATACTGATGACTATTGTTGAAGCTACAAAATTGCGAATAGAAGAATTATGCAATGAGCGCGGACTTAATTTCTGCCGACTTGCAACCATTTCTGGTGTTCCCTATACAACAGTCAAATCAATAATATACAATCAAAGTAAAAATCCAAGCATCACCACAATCAAGAAAATCTGTGATGGTCTTGATATTTCAATAGCCGATTTCTTTGACACAGATACTTTCAGAAATCTTGAACAGGAAATAAAATGATTAGAAATCTTTTTATTGTTACTTTTATATTGTTCATCACCAAACCGTGAACCGCACCTGGTTCACGGTTTGATTTTTGTGTTTTTATCTGAAAAATTAATTTTCCAAAAGACTTGATTATTAGCAAAATCTATGCTTAAATGCACAACACACAGATATAAAAAGAAAGGTGGTGTAAAGATGGCAACCAGAAAAAAGCCGAAAAATGTATATGGCGAGGGTTCTATCTTTTACAGTAATGTAAAGAAAAAGTGGATGGCTCAAATTAATCTTGGTTTTGACAGCAACGGAGTTCGCAAAAGAAAGACCATCATAGGCAATACTCCTAACGAGGTAAAAGAAGAACTCCGAAAGGTCAAAAACGATATGTATACAGGCAAGTTTGTAAGTGCCAATAATATAACTTTCGGGCAGATTACAAAGCAGATTCTTGATGAAAAACTTGCTATGAACGAGATTCAAAAGCAGACTTACAGCCGTCATCTTGAAACGATGAAACACTTTAAAGATATAAACGATATACCCATTCAAAAGATTGACTCCACAATGCTCAAACAACTCATTCTTTCTAAAATTGATTACTCACAGTCAACTATAAGAAAAATATACTTGATGATGAGCCAGGCTTTTAACGAGGCAGTCAGACGAAAGATAATAGTAGAAAATCCGATGGCTGATGTTAAAAAGCCAAAATCAAGGCAGAGAACAGTAAAAACAAGAGCTCTCACGATGGAAGAACAAAAGGCATTTTTCAATGCATTGCAAACCGATGACAGCATTCTTTATAAAGAGCAAATGATGATTTCAATGTTCACAGGAATGCGAATGGGTGAGATAAATGCTTTAAGAAGAAATGATATAAACACAAGGTTCAATTTCATTAATGTGGATAAAACTATTGCGAAAGATCTTCACGGTGAGTCATTTTTGAATGATACACCTAAGACAGAAAAGGGCAATCGTCAGATCCCGATAAATTCAATGGTTAAGCCTGTGATTGACAAGCTGATTGCGAATTATGTTCCTACTGATGACGGAATGCTATTCCACTCAAAAAAAGGTCAATTGTTGTCAACGAATCAGGTTAATATGGAATTTCACAGAGTTTTGAAAAAGTATAATATTAAGGACGAAACTGTAAAAGGCAAGCTTACACTTCACAGTCTGCGTCATACATACGCAACTCGTTGTATTGAGGGCGGAATGCCTGTAAAGGTGCTTCAAGACCTGCTGGGTCATACAGATATAAGCATTACCCTTGATACTTATTCCGATGTGTTTGAAAACTTCCAAACCGAGAATATACAAAAAATCGATAACTATATGAGCACAGCAGGATTTGTAATGGAGGCATAACTATAACAAAAATAACTTCACATACATAGGAAGAATAAAGCAGTATTTAAATGAATAATCTTTATAAACAAGAAAAAGCCAAAAACGCAGAGAAAGCATCTGCGTTCTTGGCTTTCTTTATATATTCATGAGCACTATATGTGTTTTTTACAATTATTGTATTACTGTTGGAATTATTTAATGCTTTTTCAATAATTATTTATTTAATATTTTTTTTAAAGAACATGCGATATGTGCAATATCATCAAATGTGTTTTCGTGATTCAATGAGATTCTTACTGTTCCTTTTGCATATCTGTTATCCAAGTGTATTGCTTTTAAAACATGAGAAATTTGAGTATTTACCGAATCACATGCTGATCCTGTAGAAATGCAAATTCCCATTAAATCAAGGCGATGTAAAATTGCTTCGCCTTCAAACCCTAAAAAAGATAAACTTATATTTCCAGGGATTCTATTCTGGGATCCATTTCTAATATAATCTATTTGATATTCATCTAATTTTGAAAGCAGTTCGTTTTCCAAAGAAAATATGTATTTTGAATTTTCTTCAATATGTGAGCAGCAAATTTCTAATGCTTTTCCCATACCTACAATTGATGCTACATTTTCTGTTCCAGCACGCATACTTTTTTCTTGGTTTCCACCATCTATTAAAGAATTTAAAAATACTCCATTCTTTAAATATAAGAAACCAACTCCCTTGGGTCCGTTGAACTTGTGAGCCGAAGCAGACAATATGTCCACACCAAGTTCTTTAACATCTATTGGAACATGTCCGACTGCTTGGACTGCATCTGAATGAAATACAGCGCCATATTTATGAGCGACATTAGCAAGTTCTTTAATTTTCTGTAATGTTCCTATTTCATTGTTTGCAAACATAATAGACACTAAAGTATTACTATAATCATCTGTATCTTCTTTTAGGGCTTTTTCAAGAGTATTTATTTCAATCTCTCCGTATTTTGTAACAGGCAAATAAATGATTTGACAGTTGAATGATTTAAAAATACTGTTACAAGCGTTTAAAATAGCATGATGCTCTATAGAAGATGTTATTATTGTTTTCTTTGTATTATTCTTTCCGAAGCCTTTAATCGCCCAATTATCGCTTTCTGAACCTCCTGATGTAAAGTATATTTCATCAGGTTCTGCTTTTATGCAATTAGCAATTTTAATTCTAGCTTCTTTTAGTGCTTTTTTTGAATTTCTTGAAAAAGAATAGGGTTGTGAAGGGTTAGAAAAGTCATACAAAAGAAAAGGCTTCATTGCCTCAAAAGCATCAATATCAAGTTTTGTTGTTGCTGCATTATCAGCATAAATCATTTTTCTCATAATTAACTAAATAAGGTACAACCTTCCTCTTTAAATTCTTCTATTTTATCGAGTAAGTCTTCTACTGTAACATCCAAAAAGTCTGCTAAACAATTCAAACAATAAAATGTATCAATGGATTCCCCAAGAAGCTTTTTATTGATACCAATAGTATCTTTATCCAAATCTTTTTTTTGACAACTAATACAACTAATTTCCATTTTATTGCAAATCCTTTTTTATTTTTATATCCGGAATATTTTTTCCTTCAAAGTCTCCAGGATCAAGAATTCCTAGCTGTTTAATAATTATTCCCCTCATTTTTTTAGCAGGAGATAAACAATATCTATTAAACTCTCTCAAATTTACATCTTCTACAGAACAAACATTTGGGAATAATAATTTTAAATATGCTGTACATATTCTCTTTACTGCTTCTGTATCTCTTGTGTCTGAGCCATAAGGTACATCTAAGATCTCGTCAACTATTGCTCTATAAGAAACATCACTTCTTAATATATGAATCATAGTACAAAAATACTCCGAATTTAATGCCCAACCACAAACTTTGAGGTCATCATTCATTCTTGGGATATCCCAACCTTTTATAAAACCATGTATTCTGTCAACTAAAGCGCTTTCTTTAAATAAACTTGGCAATTCAGTGAACATATTAGTGTATACATTCATATTGTCTTTATCAATATTTCCTAAGAATACTATTCCTGCATCGGATTCACCATTGAATCCACCAATGTTGAATGTTCCATACTCCATATATCCTTGCATAATAGAACGCATTTCATTAATGTCTCCAAAAGTTACAAGTTTAACTTCGTCTATTGCTACATAGTCATGTCCTGCTATAAAACCCATTTGTCTTTTGCTAGTATCATAAAACATTTTAGCTCTTGTAACTTTACCACCATCTGTTAGAAGACCAAATTTACTTATATGACCGAACATATATGATTTACCAGTGCCCTTTGGTGCTAATTCAATTAAGTTTAACCTTTTTTCTATAAATGGAAGTAATCTTGTTAATACAGCTAGTTTTTCATGTTCGTCTTTATAGCCACTTGCATTGTAGTCAATTGCTCCTAGCAAAATATTAATCCATTCTGAGGTAGAAAACATCTTTCTAGCCTCTTTGTAATAATTTGTATCAACATCATATGGTCGGAAACTTTTAAAATTAGTAAGTTTAATTTTTCCTCTTTGCTTGTAATGAGGTTCATCAATTGGTGGTCTGTATCCCAATTCTAAAATACCCCATATTTCGTTTCCAGCAACTAAATCATCTTTTACTTCAAACCAAACTTCAGGTTCGATTATTGTTTCTTTATTTGTGAGTCCATAGTTTGGGAGCGAAAAGGTTACTTCTCTTGTTGAAATATTAATATCAACTGTGATCTTGGTCAGTATTTGAACCCTTTCATGTTCTACTGTAATTCTGTTTTTTATAGACAACCAATCTTCTTTTTTTGGCAAATACTTATTTACAAAAGTTGCTAATTGTTGCGAATCAAATTTTCCACTATCATTTTGAAATTGTTTTAACAACCAGTCTCTTAAAAATGAAGGAAGCCCTAAATTTGAAAAAATATTTATTTTCTTCAAATCTTTAAAAACAACCATTTCTGGGAAATAAGTTTTTAATTTGTCGTCTAAAGAAAATATACTATTTGAATTTTTGTCAATGGTATCTGTAGTTTCAGATCCACTTACATTGCCTGAGAAATAATTGTTTTGCATTTGATTTCTCCTTTTTAGAAATTGAACATTGATCCAAAATCGTTGTTTTTCATACCGTTAATAATCTCAAATTGATAATTTTCTCCTACCAATTCATTGTCGTAGAAAATATTAAATGAATATTTTCCGGATGAAAGTTTTGGCAACTCAACTTCAAAATTTTGACCATCGTTACTCTTAGCCGAATAAGTTTGATCATTAAGAACAACAGTTACATTGTATATTTTGTCAAAACTGTAAAATTTAAGAATGGGATTAGTTATAGGTGATGCCTTGATTTCTTTATCTATAACCTTAAATTCAAATTTAGTCTCACCATTATCTATTGTTATTTCAATAACTGGTACACATATTTCTTCAAGTGTTGCGCCGCCATGAACTTCAACAGTAGGTCTTTTTCCACCCTGAAACATGTCATAGTTTGCCAATATTAACAAGTTACCTTCTTGTGTTGCTTGTGGTATTGTCTCTGGTCTAACATCTTCTGTAATCTCGCATATTCTACCACCATGTTTTCCTTTGGAATAAGCATCTATTTTTAGTGTGTTTTCATTTATCACAGCTAATCTCGTGGCTCCGTGGTCTGAAATAATAAAAGCTCTTTCAAAATGGTTATCATTTAATGAAGACTTTATTTTCTCAATTTGTTCGTTTATTATTTCCAATTCGCGAGTTATATAAATTGGATTTTTGTTTTTATCATAATAATAATCAAGCTTGCCTTTATGTTTTATTTCGTCAAGATCTTTGATGTCGTTTATTTTTACATTAGCAGCTGAAAATTCCTCTATAAATTCCTTATTTTCGGATGTTATAGAAGGAAGATTGCATCTGAAAACAGTTGCTTTTGCATGCAGTCCTTTTTCTTCACATAATGAATGTATGTATCCTAAATATTCAACTCCTAGCGCATCAAAGAAATATAATTCGCTATTATTCTTGTTAAGTTTATGCAATATAGAAGATCGTGGCTGTAACCATTCGTTATATTTTCGTATAACAGCTTGTTCTTCTACTCTTTTTTTAAAATCCTCAGAAATTTTGTTAATGACTTTTTGATATTTATAATCTTGGAAATAAGAATTTAGAAAATCATTTTTAAAATCAAATTCTCTGAAATATTTGGAGAGTGCTGGGTATACATGAGATAATATATTTATTAAATCTATTCTAGATATAGCATATCCGTTTGCGACAATAGAATTAATAATAGCTTCGCGCTCAATTTCTGTTGCATCGGTTAAATAATAAATTGCATTGCGTCCTTTACTACCAATAAATTTTGTATAGTTTAGAGCTTCGTCTGAAGAAGGGCCAATAGCATTTATTATTTTTTTTCTTTCATCATATTTTTTCCAAAATGATTTGCTTTTGAAATCAACATTATCTAAGCACCTATAAATCGCTCTAACAAATTCATTAACACTTTCTGCTGATTGCAGAGAAGCTTTTATACACCACAATTTTATAGGAAAAAGTTTCATTCCAAGGAAATAAAGCCATTTTTTATTACTATTGAAGGTTTTCCAATTCATTATGTACTGATCTAAGCAATCATAGTGACCAAATTCATTATTAAATAATTCTTCCAATGATGAAAAGCCATTTGATTTTTCATATAAATATTCCCATTGTTCTTCTGAACCAAATGAATCGTTAACTTTTTCAACAATTGGAAAATTGTGACAAATAAATCTATATGCATTTTTCATATCTCTTATATCAATAAGTGAATTAACATAGTCTGATTTTTGCTTGTTAGTTTTTACATATATATATCCGCCATCGTTTTCCTCTATCAAAGAAAACATTTCCCCTAAATTATTAGCTACAATTTCTTTATTTGGAATTTCAATTGAGTCTGAAGTGAAAATAATATATGGTATTCTACTTCTTTTAATTTCAGAATTTTTGCTAATGAAAATCCTTGCATAGATTTTTGGATCAATGAAATGAAGATAGTTGTCACATTGATAAGAAACAATTATAACTTTCTCATTGAGGTTTAAACCCAGTGCTATATTAAGACCCTTTTTAATAAAATCAATTCCAAAGAGTTTTAGTGCTGTACTAAACCCAAAAAGTATAACTGGTTTATCAAATTTTGTGATTTTATTAAAAACCATTTCTATCTGTGGACTTTGATCTCCATTACAGAAATCAGAAATATCTAATAAATCTATTGTGCTATCATTATCAAATTCAGATTTAAGAATTTTAATTTCCTCTGTTGTTGAAACATCAACAATAAGAGGTTGGAATAAAGAATTTGAAAGGTAAGATTTAATTTTCTGAATGATTTTTTCAGTATCCATTTATACTTCCTCAATTTTCTTTAATGATTTCTATTCCTACATTAATGTTATCCTGAATTAATTCCTTAACATAGCGTTTAATATCCTCAATATTCATTGAGTCAATTTTTTCAATGGCTTTTTTACAACCTTCTGAAGCATATTTTGCCTCTGCAATATCCTTAATTTTTTTATCAAGCTCAGGCTTACCATGCCAATAATAAGGATTATTCCCAAGTTCCTGATACAAATAGTCTTTAACTTCATTAGTATCAGTTAGTATAACGGCATAATTTTTTAAAACTTTTTCTCTGAATGCTTTTTCACATTCAGAATCATTTGAAAGTTTTTCAATAAACTTAGCATTACTAATAAATTCAATTGCTTTATTTATCGCATTGTCACTTGCTTTACCATAATTGATTGCAGAAAATGCTGCTATTGCTGCATCATATTCTTCAAAGTCCAACATACACTGAATAGGCATTCGTTTAATCTGAGACCAAAGAATAGGAGATTCAGAACCAGTTTTTTCTTTCCATAATTTTTTAAGTTTGAAATTCAAAAGAGATTCTTTATATTCTTTAACAGTGTTTTCTATGTATACACGATATTGACTTGAACTGTCGGTAAATACACCTTGCTTGATTTTTTGCATAAGAAGAGTTATATCTTCATCTGTCAATCCTTTAAGATAAAAGCTGTTAGCTTGCTTAAATATTTCTAGTTGATTCAAATAAAAACTTTCAAATATATCACCATAATTAGTAATAGCTTCAAGAAAAACAATTTTATTGTTATCTGAAAGTCTGTTATATTGTACGATTGTCAATAATGCTTCAAGAATGCTTTTTAAACCTTCATTAAGATATGTTTTTGATGCTTCAAATGAAATACGGATATTCTTGCATTTATAAATCCATTCGTTAACGGTACTTTCTAAATCCGTTGTCTTTGGTAAATATTTATTACTCGTTTGAATAATTTTATACTCAGTGATTACTGTATCTATTCTTTCATTGGCTGTATCTTCGCTCCATACCCAGTTTGCAGCATCTGCATCAAACTTTGATTTTACAACGCCTATATAAGCACCTCTATCGCCAATTGCATTTGCTAGAGATTCAAGTTCGCCACCTCTATAAACAGAAAGATGTTTTTTCATGCCTTCAGTGCATTTTTCTTTTGTAAATAGTTTTGACAAATCATCGGAAAGATTACTATTGTTAATGAACAATTTGCCAATCTTATTTGCGGCGTCTACAACCGTTTTTGTTCCAACAACCGAATTTGCTTCATTGGTTATACTTGAATATAAATCAATTGCCTCAGAAATAACTTTAGGATCTGTAACAAGTGTATCGTCGTTTAGAATACCTTTTAAACACCAAATAGGAAAAGAAAGATATTTCATTTTGCTACGGATAATATCGCGTGTAACTTCAGTGCTTGAACAAGAACTTCTATCCACTTTGAATATTTTTGCCGTGGCATCAAAAAATGCTTTTTCTGCATCGGTCATTGATACGATATACTTATCTCTATACTTAGTTGATGGAGTTAATTGATTCTTAATAACTTCAGATATAAGCTCCTTCATTTTTTCAATATCAAGATTATCTGAACTTGTATTATCGGTATAGCTATATCCGGAAGCATACTCTTTAAGAACAAACCCCATAATAAATGCCGAAAGGTTACATGGCATAAAGCCAAACGGCGGAGCCACAAGGGTATCATAAATATCTCTTATAGAAATTCTGCCATTATCATTGAATGCTTTTGACATCTGTGAATCAACTGTTCGCTTTATTATTGAAATAAGCAAATGTGGTGATTTTTCCCAATATTCATCAACACCCCATGCACCTTCTAAAGCATTTTCAAGTTTTTGCTTAGGGTTAGCTGTTCTATAAGTTGAGGATGTTTCTTGTTTAATACCACACTCAACACCTTTAGCAAGCAGATTAGACATGTACATATTATCAATTAAAGATGTATATTCACCTTCAAGACAGTAACGATAAACTTTTTGGTCAATCATTAAAAGCTCTTCACAAATGGCATCAAGATTATTTTTAATTTCAAGTTCCTTAGTAAATTGAGAGGCAATATAAAACTCTCCTTTGGCAATACGGGTTTTCCATCTTCTTAACTCTTCTTTTGCTTGAAGTTCATAAGTAATTGCCTGTGAATTATCTTTGCCCTTTTGATACATAGAATTAGCCATGCTATTAACATATTTGTCATAAGATTCTGTGCCCAAAGGTATAAGCGATGTGTCTACAAAAACGATAATATTATTATCATTTTTTACAACTTCATTTATTTTTTGCCTGAGTTGTGTAGAGTCAGATTCATTCAATGCAAATGTAATAAGCAGTTCTATTTTGCTTGGTCGTAAAGAATGCTCATTAGTGATTTTTCTTACTTTGTAATCAAAATCTTTAGTACATGCATAATTTACATTATATCGAAGTCTTAATGACGATTTAAGATTAATTGCATCAAGAACATTTCCGTCCTCAACAAGTTTAGTCAAGCTATTTTCCTTAACTTGTTCTTTTAATTTGTCAATTTCTTCTTTGTTCCCAGTTTGAACAAATACGGAGTACTGAAATCGATTTTGACCAATAGGCTTTCTATAAAGTATTTCATCTTTAACGAGCTTATTAGCACAATTACTTGCATTTCCGTTTTCTAAATCTGATCCTTCAAATGCGTTGTCAAGATTCTTTTCATCAGGAATAAACAAATCAACAGAATTTCCAACACTTTGAGAAATAGCTTGAAGAAGTAAAACTGCTTTTAACACTCGTGTTTTATCAATATCAAGTTTGCGAGTACTTGTTATTATAGAATAAGAGTCTAAAATTGTTCTTATTTCACTATTTAGATTATCTTTTTTGCTATAGAAAAACTCCCAAAGCAAATCGACAGTAAGAAGAGGATTATCATCATCATAAGGACTGTAATTTTCAATGAACCATTGAAATCCATTAGTTTGCTCATCGGTGCTAGATTTAATAAAATCAAACATACTTCTTTGATTTGAAGCAAACGCAGTTGCCATATGTTTTAATAGGAGTGCAGAATAAGGGTGTATTGGGAGAACATCTTTAAGTTCTTTTTCGCCAATATTAGCTCTTTTCATTACAAGTGTTCGGGAATCGTGAGTTCTTTCATATAAAGCTTCTGTAATTTGTTCCCATTCTTCGAGCAATAGTTTATCATCTGTTTTTTCCATTGCTTTACCCATTAGTTTAAACGCCATATTTTCAGGCAGCTCTATATGGCAAGGAACAAATCTGTCGAGAAGTTTTTTCATTGCGCCATCATTAAATAATCCTTCTCTTTTATGAGTAACAATAATAAGATAGAAAGGTTCTGTTGAACTTGTTTCGGCAATTTTTTGGAAGCCTGTAAGGTCATTGGTATGAGTGAAAAACTCTGTAAATTCATCCCAAATAAAAACTATAGCTTTAAGTTCATTAACATTTATTATATCTTTTATCCAATCGGTTAAGTCATCTATAGTCATTGACAATGCATTAATGCCGCTTTCATCAGCAACTCTAAATATCTTTTTTAAAAGAACAGATAATGCTTCATTCTCAAAAGTCTGAAGCTTTTCAATGATGTTATTTACATTGTCGCCTGCAAAAAGTTCTTTATATTTTTTCTCAATAAGAGAGTTAAAATAGTTTTCATTAATTTCATCTGAGAGCCATTTAATTATAGCATTTTTTAATGTCGAATTTCCTTTATTTTCAATTCCTGCTTCGTTTAATGCGGAAATTATACCTTCCTGAATTACAGTTATTAAATCTCTATCATTGAAAACAGAGGAAGAACCATAATGATGCACAGTAATGATTTTGCCACTATTTTTAACTGACATTAATTTGGAAAATAAGTCCTGTGATAGTTCATCTGAATATTTATCAAAGTATTCTCTTGTCTCATTCTCATTGGCATCAAGAAGTTTCTTTAAAGTTAAAACGGCATGAGATTTACCTGTACCATATGCGCCGTCTACCCAAATTGATTTGTTAATTCTACGGGACAAGACTTTTTCGGTATTGTTGATAAGATCAACAAATGTAAAATGTGGATAATATTTTTTCCATAAATCTGGATTTTTTATGATTGCTCTCTCGTCAACAACAGGTAAATATTCTGGGTCAATTTTGAAAAAATCAACATAATTATCCATTATTCCCATAATTAATTCTCCCTCACATTAATTAAATAAAGTTAGTACATCTTGTGAATTCTTATCATTTCTCAAAGTAATGTTATCTAGGTCCAAACTAAAAGAAGCATTTATAAATTCTGGATAGTTGACACTTAATCCCTTGAGGATTCTTTCCATAGTATCTTTATCTAGACCAAAAATTTCAGTTGGACTTACTCCATTACTGTCTATTTCGTGATTTAATAATCTTGTTAGTGTAAATTGATAATAGTCGCCACATGCTTCTGCGTATTTATATAGTGAATAAAGAATAACTAACGGTTCTGGATCTAGCCATGGTGTTCTTGCCAGAGTGTAACCGTTATTCTTAGAAGTGTCTATAATTTGTCCAAATCCTAGTTCTGAAATAGGTAGCGCTGAAATGCGTTTAAAGGAATTAGGCACAGATGTAGACGCACTTTTACTTGCACCAAAGTTAATAATCATATCAACGAATTCTTTTTGAGTATACGGAATCATAAATTTTGTATGCTTTATAAACCAATTAATTTGTGGCGTATATGCAAGATTCACAAACATTAATGCCCAAATATTATTATCATATATTCCATTTTTTCTTAACATTTTACATAGTAAAGTCTCTTCGTTATCATTAGTCAAAATTCCACTATGTTTAAGGAAACACTTAAAATTTGGAAGCTGATTTTTTCCTAATCTATTTTCTGTCGAAAAATCTTCTCCCAAATCAACAAATTGTTCAAACCAATCCATTTTAGGTGCGTGACCTGCATAACAATCAATACTTTTATTATTCATTTTACCTAATCCTTTCGGTAACCATAATGATTTATAAACCACACAACCACCGTCTATTTCGTGGCATTGTTTGCATTTTTTACAGTCGTCAGAAATTTTAACATTACCATTTTCAAATGAAATATAACCGAATCGGCAGTTAGCCTCACAAACACGACAAGATACACAATAATGACTTTTTCTAAATACTTGTTTAAATTTTTTTAAAAATACAGCATCATATTTTTGAGACGAAAAATTCATACTTAAAAATAAATAATTATTTTGTTTTTCAACTCTAAAATGGTAAGTGTAATCATCTGTTTTTATAGAATAATTATAATTGTTATTTTCAATTAAGTCCCCCAATGTTTTTATCCATTGTTTCCAATTATTTGAGCTATCAACAAACTTAATTGTCAGGAGATTTCCTTTTTTTATTTCATCATAATCTTTATTGCTTATAGAAATATCTCTACCATTTTTTCTGGCATTCCATCCACCATTGATTAAATACGAATTAAGCTTAGCTTTATTAGTCTTATCACTTTCATTAAGGCTCTTTATTAAATCAATATAAGGCTGAGCCGTTTTGGGATAATTGGCATAAAGAAGGAAATCGTTTCTTGCCCCTGCCATAGGACACATAATACATCCTGCTCTGCTATTTCCTTTTTTGTAAGACTCATTAAGATAGAGATTTTGCATAAAAATATATAAATATACTTCTGCAGAACTCCATTCCAAAATAGGATTACAGCTATACTGCCCTTTATGCTTTGTACCCATAGAAACATAGTCATAGCCACTTCGTCTTAAACTTTCATCAGCTCTAACTCCAACAAATGCCATTTCTTTAAAATCTGGTTTTCCCAATAAATTTCTTAGCGCTAATAGCTGAGGAGCTGTCTTATGTACACTACAGCACCACCTTATAGTTACTGACGGCGGACCGATTAATTTCCACGATTCAATTGGAGGAAAGTCTGATTTTGCACGAATAAAATCAATCTTTTTTTCTTTGCATTGCTGCTCAACTATATCAACTGTTTTATATGTATCTGGTAATTCCATACCTGTATCGCCAAATACAACCTTAAACTCATTATGTGGTAATGCTCTCTGTATAATGTCAAGTGCCACTATGCTGTCCTTACCACCACTAAATGAAACATGAAATATATCTACCTTATTTTTATATTTTTCATAAGTGTTATAAGCCTTTTTTATGGTTTCCTTTACCAAAGCCTCCATTATAACTTCATTTTTTTTAATCATTAATTCTATATTTACAAACTTGAGAGGCGAACCATTAGGCTCGGGATCTTCAATGATTTCTATTTCTGGAGCTGTGTACAAAGATCCACCCTTTGTTTTTGCTACCTTTCTACCAAAGTAAAAGTAGTTGTTTGCTTCAGCCCACATATACGGATATGAATCGTCTTTTTCATATTTCCAAAATTTATCAAATCCTAAAATATCAAGTTCCTGATAGTAAACAGGTCGTGGCTCCTTGCTAAATAGTAAAGGAGTAGTATTAAGCAGTATTCCGCCCGTTTCCTCATCCCATTTATATGAATACATATATTTTATCCTCTTATAACATTTTTTCTTAAAGTTTGTGCTTTCTCTATAGCTTCGTCTATTTTCTTATATTGACGACACGATAAGAAACCACGCATACACAAATAATCAAAAGCACTATCTTTTTTAAGTTCAATATTGCTTTTTGCAAGTGCATCAACTATTATCTCGTGATATGAATTAAAATTTGCACTTTTTTTAACAATAGCACCAATTGTTACTTTAGCATTAAATCTTTCATGAAAAAGTTTTAACTTTTGACTGTATTTAGATACATAACTTTCAAGAAGATAATTATTCCAAGGAAAGTTCGTTTCTGGAAAAGTGCCAAACATATGTATATCATTTATTGTAATATACTCGTCCGAAATAAATGACTCAATGCTTGCGTCTATTCGTGCAGTATCAAAAATCAATTCATTGTCCGTTATGAATTGATTTTCATTTATTCTAAAAGACTTATCATATACATTGTCAAAATAAATAACAGAATTAAGTCCTTTTGCTAAATCTTCTAAATCGTTTATTGTAAATATGTGCCTTGATTCGCAAAATTCCTCAAACACTCTTTTTAAACTGTATACATTAGTTTTCGAAGATATTATTGTGTCAAAATTAAATTTTCCCTTAAGATACCATTTAAGTACATTTCTTAATCCATATTCTGTAGTTAATGCTTCATTTTCTTCGAACACTCTAGGTAGTTTTACTTTTATGTTTTTCCATAACTCTCTTGCAGACATATATCCATTTTGAGTTATAGAATTTGAAATTATATCACTAATTTTTTCAAGAGTATCCTCTTCAAAATTAAAAAACTCCGCATGACAATATGTTTGCTTGTCAATATAAATTATTCTATTATCATTAGAAATAGCGTTTTTTATTTTATTACTTGGGAAATTATAAAACTTTTGACAAAGATCGTCAAATGTTTGCGGACCAGAAGTTCTCATATATTCACAGACTTTATCTCGTACACTTGGAACATAATTCCTACTTTTTGTTATATAACCATCATCGACATAAAAGCTGTTATTAGAAATATGTTTAAGATAAGCTTCCAGCATATCAGCACTTGAGATTCCTGAATAAAGAAGCTCCTCCTCAAAGAAATCATACAAAGGACCTATATATGTTACAGACGATTCCGTATCTAGTTCTGATTTAATGTGGTTGATAATTTTTTCACTTAATGTTGGATCAAGAACTGCTTTAGGATGATATGCTCTATTGTTGCACACGAAACAAATCGACTTAATGATATCATCGATTTCCTCAAGATTAATAATTTCTTCTTTGAATTCTTTGTAGTATGCTCTTGCAAATTGTTTTCTTGACATAATGTCAAATCTGTATCCTTTTGCAAATTTTTCTGTAAGAATTTTTGAATATTGGACTATAGTTTTGTCATCAAATTTTTGTTTAAAATCTTCTCTTTTAATTGAATGTTCTGTTTTGTTAGTTTTTGTAGGTTTTACATCAATACAAATATTTGAAAATTTCATAAATTTACTAAGAGCAGCAGTGAGCCGATTATGTTGGCTATCGTTATTTTTTATAAACTCATCATCGTTTTTTAACAACTCTATATTCTTAGTAATTTCTTTCTTATTTGCATTGATTAATTTGCAAGTTCCAATTGATTTTTTCAACATAAAGCCTTCGCAAACACTTATAGCAGAGGCATAACTTACTGCTGTGTTTGGTGAAATATGTTGTTTTATCATCCAATGTTTAAATTCTTCAATATATTCATTTTTAGAAATACTAGGAACCTGGTCTTTATTTATTGTTGCTGTACTTTTTTTACTATACTGAATTGTAACATCATTATGGTTAATATGACAAAGTTCAAGAAGAGTCTTTATTTTTTTTACAATGTCAATTGAATTCAAATTGGTTTCAACAAAAAAGTAATTATTAACAGGTTTGGGAGCTTTCATATTTGAAGCCATGTATTTGTATCCAAAATCAGCTCTACTACCATTATTTATATTTTTACCAGCAAATTTTTGCAATGTTTTAGGTGCTAGTCTATATAAGTGAGTAACTACATTCACATACAAATCCGTCCAAGAAGATGGGTTTGTAATTGAGTAACTATCTTTAAATGTCAACAAGACAGGGAAAGTGTATGAAAGATCAGGAAGATTCTCAAAATCAATTTTGTAAAGAGTGTTATCTATTTTTTTATTAACAGGATCTTCACCTTCATTATCAACTACATATGAATTAATTTCACCAACTATTTTTTGTTCGTTATTACTTTGCTTTTTTGAAATATCTTGAATTTTTACTATACTTTCTATTGTTTGATGAAAATATGTGATTAAAACATTCTCATAATCAACTAGGCATTCGTCTAACAATGCTCTTATTTTTCGAATAATGTCATTAGAACTGGCGAATGTTTCAAGATAAAGATTTTGTTCGATTTCTACCGGCAGTGTAATTTTATCAGAATTATTTTCATAAAAGTCGATTTTTCCACAATTAGCTAATTTTATACCGATAAGTGCTTTTAATTTATTTGGATTATCTTGATATATAATTTTTGCTAATTTTCCATACAAATATGACCAACTTTGCTTTTCGAGGAAAATATTCTCACCAAAGTATTTGAAAGATACTGGAATAGTTTGAAAATAATTATTTGAACTCTTAAAATCAACAATATTTTCGCCTTTTTCATATTCTATGTCTTTTCTTTCTCTATCTATCTGAATTGGTGTTTTATTATATTTAGTTTTTATATACTCTCCTTTTAAAAATTGTGAATAATAGGAAATTGTACTAATACATTTTCGTTTGTGCTTCTTGTATCGATATTTGAAAATTTTATTTCGCTCGATTGATTCTTTTACGATATTTACTATTGTCAAATCAGTTACTTCAAGCAATGTATTATCGTATATTTTTGTTTTAACGCAGAATTCATCAATTATTCCAATAGATTCTTCAAGAAAGCATCTTTCAGAGGCAGGTATATTGTTAATTGACCAGTCAAAAAACATATTTTTTATGTTTTCATTAGGATCAACAATTTTCAACGATAACGCCTCCTCTAACAAGTTTTCATATTTTTTAAAATCACTTATATATAAATCAGCTATTTCCTTGAATAGTTTGCTAGGCTTTTTATTTAATCCTTTATCACCATTGGTGAAAATAGTTTCTATTTCTGCCAATCTAAGTTTTATACCATTTTCGTTTCTAAATATGTCATCAATACAGTTGCCTTCATTTATTGCTCTTTTTCGCAGATTCTTAGATAAATCCTTTATAGCTTCTTTTGGGGTAATAATACCTCTTTTAATGTTCCAATATGTATCAATTAATAATGCTGTTTCATACTTGTCCCATGAAATTTTCATTATTATGCTATTCTCCACAACTTTTCTTAATAATCTATTATATATTATATTTTTATGTTTTTCAATTTGAAATTTAATGATATTGATTTTTATCAACAAAATTGTATCATTTTAGCCAATTTAAAAAATTATATTTAGCACTTGTTTTTTATACACATTTGATACTATGTATTTTAGGGTGAATTTTGAAATGAAACAGTCACTATTTGCAAAAACAAGTTCAATAAAACTAAATAACTTATAAAAAAACAAATTCCAATTTTATATTGTTTATCTGCAAATCGTGAGCCACGCCCGGTTCATGGTTTAATCCATGGCAGTCTAAACATTTGATAAATCTCTAAAATGTGCTGAATGTCAACCAAATGGCAACCTGTGGGGGAAATAAATTCAAAGCGGCAAGAACTGCAATTCTCAAAAACGGCTTAACGGTGGGAAAAAATAAAGTGTCCTGTTAAATCAACAGGACACTTTTCTTTCAAACCGTGTACTCACCTCGACCACAGCGCCGCAAACGATGCGTTTGCGGCTTTTTTATGGCAACACTGAATATAAGCGTGCAACAAAAGCCGTTGTGCAGGCTGAGGCCGCTCTCTTTTTAATATGGATTTACGCAAAAAAATATGCTAATATATTTTTGAAGTAAAAAGGAGGGCATAAAATGGCAGAGATCACATTTTCAAGGAAAATCAGCACAGAAGGCAGGCGTTTCATTGATGACGGATTTAATCAGTACGCCACGGCAAACGGCATGACGAGCAATCATGCGCCGTTTCTTTTTACGGCAACGGAAAGCGGAAAGATTGTCGGCGCTCTGACCGGGCATACAGGTTACAACACTGTGCATATCAGCGATTTCATTATTGATAAGGACTGCCGCCGCGGCGGTCTTGGCACACAGTTGCTGAAAACGGCAGAGGAATATTTTACAGCCGAGGGGTATGACAGTATTGATCTTACCACGCTTGCGTTTCAGGCACCGGAATTTTATAAAATGCACGGATACACATTGGAATTCATACGAAAAAACACGGCTGAGCCGAAACTGACAAAATATTTTTTCATCAAATACCTGCAAGACAAATCACTCACGCTTGCAGTTTGAAATTACTTCTGCGTACAGGAAATAGAATTCCGTCCGTCATCTGAAATAATGTGAAAAAAACGGGCGCATTCGATGCACCCGTGTGCCGAAATTTTAAAGACCTGTTTTTAGTTGATTTACAGGATTATGTATTCGCAGTTTTCATAACTTTCAAATTCATAATCCTGAGGCGTTACATTACATTTCATACCCACACCGTAAACACAAAAGTGCAGCAACACAGGTTTGCCGCACTTTCTTTTTATGTGTATCTCGTAATAATCTTTACCTATAAATACTTTGCTGTTTTCAAATACAGTAACCCCATCGGTTTCCCTGCATTCAACGGCGGATAGTTCACTTTCGATATCACAATCCCCATATACGGCTTTTACATAGCTTATAAATTCATTTCTTTTCATTGATAAATCCCCCACTTTCAGAATTTTCGGCACTATAATTATTTACAACAAATTATTATTTTTGTAAATATATTTTGTACTCGTTTAGTTATAATTAATAAATCTTTCATGAGCAAAAACACATATCATTTAAAAAACAAAAAAATAAAGCCGGAACATTTCCGGCTGCGCTCAACGAAACTATTTGTCACTCGTCACTATCATAAAGCTCTGATTGTACAACGCTTTCACGGTGCTGTTTGGTTTCTTCAGCGCTTTCTTTTGCTGCTGTTTGCACTTTTCTTGTTTTTATTACATGGCGCAGAATAAATCCTGCCCCCGCAATGGCAAACAATCCCGCAAGCGCAAACATGGCTTTCGCCTGCGGCGTATAATCCGTTTCTTTTTCCGTGGGAACGGATACTACGGCGCTTTCACCGGTATCATCCGCACTCGCAACCGCCTGAAAATCCGCCATGTTTGGATTTTCTGTGCTCTGTGCACTTTTTGATTTGAATTTCGTTGAACTTTCGCTGTCATCGTTTGATACAGATCCGCTGCCTGAATACACAAATTTTGTGGTGCTTTCTTTGGTGTTTTTGCCTCCTGTGGTTGCTGCCGAAGTTTCTGCCTTAACGGTTGTATTCGCGTTATACGGCGCTTCAAGACGAGCAATATCATAACTCGTTCCGTTGACAATCAGGCGTATGTCTGCATGATTTTCTGTGTTTTTATCCTCTTTTTCGTTAAATTCAAGCATAAAATAAATATCCTGCCCAACACGGGTCGGCTCGGTGAAACATTTTGTAATGTCACACGGATCATCATCCGTACCGGCTGCATCAAACGAAACGGAATAACTTCTGTTTGCGTTTGTTATATCAACGGCTACGGCACTGTTTTGTATAGTTTCAGTGCTGCTGAGCAGGTAACTGATATGACAGCACAACCGGTTTTGGGCATAAAAAAAGCGCAGATACCCACCGAGCTGATCGCTCTGCAACTGCACCGTTTCTGATTCATGATCTGCAAACCACGCTTCACATTCTTCCGCGCTGACGGAGCTGGCTGCAAATGTCGAATTTGCTGTGAAAACAAGCACCAGTCCAACCAACAGACCGCAAATGCGTGAAAATCCCGCGCTTACTTTCATTTCTACTCCCCCTGCAACCATTTTCAAAATCATTTTAATTTTGAAAAAAATAATTGTCAATATCCTTTATAAAATTATTCTTAATATATTTATATTTTAAAACAATGAATTTTCTTTCATACTAACGGCAAAACATCCTGCTCCATCAGTACTGCTGCATCTAAAATACAAATAAAAATCAACAACCGCGAACACGGTATTTCAGACCGTAGGGCTTTGGAGAAAAGGAGGAGCAACGGCGTGAGCGAGGGATAACTTTTCATTCAAAATAATAAAAAAGTCGTCACGAACGATACATAGTCCGCGACGACGTTGGCGGAGACGGCGAGATTCGAACTCGCGGGGGATTGCTCCCTAACTGATTTCGAGTTTTATCGCCGTCTGTTACTTACATGGTTTCTCCTGTCAGTTTCAGTCAGCCTTGTACGCCCGCAAACCCGCATAAAATCTGGATTTTTTGAAGCAATCGCCCGAAAATACTGAGAAATCGCCCATCGGTTCCAATCAGCGATTTTTCCGCTTTTGGAAAGAACTGCGGAAAGAACGGAAAGAACAAAAATGAAAAGGCAATACACGGACAGTTCGAATGCCGACAAAGCTTACTAAGATATGAGGTGTATTGTCATGAAAGAACACGCAATCAACTGGGACGCTGTTCCCGATGTAATCACGAAAGACCAGCTGTATCGCATTTGCCATATCAGCAAATCCACCGCTCTGTACCTCCTCCAAAGTGGGAAAATTCCCTGCGAGTACACGGGCAGGAAAACACGCTGCTACAAAATCAAGAAAGAGGATGTCATTGCCTATCTGGAAAACCGCAAGGTCTTTCCCGAAAGCTATTCCGCCCCGGCGGGCTGGTACAAAGGCGATTATACTGTCCAGATGGAGGAACAGGTACCCCCAATCGTACAGGAGCATTTGCGGCTGTATTATACTGAGCTGCTCTCCTGCTATCCCGACGTGCTGACCACGCAGGTAGTTTCCGAAATCACCGGCTACGGAAAAACTTCAATCAACAACTGGTGCAATCAGGGGCACATCAAGTCTTTCCGGAAAAACAATGTCAACCACATCCCGAAGGTCTATTTGGTGGAGTTCTTTTGCTCCACTTACTTTCGCACCGTCACCCGCAAATCGCCGTGGCACATCCGCACCCTGCAAGGCTTTTCCAGCTGGCGGAAAATCCGTGACCTGCACACAGCAGACAGCGAAGGAGGTGCGGAGAAAAAATATTAAAGTATCAGCCGTCCCTTTCGAGGCGGCTGATACTTTAATATGAAAGCACGTTATTCTTCGTTCTCCCACGAAGAAACTATGTGAAGTTCTCCGGAATCCACTTCCAGCGCCATGTTGTCTCCTAAATGCATCATCATATTTCCGTCGGAATCAAATCCCAAAGAAGATGTAGAAAAGATAAAATCACCGTCATTGTAGTCAAAAACACTTTTTCCCATATTTGACCTCCTAATTCAATTTAACAATTTCATGTTCTCGTGTACCATATATGCGTTGAACCTGATACAGGCAATCATCAATCCAATATGTAATTTTATCTTCCGCCATGTCATTGGTATAGATATTTGTACAAATCAGATTTTGCTTTTCGTTGGTACCTCCACAAGCAATGGGCAGTATATGGTGGATATTCCAACCGCAATATACCGTCCTTCCCCAACGAATAACGCAGTAATCTGCATTTCCATATCCGTCTCTGCACATTAGGTTGCCATGGAAATCCTCTGCGAAACGAACATTGCCATAGTATGCGTCCCACAGGCGCAACGCATTGGATTTACATATTTTCATTGTATCACCTCCAACCCGGATCAAAATAAAAGCCCATACACAACCATGTGTGTACAGGCATCAACGATCCGAGTCGAAACTTTACACACATAGCAACAAAGACATCAGCCGAAGCCGTTGCCTAATGTTGTATGGTGTAAAGCTTTGATACAGCAACTTGGGCTCACCTCAAAAGAGATAAATATCTCTCGGAGCCTATCTTGTGGGTTCTCAGCATCGTAACGAGAATTTCAATCGATGTTGATAGTATCTCAGAATTACAATTTTTTCATCGTAGGCGTTTCGAACCCGGTTGTTCTTTGGAATTTCTCGTCGATCCGGCATACAAACTGATTCAAATTTAACATATCCTACAATTCAAATTATATATACCATACGATGAAAAGTCAACTATTCCAATAGAAAAAGAGAGTTTTGGTAGAAACTATAATTTTAAAAATCGCACATTCGTAAAGCAAAACCTCCTTTGGTACAATAACGGTATCAAAGGAGCTTCCTGTATAATTCAAATATAGGGAATTCCAAGAAAGGCGGTTGATAAAAAGATACCTCAGAGTAAAATAAGATTTGCTGACTTTGCAGGTTAGTACAAATCTTATAGAACAGAGAGGTATCTGAAATGAAGTATAACACACAAAACGCCAAGATTGCATCCATTACTGAAAAAACTTTGATTGTTGGTATCGATATTGGAAGTGAAACGCACTTCGCCCGCGCATTCGATTGGCGTAACTATGAATACACAAAGAAGCCTTTTGAATTCAGCAACAATAAAGAAGGTTTCCAGGCTTTCGAGTCTTGGATGGAGGAACTGTCAGCAAAGCATGGAAAAACCGCTGTAATTCCCGGTATGGAGCCGACCGGCCATTACTGGTTCGCTCTCGGGAAGTTCCTGCAGGACAACGGGATGAGGCCGGTGCATGTGAATCCCCATCATGTAAAAAAGTCGAAAGAGCTGGACGATAACAATCCCAACAAGAATGACCGTAAGGACCCGAAGACCATCGCTGGTCTTGTGAATGAGGGGCGTTTCTCGTACCCTTATATACCGACTGGTGTCTATGCGGAAATCAGAAATTTATCGAACCTGCGGTTTCAGGCACAGGAAGAGCTTACCAGAGCCAAAAACCGGCTTGCCAGATGGTTCTCCATCTACTTCCCGGAGTATAAGGACGTTTACAGGGATGTCAAGGCAGTTAGTGGAAGGATGGTGCTGCAGGTGGCTCCTCTTCCGGAAGATATCCGGAAGCTGGGTGTGGAGGGCGTAAACCGGATCTGGAGGGACGCAAAGCTGAGAGGCGCCGGAATGAAGCGGGCAAAGACCCTGGTAACGGTCGCAGAGCACAGCGTCGGCAGCAAGGAATCGCCGGAAGCAGCCAGGCTAGAGCTTAAAATGCTGCTGCATGATATGGATGTATACGCGTCAAGAGTGGAGGAACTGCTCTGCCTGCTGGACGCAAAACTGAATGAAATTCCCTATATCGATAAACTGTTGGAGATTAAAGGGATAGGGAAGATTACGGTCAGTGGGTTTATAGCAGAGGTCGGAGACATCAGACGTTTCGATGATCCGAAACAGCTGCAGAAGCTGGCTGGATATGCAATCGTAGCGAACGAATCCGGGAAGTACAAAGGAGAAAGCCGGATCAGCTACAGGGGACGTAAGCGCCTGAGATATGTGCTGTTTGAAGCGGCGCTGTCATTGGTCGCAAGGAATCCGGAATTCAGGAAGATCTACGAGTATTACAGAACTCGGGAGAATAATCCGCTGAAGAAAATGCAGTCCCTGGTGGCGGTTGCATGCAAAGTAATACGAGTCTTTTATGTGATGCTGACAAAAGGCATGGATTATGACCCGGAGAAGATGATGAGGGATATCCGCAGGCCGGAATTACAGGCGGCATAGAAGGCGAGAACAGGAACCTGGCAACCGAACCTGTCACGGTTGAATTGAGCTCATTCAGAGAGCATTGTGAGTTGAATTCAGCTGTGACAGGGCAGCTGAAACGGGTGCTGAATTATCACCGGTAAAACGTCCACCGCAAGGTGCCGGAGCGAGGAAGCACGCGGGAAGTCAGTAAACTTAAAACAAAGAATGAGCCAGTAGTCGGCAGGAATAATTACCAGAGGGCACGACCCTGAGAAGGAGCTAAGCTGACACCCTGGTTATGGGCAGGCGGAACGAAGGAAGTGGGGACCCCACGGAGACGAGGGTGATCCTGGTAGACACGGGAGGTGCGCTGCCATAGATGGATGGGGATACACAAAGGCCATGTAAAGCGAAAAGTCAAGACGTTTTACTTCGTGTACCCAAATCCAGCTATTTTCGTACCAGATATCGAGAAATGCCCATACCTCCGGCTCATTCATCTGAGATAGAAACTCGAAAAATCCTTTATTTTAAAGGAAAAACCACTTGACTTTATAGGGAGGTTTTGCATTATGGCTAAAACAATATTTGAACAAACGGGCGGCACATACACCATGCAGGGCGACTATTGTCTGCCCGATCTTACATTACCCGCCGAAGAAGAACGCCTCATCGGTGTCTGGGCGCAGCGCCGCAGACAGTACCTGAAGCAGCACCACAAAATCCTGTACTACAATCTGCTCACTTCCGGCAAACTCCGTTTCCACCTCGCTGATGTGGAGAAAGAAGCGCAATCTCTTTTTCTTCGGCTAGTCAAAGAATACGCCGAGCGTGAGGGCGTAACCGAACAGCTGAAAGCGGAAAATCCAACAGAGTGGGTGCAGAAAATGAACAACATCTGCAGCCGTGCGGCGGAAACCGTTTATGCTGACTTGATTTTTGCGTAGCAATAGAAAAAGTGAGAAAAAATTAGTCAAGTGTGACTTGCCGAATCATACTTGACTAATTTTAGTTTTGTGGTATACTATATTCAGTGGCTTGGATAACCTACACGGTAATATTGAATTTTATAGAGTATTCATGATGTATAAGGAGATAAAGAAATATGGCAAAATTTAGTGCCTCACATTTTAAATCACAAATTCGGCAAGCGCAGCGTAAAGCAGAACGTCAATTAAAAGATGAACTTAATCAAGCCTCTCGAAAAATCGAAAGGGATATAAATAGTGTCTGCTGATTAACCATAAACGCTTGATTTTACTGCTTTTCCAGTGGATTTCTGGTAAAATAATTGCAAGGGTATTTCAATACCTGCTTGACTTTTCTTGCAGATTATACCTGTATTTCTTACAAAAAGGAGCTGAATAAAGCATGTATAAGCCAGTTGATAAACTCCAGCATTCTTTCCTTGATTTCAATCAGCCACTGGGATTGAAGATGAATCCGGAAAACAGATGGATCCGTCTGGCTGACTCCATCCCCTGGGATGAATTGGAGCAGAAGTACGCTGATTTGTTCCCAAGTGATACGGGTAATGTCGCAAAGCCGCTGCGCATGGCGCTGGGTTCTCTGATTATCCAGAAAAAATTCCAATTCTCTGATCGGGAGCTAGTAGAGCAGATCACCGAAAACCCGTATCTGCAATACTTCATTGGCCTGCCCGGTTACCAGGAGGAGCCGCCATTTGATCCAAGCACGCTGGTATTATTCCGGAAGCGCCTGGACGTAGATACCATCATGGATGCAAATGCATATATGTTTGACAGCAAGAAAGATGACAACCATACGCCACCCTCAGGCCCGTCTTCGGATGGCCCATCCTCAGCCGCGGATCAGACAGATCCCGGGACAGAGGGAAATCAGGGTACCCTGATCGTGGACGCCACCTGTGCACCGGCTAATATCCGATATCCACAGGATATCTCGCTTCTCAACGAAGCGCGGGAGAAACTGGAAAGCATCATTTTCCGCTTTTGTAAAGCTTATGGCCTCACACTTCCCAGACGGTATGCCAGGAAAGCACGGAAAGATTACCTTGCTTATGCAAAATGCCGGAAGCATACCGGGAAACAGACAAGGAAGGCAATCAAAAAGCAGCTTTCCTATGTCCGCCGTGACCTGGAGTATCTGGACCGCTTTATGTCGGAGGGATATGCTCCTGTGAGAAAGGAAATGCCATTGCTGCTGACGATTATGGAACTTTACAGGCAGCAGCAGTACATGTATGACCATAAGGTTCACAGTGTTCCGGATCGGATTGTCAGTATCCATCAGCCCTGGATCCGGCCGATTGTCCGCGGGAAGGCGAAAGCAGCAACGGAATTCGGTGCCAAACTTGATGTAAGTATTGACGACAGGGGATATGCCCGGATCGAGCATATATCCTTCGGCGCTTACAATGAGAGCCAGTATGTGCAGGAGGCAGTAGGCCGGTATTACGAACGGACCGGACATTATCCGGAAAGGCTGTTGGTGGATCAGATCTATCGTACCCGTGATAACAGAGCCTTCTGTAAACAACACGGGATCAGGATGTCAGGACCGAAGCTGGGACGGCCATCAGCAAAGCAACAGAGCAAAAAGGAAAAGAAGCAGGAATATCAGGATAACACGGACCGGATTGGAATAGAACGTGAATTCAGTTTGGAGGAGCACAGCTATGGGCTGGGGCTTATCACCACAAAGCTGGAGGCAACTCAGCTCTCGTCGATCGCGTTATCTGTATTTGTGTCGAATCTTTTCAAGATGCAGAGAAGGATTTTCTGCGCCTTTATGGAGAAATGGGAATTGTTCTCCTCTCCAGCAGAGCGCTTTGTCATAATATTGGCTTAATCAGCAGGCACTAAATAGAGAAATTCGCAATTATAATTCAAAAATGCAACATAATCGACAAATTGTTCTGAGAGAACTTAAAAAGTTGCAAACGCATTCAACTATGACTATTCGTAGTTCGTATACTATTTCATTAGATGCAATGCAAAAGCATTATGTAACTATTGGAAATGTATATCAGAACGAGTCGCTTACGCCGCAACAAGAATACATTCTAAATTTAATTGAACAGGAACAGGCTAACGGGCTAATTACTGCAAATGTCGTAGAAAATAACGATTTCCCCGCTGAAAATACCGATGATATAGAAATCGGTGCCAAATTGCAACATGTCTCTGATGATCTGAATAATCGCTGGAAGGGTGCGGTCTTTGCGATTAACCCGCAAAATCCAGATGCAGCAAGACATTTTTGTACAAGCGCAAGAGAAATATTCACAGAATTTATAGAATTAAAAGCACCGGACGATGCAGTTTTTCAATATAACCCTAATTGCCAGAAAACAAATCAAGGGAATGCTACTCGGAGAGAAAAAATTAAGTATATGATGAGAAACTCTAATATGGATGAAAGTGTTATTTCTTTTGCTGAATCAGATATAACAAACATTTTAGAGTTATTTCATGTATTGAGTGATGGAACACACGGTCCAGCAGGGAGATACAGCTATCAGAATTTATTGCAGGTAAAAAAACGTGTTGAGCAGGGAATTTATTTTCTCTGTGAAATATCTATCTAACTAGAAATAGATCGTTTGAAAGGGTGAAATCATGTTTATCGGCAGAGAGCGTGAACTTGCGATGCTGAATAAGTTGTACGCATCGGACAAGTTTGAATTTGTTGTAATCTATGGTCGCCGCCGTGTCGGCAAAACGGCGTTGATCAGCCAGTTTATTGACGATAAAAATGCAATTTATTTTATGGGCGTTGAAAGCAACGCCAAGCAAAATCTCGAAAATTTCAGTAAGAGTATCCTCAGCTATCACACCGGTATGGAGGCTGAAACCTCTTTCCTGTCCTTTCAAGCGGCTTTGGCATATGTGTTCAAGCTGGCCGAAAAAGAACGGATTATTCTTGCCATTGACGAATACCCCTATGTCGCCCGTTCGTCGAAAAGCCTCGCTTCCACCATCCAGCTTTTGATTGACCAATACAAGGACACTTCTAAACTAATGCTGATTCTCTGCGGCTCGTCCATGTCCTATATGGAAGACCATGTCCTCGCCTACAAGGCGCCGCTTTACGGCAGACGGACGGCGCAGATGAAAATTCTCCCCTTTGATTTCGAGGAGACTTGCCATTATTTCAAAAATTTCACCGATGAAGAGAAAGCCTATGTGTACGGCATCGTCGGCGGTACGCCCCAGTATCTACTTCAGATGAGTGATAAGCTGAGCATTGAGGACAATATAAAAAACACATTTCTGAACCCCAACTCCGCCCTGTTTGAAGAGCCGGAAAACCTGCTCAAGCAGGAGGTGCGGGAACCGGCGCTCTACAACGCGATCATCACGGCGATTGCCACCGGCGCTTCCCGTATGTCGGAGATTTCCGGCAAGGTCGGGGAAAGCACCAACATTTGCTCCGCCTATGTGAAAAACCTGATTTCCCTCGGTATTATTGAAAAAGAGACGCCCTATGGTGAAAAGGCGTCCCGAAAAGCGATTTACTCTATTGCGGACAATATGTTCCGCTTCTGGTATCGTTTTGTGCCGGAAAACAATTCAATCATCGCCCGTGGCGCTGCCAACTTGGCCTACAAGCGCATTGAGCCGTATCTGTCCGACTATATGGGCAAGGTGTTTGAGGAAATCTGCAAGCAGTATCTCTGGAAGCAGCTGCTCTCCGGCGAATGTCCGGTGGAGTTTTCCTCGCTCGGCCGCTGGTGGGGCAACGACCCTAAAGAAAAGCGTCAGGCTGAAATCGATATCCTCGCCGAACAGGATAAAAACACCGCCCTTTTCGGGGAGTGTAAATGGACAAATGAGAAAGTCGATCTCGGCGTTTTGGAAACGCTTGTAAAGCGCAGCGAGCTATTCCCCTACAAGAATGTCCACTACTACCTCTTTGCCAAAACCGGCTTTACCAAAGGCTGTACCGACCGGGCAAAGGAGATGGGAAATGTGACACTAGTGGCATACAAGGATATGCTGCGCTAACGTCCGTATTAAAATAAAACATTTGCAAACAGAGGTGCTTACAAAATGGTGAATGATAAAATAAATATAGATGGATAATTTGTTTTGCTTACTCTGCGATTATTATCGTTGCAGTCCATTTATTATGGTTAGAAAACCACGCTCGTTTGCTATGTGACATATTTCTAGAATGGTGCAACTCAGTATGTGGAGCTGGCGATATGGAAAAAGAAACTCATAATAAATTTTACTGAGAATGCAAAAGTGTAAGCGACACGCCTCTGTGAGTTACCAGTATATATCTTTTTTCTACGAGCTCTTAGCTACTCGGATATTTTATGACACACTCTAATTTTTATCTAACTTCTCGCATAAAACTGCGAGAAGTTCTTGAGTAAGTCAGATATTGGTGGTATAATATGAATTAAAATGTCGTATTATGTGTTTTGAAAATCGCCTTACAAAATACCTTGATACTTGAAAGAGGGAGAGAATACATGGCTCTATCTTATAACCGTATGTGGAAGTTGCTTGTAGACAAGAAAATGAGCAAAGCGGATTTGAGAAAGGCCGCAGATATTGCGCCGAATACGATGACAAAGCTAAGGCGAGATGAAGCGGTAAATCTTGCTATTTTAGGTCGTATATGCGAGACCCTCGATTGTGATTTTGGCGATATTATGGAATATGTAAAAGAGCCGAAATAAAGCAATGTAACTAAGAAATCCAAACATCTTCAAGGGAGTAGTTATTTATGGTAGAGAGGCAGCCGTCCTGGGATAAATATGAAGCGGCTATTCTATTAGAAGGACTCCTTGCCTCTATGAAAGGTGAACTTACACGTTCGGCTGCAATCAAGGTAGTATCTCGTGATTTAAGAGAAATGGCACTTCATCGGGGAGTGGAAATCGATGAGGTGTATCGCAATGCAAATGGCATTTCATTTCAAATGAAAAGTATGGAGTCGGCATATCTTGGCTACACAGTTTTCAAACCGGCCACCAAACTTTTTGCAGCTGTTGCAGGTTTGTATCATGGATCCTATGATGAGTACCAAAAATTACTGAAGGAGGCAAGGGCAATGATAAGCGATAGAAAAACCGTTGAAGACGACTTTATGCGGTATCTTGCTGAACGAGTGTCTCCTGCACAGCTTTCGGAGCTTTATAGATGTTATTCTGAAATAGAAACTTTTTGTCTGAAGATAAAAGTCCTGCAAAATCCACTGTTCGAGACAACAGATTTTGAAACCATTAAAAAAGTGCAACGCACCATTGAACAGAACAAAATCTTCAGAATAACCCGTAGACGGCAAATAAATAAGATTGTTGATGCAGGACGGTATTACTATAACTACATAAAAGAGGGTCTTGACGCTCACATTACTGCTGGAAAGACAGTTGAAGATCATAGCAACATCGATTATGAAATGCCCAACCAAAGCCCTCCCGATATAGAGGCCGAGGCAGAATCTCCTGCTGCTGCATACACAAAAACCGAGCAAGACGAAAGATTGCTGCAAAAACACCCTGCTGTATATAATCAAATCTATAATGCACTAAAAGCCTCTCACGAAAGTCAGAGAGTCACAATTCGAGAGATGTGTGAGGCCATTAACCATACCGCTCGTCCTGCTGTTGTTGAGGAGATTCTTGATAATGTGAGCTGGGCATCAAATATCGGAGATTCCTACATTTTTTCAGAAAACACTCCTGCGATCGAACCAGATACCTCCAATACGGAGAGTTCACATAGTCAGGACACAACTTTTGAAGCTCATCAGAGAAAGTCGATTGGAAACGATGCGACTTGTGAGATAAATAGCAGAAGTTTCTCTCGCTATCTGTCTGAAACACTGAACATGGCTGATGCCACTTGCCGGAGCTATGCTTCTGCGATAAACAATTGTGAGGCATTTGCCCGAGAACACCACCTGACCTCCTGGAAGCTTTACACAAAGGACAAGCAAACAGCACAGGAAACAATTCAGTTACTCTTAAGCAATGCAGATTTTCTTGCCTATAACGCAAGGCAGCACAATCGTTTCCGTGCAGCTTTACAGAAATTTCTCGGATTTATTGGCTCGGCTCTGACTTGGACTGCACCTGCAAAGGACGATTCGGAACCAGCAGAAATCTACAAAGATGAAGGCTATGAGGAGGTTCTTAGACAATACTTCAAGAAGGGATTCCGCATGGATTCACCTCTTGAGATACGCAAATTCAAGAGGTATTACACGGCAACCCATGATAGGGAGCTAACTGATCCTAATGATGACATTAGCAAAAAAATTAAGCAGCTCTGCATTATTTACGAGGGAAAAGCATTTCTCCCGGATGTCATGTTGAGCGAAGAACTAAAGGATGAATTGCTAAATTACATCGAGTCCGCCTTTGCGGACGGTAAAGCCGCTATCTACTACCAAGCGATTTTTGCCGAATTTTCCGATGCGTTCTTGGACTACCATATCCACGATGCTGATATGCTGAAGTCGTACCTGACTTTTATAGGAGATGGCAGATTCTTCATCAACAGAAGTTTTATATCGAAGACGCCAGATGTCAGCATGGACCCGCTATCTGAAGTTCGTTCTTGCTTGCAAGACTATGGCAGACCGGCGACTTATGATGAGCTTTTTGCTGCTCTGCCGCATCTCCCGCAAAGCAAGATAAAGTTTATTCTTGCCAGCAATGTTGAATTCGTCAACAACGGCTGCGGTGAATACTTCCATGAGAGTATTGTTCATTTATCCGATGAAGAGCTGGATGGAATTTCCGAAATTATCCAGCGAACCATTGACGAGAAGAATTTTATTGGTGGCAATGAGCTCTATGACGCAATCCGTGCGAAATATCCTTATATCATAGATGAAAACCACACCCTCTCTATGTATGGATTCCGGGATGCGCTAAAGGCAAAATTAGGCGATAAATTTTCCTTCAAGGGAAATATTATCAGCAGCTCTGGCCAGGAACTTTCGATGGCAGATGTGTTTGCAAAATATGCGAGAAGTCATGATACTTTCACACTGTCCGAGCTTCAGAGTTTGGCAAATAATCTTGCAACTCCCATATACTTTGAAGCGATTTACGAAAATAGCCTGCGGATCAGCCGGGATCAGTTTGTAGCAAAAACTGCCGCTCATTTTCCCGTGGAAGCAATGGATGAAGTTTTGGATCGTATCTGTATGGGAAAGTATATTCCTCTGCTGGAAGCGACAAACTTCGGCGCATTTCCCTATGTAGGATTCCCTTGGAACATCTTTTTGTTGGAGCATTATGTGGCGAGCTACAGTCAAAAATATATGCTTCTGCACAGCAGCTTTAATGGGACCGAATGTGCTGGCGCAATCGTCAAGCGTTCTGCAGGCATTGACAGCTTCGATGACTTAATCGTTGACTTATTGGCAAACAATCAAATAGAGATGAAAAAAGCCCCCGTGCTACAGTTTTTGAGTGACAAAGGGTATCTTGCCCGCCGTAGATACTCAGAAATAGAATCGCTTATTATCAAGGCGATCGCACAAAGGCAAAGGAAGGACACCGACTAATATGTACTCATACACTTGGGATGCCGAGACGGGTGGATTACTGCTAAACAGTTCCCCACTTTCCTTTAGCAAGGAACCCCGTCCGGTGTATTATAAAGAACTGGATATTCTGGGATTTGACCGGTATTGGAATTATGCAAAGAATGACTCTTACCCATATATGTGGGCGGAGGCCAACAATTATTTTTACCGGAGCCGGCAGGTTGCCAAGACAAAAGGCGGGAGTCTTTACACGGCACCTGAAATTGTCATTTTGGATGACCCGGAACCAAATGGACAACCTCTCCGCTTTGTTGACATCCCTGCAATGGTTGAAAAGAACCGGGATCTGTTGGAGAAACTGGCTGCGGAAACAATTAAAAAAATATACAACACTTATGTAGACTACATGGATCGAGTCGATGTCTTCTATGTGGCGTTCAGTGGTGGTAAGGATAGCGTAGTAGCCCTCGATCTGGTGCAGCGGGCTTTGCCGCACAACAAGTTTAAGGTTCTATTCGGTGATACTGGAATGGAATTCCCAGACACATACAAAATAGTTGAGCAAGTTGAACGGAACTGTACGGAATCTAAAATTGAATTTTTAAGAGCAAAGTCTGATTTCGACCCGGAATTTACATGGAGACAATTTGGCCCACCAGCACAAACAATGCGTTGGTGTTGTAGTGTGCATAAAACTACACCTCAAATTATCTTACTCAGGGAGTATACCAATAATCCACATTTTAGAGGAATGGCGTTCACAGGCGTTCGTGGAGATGAAAGTGCATCTCGTAGTGAATACGAGGGCGTTAGCCACGGAGAGAAAGTGCGTGGACAGTATAGTTGCCACCCAATCCTTGAATGGAACTCCGCCGAATTGTTTTCCTATATCTATGAGAGACAACTCTTGATAAATGATGCCTATAAAAAAGGAAATAGCCGTGCAGGATGTCTTGTGTGCCCGTTAGCCACATCGAAAAATATGTATTTTAAGGAACAAGCATACAGCTTTAGTGATGAGGGATATCGGACAACCACAACATTCAATAACATTATTCTGGAAACAACCTCCAAAGAGTTGTCTAATCCGAGCGCCGTCAAGGAGTTTATGGACATTGGTGGATGGAAAGCACGAAGAAGTGGAAAAGAATTATCATTCGCTAAAAGTTATACAAATGAATCATTTGAACAAGGTGTACTTACAATTCAAGTATCCCGTATAGAAACTGATTGGAAGCAGTGGATTAAAACAATTGGCAATGTAACATTTCTGGAGAATGGTAATGTCGAAGTACTTTACAGAGATAAGTTGTATCACATTGAGATTGCCGAAAATGCCAACGGACTAACTGCCACAGTTGTTATAGGGACAAATACCCAGAAAGACATTTATTTTATGTCAGAATTGAAGACTGTGTTCAGAAAAACCGCATATTGCATTGGCTGTAGAGTATGCGAGGCAAATTGTCCGCATGGATTTATTTCTATGAAGGATGGCCATGTAACAATCGATGACCGATGTGTAAAATGCAAAAAATGTCACGATGTATTCCATGGTTGCTTAGTAGCCAACTCGTTGCGATTACCGAAAGGAGAAAAGAAAATGGGGAGCATTGACAGGTATGGAAATATGGGTATTGAACTCGATTGGGTTAGGTCGTATTTCAAATTAAAGGATGAATTTTGGGCTTCTCCTCACAGTCTTGGGACCAACATGGTTAAAAACCTCAAGAGCTTCTTGAACGATGCCGAAGTTACTGTTAAATCTAAATTTGCACCCTTTGGTAAAGTTATTGATGATATTGGAATAGAGAGTTCCGATGCTTGGGCGTTAATGCTTTGCAATTTGACATACACATCGGAGTTTAATTGGTGGGTCAAAAACATTGATTTTTCTACAGCACAAACCCCCGATACCATTTATGCAATGCTGGATGACTCAATGAGTAAAAATTCTCGTTCACACATTGTCTCCGCATATAAGAACATCCTGATTTCTATCCCTCAATTAAGCAACGAAATTGGTTTGGGTGTCTGTGACTACACGCTAAAAAACGGAAAGCGTTTTTGGAATAGCGTGGTTCGCATCCCTTGGCAAAATCCGAATCCGCTTGTCATCCTTTACAGCTTATATAAGTTTGCAGAGGCTTGTGGGGATTATCACCAGTTCACCTTGTCCCGGCTCTTGAATCACGATATTGATAGCGACGGTATCAGCCCTACTGAGATTTTTGGACTGGATCGCAATCAGATGGAAAAAATTCTGAATGGTCTGACCATCAACTATCCAGACTTTATCAATGCCAGCTTTACGCTTGATCTGGATAATATCACACTCAACAGCGAAAAAACATCTCAAGATGTGCTGAGTCTGTTCTAAGGAGGAAAAAGCAATGCCGATGTTGGAAAAATACCGTCATTATTTCGATATTGACCCAGATTATTTTCCTGCCGTAAATGAAGCGGTCATTACAAAAAATCCAGAAGTGTGGAAAAAATTCTTCCCCCACGAGACCTTTGTGAAACTTCTGAAGAATACAATCAGTGTCCTTGAGCGTAAGCAGAAACTCTGCCTGTGGGTGGAGGGAGCCTACGGTACAGGCAAATCTCACGCTGTCCATACTCTCAAGAAGTTGCTGGACTCCAGTGAGGAAGAAACTCGTGAATACTTCCAAAGGCACAAGTTGGATAATGATCTATGTAACCGCTTCCAGGCTGTGAAATCCAGTGGTCGCATTTTGACCGTGCATCGCTACGGCTCTGCCACTATTCGCAGCGACCACAATCTTGTCTTTGCCATTCAGGAAAGCATAGAAAAAGCACTTGTCGAGGCCGGAATTGAAAACAAGGGTGGGAACGCACTAAAAGAGGCCACTATCGCTTGGCTTTCCGACAAGGACAACAAAAATTATTTTAATGGCTTGATTACGGGTACATACTCTAACCTGTTTGGTGGAGATGACGCCGATACCGTAATTGAAAAGTTGCGCACATTTTCTGGCGATGCGCTGGCGAAGGTTATGGACAATATCTTTAAGGTGGCCGATGAGCGTCAGGTAAAAGCGCTCTCGTTGAGTGTAACCGATTTGAGCAACTGGATTCGTGAAGTGATTCAGGCAAACAACTTGAAAGCGATTGTCTTTATGTGGGATGAGTTTACTGAATACTTTTACAACAATGCCCGCAATCTCACTGGATTTCAGGAGCTTTGTGAAATTAGCGAAACTGATCCCTTCTATTTCATACTGGTTACCCATGTTACCCAAGGTTTGTTCCATGAGCGTGACCAAGACTTCATTAAGCTGAACGGACGCTTTGTCAGTCCGCATAGCTTAATCAGTTTGCCCGAAAATATTGCATTTCAGCTCATGGGTGCAGCTATGGAGAAAAACCAGGATGAAGCCGTGCTCGAAGATTGGGAGCTTGCTCTCGGAGACCTTACTGCAAGAACACAGGAATCCCGCAAGCTGGTGAAGTCGGTGGCCCACATTACAGACAAAGAGATGGTGGATATCCTCCCGATACACCCCTATGCCGCCCTGCTCTTGAAACATATCTCCTCTGCGTTTGATTCCAACCAGCGCAGTATGTTTGACTTTATCAAGAATGACCGTGGAGATGAAATTAAGGGCTTCCAATGGTTTATTGACAATTTCGGGCCGGAGGATGATAACCCGCTACTCTCTGTTGATATGCTTTGGGAATTCTTCTATGACAAAGGCAAGGAATATCTAGCACATGATATTCGCTCCATTCTCGACTACTATAACCGTGCTGGAAATCAGCGACTTGATTCTGACCAAAAACGAGTTTTGAAGACGGTTCTTCTGTTACAGGCAATTTCCCAATACGCCGGCGACTCTGTTGAACTGTTTATTCCTAATGAAAAAAATCTCGACAATGCGTTTGAAGGAACCGACATGGAAGGCTCCGCAGCGAGATGTGCTGAACAGCTTGTTCGAGAGAAAGTGCTGTTCTCCAAGTCCCTCGGTGGTGGAAAATTCCAGTATGCAGCCTACAACCATGAAGACGAAATTGATGTAACGCCTTTTGAGGAGCAAATTGACCGAAAAAGCACTTCTGCTTTTATTACAGAGGAACTCGCTGATCGAACTCGAATCGTTGACGCTATTACCCTTGGAGGTGCCCTTAAGCTCCGCTATGAGCTGCGCTTCGTTTCTGCTTCCGACTTCGATTCTACGATCAAGCAACTTCGAAACACAGAAGAAAAGTATGAAAACAAGATTGTTGGCGTAGTATGTTTCGCAAAAGATGATGGCGAAAGTGTTGTCCTGGGTAAGAAAATCCACGATGCCCTTTCTTCCGGAACTTACAATATGGTTTTTATTGATGCCAGCCGAACCCCGTTTGGTGCGGATGGATACGGCGTATATCGTCACGATATGGCGTTATCTATGTCCCAGCAAGGAAAAGACCCTGCATTAGTTGCCCAGTATGCCAACAATGCAAAGGATTCGTTGAAAAAATGGAAAACCCGCATTGTTGCTGGTGAATTCATGGTTCACACCGCCGATAAGCCGGATGGTGAGCGGGCCACTACGCTTGATGCTCTGTATGGGCTTCTCGCAGAAATCAACAAGAAAAAATTTGTGTCCTGTCTTGAGGGTTCTTACAATGTAATCGCCAATATGTATACACCAAGCAGCCTGAAGCAAGGTGTTGAGTGTGCTTTCAATGAGAAAACTGCCGGAACCTTCCTGTCTGGCAGTCCTGCCACAAAGTTGGAAACTGCTCTTGACGGTGCATGGAAGGTGTCTGAATACTGGGTTTCCAAACCTCATCTTTTAATTTCTAAAATCAAGGTGTGCGTTGATGGAATCATAAATGATGGCTTCCAGAACGGCGGTGGCCGTGTATCCATTAAGAGAATTTATGATGTTTTGAAGGCTGCACCCTACGGTTTTATGCCCTGTAATCTGTCTGCATTTATTCTGGGCTTTGTGCTTAAAGAGTACGCTTCCGGGACATATAGCTGGAGCGATGGACTTACCAACGATGTTTTGAATGTCAACAAGCTCAAGGAAATGATTGATGAGGTCATTCGTCTCGAAATTACACCGAATCCTCGTTACAAGGACAAGTATATTGTTGCTATGACCCCTGCAGAGAAGGCTTTCAATGAAATTACTTCTGTAGCATTTGGTATTCCGCTCAATATGTGTACCTCTGTTCCGAACACAAGAGAACGCATCCGTAGTAGGATGAAAGAGTTTTCGTTCCCGATTTGGACTTTGAAGTACATTCTTGAGAAAGAGACGTTTCAAACAGAAACCGCTGTGCTGTCTGAAATCATCGATTCTTTCTGCGGGATTGCCAACAGCAATAACATGAGCGCCGGGACGACTGACAGCGGTATTGCCATGGCAATCGGGAATCTTGCCCTCGCCAACGAAAATGCTGCAAATGATTTGCAAAGCATTTTGACCAAAGAAAAGTGTACCCAGGGCATGGCTGCCTACCTCGAAACTTTTGAAAATGGTACTCTTGTATCACTTGCTCAAACGGTCGGTGATGGAGATCAATACATCAATGTCCTTCGCAAAAAGTTTGATGCAGATGCCGCAAACTGGGTGTGGAATGTCGAAACCGCACAACAGAAAATCCGTGAGGTTATTCTGGAGTATCAAATCATTGTAGAAAGCAATAAGATTATCTCTAAAAGCATCTCTTATGATGCGACTATACGGGAATGGTGTGATAAGTGTGGGTATATTCGTATCTCCTATGCGGCCGCAAAAAACTATCTTGATGAGTTGGGGCCATTCCTCGGGATGCTCTATACCCTAAAAAAAGCCGGAACTCTGTTGGATTCCCAGAAGCAAACCTTCTTGGAACTCGTTCAGGCTAATGAAAGCACATTCCGCAATTTCTATAATAACCAGGTTGATTTGTTTAAGCGTGTATGCGGATACTATCTTGATGATCTGTCGGACGATGAAATTAAGGAAGTGTTTTCCACAATGCCCGCCGGCTCGTTCACCTACGAAAAAGCGGACTATTTGAACCAGGTCGAGGCCAAAGTTGCTACCTACAAAGAGGGACAGAAAAATACGCAGTTAAAGAAGCTGTGGAGAGAGAAAACCCGAACAGAGTCTCCCCGGGATTGGTCGAAAAAACATAAGATGCCCATTTTGTGTCTTGTTCCAGACAGCGAGGTGGCGAAGGCAAAAGCCGCATTCGGTGCTGTCAATCGTCCAAAGGCCGATGAGCAGTCAATTGACCGTGCAATGGAGTACTTTGCTTCTGCAAAATTCTTTGATTTGCTGGATGATGCCGCAGCTTTGGATAAAGCGTTCCAGAGCAGCGTTATTGGAAGCTATTCCGTTATGCTGACGGATATTCAGGAAGTGAAAGATTACCTTGACTCCCATATCACAGCAGATCCGTTTGATTGGTTTGGCCTTCCTGAAATTGAAAAGAAGCTTCGCCAGATGGCGGAAGCAAAATACAATCAAGGCGGTTGTGACCGTGCCCTCGCTAAAATTGATGAAATGGATATTACTGATGTGAAGAAGTATCTAAAGGATCTCATTCGGGATAACATGGTTGTTGGCATGGAGATCATCAAAGGGAATTAAGGAGGCGCAAAATGACCATCCAAGAAGTCATCAAAAAAATTGACCGTTATTTGAAGAAGGATAATGTCGAACCTCTTATTGTCGATGTTCAAAACGAGGCAGATTTGGACGCTATCATGCTCCATTACAAATTGCCCCAGAATGTCTTTTTGTGTGCTTCCGACACGGAGTTTTGTAAAGCAGACGAATTTCCTATAATCCCGAACATTCTCGAGCGCCTTGCCAACGAAAACAGTAGCTTTTTTGTTAGTGAAATTTCGAGTTTCTTCATGTTAAAAGGTGAAAAGGCATTGGTGCAAGAATTAAAAGAACTTCTATCTATGAGTGTTGCCGGTCATGCGGTAATTCTCACCTTTCAATGTGCCGAATATCTGCTCGCCCTTATCAAAAACGACCGACGTCTGGATAGCAGAATTTGTATTTTGGATGGAGTACGATCTGTTCGGCCAAGACTTGTTTTTACTGAAGAAGGCATAAAACTCACAGGCACAAGTCCGGCGGTAAAAGGGCTTCGAGGTATAGCTAAAGCGGTGGAATCAACCACCGCAGAAGTGCTATACATTGAAACCCACAAAAGCAAGGACAGTTACCCATTTTCTCTTTATGCAATCTCAGACCTGAAGAATCCTTACGAGGTTTTGTGTCACCTGGATGGAATGACATCTGGATTGGTAGAAGGTTATGGCAGCAAAGAAGATTGGCAGTATGCCCTGGCAGAATTTCAAGAATACCCTTCGTGGCAACAGCTCATTTCTGCAAAAATAGGGAATGTTTACAATCTGGATGTTGTTATCTCTACCTACCAGCAGAATAGTGCAGATAAAAAATGGCGTTGGTTGTACTTTATTGGACTCAAGCTGTTCCATGCGGGTAACGACTCGTACTTAAATAAGGCAATAGAGACAGCATCTTCCCCAGATGGACTCGTTTACAATTTGTATCGCACTATTTTAGAAGTCGAGCCAACAGATAGCACATTTATGTCCATATACGAACGAAGAAAAGCCCATTTGAATGCCATCGGCAACCCGCTTGATGAAGTTAATAATTTCTGCAAGATTGTCCAGAGCAAGGGAAAGTATGCGCTCTACTATCTAACAGACAATACCATTCAGGAAAAAGAGCTTATTTTCAAGTTGCTGGCTAGGTACAGTGAAGACTTTGAAAGAGCTGAACTTTTTAGTATATTGGAGCGCATCTATCCTGACCTTCGTGCCTACCTGACGCCATATCGTTTCAAAAACGAATTGCTTGACAGATATTTCCAAGAGTACAAATATCAAAAGGTTGTCAACAAGATTTTCCCGAACTTCATGGAGATCGTTGAGAAGCAGGCAGTCGATAGAGATTACAATATCATTCTTCCGCCCCGGAGTTCTGTGATCGAGAAAATTGATGTAACAAACGCTCAGACCTATTTCGCTGACGCAATGGGCGTTGAATATCTTGGCTACATTATGTCCAGATGTCACGCCCTTGAGTTGATGGCGAAAATCACAGTATGCAGATGTGAGCTTCCATCCATCACGAGCAGAAATAAGGAATTTTGGGATGTGTTATCCACAGAACGGTTTCCGATTATTACCGTTGACAAAATAGATAAAATCAAGCATCACGGTGAAGAAGGATATGATTATAGTCGTGAGGATAGAAAGTTCCCGATTCATTTGATTCGTGAACTGGAGCTGATTGATGAGCTTCTAAAGAAAATCAAAACAAACCTCACAAACGGGGAATACCAAAAGGCTATCTTAATTGCAGACCATGGTGCAAGTAGACTTGCAGTCATTCATGAAACTGAAAATCTGTGGGAAATGGCATCAAACGGAAAGCACTCTGGAAGATGTTGTCCTAAAAGTGAGATCGATGAAAGGCCAGACAGTGCTACTGATGCGGAGGATTTCTGGGCACTTGCCAATTATGACCGTTTCAAGGGAAGCCGGAAAGCTAATGTTGAAGTTCATGGTGGCGCAACATTGGAGGAAATCGCTGTTCCAATTATTGAGATTTCGTATCTTAACGCTGCCATTGAAGTAAAGATAATGCCGGTTGATTCGACGGCACTGTTTGTTGGCATCCCCGAAATCACCGTTAGCTTTCGTAAGAAAGCTGCAATTAAAATATTTGCCACAGAAAAGTTAGTGGATGTCAGCGTTGTAATAGATGGTCATGTCTATGAAGCGAATCCGATTGATGATAATTTCTATGTTGTAGAGGAGATGGCCGAAATTCGCCGTGCCAAAACATACAGCGTAGATGTATTTGCTGGTGGAATGCCTGTGGCCACTGCCCTGCCTCTGAGAGTAAAGAAGGAAAGCGGCAGCGAAAAGAACATTCTGTAAGGAGGGATACTCATGACAGAAAAACTTAGAGATTGTTTCGATGAAATGGTTGTCTACAAGGATTTGAAGAAAAGTAATTTCTTTTCTGCGTTGGGCTTGCCATCATTTTTGAGAGACTGGCTGCTTAAAAAGTTTGCAGATGATGAAGGGAATCTGGATATAGACGAGCTCACGGATTTCATCCACACCTATCTTCCCAATAAAGAAGAATGGATCAGGATTAAAGATAGAATCATTAACGACAATGAGCGTGTCAAAATCCTCACGAAGATTTCTGTGGATATTAGTATTAAAACGGGCGAAATAACATTTTCACTGCCCAACTTTGGGTTAACAAACAAGGAAACCATGATTGATGTGTCCGTGTGGGACCAATACCGTGGAGAACTGGTCAGCGGGCAGGAGGTTTGGGGCGTAGTCGAACTTGGCTATCGTCCTCCTGATGACACTGTGAAGCCTAAAATTCCAGGTAAAATTCGTCTTACGGGGTTTACAAATTTCTGCCCTTATACCATCGATCTTGATTACTATAAGGATGTGCGAAATGAATTTACAACTTCCGAATGGATAGATGTACTGTTGGGTGCAATTGACTACAATGCCGCTGGATACGAAAGTGAAGAACAAAAACTTTCGATGCTAACTCGCATCCTGCCTTTTGTCGAAAAGCGTCTTAATCTAATTGAACTGGCTCCGAAAGGAACTGGTAAGTCCTATGTGTTTGGTCATGTGAGTAAATATGGGCTTCTAACAGATGGCGGAAAGGTAACTCGGGCGAAAATGTTTTATGATACCGCTCGGAAGACTCCCGGCTTTGTTACCAGACATGACTTTATTGCAATCGATGAGGTAAAGCTGGTGCAGTTCGGCGATGTGAATGAAATGCGATCCATCATGCAGGGATATATGGAGTATGGGCAGTTTAACATCGGCGGTTATGAGGGAAAATCTGATGCGGGAATAATCTTTTTGGGAAACATCGCACAGGATAATATGGATGAGTATCAGAATATGTTCTCTGAGCTCCCCTCTTTATTTCAAGAAAGTGCATTGGTAGACCGAATCCATGGCTTTATCAAGGGCTGGGATATACCGAGAATGAATGATGACTTGAAGCTTTCTGGCTGGGCACTAAACTCTGAATACTTCTGCACGATTCTGCATGAGCTCCGTAATGATGTCAGCTACAGAGCTATCGTAGATCAAATCGTTGATGTTCCAGATAGGGCAGACACTCGTGACACAGAAGCCGTAAAGCGGATTGCTACAGCATATCTGAAGCTTTTGTTCCCGAATGTGCGGAGCGCACAGGATATCAATCCCAAGAGATTCCAGCAGTATTGCCTCCGCCCTGCTGTTCGTATGCGAAAAATCATCAAGCGTCAACTAGGGATTCTTGATGTAGAGTTCAAGGGTAAGGATGTGCCTTCTTTCTCGCTGAAGGAGATTTCATATGAGAGCTGATTGTATTATCTGTGGACAAAAGAACCTCGACAAGAATACCATTGGTATCAACAAAAAACTTTTGGGTGAAGATATAGAGAATTTCTACTGTATGGATTGTCTTGCTGAGTATCTGGGATGTACTGTCGAGGAGCTCCTTGAGAAAATTGAGGAGTTCAAAGAAGAAGGATGTAAATTGTTTGAGTGAGGTGGGATTGTGAAGCAACTCATTTATGCTGACAATGCAGCTACAACACAATTGGATATAGATGCTTTTGAGGCAATGAAGCCATATCTTTTAGGGGAGTATGGTAATGCTTCACAACCCTACTCATTTGCGAGAACGGCGAAAAAAGCATTGAAGAACTCGAGAGAAATAATTGCTCAATGCATCGGTGCTCAACCCGAAGAAATATTTTTTACCTCGGGTGGTACAGAGAGTAACAACTGGGCCATAAAGGGAACTGCATTTTCGGATCCTGCCAAACACGCTTTCACAACTTCAGTTATTGAACATCATGCGATTCTGCGTCCGTGCGCTGATATAGAGAGAATGGGACATCCTGTATCTTATCTTCCGGTTGATTATACTGGCACAGTGAATATTGAAACCCTGGAAGAAAATATCAATTCAGACACTCGATTGGTTTCCATCATGACAGCAAACAACGAGATTGGCTCTATTCAGAATATTTCTGCTTTAGCTGCTATTGCACATTCCTGTGGTGCCATATTTCATACAGACGCTGTTCAGGCAGTTGGGCATATTGAAATAGATGTGAATTCACTTGGTGTAGATATGCTTTCTGCTTCCGCTCATAAGTTTAATGGTCCAAAAGGGATAGGTTTTTTATATGTCCGAAAAGGGACGCCACTGATGCCATACGCAAGCGGAGGTGGCCAGGAACACAACATGAGAGCTGGAACGGAGAATGTTGCATCTATAGTTGGTATGGCCACTGCACTAAAAAAGAATGTAGCTGCAATGAAAGATACAGCTTCACATTTGGCTTTGCTGGAAAACAGATTGCTTGTAGGGTTGTCTAATGCAAATATACGATTCCTTCGAAACGGGAGTGGGATGCATATTCCCGGAATTTTAAGCCTCTCCTTCCCTGGTTATAGTGGAGAAGCCCTTTTGCATCGATTGGATTTAATGGGAATTTGTGTTTCTACCGGCTCGGCCTGTAATAGCCAAAAAACTCAGATATCTCATGTATTACAGGCTATTGGACTGAATCCAGAGCTTGCAAAGGGAACTATAAGATTGTCGTTCGGAAGAAATAATTCGGAAAGTGATGTCGATAAAATTGTTGAGTCACTTCAACAAATTTTAGGATAACTATGCCTATGGATATCACTCTTTAATGAGATAACTATGAAATAGTCAAGAAATCCGTACACCTAACATACCGGACTATGCGATCGGTGATTGAGATTTGCATTTGCGTAGTGAAAGTAGATTGTCCTCGTTAGCAGTGTTACCAGGAGCCGATTATAGTAGGTTTCAGTTTGCAGAAAATAGTATCTACCGAATCTGCTTTTGCGGCGAGAATGTACTATCAGACGATTTTTTTGTATGGGGCGAAAAACTCTTCATGTGCGGGTTATCAAAAGCAGCAGTATGTGAGATCAAAGCTTGGCCAGGACTAATTGATAAAATGCAGTTCATGTTTCAGGATATCGGTATTTTGCAAACAGAATAACTAAAGCCAAAATAGGTTGCTCATAACAGAGCAGCCTATTTTTTGTTATCCAATTTACAGCAGACAATCCGAATCATTATTTTCTATAAACACGTAAATGCCCGCCAAAACCGGCGGACATATTTTTTTGCCTTTTTTCAAAAATACTGTCCCCAAAAGCCCTCTCCCGATGGGAACAAGTGAGGGGATGTTTTTGAGATAGACAGTCTTTTCAAAAAATTTTTTCTGTTTTTCCTGAAAAACAGGTTGCGTTTTGGCATCCCAATTCCAAATAAATGAAGGGATAATATTTTTTTGAGATTTAGGGGGTGCATTTGGCTGTTCTCAGTGGGAATAAGTGAAGGGACTTTTTGAGCAAGCAAAATCAAGGCCCTCAATCAAAAAATATTTTTCAAAATTTTTGTAAAAACAGGGTGCGCTTCGGCTTCTCAATTCCAAATAAGTGAAGGGGTTTTGCAAACAGCAAAGTATTTTTTGAAACAGGGTTGGAATTTGCCTGTTCCCAGTGGGAATAAATGAAGGGGTTTTTCGGAGCAAACAAAATAAAGCACCCGCAACAGAAAAAATATTTTCTCATTTTTTCTGCGAAACAGGGTGTCATTTGGCTTTGTAATTCCAAATAAGTGAGGGGATATTTTCACCGAATAAAAATTTTTCTTAGAAAACCTCAAAAATGGGTGTGCATTTCGACCCCCTTTGTCCAAATGAGTGAAGGGATCTTTTGTAAAACAAAAAATTTTTCAAAAACACCCGATAATTTTGCTCTCCCCAGTGGGAACAAGTGAAAGGACTTTTCAAATTCTCAAATTTTTTCCCGTTTAGGGGGTGCGTTTGACCTCTCCCTGTGGGAATAAGTGAAAGACCTTCTTACTGTACCTTGAAAATTGAATAATAATCCGAGTGGGATATGACTGTGCCACGACCTTCCGAAAGAAGCGAGCACGGCGACGCTGCTTGACGGGGGCAGGGATAGAAAACGACATTCGGAAAAACGCAGCAGATATCGGATGGCACTATGATCCTCACGCCGATATCTGCCTTACATAGCCATAAAAAAGGAGGATTGAAGCGCTATGAAAAAATCGGAGCTCAAAGAGCTTTATCAGATGATGTTTCCGGAATATCCGGACATCGTGACCGTCCAGCAGCTTCGGGAAATGCTGGGCATCAGCCGTCAGCTTGCCTATGACCTCATCAACGATGGTGAATTGCAGGCAATCAAAATCGGCAACAGTTTCAAAATCCCGAAAGTCAGTGTGATTAACTTCGTGACTGAAGAGAAAAAGGAGGTGAAATCAAGTGCCTGAAATCCTGCGGCTTACCCCATCCCAGCGCTCACGGTGCAACCGCCTGATAAAAAGGCTGTGCGCCAATTTCGATGACGGCAACTGTCTGCTGCTGGACGACGGCGAATCCTGCATCTGCCCGCAGACCATATCTTATTCGCTGCTATGCAGGTATTTCCGGAATGCGGTTTTACCAGCCGAAAAGGAGCTGTATGCGGACATTTTCAAGCAGCGTACTTATCACTGCGCCGAGTGCGGAGCGGCTTTTGTGCCGAACTCCAACCGGCAGAAATACTGCCCGTCGTGCAGCAAAAAGGTGCACCGCAGGCAGAAAAACGAGAGCGCAAGAAAGCGCAAAGCGGACAATTAGGGGTGTGAAAACACCCAGTTTACAAGGGCTTTTTGACGCCGGATCGGGGTACATAAAGGAATCATACCAACTCCCTCGATTTCAGCGTTCTAACTGTCCGAAAAACAAAAATGAAAGGAATGTACTTATGAAAAGAAAATTAGTAACCGTGGACGCAGAAACTCTGCTGGCCACACCGATGAGCAAGACCATGTTCATTGTCGACGGGCTGATCCCGCAAGGGGTAAATGTCCTGAGCGGAGCCGCAAAAATCGGCAAAAGCTGGCTGATGTTGTGGCTCGGCTTGCAGGTATCACAGGGGCTTCCCGTTTGGGGAATCCCGACCATGCATTGCGACGTGCTGTATCTCTGTTTGGAGGATACGCTAAGGCGGATCAAAGACAGGCTTTTCGATTTGACAGATGATTCAAACCGGAGTTTTCATTTATCGGTGACCTGCGGCTTGATCGGGAACGGGCTGGAGGAAGAAATTATCAACTTCTTGGAGGACTTCCCGAAAACAAAGCTGGTGGTCATCGACACGCTCCAAAAGGTGCGGGATTCCAAGGGAAGCGCCGGGAAAACGGGCATGTACGGCAACGATTACGATGATATTTCCGCCATCAAGAAGATCGCAGACGAGCGTGATATTTCCATTATCCTCGTTCACCATCTGCGCAAGCTGAAGGACGGGGACGATCCGTTCAACGAGGTGTCCGGCTCTACCGGCATCACCGGGGCGGCGGACACCAATTATGTGCTCAAGCGCAAGCGAAGCAGCAGGGATGCCACACTTCTTGCCTGTGGGCGGGATGTGGAATATCAGGAGCTGACTCTGCGGTTTCAAGACCTGAAATGGGAGCTTGTGGAGCACAAAAACACAGAGGAAATCCGCAAAGCAGAGATCCCGCAGTTCCTTTTTCGGGTGGTGGAATTCATGAAAACCCGCACCGAATGGGTAGGAACCGCCACCGATTTGATTGCAGATATGACGGAAACCGAAACCACGCCCAATGTGGTCACCAAGTACTTAGGGCAGTTTTACTATGAGGTGCTGGAGCCCGCCGGAATCGAGTACCGTACCAAGCGGACGGGACAAAGCAGGCTGATTAAATTCATACACCGTGACGGCGGTGACGCAAATGACGGGAATATCACGGTATAGCGAAATGCCCGTCACAGCCGTCATTGCTGTCACAAACAGAAAATATGAAAAGGAGAAAAAGCTATGGCAAACTATAAAATTGTTAAGAAAATCGCCGTGCTCGGCGGAAAGCCGGACGGCGTAACCAAGGAAATCAATATTGTGAAATGGGGCGTTTATGATCCGATGATCGACATTAGACGTTGGCAAGGAGACATTGCCTCAAAGGGGATTTCCCTAAAGCGGGAGGAAGCGCAGAAGCTGTTGGAAGCTTTGAAAATCGCACTTGAGGAGGTAGAAGCATGAGAAGCAAAACACTTGGAATCAACGTGCGGGTAACGCCGGAGGAGAAAGAAAAGCTTTTGAAGAATGCCGATTACTGTGCGCTTTCTCTTTCAGAATATCTGCGGAGACTGGGGCTTGGAATGAATGTTGAAGCAACAGTCCGAGAAAAAGATTACCGGCTTTTCCGGCAGTTAAAGCAACTGAGAGCAGCCATTCCGCAGATTGAAAAGGATGAAATTATCCGCTGTATAGATGCGATTTTGAAAGAATTACGTTAGGCAGAAAATGGCTGCGCTATCGTAGCGAGCAGACCGTTTGTACTCCCAAAGGTCGTAAAACGGTAAATCTCGTTAGGGCGCACCCTAATACCCCATAGAGAAAGGATGAAAAAAGATGCAACGAAGAATCAAAAAACAGTTCTGGCTTTCCCCGCAGGACGTCAGAGAATTAAAACGCAAGGCAGAGCTTTGCGGAATTACAGAAACAGCGGTGATACGAATTCTGCTGCACGGCTACGAGCCGAAGGAAAAACCGGACGCAAAATTTTATGAAGCTATGCGCCAGCTTTCCACCATCGGCAACAACATCAACCAGCTTGCGGTAAAAGCAAATGCGCTCGGTTTTATCGACGTGCCGATGCTGAAAGCGGAAGCATTGCGCTGGCACAAATTTCAGGCGGACATCGAAGCGGTGTTTCTCCGCCCCGGCGAAAGCAATCTGAAATGGCAATAAAGGAGGCAAACACAATGACAAAACGAAAATCCGATTTTACTTTACCAACAAATTCGCTGGACGAGCTGTTTTCCTCGCAGGAGGAACGGGATGATGCAAAGCTGGAACGGGTAAAAGAGATTCAATTAAATGAGCTTCATCCGTTCAAAGAGCACCCGTTCAAAATCCAGAACGATGACGAGATGAAACGCCTGATGGAGAGCATCCAGAAATTCGGGACACTTACACCGGCGCTCGCTCGTCCTTTGCCGGAGGGCGGGTACGAGTTGATCTCCGGACACCGGCGGCTGGCGGCGTGTCAGGTGCTTGGCATTGAGACAATGCCCGTAATTATTCGTGAGATGAGCGATGATGAAGCGGTCATTGCAATGGTGGACGCCAACCTGCAACGAGAACATATTTTGCCCAGTGAAAAAGCGTTTGCCTATAAGATGAAGCTGGAAGCAATCAAGCATCAAGGTATAACTTCTCGCCAAGTTGGCGAGAAGTTATTGAGCGTAACACAAGTGAGCAAAGAAAGCGATGATAGCGAGCGGCAAGTCCAACGCTATATCCGCTTAACTTACTTGATTCCCGAGCTTCTGGAAATGGTGGACGACGGAAAAATTGCTTTTAACCCTGCGGTAGAAATTTCGTACTTAGAGCAGTCGGAACAACGGGTATTGTTAAACGCAATGGAGCTAAACGACTGTACTCCCTCTCACGCACAGAGCATACGGCTTAAAAAACTCTCGCAGGAGGGGGTACTGCAAGACCAGACGATCTACGACATCCTTGCCGAGCAAAAGCCCAACCAGCAGGAGCAGTACAAATTCAAGCGGGAGGACATTCGCAAATACTTCCCCCAAAGCTATACGGACAAGCAAGTCTGCGATACGGTCATCAAGCTGTTGGAACAATGGCAGCGCAGACGGGAGCGTGACAGGGACAGCCGCTGATTCGAACCGAAAATGTGTGCGGAGCACGACCTTCACACAATGGAAAGAACGGCACCGGCAGGGTATAATGGCCTTGTCGGTGCCGGACTGTCCTGTGTAAAAGCAAAGAAAGGAGTTTCATCAATTGGTATCAGGACATTTACAGGTCAAAAAGGGGTATTACTACGCCGTACTGAGTTATTACGACAGCAAAAACAAGCGGCACGTCAAGTACATATCCACCGGACTTCCCGAAAAGGGAAACAAACGAAAGGCTGAAGCGGAGCTTGTGAAAATACGCAACGCCTTTGAACCGCCCGCAGAGATCGGCGAGCTTTGCTCCAATATGCTGTTCGCCGACTATCTGCTCGGCTGGCTGGAGATCGTCAAGGTCAGGGTGAAGCCCACCACCTTCGGCTCCTATGAAAGCATGGTGAAGCAGACCATTGAGCCGTATTTCCGGAACAAGCCGATTACCCTAAAGGACTTGGAAGCAAGGCACATTCAGCAGTTTTATTCGGAAAAGCTGCGGACGGTCAAGCCCAATTCTGTGATTCACTACCACGCTGTAATCCATCAGGCGCTGAAATACGCCATGAAAACCGATCTGGTGGCGCAGAACATGGCGATGAAGGTAGACCGCCCAAAGAAGAATGATTTCCAGCCGGTATTTCTGGATGCGGCGGAGCTTCAGCACTTATTTGAAGTGGTCAAGGGGACAAAACTGGAGCTTCCCGTTTTAGTCGCTGCCTTTTACGGCTTGCGCCGTGGCGAGGTACTGGGGCTTAAATGGGACGCCATCGACTTTGAGCGGGGAACGCTGACCATCAAACGGACGGTAACCTCCGTCAATGTGGGCGGTAAAACGCAGATCATCGAGCAGGAGTCGGCAAAAACCAAATCCAGCATGCGCACCCTGCCGCTGGTGGGAAGATTCAGGGAATACTTTGCGGAGGTCAAGGCGGCGCAGGAGCTGAACAAGCAGGTCTGCGGCAACTGCTACAACTACGAATACGACGGCTTTGTATTCGTAGACGAGTTGGGCGAGCGGATGAGGCCCGACTATCTGACCTCTCAATTCCCCGCATTCATCCAGCGGCACGGCATGAAAAAGATGCGCTTCCACGATCTCAGGCATAGCTGCGCATCCCTCTTGCTTGCCAACGGCGTGCCGCTCAAGCAGATTCAGGACTGGCTGGGACACTCGGATTTTTCCACCACGGCAAACATTTACGCCCATCTGGATTACAGTTCGAAACTCTCCTCGGCGCAGGCGATGGTGAGCGGTATGCCCCTTCCCGAAGCGGGAGATTTCGGCAGCAGATGGGAGCAAAGCGCAGAAAAAAGCGGGGAATAAAGCGAAAAGCTGTTCTTTCCAAAATTATGGAAAGAACAGCCCAAAATCGGGTGATTTTTGGAGCGGGCGCAAAAAAAGAAAAATCCAGAAACCCGCATGGTTACTGGATTTTTCGATGGCGGAGAGTGTGGGATTCGAACCCACGTGCCCTTGCGGACAACCGCATTTCGAGTGCGGCTCGTTATGACCACTTCGATAACTCTCCCTCTATGTTCAGCCGCCGTTTTCCCCTCCCTTTTTCCGATAGAAAAAGGCTTTGGAAAGAACTGACGGAAAGAACAGCAAACATATTCAATTTTCGAACCGGGCAAAACCCGCATGGCTACAAGGTTTTTGGTGGACGAAACGAACAGCTCCCCACAGGATTTCGAGTCAGGCCCGTTATGACCACTTCGATACCGCTCCCTATATGCTCAAC
>ERZ1643246.438-NODE-438-length-54250-cov-4.961841_pt1 | contig 54250 bp, 51 predicted proteins | sample MGYA00579265_ERZ1643246 | MGnify/ENA primary metagenome ERZ1643246 (study PRJEB29033, sample SAMEA4952261) | chicken gut metagenome | biome: Broiler Chicken; feature: Gastrointestinal Tract; material: Caecum | place: Ireland | collected 2018 | study: Broiler... | reverse complement strand
TAGAAATCTTTGGTGACAATGGCGCTGAGAGGAACTCTCAGCCCTGTCTGCGTATTAGTGACCAGTTCCACCTCCAGAAACCGTTCCTGGGCATAACGGACCATGCCGCTGGAAAATGAAATCTTCGCATAATAATTCCCGTCCGCGTCCGTAAGTATGGTAAAATTACCAGTCTGAACGGTGTTGTCCTTCAGAAAATTCACCTTGATGGTTTCCCTTCCAGCCAGCTGCACCGTCTGATCCGCGGTCAGCGGAATCAGGATCGACCAGTCCTCACTGGTGATCAGTTTGTACACCGGATCCCCGGCCGTTACCTGACGGGAGGCAGCAAACCCTTTCTTCTGATAACTTCTCCGGTCAAAAAGATCCGGAGAAATGGTATCCTCAGTCACATCCTCATAACCGTCGGAGGAATAGAGAATCACACCGTCCTGGGCCGCCGTATAAACCGTACTTCCATTAACGGACTGCGGAACGTTCCCCTCCTCGTCCGCCTGAATACCGGTATACTGGAGAATAGAGCCCTCCAGCTCATATTTAAAATTGTAAGTATCGTAGAAATTGCTGTCGCTGTAATAGGAGGAAAAATTAGCCATGGTCTGGCGAAGCTGCGCATAATCCTCTTCATCCAGCGGTGCCACTGCGGCCTCCTGCTGCTGCGTACCCAGTGTGTAAACCACTCCGGACTTGGCCACTTTTGAATTCTCACGGGCATAATATGTGATATATCCGGATCCGCCCGCCGTCACCACCTGCTCCTGCCGGAGCGCCATGGCTGTGTATGTCTGGTTCCTGGAAAGCGGCCCGGCCGTTACCTGATACACAGTGATATGGTCCGCTGTCAGATAAAGAAGAATGGATATTATCATATATACAAATAAAGCCCCGAAAATAAAAGTGCCAATATTAAAAGGAATTCGGGCAGCCAAAGCGCCGGACAGACGCTTCAGTTTTTTCAGATTCCTCCGTATATTTCTGTCAGGCAATGAGTCACTCCCCTTCTGGAATCCACCGGCAAACCGGTTTGCCCGGACAGTTCACTTCACTTTCCGGTGGTCTTCCAATTACTCATATGCTGTATTGTACCATTCCTGCGGGCATTTCTCAAGTTATAAATGAAAAGTTACAATTTTTTTGCGAATTTTATACATAAAACCCGCAGTACCGGGAATGATAACAGTGAGGAAAAAACAGGAGGTGCTTCAATGGGTACAAGAGGACTGGATTATGCCGCATTGGCAGTGGTAATTATAGGAGCAGTCAACTGGGGTCTGATCGGCTTTTTCCGTTTTGATCTGGTTGCCTTCCTTTTCGGAAATATGTCCTGGATTTCCAGAATTGTGTATGCTCTGGTGGGCTTATGCGGGCTGTATCTGCTCACGTTTTTCGGAAAGCTGGGGAAATCACAGGACTGATCCGGCAAACTTTCCATGGCAGGATTTCCATTGTCATGAATGAAAGAAGGAGACCGTACGGAAAAACCGTACCGTCTCCTTCTTTCTATCAGCCCCGGTGTTCACCCGCAAGCCGTACTGCATATGTTCTTTATAGAGCAATAAGGATGGACTCCTGAAATTCCTCCGGAATCTGCTCCTTATCCATGGAAACACTGATCGTAAATGTGATGCCAAACGTTCTTGAAATATTTTCCAGCTGTTTCAGAGTATCTGTAATATCCGCGCCTTCCAGTTTGGCGATTTTCAGGAAGCTGTCCAGATACATCTCTTCCAGATCATGATCCTGTGAAATGATACCGCAGATAAATCCGATAAACTCATCGGAGTTGCGAAGCGGGAATCCGGATACGTCGATCAGCCGGATCTTGTTGTTCAGTTCATACATATGTTTGGAACTTTTGTCCAGATATACAATATTTCCGTCAGCTGTCTTGATCGCTCCGTTTACCTTATCCAAAAGCTGCTTAGTTTTTCCTTTCCCCTTATTGCCTACAATTAATTGAACCATAGCAGTTTCCTCCTTCGATCTCATAGTATGTATTGACCAAAAACATCTTTGTTCTTGGTACAATTATAGAACATTTGCCTAAAAAAAACAATCCTTAATTCACAATTTTTCAAAAAATTATGAATTAATCTGGGACAGAAGCTGACTCATGTTGTCATACAGGGAAGCCTTGGTGGGCGCATGAAGAACGATGGAAATAAAAGGTTCTCCGTAAGCATTCTGGCTCACCAGGGCGAGACAGGATCCGGCATCTCCCGTGGTTCCCGTCTTGCCTCCCAGAATCGTCACGTCCTTCGGCGTGGGAACCTGACGGGTCATATACTGATCTGTGGAATCCATATGAATCACCTGTTCTTCGCCATTTCTGGTGAAGGTGAGATTGTAGGAGGAAAGCTGCATCACCTCGGTAAATTCAGGGTAATTCAGAGCTTCGTTGAGCATCAGATAGATATCGTACACCGTCGTGTAATGATTTTCATCGTGAAGTCCGGAGGGATTGACAAAATGGGTGCCGGTGGCTCCCAGAGCAGCCGCTTCCTGATTCATCATCTCCACGAACTGATCCACGGTGCCGCCCACCTGACGGGCAATGGCCATGGCGGCGTCATTTCCCGAGTAAATCAGCAGTACATGGAGCAATTCTCCCATGGTTACCTGATCGCCCGGCTGAAAACCCACCTCGGTGGAACCCTCTTCCAGATTCAGCTCCGCATCTGTGATCGTCACCACGTCATCCATGTTTCCGTACTTGACCGCAAGAATTCCCGTCATGATTTTTGTGATGCTGGCCGGATACATCCGGTCATACATTCCCTGGGCGAAAAGAACCGTTCCACTCTCCAGATCAAACAGTCCGGCACAGGCCTGCTGGGAAATGGAAACTCCCTCCCGGGAGATGTCGGCGCTGCCTACACAGAGGTCCGAGGCAAAGGCTGCCGCCTTCTGAAATGCCTCCGCCCCGAAAGTATCATTGTAGAACTCCGCCGCGCCATCGTAGGGGACGGACAGATCGAGACTGCGGCTTCTAAAGACCAGCCAGAGACCCGCGGATGCCACGATGGCCGCAGCCAGCAGAACTGCCAGAAGAATCACCGTGATCTTCCGTTTTCGATTTTGGGAAAGTTTATTTGTAATTTTCACGCCAGTCAAGCTCTCCTCTTTCCAGGGATTTAATCAGCATTTCCGCACAGGCCAGATTGGTGGCCAGCGGGATAATGTGCACATCACAGAGTCGAAAAATTTTGTTGGGATCCGGATCACGCTTCTTCTGCATAAAGGGATCGCGGAGAAAAATCATCAGATCAATTTCATTCTGTTCAATCATGGAAGCCATCTGCTGCTCTCCACCCACATGACCCGCCAGAAATTTGTGGACCGGAAGATTGGCCGCCTCCTCAATCAGTCTTCCGGAAGTTCCCGTGGCGTACAGTTCATGGCGGGACAGAATTCCGCGGTAAGCAATACAGAAATTCTGAAGAAGTTTCTTCTTCGACTCATGGGCGATAAATCCGATGTTCATATTTTTCACCTCCTAAATATTTCCTGTTCTGCAGTCCCACATTCAAAACCAGCCCCATACCGATATACAGGCTCACCAGAGAAGTCAGTCCATAGCTGACAAACGGCAGAGGCGTACCTGTATTGGGAAGAAGGCCGGTGGCCACACAGATATTCAGAAAACTCTGAAAACCCACCACCGCCGCCACACCGCAGCAGATGATCTTTCCGGAGAGATCCTTGGCGCGGCGGCTTGTGAGAATGCATTCTATGACAATCAACAGCAGCAGAACAACAATTCCAGCGGAGCCCACAAACCCCAGCTCCTCTCCGGCCACTGCAAAAATAAAATCTGTCTGAATCTGAGAAACAAAATTGCCTTTGTTGGCGGAGGAAACGCTGTTGTTGTTATAGCCTTTCCCCGTCAGCTGGCCGGAACCGATGGCTGTGATGGAATTGTTCTGCTGAATGGCCAGGTCCTCATATTCCTCATCCTCCGGATACAGCCAGGACATAATCCGCCCTTTCTGGTAATCATCAATAATCGGCAGATCCGTCTGGGTAATCAGAATCATGGCCACCAGAAACAGCGGAAGCGCCACAGCGGTAATTCCGCCGATGATCTTGTAACTCAGCCCGGCGATATACATCAGCGCGCAGAATACCACCGCTACCGTAATTGTGTTTTTCAGGTCCGGCTGAATGGCAATGAGACACAGCGGTATGACCAGAAGAACCACCGAAGTCAGAATCGTCTTCAGCGTATTCAGATCCTCCTCATGAATCATCAGATATTTGGCAAAAAACATGATCAGAAGAATCTTTGACAGCTCTGTGGGCTGAAAACGGATAAATCCGATATCGATCCATCGGGTGGCGCCCCCGGTATTGTCGCCGGCCACACGAACTGCCAGCAGCATAATGATATTAAAGCCATAGATGATCCAGTAAAAATTCAGAATCCAGCTGTAATCCATCAGAGAAACGATGATCATCACCGCCACACCCAGGCCAACGCCCATCAGCTGTCTGGACTGAAGGGATTCCCTGGCGCTTCCCACCAGGAGAACGCCCACGCCGCTGACCATCAGAAGCCAGAGCACCAGTCTGAAATTGTAATCTCGCAATCTGTAAAGTTTAAGCATATTGTCTGCACCTTGTATCCTTTTCGGCAGGCGGTACCCCGCCGCGATTTTCATGTGTGAAGCTCAAAGGTCCGGGTTTTCAGGGGAATACTGGCTGTCAGTGTTGGCGGCGACTGCCGAAAGCTGACGGTAACGCCTGACGGATCAACGGGCACATATTTTGCGGCCGCCTTTATCATATCGTTTTTCAGCATCTGCATCGTCTGTGCGGAGCAGCTGACCCGATCCGCCACAAGAAGAAGCGCCAGCCTGTCTTTTGCGATACTTCCTGATTTTTTCCGCTTTCTGCCAAAGAATCCCATAATCACCCCTCCTATTTCCGAAACAGACGGCCGAAAAATCCCCGTTTGTTTTCCAGATCAAGGAAAGGTACGTCTTCCCCCAGAAGCCGCCGGCAGATATTGCCGTAGGCCTGTCCGCAGAGACTGGATTTCCCTGCCAGCGGTTCTCCCTGATTGGTGGCTACCACCACCGTCTCGTCATCGGGAATGGTACCGATCAGAGGAACGGCCAGAATATCCACCACATCGTCCACAGACATCATTTCTCCCCGGCGGACCATATCCACCCGCAGCCGGTTGATAATCAGATGAATGTCTTTTAATTCCTCCGCCTCCAAAAGACCGATGATTCGGTCCGCATCCCGGATGGCTGAAACCTCTGGCGTGGTTACCACTAAAGCCTTGGAAGCGCCGGCGATGGCATTTTTAAATCCCTGTTCAATTCCTGCGGGGCAGTCCAGAATGATAAAATCAAATTCCGGTTTCAGCTCTTCGCACAGTTTTTTCATCTGTTCCGGCGATACGGAGCTTTTGTCCCGGGTCTGTGCGGAAGGCAGAAGAAAGAGACTGGGATATCTCTTGTCACGGATCAGCGCCTGTTTCATCCGGCAGTTGCCTTCAATAACGTCCACAAGATTGTATACAATCCGGTTCTCCAACCCCAGAACCACATCCAGATTCCGAAGTCCGATATCCGTGTCCACCAGAACCACTTTTTTATCCAGCTGCGCCAGTCCGGTTCCGATGTTTGCCACCGTGGTGGTTTTTCCCACACCGCCTTTTCCCGATGTAACTACAATTACTTCACTCATCTTCCATCCTCCTGGTTCTTGAAATTTGGAAGCACCCCGCCCGCTGGCGGGCGCTTCCCCTTTGAACGGCGCCGAAGCGCTTAATCCGTCCGTACATTATTGGTAGTCATACCATTGGTCTGTGCTTCTCCAGAGAGGATCTCTGATTCATCTTCCAGTTCAAAATAATAGTTTAAAACATCTCTTGCCACCCAGGCGGCATTCTGAGATGAGTAACCATTCGCGATTCGTACAGCCAGGGCAATTTCGGGAGTATCCGAAGGCGCATACCCCACAAACAAAGCGTGGTTGGCCTGACCGGCAGTGATCTCCGCCGTACCGGTTTTTCCGGCAAGCGTCACATCCAGATCACCGAAAATGTAACTGTTGGTTTCTGTGATAACCCCCTCCATACCCGCATGAAGATCATCCCAGATCCACTGGGGAAGATCTATGGTACTCAGCACCTCTGGCGTGTAATCCTGAATCAGATTACCGGACGCGTCCGTCACCCGGTCCAGCAGTGAAATATTGTAACTGGTGCCGCTGTTGGCCAGGGAGGCCACATAGCGGGCCAGCTGAGAGGTGGTGTAGTTATGCGTACCCTGTCCGATAGCAGAAGGAATGGGCATGCTGTCAGAAATCTGTGGCGTGGACTCGGAAATTTCCAGCCCCGATTCTTTGTCCATATTGAACAGCTGCGCGTAAGCGGTCAGCTTCTGGAGCGCCGTAGAGTCGGAAAATACGCCGTCCTCATTCTGTCCCAGCCGGTAGGCGGTTTCACTGAAAAATACGTTGCAGGAATTGGCAATACCTTCGCGGATGGTCAGATTCCCATGTCCGGAAGTCTGCCAGCACTGCAGCGGAGATCCCGGAATCTTGTCAAACAGGCCGTTGCAGTTGATGACAGTATTGTCATTAATGACGCCTTCCATCAGGCCTGCCACCGCCGTAATCGGTTTGAAGGTGGAGCCGGGAGCCGTTCTCTGCTGTGTGGCCTTGTTGTAGAAGGGACTGGACAGATCGCTGTTCAGTTTCCGGTAGTAGGCCGTATCCATATTGTTGGCCAGCCGGTTATTGTCGTATCCCGGATAGGAGACACAGGCCAGAGTCTCCCCCGTGTTGGGATCCACAATGACAATGGAACCGGAGCAGGGGTTTAATGCCAGCTGTGCCGGGGTGATCTCCAGACTGTCAATTTTCTGACTCAGAAGATCAAAAGGAGTTACCTCTCCCTCCAAAAAGGATTCATAAACTCCGTCATCTGTGGAAAGGATCCCCTGTTCATAAAGAATGATGCACAGATCCCGTCCGGATATCTCGTCATCCAGCAGCATATAATGGTACAGCAGTTTGCTGAAATCCGTATCGGTGGACAGATAATCCACAATATAGGCTGCCAGTTCCTGATACACCTGCTGGGAATCCAGGTATGTTTCCTGGCTGGAGATCTGAGAAATGTCGATCCAGTTCTGGCTGGCCGCATAAGTCAGATACTCCTGCAGACTGATGGACTCCTCACTGGTCCAGGCCTTGTAAACATCATCATTTTTATCAATGGCAGATTCGGAAAGAATCCCTGTTTTGTCCATCAGAAGATCATTGACGATGTAGCTTTCATATTCCTGCATTTCTTCATCCAGTTGGGAATAGGGCTCCGGATCCGTTCCGGTGAGATCATCCGTAATCCACTGGAAGACCTCCTGCTGCTTCCGCTCAAACGCCTGCTGTACCTTCTGCTCCGTGGCAGAGGCGTCATCCGCCAGAAAATGCGAAATATCAATGACAGAATTGCTGATCAGGGCATTGTACACATCGTAGATGGGGATCGGAATGGCGGATGCCTGCACATCCTCCGATGCCTCAAAGGTTTTGATGTTGGACAGATTGCTTACAATAATACCTGCAATCCGCTGTTCCAGAATCCGATAGCAGGCGATCTGCAGGTCTTTGTCAATGGTCAGATAAACATCGTTTCCCTGTACCGGCTCCTGACGGCTCTCCTCGTCCACCTCCAGCACCTTTCCCAGATTGTCCACATAGACTTTCTCTGATCCGTCCTGCCCCTGAAGCGTGGGTTCCATCACCTGCTCCAGTCCGGATTTTCCCACGATGGATGTGGTGGAATAACCGGCATCCGGGTTTTCCTCCTGCAGCTTCGTCAGTTCCTCAGAGGAAATCTGGCCGGTGTAGCCCAGCAGATTGGAAAAATACTCTGCGTCCGTGTAGACACGGATGGAATCCTCGGCCACATCCACTCCCTGAAGCGTCGGCTGGTTCTCTAAAATGGCGGATGCCGTCTCCTCGCTGACATCCGAGGCAATGGTCACCGGCATATACCGCTGGAAGCTGACAATGGACATGGCATAACGCACTGTTACGATCTTCAGGATCTCTTCCTTTGTCAGCTCCTGCGGCAGCCCCACCTCGAGAAGTTCCTCCTCACTGTAAGGTTTATCCTTCGGATCCGTCAGGCCGAAACGGTCCGCCAGATCCTCCATCATCTCCTCAGCGGTTGCATCTGCCTCTTCACTTTTGAGGTCATCGATCAGGCTGTGGCCATAAACGTCAGCCCTGAAACGCTGCAGAGAAACGCCTTCCACATCATAGGCGTATGATCCACTGTCATCCAGCACCACATGAAAACCGGAACTTAAACTGTCACCGTTTTCTTCCACGATCTGAAGAATCCGGTAAATCTCTCCATTCAGGGACAGATTCCTCTCCCGTGTGGTGGAATAGGTGCCATTGTCTTCCAGCGTAACGGAATAGGACAGCTCATTGGAAGCCAGTACATTCCCGTTTCTGTCATAAATATTGCCGCGGGTGCTTTTCAGCGTTCTGGTCCGGGTGGTCTGAAGGCTGAAATTGTCCGCATACTCCTGTCCGTGAATCACCTGCAGGGAAAAGAGTCTCTGCAGAAGAATCACAGCCAGAAGAACAAAAACCAGAATCAGCGCGGTTGTTCTCTGAATTGCTATTTTTTTCAGGAATTTTTTCAGTCGTCTTTTCAAGGTAATCTCGGTCCTTCCCATTCAGTTTCGGTAAGTTTTCGGTTCAGCCAGAATAAAATCCTGTAAAAGATTACGGTGATCAGCACCGTATAAACCATCTCAGGGACAATAATACGATACAGATAGCCAAATACGTCCAGCCGGCCCCTTAAGAGAAACTGTATGCCGTAAACCACAAGGCCGTAGGCCACATCGCTGACCCCCACAAGAAGCATGGGAACCTTGATGTCATCGTCATAAAAAACTTTGTACAGAAATCCGTTGAGGAAGCCGATGTACATATACAGCAGCGCGTAAAATCCGATGGCATTCTCATATCCGTAGAAAATATCAATCAGCAGCCCGCAGAAAAACCCTACGAAAAGCCCTTCCCGCTTTCCTCTCATGAAACCGAAGGAAACGGTCAGCACCAGCAGCAGATTGGGCGATATGGAGGCGATGGCCAGTGTCTGAAAGATGGTTCCCTGCAGAATGAAAACAATCAGTATGAGCACTGCCAGAGTGATTTTTCTCCTCATTTATGACGCTCCCTCCTCGTCCGGCTGCTGTTTCAGCTGCGTGATAACCAGCACTTCCTGGATATTGTCAAAATCCACCGCCGGGATGATGGTACCCTGCTTGGTCAGATTGTTGGAATCGGTTTCCACATCGCTGATGTAACCGATAAGAATTCCCCTCAGGAACTTGCTGCTGACAGAGGAGGTAACCACCTTGTCCCCCTCCTGCACCTGATCTTCCCTGTCCGTCAGCTGAATAAAACGGATCTTTCCTTCATCCATCATCTCCAGGTCTCCCGTCACAATACAGTTCTGGGAAATCGAGGTTACCGTGGCGCTCACGTTGCTGGTATCATCTATGATGGAACGGACCGTGGCCCAGTGAGGTCCCACCTCCGTGATGATTCCAGCCAGACCCGCGCCGGCAATCACGTTCATATCCACGCCAATGCCGTCCTCGCTGCCCCGGTTGATGATAAAGGTATTGTACCAGTTGCCGGCGTCCTTTCCGATCACCTGAGCAGCCACCTTGTCATACTCGGAGTAATCCTGATCCAGATTGTAGAGGGTGCGGAGCCGGTCCACTTCCTCCTGATCCTGTACCAGCGTACTGTTTTTCGCTTCCAGTTCATCTACCTGTGCCTGCAGCTCTTCATTTTCCCGGGCCAGATCTTTCATACTCTGGAACCCGTTTTTCTGTTCGGTCATCCAGTCCCCCACCACGTTGATGCCATTCTGAAACGGCACAATCACATAGCCCAGCGCACTGCGCACCGGAGCAAAAGAAAACCGGGAGGTAAGGGAAAGGGCGATCAGACCGATGCACAGAATCGTCATGACCGCGATCAGGTGTTTTGTCTGCATATGATATCTGTTTTTCTTTTTCAAAGGAAGCGCCTCCTACTTTCTGAATTTGGGTGTAAAAGCCCAGTGATGCAGGGCGTCGTGGGTAATAATCTCTTTCAGACCGTATACGGTACACAGATCGTAGTACTTGGACAACAGGATGGAGCATCCCGCCTCTTCCGTGAGAACCTGGTCAATATGGGAGATCCGTGTGCTGCCTCCCGTCAGATAAATCCCCTCCGCCAGAATGTTTCTGTGAATCTGCGGAGGCGTCCGTTCAAGGAAAGAACGGATCTGGCCGCCGATCTCCTCCACACCGGCCCGCACAGAGCGGTTAATCAGCCGGGAAGGGATCACTTTTTCCCGGGGGAGACCCGACACACAATCAATACCCGCCACCCGGCCGGCAACCTTTTTCTGGGTTTTCAGATCTGCCAGTGAAACCTTCAGACGGTTGGCCGTCCGGCGGCTGATGGAAAAATTATAATTCCTCCGAACGGTATTTACAATATCGCTGTTGAACCGGTCGCCACCCAGGGGAACGATCTTGCTGATGATCACCCGGGCATCCGCGATAACGGAAATTTCCGTGGTGGCCGCGCCGATATTGACGATCATGGATCCTTTTGTCTTATTGATGGGAATTCCAAGGGCCAGGGCATCCGCGATCGGCTTTTCTACCAGAAGCACCTTGCTTTTTCGAAGCTGGCCGCTGTGAGCCACGGAGTAATAGGCTCTCTTTTCTATCTCCGTCATATCCACAGGGACCGCAAAGTAAATGACCGGATGACGGCCCACCCTGCACCCTGTCCGGCGCAGCAGATAGTGGAGCACAATCTCCAGATAACTGATATTTGCAATCATGCCGCCCGCCATGGGGGAATCCACCGTTACGTTGGCCGGATTCTTTTCAAACATCTCATAGGCCTCGTTGCCTGCGGCGAGAATGTCCTCCCGGTTGCGGATGGCAATCATATTTCTCTCTTTTATAATTTCATCGGTCTGTCGGGAATAGATCTTCATGATACTGCTCCCCGGATCGATTCCATATATATGGCTGTTAAACATAAACTGAATATCCCTTCATCCCGTTCTGACTCCAGAGAGCCAGACGGTTCTGTCCCTTCTGTCATTCCTTCTGTGCCTCAGGTCACAGAAGCCCCTCTTCCCGAAAACTGACATACCGGTGATCGCCGATCACGATGTGATCCAGCAGCGGTATGTCCACCAGCTGGCAGGCCGCCTCTATCCGGCGGGTCAGAAGAATGTCATCCCGGCTGGGCTCGGGACTGCCGCTGGGATGATTGTGAACCAGAATGATATGTACCGCATGATACTTCAGGGCTGCCAGCAGCAGATCCCTCGGGGACACTAAAGAAGCGTTCACCGTTCCCCGGGAGATCCGCTCCTCCCCCAGCAGCTGATTTTTCGTGTTCAGCATCATACAGATCATCTGTTCCTGTTCTTCATGGCGCATCTGCTCCATATAATACCCGGCAATGGTCTCCGGGCTGGCAAAATCCAGCAGTTTCCGGGCCGATCTGGCGGCGATCCGTTTGGAAAGCTCGCCGATACACTTGATCTGGATAGCCTTCACCCTTCCGATGCCGCGGATCTCCATCAGCTGCGCAAGCGACAGATGATGAATCCCCAGAAGTCCCTCGGCATGGGAACACTTCTCCAGGACACTGCCGGCCAGATCCACCGCCGAGGATCCCGGAACACCGGAGCGCAGAATCACAGCCAGAAGCTGCCGGTCACTGAGGGCTTCCGGACCGTCCTGCAGACATTTTTCGTAGGGACGTTCCTCCGGCGGCATATCCCCGATAGTATTTTTCGGAAGGTTCTTCTTTTCCTTCATAATTTTTAGCGGCTGATAGCGGGAAGATGCCAGACTCCCCACAATACGGAAAATATTGTAGCATAATTTCCGGTCAAAGTATACCGGTATCACAGGAAATTCATATATTTTTTACAGATCGCCTCCGCCACTTTCAGGCCGTCCATGGCCGCGGAGGTGATGCCGCCGGCGTAACCGGCGCCTTCTCCGCAGGGGTAAAGACCCAAAAGAGAGGACTGAAAACTTTCATCCCGAAGGATACGCACCGGCGACGAAGTCCGGCTTTCCACCCCGGAAAGCAGCGCGTCCGGCCGGTCGAAGCCTTCGATTTTTCTGCCGCAGACGGCAATACCCTCCACAAGAGATTTCCAGATCACGTCCGGAAAAATCTCCGCCACATTCGCCATGGAAAATGCTCCCTTCATACAGGGGGATACCTGACCGAAAGCGGTCGTCTCCTTTTTCCGGCAGAAATCCTGATAGGTCTGCACCGGAATCCGCCCGCCTCCTGCTTCAAAGGCCCTTTTCTCCAGATACCGCTGGAAGTCTACGCCCGCCAGAACTCCTGCGTCCAAAGAAGCATAAGGCAGATAATCCTCCAAAGAAACGGTGACGATCATGGCACTGTTGGCGTTTTTCCCCGCCCGGCTGTGGTAGCTCATGCCGTTGACCGCCAGAAGATTTTTTTCCGAGGAAGCGTTTACCACATAGCCTCCGGGACACATACAGAAGGAATAAACGCCCCTTCCCGACGGAAGCTGACAGGTCACTTTATAACTGGCCGCTCCCAGTTCCTGCTGTCGGGGAACACCGTACTGGGACCGGTTGATCATGGACTGGGGATGCTCGATACGCACTCCCACGGCAAAGGATTTGGGTTCCATGACAATGTTGTGTTTTTTCAGCATGGCAAAGGTATCCCGGGCACTGTGGCCGATGGCGGCCACCAGAATCCGGGTGTCCATCCAGGTACTGTGATTGATCTCGATACGGGAAAGTCTTTCGCCTTCCGTCTCCAGATCCGTCACCTGGCTGCCAAACCGGAACTCTCCGCCCATCTCTTCAATCTGGCGGCGCAGCGTCGTGATAATAGTGATCAGCTGATCCGTTCCCAGATGAGGCTTCTGATCCCAGAGAATCTGCGGGGGAGCTCCGGCTTCCACAAACAGTTCCAGCACCTTCCTGTTTCTTCCCGCCGGATCCTTTACGGAAGTATTCAGTTTCCCATCGGAAAAGGTTCCGGCGCCTCCCTCGCCAAACTGTACGTTGCTGCGGATATCCAGAGGACCTCCGGCCCAGAAAGCGTCCACCTTCTGTTTCCGGATCTCTGCCTGATCCCCCCGCTCCAGTACCAGCGGCTGATAACCGGATTTTGCCAGAATCCAGGCACAGAAAAGTCCCGCCGGTCCGCTGCCGGCAATCACCGGGCGAAGGGCGAGCTTTTCACTTCCGCAGGAGGGCAGCCGATAAGAGGTATCCGGCGCCTTGATAATATTCTGGTTCCCTGTTTTTTTGGCCCGGTTCAGGATTTTTGTCTCCTGGGCCGTATGGACGTCCACGGTGCAGACATAAAACAGCCTGGGCTTTTTTCTGGCGTCCACAGACCGGCGGACCAGTTTCCAGGAAATAAGTTCTTCCCGACGGATTTTCAGTGTCTGCAAAATCTGCCTGAGGAGACGTTCTTCCTGGAAAGGAAGCGGTATTTTCAGCTGTGAAATTCGAATCATTCCTCTTCTCCTTTCTGTCCTGCGGCGGCTCTTCCTGCCACTGCGCCGCTGGACCAGGCCCATTGAAGGTTATAGCCTCCGCAGGGGCCGTCCACGTCTGCCACTTCGCCGGCAAAATAGACTCCGGCAGTCAGGCGGGATTCCATCTCCTCCGTCAGTTCCCGGGTACTGACGCCTCCGGAGCAGACCTGCGCCTGACGGAAGGAATGGCCGTCTTTCACCGTCACCGTCCAGTCCTTCATATTTCTGACCGCCTGTTCCGGGTCATCAGAATCCCCGGTCAGAATGGGAATCATCTTCTCCGGCACCAGCCCTACAAGCAGCTCTTTCACATGCTTGTAGGGACAGGAAACCCTGCGGGCATCAAGAAGCGCGGCCAGCTCCTTCGCGGAAAGATCCGGCATCAGATCCAGATGACAGCGGACACGGTTTCCTTCCCGGCATGCCCGCACCGCATAGCGGCTGATCTGAAAAACCGGGATTCCGGATATTCCGTAATCTGTAAACAGCACTTCTCCCCTCTCCCGCAAAAAAATGTGCCCCTCAATTTCCAGAGATACGACGCCTTCCATGCGGACCCCTGCCCAGCGGGCGAAATAATTTCCGCTGCATTTTAAGGGAACCAGGGCCGGCATCGGAGGAATCACGGTGTGTCCCAGTTCCTTCGCCAGCCGGTATCCGGAATCGGAACTGCCCTCCACCTGAGAGGCACAGCCGCCGCAGGCGATGATAACCCGGTCGCAGCGGTACTCCCAGCTGTCAGTTTTTACCAGAAATTCACCCTTTTCCTTTCGGATGTGCTGCACCTGCTGGTTGGTTTTTATTTTCACTTTCCGGTATGCCGCTTCCATCTCCAGCACGCGGGCCACACTGGCGGCCTGATCACTGTAAGGGTACATCCATCCGTTTCGGTTTCTGGTATAAATCCCAAGTTCTGAAAAGAACCGGATGGTGTCCGCAAAAGGAAACTGCCGGATGATTTTCCAGGGGAAACGGGGATCCTGGGAGCGGTAGCAGGAAGGTTCCTGACGGATATTGGTGAGATTGCATCTGCCGTTTCCGGTGGCCAGAATCTTTTTCCCCGGTTTTTTATTCTGCTCCAGCACGGTTACTTCCGCCTGGGCACGGGCCGCCTGGATGGCGGCCATCAGACCGGACGCGCCGCCTCCGATAATTACCACACGATTCATGGATATCCCTCCGTTCTCTTCTGCTTTTATTCGGGAAGCGTCACCAGCCCCTTTTCATAAAGTTTCTGCAGACTCATGAGAATTCCGAATTTTGCGTGTTCCCAGGTGAGACCGCCCTGAAAATAGACCGTGTAGGGCGGTTTGATGGGGCCGTCAGCGCTCAGTTCGATGGAGGAGCCGGAGACAAAAGCCCCGGCGGCCATGATCACATCGCTGTCATAGCCCGGCATGGCCCAGGGCTCCGGGTCCACATAGCTGTCAATGGGAGCCGCGGCCTGAATTCCCTTACAGAAGGCAATCACCCGTTCCGGAGAGCCAAGCGTCACCGCCTGAATGATGTCATGACGGCTTTCCCTGCCATCCGGCACCACGGAAAATCCCAGTTCTTCGTAGAGATTCGCGGCGAATACAGCGCCCTTCAGCGCGCCGGCTGTCACAGTGGGAGCAAGGAACAGCCCCTGGTAAAAGGGTTGATTAACGCCCAGGCTTGCGCCTACTTCCCGGCCAAGTCCCGGGGCTGTCAGACGGAATGCCGCATTGTCCACATACTCTTTTTTTCCTGCAATGTAACCGCCGGTAGGCGCCAGCCCGCCGCCGGGATTTTTAATGAGAGACCCCACTACCAGATCCGCCCCCACATCGGAAGGTTCGATGGTTTCCACAAATTCTCCGTAACAGTTGTCCACCATACAGATGACATCCGGTTTGATCTGACGGATAAAGGAAATCAGTTCCCCGATCTGCTGAACAGAAAAAGTGGGGCGTGTCAGATAGCCTTTGGATCTCTGGATTTCCACCAGCCGCGTTTTTTCATTGATGGCGCTGCGGATGGCAGGATAATCAAAAGATCCGTCCGGCAGGAGCTCCACCTGCCGGTAGGAAACGCCATATTCCGCCAGGGATCCCCTGGAAGGGCGAATGCCGATTACTTCCTCCAGCGTATCATAGGGTTTTCCCACCGGCGACAGCAGTTCATCTCCCGGTCTGAGATTACCGGCCAGAGCCAGCGCCAGCGCATGGGTTCCGCAGGCAATCTGCGGTCTCACCAGAGCCGATTCGGTATGAAAGACCGCGGCGTAGATTTCTTCCAGCGTATCTCTTCCCACATCGTTGTATCCATAGCCGCTGGAGGGATAAAGGCAGGCTTCGCTGGCACGGCATTTCTGCATGGCGCCCACCACCTTCAGCTGATTATATTCCGCCGTCCGGTCAATCTCCTCAAACCGGTCCTTCAGGCGGAAGGCAATCTCCTCGCCCAGATCAAAAATTTTTCCGTCAATTCCCATGTCCTTATACATCTGACGTGTCATTGCTGTATCCATATGATTGTATTTTCCTCTTTTCTAATGATTTGGCAGGATTCCCTTCTGTCTCAGAGAATCCAGCATGGCCTCCAGAATCCGGTCCGGATCATCGCCGTAATCCGGCCAGGAGAACCATTCGGTCATCCGTTCCCGTTTAAACCAGGTCAGCTGCCGCTTGGCAAAATGGCGGGTGTCCCGTTTCAGTGTGTAAACGGCATCCTCCAGGGACAGCCGTCCTTCCAGATAATCCAGGATCTCTTTATAACCCAGCCCCTGCATGGACACCATCCCCCGGCGACAGCCCATCGCTTTCAGCCGGGCAACCTCCTCCACCAGTCCCTGCTGAAGCATATGATCCACTCTGGCGTCGATGCGCCGGTAAAGTCTTGCCCGGTCATCGTTCAGGACAAAATAGGCCAGATTGTAGGGGGAGGGATGGCTTTTCTGTTCCTCGTTATGGGCGGAAATGGGGGTCCCTGTCTGTTCATAGTATTCCAGCGCCCGGATCACCCGCTTTACGTTATGGGGATGAATGGCCGCCGCGGAGGCGGGATCCTTCCCGGCCAGCATCTGGTGCAGAGCTTCTGCCCCCTGGCTTTTGGCCAGCTCTTCCAGCCGCCTGCGGATGGAAGTATCCTGGGGATTCGCCTCAAAATCAATATCCCAGGCCACCGCCTGGATATAAAATCCGGTGCCTCCCACCAGGAGGGGAATCCGGCCCTTTCCGCGGATCTCTTTTACCGCCGCCCGGGCCATCTGCTGAAAGCGCACCACGTTGAACTCTTCCGTCGGTTCCAGGCAGTCAATGAGGTAATGGGGAATTCCCTCCATCTCCTCCGGACGGATTTTTGCGGAGCCGATATCCATATGGCGGTAGACCTGCATGGAATCCGCAGAAATGATCTCGCAGCCCGCAGCCTTCGCCAGCTTTACCGAAAGACCGGTCTTACCCACCGCGGTGGGACCGGCCAGTATAATAAATGGTTCCTTCAATTTGTTCACCTACACGATCCGTTTGAATTTCTTTTCCAGCTCATATTTGCTCATGAATATGATCGTTGGTCTTCCATGAGGACAGTTATATGGATTTTCCAGTTCCAGAAGTTCATCGATCAGCGCCCTGGCCTCCGCGGCGGACAGGGAGGTATTGCCCTTCACTGCCGCCTTACAGGCCATGGTGGCCAGACGGTCCGAGAGAACCTCCAGGGTGGCGTCCGAGGGATTTTCGTCCAGATGATCCAGAATCTCCGTGAACAGTTCCTGCCGCGTCAGCCCGTACAGATTCTGGGGAACGGCACGGATACTGTATTCTTTTCCGCCGAAAGCTTCGATCTCAAAGCCCAGAGAGGCGAAAACGTCCAGATACCGTTTCAGTTTCTCCTGTTCCTGCAGATTCAGGGAAATGATCAGCGGAGGGCTCAAAAGCTGAGAGGACACCTCCTGTTTTTTCATCTGTGCCACAAACCGTTCATAAAGCACCTTTTCATGGGCCGCGTGCTGATCGATGATATACAGCTTGTCCTCCATCTGAACCAGCCAGTAGGTATCAAAGACCTGGCCGATGATCCGGTGGCGGCTTCTGGCCTCCTGTGACAGAAGCTTCCCGTCAAAAAGCTCCATCTGTACCGGCTTTTTGGGGGCAGCTTCCGTTTTTTTCTCCGGATCCGCAGGAGGATTTGCCCGGTAGGAGTTTTGCTCCCGGATAAACTGTGCCGCAGCCATATCCTCCCGCGCCGCAGGAAGCGTGGAAGATCGGAAGGCGCTGCCGGATCTTCCGTTTCCGGCCGGTTCCATGGCCGATGCGGCGGCAGGCGGCGTCTGGACAGCCTCCTGGCGTTTCCCGGCCTCCATCCGACGGCGGTGAAGCTCAAAAGGTTCGGCACCGGTTTCCCGCATACCCGTTTTTACAGACGCCTCTTTCCCGTCAGGCTTCCGCTGCCCTTCCTCTGTCACGGATACCTCCGGGATCAGTTCCTGCTGGTGCAGTGCCTGCCGGATGGTCTGGTACACCTGCCGGTAAACCTCTTCCTGGTGGGAGAAACGCACCTCCATCTTGGTGGGATGTACGTTGACGTCCACATCCTCTCCCCGGATCTGAATATCCAGGGAGGTAAACGGATATTTATGCTGCATGGTGAAGGTGTGATAGGCGTCCTCAATGGCCTTCATCAGCACTTTGCTTTTCACATATCTGCCGTTGACATAGTAGTTTTCAAAATTGCGGTTTCCTCTGTTCACCGCGGGTTTTCCGATAAAACCGGAAATTTCCATCTCGCCGTCCGGCGTTACACTGTGTACCTCAATCAGTTCCCGGGTGATTTCCCGGCCGTATACCTGGTAAATCACCTCCCGCAGATTGTCGTTCCCGGAGGTATGCAGCTTCGTTTTTCCGTCCTGGATAAACTTGAAGGAAATATGGGGATGGGACAGGGAAAGCTGTTCGATGAAGCTGCTGATATATCCCGACTCCGTGGCCGGCGTTTTCAGAAATTTTGCCCTGGCCGGCGTATTATAGAACAGATTTCTCACCAGAAAGGTGGTGCCGTCCGGTGCTCCCACATCCTCAATACTTTTTTCCTGCCCGCCCTCAATGACGTACCGGGTTCCCATCAGATCCTCGTGGGGTTTTGTGATCAGCTCCACCCGGGAAACCGCCGCGATGCTGGAGAGCGCCTCACCCCGAAAGCCCAGGGAGGAAATGGCTGCCAGATCCTCCACCTGCCGGATTTTACTGGTGGCATGGCGCAGAAAAGCCAGCGGCACCTGGTCCCGCTCAATGCCGGAACCGTTGTCGGTGATCCGGATGAAGGAAATCCCGCCGCCTTTGATCTCCACCGTGACGGCGCTGGCCCCGGCGTCGATGGCGTTCTCCACCAGTTCCTTTACCACGGAGGCCGGACGTTCCACCACCTCGCCGGCGGCAATTTTATCGATGGTACTCTGGTCCAATACGGAAATCGGTCGTTTCATAAGCTCCTCCTCTGTCTATGGTAATGTCAGACGGAACCGTTCTATCAGGCTTCCTGACCCTGCCACCGGTTTTTCAGTTTGTTCTGAAGCCGGTACAGGGTATTCAGCGCGTCCATGGGCGTCAGATTGGGAATGTCAATGGCCTTCAGTTCCTCCAGAATATCCTGATCCTTCACCGTATCAAAAAGGGAAATCTGCTCCAGATCCACCTCATCATAGTGAACCGGACGGGTTTTCGCTTTCTTCACCGGCTGGGTCAGGTCTTTTACCGCCGCGGTGATATCGGCGTCACTGAGTTCCTCCACCAGTTCTTTGGCCCGGGCGATCACCGACTCCGGCACACCGGCCAGCTTGGCCACCTGAATACCGTAACTCTTATCGGCGCCGCCTTTGATGATCTTCCGGAGAAATACGATATCGTCTCCCTTCTCCTTTACGGCGATGCAGTAATTATTGACGCCGGGAAGCTTGCCCTCCAGCTCTGTCAGCTCATGGTAATGGGTAGCGAACAGTGTCTTGGCGCCCAGAAGTTTCGGGTTGGCGATGTGCTCGATCACCGCCCAGGCAATGGAAAGTCCGTCAAAGGTGCTGGTGCCCCTGCCGATCTCATCCAGAATCAGCAGGCTTTTCGGCGTGGCGTTCCGGAGAATATTGGCCACCTCCGTCATCTCCACCATGAAGGTGGACTGGCCGCTGGCCAGGTCGTCAGAGGCGCCCACCCGGGTGAAAATCCGGTCCACCACGCCGATTTTCGCTTTCTCCGCCGGGACAAAGGAACCGATCTGCGCCATCAGGACGATCAGCGCCGTCTGCCGCATATAGGTGGATTTTCCTGCCATATTGGGGCCGGTGATGATGGACACCCGCCGGTTTCCATTGTCCAGATAAGTGTCGTTGGCGATGAACATATCGTTAGGAATCATTTTCTCCACCACCGGATGGCGGCCGTTGCGGATATCGATGACGCCCTTGTGATTCACCGTGGGCCGCACATAATTGTTCCTCTGTGATACCACCGACAGAGAGGCAAATACATCCAGCCGGGCGATGGCCCGGGCCGTCTTCTGGATCCGCGGAATCTCCCGGGCCACCTGATCCCTAAGCTGGCAGAACAGATCATACTCCAGGGCATAGAGCTTGTCCTCCGCCCCCAGAATCAGATCCTCCAGCTCTTTTAAGCGGGGCGTGATATACCGTTCCGCATTGGTCAGAGTCTGTTTGCGGGTGTAATAATCGGGCACCAGATCCCGGAAGCTGTTGGTAACTTCCAGGTAATATCCAAATACCTTGTTATATTTGATGCGCAGATTTTTGATGCCGGTTTTCTCCCGTTCTTCTGCTTCCAGCTGCGCCAGCCAGGTTTTTCCCTCAGTCTTTGATTTCCGGTAACCGTCCACCATCTCGTTATACCCGTCACGGATGATGCCGCCCTCCCGTACTCCAAGCGGCGGATCCTCTGCCACCGCCCGTTCCACCAGTTCACACAGATCGGAAAGATCATCCAGATCCTCATCAATGCTCCGGATCAGCGGGCTGGTAAAATCCTTCAGAAGATTTTTAATGTGCGGCAGCATGGACAGGGAGGTTTTAAAGGAAATCATATCCCTGGGTGTGGCGGACCGGTAGCTGATCCGGCTGACCAGCCGCTCCAGATCGTATACCGGGTTTAAATATTCCCGGATTTCCTCCCGCAGCATGGCCTGAAGATTCAGCTCCGTAATGCCGTCCAGCCGCTCGTTGATTTCCTCCGCGTCGATCAGGGGCTGTTCCACATAGCTGCGCAGCAGCCGGGCGCCCATGGCGGTTTTTGTTTTATCCAGCACCCACAGAAGAGAGCCCCGCTTCTGCTTCTCCCGCAGCGTCTCCACCAGTTCCAGATTTCTCCGGCTGGAACTGTCGATGATCATATATTTGTCCGCCGCATAGGGGACAATCCGGTTCATATGTACCAGGGCATTTTTCTGAGTTTCCAGAAGATACCGGAACAGCGCTCCGGCGGCAATGACGCCGCAGCTGTAATCTCCGATACCCAGCCCCTCCACCGTACTCACATGGAAATGATCCGTCAGTGTCCGGTGGCAGAGATCATCGTCAAAATACCAGGCTTCCAGAGAGGAAACCGCGATATGAAGCCGGCTTCTGAGATCCTCCAGATCCAGCCCGCTGACCATGAGGGCATCGTTGCAGATGATCTCCGCCGGCATGAATTTGTTGATCTCGTCCAGGAGCTTCCGCTGGCGATCCACTTCCGTCAGGAAACAGTCGCCGGTGGTCACATCGGCCACGGCGATTCCGTACCGGTCGCCCATGCAGACGATGGACATCAGATAGTTGTTTTTCCCCTCGTCCAGCCCCTGGGTATTCAGATTGGTACCCGGCGTCACCACCCGGGTCACCTCCCGTTTCACCATACCCTTGGCGGTTTTCGGGTCCTCCACCTGCTCGCAGATGGCCACCTTATAACCCTTTTCAATCAGACGGCTCACATACGTTTCCGCCGCGTGATAGGGCACGCCGCACATGGGAGCCCGCTCCTCCAGGCCGCATTCTTTTCCGGTCAGCGTCAGCTCCAGCTCCCGGGATACCGTCACCGCGTCCTCAAAAAACATTTCGTAGAAATCGCCCAGCCGGTAAAACAGAATACAGTCCTTGTACTCCTCCTTTGTTTTTACATAATGCTGCATCATTGGTGATAAATTAGCCAAAACCGTGTTCCTTCCTCTCTTTTACACCAGTGTTCCCATATAATAAAAGCCCTTGCACGCATCCAGCGAAACCTTCCGGTAAGAACCGATCATGGAAGCGTCTCCCGGAAAATGCACCAGAAGATTATTGCTCATCCGTCCGGTCACCAGAGACGGATCCTGTCCGTTGATTTCCTCCACCAGTACCTCCTGAACCGTACCGGTAAAACGGGAAGACATTTCCCGGGAAATCTCCTGTACCATGGCAAGAAGCCGGTCAAACCGGTCCTTCACCACCTCCGGCGGCACCTGATCCTCCATGGCGGCGGCGGGGGTGCCTGTCCGTTTGGAATAGATGAAAGTGAAGGCGCTGTCATACCGCACTTTTCTCACCACATCCAGGGTTTCCTGGAAATCCTCCTCCGTCTCCCCCGGAAATCCCACGATGATATCGGTGGTCAGAGAAATATCCGGCACTGCTGCCCGGATCCGGTCCACCAGTTCCAGATACTGTTCCTTCGTGTACCGGCGGTTCATCAGTTTCAGAATCCGGCTGCTGCCGGACTGCAGCGGCAGATGAAGATGGCGGCAGATTTTGCTGCTGCGGCTCATCACATCAATCAGTTCGTCGGACAGATCCTTGGGATGAGAAGTCATAAACCGGATTCTGCGGATACCGGGAATCTGCTCCACCTGAGAAAGCAGTGACGCAAAGGACACCGGCGGATTCAGATTCTTCCCATAGGAGTTCACATTCTGTCCCAGAAGCATCACCTCTGTGACCCCGTCATCCGCCAGGGCGCGGCATTCTTTCAGAATATCCTCCGGATTTCTGCTGCGCTCTCTTCCCCGGACATAAGGTACAATACAGTAGCTGCAGAAGTTATTGCAGCCGAACATGATGTTCACTCCCGATTTGAAGCTGTACTTTCTGTCCACCGGCAGATCCTCCACGATCTTGTCCGTATCCTTCCAGATATCCACCACCATCCGGTCCGAATCCATGGCCGTGCAGAGCAGTTCGGCAAAACGGAAAATGTTGTGGGTGCCGAAAACCAGATCCACAAACCGGTAGCTCTTTTTCAGCTTCTCCACCACCTGCTCCTCCTGCATCATACAGCCGCAGAGGGCAATCATCATGTGGGGATGCCTCTTCTTCTGCCTTCCCAGATACCCCAGCCGGCCGTAAACCCGCTGATTGGCGTTTTCCCGGACCGTACAGGTGTTGTAGATGACGAAATCCGCATCCTCCTCACGCTCTGTTTTCTGATAGCCCACCGCTTCCAGGATACCCTCCAGCTTTTCTGAATCCCTGGCGTTCATCTGGCAGCCGAAAGTAACCACCGTATAATACAGGGGACGTCCCAGCTCTTCGCTCTTCTTTCTGACGATTCCCCTGCATTTTGCCATAAAGTAATATTGTTTCTCCGGTTCCTCCATGGGGATCTGCTCTCCCTGAAGCTCCGGAACTCTCATTTCCCATTCCAGGTTGTTTGTATTTTCCATTCTGACTTTCGGTCAGGCCGCAGTGCATATGATACGGCCCTCCTCCTTATCTCCTTTCAAAACGCAAATCCATGCGCTGTGTTCAGCCATATACTATCTTATTTTTCAATAGTGCCTTTCTGCCACACTGTTCAACATTATAACATAATCTTCCGGAAACGTTCAATCCAATTTTATGGTCACCGGACATTTGAAATAATACTCATTCAGCAATAATAGCGTATTTCTCCAAAATATGTAAACCATTTTTGAATAATATCAGCACTGCGTGCCTCAATCATTCTCATTATATTGCGCAATGTATGTGAAGGGATTCTTGAATTATTATTGCAGAGCAGACATTTTCCTGCGCCAGTAATCCATACCTTTGTTGCATTTTCGGAAGGTTTTCCTTTGGCGATATGTACGTGAATCGGTTCAAGTGGTTTACTCTCATTTGTCCAGAAATAAATCCAGTATTCTCCCATCCTAAAGATTTGAGGCATTTTCAAATCCTCCTTCCTGAGAGAATTCAATAATAAGATGAGCCGTTGATCTTATTATTTCTTCTAACTGTTCAATCTCTTCTTTGGAAAAATGGCAGATATCTTCCCAAGTATAATTGGGAAGCCAGCATGTAGCATGTTTAAAACCATATTGTTCATCCGGTTTTTCAATATACACTTTTACTGTTCCGTTTTCCTGCATGTCAGAATGTACAATTTCCGTTTCATCGTTCAATGTCATAAAAGGATACATCATAGTATCATTCCTCCCTGTCTTATTCGTTTATCCCATTATTTAACATTCTATGCCTTCTAAAGCTGCTGCTCCGGTTTTCTTTATTATAACATTCGTTTATTTCCCTGTCATTGGATTTAACAAGGTACTCTTCTGCTATTTTGCCCGGGATAAAAGCTCCAGCGGAAGCGCGCAGATCTCCCGGTAGGTTTTTTCCTGGTAGGCGGGATCCAGCGGATAGGAGGCGTCCTCCTCCACGGTCTCCACTGTGATGGCGGGCTTTCCCAGAAACTCCGAGAAATAATTTACCGGCCTTCCGCCGTTGAGCCGGGAAAGGTATTCTTCCTCCCGTTTGCCCAGGCTGTAGTCTGAAAGCTTCTGCAGATAGCGGGCCAGCTTGTGGTTCCGCTGATTATAGGCAAATGGCATGGCCTGCCGGTAATAATAGATAATCCGGCCCCTGGAGTGAAAATCCACATATCCCAGGGTATCGTAATCCCGGAATACCTGAATCAGCGCCTGGGTTTCCTTCTCACTGGCAGGATACTCTCCCAGCTGCTGCTGAATATAAGAGCGGCAGGGGAAATTCCGGTTGATGTCCACCGCTCTGGCATTGTATTTCCAGTGCTGCCAGCCGATTTCCTTCATCTTGCACAGCTGACGCAGCATCGGATTCTGTATCACGGAAAATCCCCGCAGCGCAATCTCGTAGCCGTCAGGGTTCACCAGAGGAATCACCGCGACGGAACATCCGTCAAGAAGGCTCTGAACCTGATATCCGTAACGCTCTTCCTGCATTTCAAACGCCTGGCAGTAATCCTCCAGCATTTTCACCAGCAGGATGGGATTTACCGATTCTCTTCCGTGTATTCCCGCGGTAAGCACCAGTGTCTTTTTCCCCAGACCAACCCTCATCATGGGAATCTCTCTGCCGTCATGGCTTGTACCGATGGACCGGCAGACGGTAAAATCCGGATACTGCCGGGAAAGCTCCTCCATTTCCTGAAAAATATCCTCATAAGAGTAGCGTCTGTTTAATACAATCATAGTAAGTACCTCCGTGTATCTGTATTTCAGTTTTTTGTACTTACTATATGCGGCCAGGTTTGGTTTTAGAACCTGCGTTGTGAAAAAAACAGGACACGGACCGCAAAGCGGCCGTGTCCCCCTGGCAGGGTCCCCCCTTCCGTGACAAAAATCAGGAACGGATCTGTCCGCTGCCGTAAATGATATATTTTGTGGTGGTCAGCGCCAGCAGTCCCATGGGGCCCCTGGCGTGAAGCTTCTGGGTGCTGATTCCGATTTCCGCTCCGAAACCGAATTCAAATCCGTCGGTGAACCGGGTGGAAGCGTTGACGTAGACGCAGGCGGCATCCACCAGATCCAGAAACTTCTGGGCATTTTCGTAGCTGTCGGTGACGATGGCTTCCGAATGGCCCGTGTTATACCGGTTGATGTGGGTGATGGCTTCATCCACTGAGGAAACCGTTTTGATGGAGACAATATAATCCAGATATTCCCGGCCCCAGTCTTCCTCCGTGGCCGCCTTTGCATCCGGAATCAGTCCGCAGACGGCTCCATCCCCGCGGATCTCCACCTGCTTTTCTCTCAGGCGTTCTCCCAGCTCGGGCAGCAGCCGGTCCTTCACCTTTTCGTGCACAAGAATGGATTCACAGGCATTGCAGACGCCCACCCGCTGGGTTTTGGCGTTCAGAATGATGTCCGTGGCCATGGCCAGATCCGCTGTCTCATCCACATAAACATGGCAGTTTCCGGTTCCGGTCTCGATAACCGGGATGGTGCTGTTTTCCACCACAGAACGGATCAGTCCCGCTCCGCCTCTGGGAATCAGCACATCCACATAGCGGTTCAGTTTCATGAAAGCTTTCGTAGTTTCCCGGGAGGTGTCCGTGATCAGAAGCAGCGCGTCCGGGTTCACCTGACAGTCCTCCAGGGATTTTCTGATACTGTCCACAATGGCTGTGTTGGAGAAAATGGCGTCGCTTCCTCCTTTTAAAATTACGGCATTCCCGGTTTTGAAGCAAAGGCCGAAGGCATCGGCGGTCACATTGGGACGGGCTTCATAGATGATTCCCACCACGCCCAGAGGAACCCGTTTCTGACCGATCAAAAGACCGTTGGGCCGTTTCTTCATTCCGATCACTTCGCCCACCGGATCATCCAGGGCCGCAATCTGCTCAAGACCCAGGGCAATCTGCCGGATCCGCTCCCGGGTAAGAGAAAGCCGGTCCAACAGTCCGGCGTTCATCCCGTTTTTCCTGCCGTTTTCCATGTCTTTCTCATTTTCTGCGAGAATCCGGTCCGCACGTTTCTGAAGGTCGTCGGCCGCCTGGCGCAGCACCTGATTCTTTTTTTCTGTGGTCAGCATCCGCAGAGCAATCTCCGCTTCCTTTGCCCGCATACCCAACTGTTCCAGTTTTTCCATCCTGTCCCACTCTCCTTTCGGGAATCTGTCAGTAAATTTGCTTTTCCGTTATCAGGCAGCAGGGAAGAATGTCCGTCTCTTCCCGGGGTACCTGGTCAAATAGCTGAAATTCAAAGGCAACGGCGGCAGTGAAGAGGTTCGGATGGGCGGCCAGATACCGGTCGTAAAATCCCCCTCCATATCCCACTCTTCCCCGTTGACGGTCAAAAGCCACGCCGGGCATCACCATCAGTCCGCTGCTGCCGTCGGCCACATCGAGATGCGGCCGGGGCTCCCGGATGCCGAAATACCCCGGCTCCAGATCTTCTTCGCCGAAAATCCGGTAAAAGATCATCTCTTTTCCCACCACCTTCGGGGCGGCTACCTTCTTGCCTCTGGCAAGGGATTCACTGAGAATCTCCTGGGTCATTACCTCATTGCGGCAGTCTATGTACAGATAAATCCAGTCCGCCTGTTCATATTCCGGAAGGGCAAAAAGCCGTCCGGCAATCGTCCGGCTGTCCCGGATAATCTGCGTCCGCCCGGCTTCTTTGCGCAGACGGAAAACCTTTTTCCTAATGTCTGCTTTTGTCTCCATATTTTTCTCCCAGATTGACGATGCTTCCGTCTTTTTCCTGAATGTCGATATTATCCAGCTGTGCCCGCAGGTTCATCCGCACGCTGGCGATAAACTCCCGGCGCAGCTGAAACTGTTCCGCTTTTTCCTCTTCGGTCAGTCCCTCTGTTTTGGACTTCCTGGCCAGCTGATTGATACGGTCGATTTTTTCCTGTTTCATACCAAACTCCTTTTTCCTTTTCTCAGGATGTACTCTTTATATAATCCAGCAGATAAAACTCTTCCTTGGGATCTGCCAGAAACAGTGTTCCGTGATTGCGGCCCTGCATAATTTTGTGAAGCACATGAAAATCCTCGCCGTTGGCGATCACCATGTCGGCCCCGGCATTCACTGCCAGCTGCGCCGCCTTCAGCTTGGTGGCCATGCCTCCCGTCCCCACGCTGCTTCCGGGAGTATCCTTTCCCATCTGCCACATCCGGTCATCCAGCTTTTCCACCACATCGATAAACCGGGCGTTGGGATTCTGATGGGGGTCATCCGTGAACAGCCCGTCAATATCCGACAGAAGAATCAGAAGATCCGCGCCAATCAGAGCCGCTACCACCGCGGAAAGGGTATCATTGTCGCCAAACTGGATCTCATGGGTGGAAATGGTGTCATTCTCATTGACAATGGGGATGGCGCCCATGGAAAGAAGCTGGCAGAAAGTATTTCGCGCATTCTTCCTGCTGGTGCCATGAAGCATGATACTCTTGGTCATCAGGATCTGTCCTGCCACCTGATTATATTCGGAAAAAAGCTTCTGATAAATCATCATAAGCTTTGCCTGTCCGATGGCCGCACAGGCCTGCTTTTTGGCCAGGGTATCCGGCTTCCGGTCATATCCCAGCGTCCGGCTTCCCACCATGATGGCTCCGGAGGAAACCAGCACCACATCGATACCCTGGTTGCGCAGATCGCTGATCTCCCGCACCAGAATCTCCAGCTTGATCAGATCCAGATTGCCTGTTTCTTTATGGGTCAGGGAGGAAGATCCGATCTTGATCACCACCCGCTTCTTTTCTTTCAGTCTTTCTCTAACTGCGTTCATCCTTTTGTACTCCTCTTTGGCAGAGCTGCCGCCCTGCTTGCTGTCGGCAGCACATACTGCCGTTGTTTTATTGTATCGCACTTGCGCCAAAAGCGCCAGTACTTTTTTGCCGGGGACTGACAGCCTGAAAGATTACAAAAATCTCCTGCCTGAGTTTTCAGCTGGAATAGTTTTCCAGAAATCCGTACAGTCTCTGTTTTCCCCGGATCACATATCCGTCCCGGATTTTCTGACGCACCTGTTCGGGCAGGGAGGCGTATAAGATCTCCGTAGTCTCATAAAGCTTACCGTCCGGCGTATAAACCGTGACCATCCCCTCATCCTCCCGGATTTCAAACGTCGGCTCCAGGGAATTCTCCGTCTCCATACTCTTTGGAGGCTCCGCTGAAAAAAAGCGGTAGCTGGCATAAAAACCGAAAGCCAGAAGAAAAACAACAGAAAAAAGACCGACAGCATAAGAAAATTTCCGCATAATCATAGCTCCTTTTTTTCTTATAGTATCGGTCCTGTGTTTCCTGTTTATACCTGCCGCTTTACTGTTCCTGGGCGGTATCTGTTGTCTCCTGAGATTCTGTCTGAGAAGCAGATGCGTCTGCTCCCAGAATCTCTACCCGGTCAGAATAGGTATCCTGAATAATGCATACCCAGGTCTTTCCGGTATCCAATGTGATCTGGTTGCCGTTGGTATCATAATAATAGGTGGGGCCCCACGGAGTCTGTTTGCTCCAGGTGATATCGATGGCTTTTCCGTTCACGATATATTTCCCCACATTTCCGGCATCCACATCAATGTTCAGATAACCGTTTTCATCATAGTTCCGCCAGGTGGAATACTGAAGGATAATATTTTTATAGGCCAGCTGCTCGCCCGTCAGTTCATCAATCTGCTTGTCTCCGAACTGATAACGGTAATACAGCTTATCCTCCGGATTGTATTCAAACCAGGGCTCGTTGAGGAAATATCCCGGCTTTACAATCTGCGCGTCCGTACCCGGCAGGTCGATCTCATCGTCAACGGAGCAGAACGCATATCCGGGCACGAAATCCTCGGCGTATTCCTGGCTGTATCCGTTGATTTCAATCCCCTTCTGAATCCCTTCAAAGCTGGTATAGGCATTGTGCGGGGCCTTTCTGTCCGTGGTGCGGTAGAATACCTGATCGCCGTAGCCGGCAAGTCCGCTCAGATTATCCACCTCCGGCAGTTCCAGATACGGTACCGCATAGGCGGACTGTCCGTAATGGGTGTAGATGGCGTCAAAGCCTGACGCATAGAAAATATAATAATCCCGACAGCTGCGGACCGGACCGATTTTTTCCAGATTGTCATAATCCTCAAAAATAGCCATCATTCGGGTGATGCCGCCTTCCACCGGCGCTTCATACATCACGCCTGCATTGGCGATGCCTGCCTGCGGGCATGCCGCCTGTACATTGTTGATCATCACAGCCACCGGCCTTCTTCTTCCGATGGCCTCCGGAACGTATTCTCCTGTCAGATAACTGGTCACATACCCTTCCGGCGGTCCTTCCGGAGTCGGTTCCGGCGTCTGAGCCTCCAGAACCTCCGGAGTGGGAGTTTCCTGAGCCTGCGCCTCCTGGGTCACCGTGGGGGCAGGGGTGGCTTCCGCCTCTGTATCTGTCTTCTTACAGCCTGCCAGCAGGGCGCCCGCAGCGCCCAGCAGGAAAATCAATGCCGCATATTTTTTCATGATAAATGCCTTGCTCCTTTTATCTCGTAATGTGCAGGCTTTCCAGCGCCTGCTCCTGCTTCTTCTCCATCTCTGTCCGTTCCTCTTCATCCATATGATCGTACCCCAGCAGATGGAGCATGCTGTGCGCGATCAAAAAAGCGTATTCCCGAAGGATACCATGTCCGTAAGCCTCGGCCTGCCGCATGGCAGTGGGAATGGAAATCATGATATCCCCCAGCAGAAGTTCCCCGGTATCGGGATGAAAATATCCGGGATCCTCCTCCAGAATCTCATATTCCGCAGGGGACGGAAAATCCACCATCGGGAAAGACAGCACGTCTGTGGAGCGGTCAATTCCCCGGAACTTACGGTTGGCGCTGCGGATCTCTTCATCATCCGTGAGTACCACGTTGATCTGCGCCTCATAGGGACACCCCTCCTGATCCAGCACCGTCTCCGCCACCTGGCAGGCCACCTGTTCGAAATCAAAATCAAACTGCCGTTCCTGTTCGTTTTCCAGAGAAACCGTCATCTTCGTCCTCCTCTCCCTTTCCTGTGGGAAACCTTTCCCGTCATCTGTTCATCTTCCAGGGGATTCTTTTTTTCATATGCCTCGTAGGCCTGGACGATTTTCTGAACCAGGGGATGACGCACCACGTCCTTGCTGGTCAGCTGGCAGACGGCGATGTCCTCCACCTTTTTCAGTACCTGGAGCGCCACCTCCAGACCGGACTTCTGGCCGGAAGGCAGATCTTTCTGAGAGGAATCCCCTGTGACAATCACCTTGGAACCGAATCCGATCCGGGTGAGGAACATCTTCATCTGTGCCGGCGTGGTATTCTGTGCCTCATCCAGAATGATAAAAGCGTTATCCAGGGTTCGTCCGCGCATGTATGCCAGAGGCGCCACTTCAATCAGGCCCTTTTCCATATTTTTTGTGAAGCTCTCCGGTCCCATGATCTGATACAGCGCGTCATAAAGCGGCCGCAGGTAGGGATCCACCTTGCTCTGCAGATCGCCGGGCAGAAATCCCAGCTTCTCCCCGGCCTCGATGGCCGGCCGCGTCAGAATAATCCGTCCCACTTCATCGTTGCGGAAGGCGGTGATGGCCATGGCCATGGCAAGATACGTTTTACCCGTACCGGCAGGTCCCACGCCGAAAACAATCATTTTTTTCCGGATTTCATCCACATATGCCTTCTGTCCCAGTGTTTTGGGCTTCACAGGACGCCCGTTGATGGTATGACAGATGCAGTCTTCATCCATCTGAGCCAGAGGCGCTTCCCGGTCCTCCAGGGCCAGCGCCAGCGCATAGTCCACATTCTGTCCCTGAATCACATTTCCCCTGACGGAAAGCTTCAGAAGCTCCTGAAAAATACCGGCAGCCTTTTTCACGCTGGGCGCGGGGCCGATAATCTTCAGCACACCGTCCCGGGAGATCAGCGTCACCCGCAGCGTCCGCTCGATCTTTTTGATATGCTCGTCAAACTGACCAAAGAGATTCCGCTCATGTTCCGCGGGTATTTCCATCTGCTGTTCTATGATGCTGTTGGTCATGTATCCTCTTCGTCCTTTCTTTGCGGTATTTCTCACACTGCCTTTTATTTTACCATTTTTTCGTCAGAATGAAACCCCCTTTTTTCTTTCAATTTACTTTCAGATTCCGTTACCTGTAAAAATACATATTTATACACTGCATTTGCCGCACAGATTTCCGCAGGTTCATCCGGGAAACGGACATTTTCTCCGGATTATGCGGGGTCCTCCTCGTCCTCTTCCGGCTGCCAGGCTTTTCCAAACTGAACATCTTTAAAAAGCGCGGCCAGACCTGTGATCTGCTTAAGCCGCAGGATTTCATCTTTTTCCATACCCAGATGCCTGGAAATCCAGGCGTCCGATCTTCCCAGTTCATGCAGTTCCCGGACAATATTGCTCATCAAATCCACATCGTGGCTTCCTCTGGCCCGGTTATGACGGATGGTGCTGGCCATCCTCTGATCCAGGGGTTTATCAATGACAGAAACCGGCAGCAGCCCTTTTTCCCTCTCATAAATATCAGGATGCTCCTTCATCACCCGGTACCGGTGAAATCCGTCGACAATCACATACACATCCTGAGAACGGGCATAATAGCAGACCACCGGCATGGTATAGCCGTCCTCCTTGATGCTCTCATAAAGCAGTTTCATCTCCGGAGGCGCCACCGTATTGGGATTGTAAGTGTTGGGTTTTACCTTTTCCAGAGGAACCGCAATGACATTGTAAACGGGACTTTTATACTCCATATTCCATCTCCTCGATACTTTTATATTTTTCTCTGATCAGATCAATTCTCTTCTGCTGCTGGCGGGTCATGCCAAACCCCATAAAACGGCAGGTATGATCATTTTTCAGGATGCAGTAGCACATCCGTTTCCAGCTGGGGATATCTTTGGTGGACCGGATATCGTCCGTGTTGTCCGGAATCTTTCCCACAAATACGATGCGGGATTTTTTGTTTCTCGTATAATTGGACACTCCGTTGCGCCGGATCTGATATCCATGCGCTTCCAGTTCCCGGATTGCTTCTTCATCAAGCCCCCCGCCTGTCTCATGCCAGAACTGAATGGAGGTGTTGAACTTTTTCACATAATTGTTCCGCAGTCTGGCGGGAAGGGTATCCAGCAGAAAAATGGTGTAGGATTTCCAGGTATGCCCTTCCGGCAGCGTCACATTCCGGTATCCCATGGCTTTGGTTCTGCCGTAAATGCTGGAAAAATTGGCGCCCTGCACCCGCCCTACCAGTTTGGCCCAGATTTCCGGGTCGATTACCCGATACAGATTCAGAGAGTCTTTGGAATAGTCGTTAAAGGGGGAAGCCACCCGCATCTGGGAAACCTTGAGGCCGGCCTTATAGTAGAGATCATACAATTTGTTGTAATCGTAATTGAAAAGATAGTTGGCATGCCAGATATCCTGATGTGTCCAGTCATACAGCGGAGATGCGCACCACACGTCTTTGAAATGTTTTGTAATCCAGCAGACTCCTTTGTAGCCGTATTTTTTATTAAGAAATCCGCTGTAGCGCTGGAGAGATTCGTCCGCCCGCATTCCCAGCAGACACACCGTCTTTTTTTCACCGTGGGACATCCGGTACCAGCGTCCGAACTGTTTTGCCAGATCCTCCTGATGCATCCGGTAACGGTAGGTGGTCATGGGATTGTTCTTCAGGTTGATCACATACTCCTTATCCGGCATGGGCCGGACCCAGCTGTCTTCTTTTTTATCATCCCAGGGATACCAGAACATCTCGTAGTTTCCCACCGCCGTCCGGGTGGCCATAGGCAGACAGACCCAGTAGGGCTCCACCCGGTCTTTAATTCTTTCAAAAGTCCGCTCGATGTATTCTGTGGTGACCGTATACTGTGCTTCGAAATCCTGGTGAAATACGCCGATTGGCTGATTCGGATAATGCTTATCTCTGAAATCCAGCAGCAGGTTCAGCAAAAGTCCGCTGTCCTTTCCCCCGGAAAAAGAAATGTAGATATTATCAAATTCCCTGAATATAAAATCCAGCCGCTCCAGAAGCGCGTCGTAAACATTCTGCTCAAGATACTCCCGTACCATTTGGAAAAATTCCCCCTTCTGTCCGTAAAATCTGCAGCCGTTTTTTGTCATCCCGGCCTGACCGCCGCGAAAATTTCCATTTTTTTCCAGACCTTTTGTTGGATACTGTAGCACAATACGAAAGTAAATTCAACATTTTACGACAAAAAAAGAGACGCGTCACAACTCCGCGTCTCTAAAAAAATATATGCAGGACGGTCAGTCCGGAACAGACGCCACCGCGTCTGCCGGGATGGGGCAAACGTATCCGCCCGCCGTCCGTTTATCAAATTCTTCCCGGGCCTTTTTGAGAAGTTCCGGGCGCTCGAAGAGTTCAACGGCCGCGGCCGCCAGTACCTTTCCCGCATGGACGGCCGCTTTCTTTCCAACTGAGGTTCCGTCACAGGAAACGTTCTGCCAGCTGTGTCCCGGGCAGCCGTTGGGCCAGGAAGCCACATGAATCTGCGCGGTGGGGGTAAGCCAGCTGACATCTCCCACATCGGTGGAGCCGGCCAGAAAGGCTTCTCCCTGATACAGAGGCGCCAGGAAATCGTTCATGGCATGTCCCCATGCTTTCTGCATCTGAGCCACCTGTTCCTTGATCGCGGGATCGTTTGCGGCGCCCAATCCGGGTACGCGGTCGCTTCCGGGATATGTCCGGGCCAGCTGATCCGTGAAATCCAGCTCTTCCTCTGTGTGGGCGGGAACACCCAGCTGTCGGAAACTGTCATACAGCACCGCTTCCAGCACATGATTGCTGACCGTATCCGCCAGACCGTCAATGAACTTCTTTTCCACGGTGGTTTCCGTCATCAGCGCCGCGCCCTGCGCAATCTTATCCACCCGATCCTGCAGCTGCAAAGCTTCCCGGACATGATTGGAACGGATCATGTAAAGAACGCTGGCTCTTGGCTGAACCACATTGGGACTCAATCCGCCGGCATCCGTGATGGCGTAATGCACCCTGGCGCGGGTACTCATGTGCTCCCTGAGAAACTGCACGCCGATATTCATCAGTTCCACAGCGTCCAGCGCGCTGCGCCCCATCTCCGGTGACTCTGCCGCATGGGAAGCAACGCCGGTGAATTTGTACTGAATCTGGATACAGGAATTAGAGGAACCGGTGCGTACCTCGTTGACATCCTCCGGATGCCAGGTCAGCGCCGCGTCCAGGGATTTCCACACACCGTCCCGGGCCATAAATGCCTTGGAGGCGACACCTTCCTCCCCCGGACAGCCGTAAAGAATCACCGTTCCGGTATGACCCGTTTTCTTCAGATATGCTTTTATACCCAGCGCAGCTGCCATAGCTCCCGCGCCCAGGAGATTATGGCCGCACCCGTGTCCGCAGCCTCCCGGCACCACTTCTTTGCGCACCAGGCTTCCGGCCTCCTGAGAAAGCCCGGAAAGAGCGTCGTACTCTGCAAGAATTCCGATTCTGGGACTTCCATTGCCGAACTCTGCCGAAAACGCAGTGGGGATGCCGCAGATTCCTCTTTCCACCCGGAATCCTTCTTCCTTTAGTGTTTGGCAATAGCAATCCGCCGATTTCTCTTCCAGAAGAGAAAGTTCCGCATACTCCCAGACCTGGTCAGCCACCCGGCCAATCAGATCTTTTTTCTCTTCTACGGCAGCCACCGCCGTCTGCTGTTCCTGTGTCATTCTATATCTCCTCCTTCAAAAAAGGCTGTTACACGAATCACAGTTCATGCGACAGCCTTCCATTTCATCTGTGTTGGCCGAATGGCCATAAAGAGATCCCCCGCTTACAGGACCTTGGACAGAAATTCCTGAAGTCTGGGATTCTTCGGGTTCTCAAAAATCTCTCTGGGAGTTCCCTGTTCCATCAGCTTGCCGTCTGCCATAAACAGCACGCGGTTTCCCACCTCACGGGCAAATCCCATCTCATGGGTTACAACCACCATGGTCATACCTTCATGGGCCAGTTCCTTCATAACATCCAGAACCTCTCCCACCATCTCCGGATCCAGAGCGGATGTGGGTTCATCGAAGAGCATCACCTCCGGCTCCATGGCCAGCGCGCGTACAATGGCCACACGCTGTTTCTGCCCTCCGGAAAGCTGAATGGGATAAGCGCCGGCCCGGTCTTTCAGTCCGACACGATCCAGAAGCTCCAGAGCCTTGGCCTCCGCTTCCTCCTTGGCCATGCCGCGCACCTTGATGGGCGCCAGCGTCATATTGTCCAGAATGGTCATATGGGGGAAGAGATTAAAATGCTGAAACACCATTCCCATCTTCTGACGGAGCTGGTCAATATTCAGCTTTTCCATCTTTCCCTGAGCATTTCTGTGCTTTTTCTGGGTAATGTCCACCCCTTTGAACACAATGGAACCGCCGGTGGGCTCTTCCAGCAGATTCAGACTGCGCAGGAAAGTGGATTTTCCGGAACCGGAAGGTCCGATAACCGCCATCACATCTCCTTTGTTGATGTCCACAGTCACGCCGTCCAATGCCTTGATGGCTCCCATGTTATAATGCTTTTTTAAATCTTTTACCTGAATCATGCTATCTTGTGTCGCCACGGCGCATCCTCCTCTCGAAATAAGCAATCAGCTTGGATGTGGGGAAACACAGGCAGAAATAAATCGCCGTCGCCACCAGCAGCGGCTCTGTAATGACAAAAGCCGCACCCTTTACCGCATTTACCGCGGACATAATATCCTGCACACCGATGGTATAGGTGATGGCGGATTCCTTAATGATAACTACAAACTCATTGGCGATGGCCGGAAGAATATTCTTCAGCGCCTGGGGCAGAACAATGTAACGAAGGTTCTGCTTCTGTGACAGTCCCAGAGAACGGGCAGCCTCTGTCTGGCCGGAATCCACAGACTGAATACCGGCACGGATGATCTCACACAGATAAGCACCGGAATTCATTCCCAGCGCCACCACACCCGGCAGAAAACGGTCAAACCGGATAAAACCGAACAGACGGATTCCCGGTACGTCGATCAGGCTGAATACCCCGTAATAAATGATGAACACCTGTACGATAACCGGCGTGGAACGAATAATCTCCACATAAGCTGTCGCAAGAAAAGAAAGCGGGTTAAAACGGGAAAGCTTGGCCAGAAATCCGCCGCTGCGCAGATGCCCGTTTCCATCCAGACCCAGCGCCCGGAAGGGGCGCAGGCTGGACATCCGCATCAGAGCCAGAATAAGGGCCAGGCAGAAACCGATCACTACCGTAAATAACGCCAGAAGAAGGGTTACCAGGGTACCCTGCCAGAACAATTCCGCGTAGGGAGTGATTTTGGAAAAGTTTTCCAGCTTGATGAAAGATTCCATAAGGGTCTCCTTTCCGGATTATTCCTGAATGTTACCTTCTTCGTCCAGCAGTCCCTCATAGGTCTGGCCAGACGCCTGCTCATTGGCCTCTGCCACGAATTTGTCCATGCTTCCATCTTCGATGGCCGCGGCAATCGCCTCGTTTACCGCATTCAGCAGTCCTTCGTTGTCCTTGCAGACACCGATGGCAGAACCTTCCTGATCATAAGGCACATCCATCACGATCTCCAGGTCCGGATAATTGCTCTGATAGCTCTCAGCCACTACCGTCTCAATGTAGGCGGCGTCCATGGTGCCGGCCAGAAGCTCCGCGATAATATCAGTTACCTTGGGAAGAGAAATGATATCCGCGTCCGGAGAATTGGTCTGCGCCAGATCCAGCTGAATCGACGCTGTCTGCGCTCCGACAGTCACATCGGGATTGTTGATAGCTTCAAAAGAATTAAACTTGTCCGCGTTCTCCTTGGTGGTTACCAGAGACTGTCCGCCGGTATAATAGATATCGGAAAAATCCATTACAGATTCCCGGGCGGGGTCCGGAGACAGTCCTGCCATTCCAAGATCCACGGATTTCGTCTGCAGCTCGCTGATTACGCCGTCAAAATCCACGGGAATCACTTCCAGCTCCAGACCCATATAATCGGCAATGTACTGTGCCAGCGCCATGTCGAAACCGGCCAGCTGGGGAGTTCCGTCATCTCCGATAGCATAGAATTCATAGGGAGCAAAGTCCGGGCTGGTGGCCACGGTCAGGACGCCGTCGGTCACGGTCTCCACATCGGCGCTGCTTCCCGCATTCTCTGCCTGCGTATCCTCTCCGGTATCGGCCGCGTCATCGGCCGCTTCCTGAGCGCTGTCACCGGCAGTATCTTCTGTGGCAGATGCAGTGTTGTCCTCAGAAGCTGTATCGGAGCCGCCTCCGCATGCAGTCATGGATACCAGCATTCCGGCTGTCAAAGTCAGGGCAACGAATTTCCTTTTCATAATTATTCCTCCTCGCAGTATAAGTATTTTTTCTCCCGAAAGGGCATCTGTTGTTGGACTGCCTCAGGAACAGGCGTCTCTGCCTTCCGGAAAGAAGATGGTATAAATATGTAGTAAAAACTCATATTTATTTATTATATCCGATTTTCAGAATTAATCAAGTAGAAAAACAGGAAATTTGCGGAAGGATTGCGCCGTTAAATCATGGCTGCCCCTCTGAAAGATCCGGGGAACTCTCCCGGACTGTTACCGGCGTTTTTTTCACACAGGATCGAATCACCGTGACGGTCCCTTTGGAAACGCAGGTATCCGTATCGATCTGTACGCGCACCTGATGGTCGGTCACCTCAGCCCCCTCTTCCACCAGATTAGAAAGAAAACGGGTCAGATGTTCTTTTGCCACAGCCTTTGCCTTTTCTTCATCATACGAAACAGTCACCTTCCGGTACGTCTGACGAATGATTTTTCCATAAGAAACAGGAAGGCAGAAGCTTTTGGTGAGACGGACAGGCTTTTCCCAGCGGATCGTTTCCTGCATCTCTCCCGGCTGACCTGCCAGAGAAAACTCCCGGCCAAAAAGGCGGATAAAAAAATGACTCTCCGGGGAACCCACGGACTGTTTCCGCGTCTCTTTCATGGGAAACTCATCGTAGTACTGATACGAAACCTTCATAAGAATATCCGCGTCCGCTCTCACATACTCATAGCGCTGTACGGTCTGCTCATTGTTGAGGATTTCCAGCGCTCCCGTCACCAGCACGTCGCCTTTTTTTACCTGCTGTCCGGCCTGTACCAACGGCATGCCCTGCCGGGTGACGATGCTGACCACAGTGCCGTCCCGGTCCGCCGTCAGATCCCAGGAAGCGGCGTCGCTCTCCTCTGAATCCTGTGCTTTTTGCTGGTTTTCCCGTATGGAAACGGTCAGGCAGGTGCCTTCCAGTTTCGCGGATACCCAAACCACATCGGGGAACGCCTGCCGGACGCTGGCGGCTATCTCGCTGCAGTCCACCCGGCTTTTAAGAATGCCTGCCCGCACGCCCTCCTGATCCAGCATGCGCAGAATGGTTTCCCCGGAGTTATGCAGATTTCCCTCTACCCGGATATCCCAGAGAAACCAGGAGCAGCCATACAGAAACATGGCGCAGACCAGGACGCCGGCCAGCAATGCCTTCCTCTTTTTCCCCGTTTTCAGCAGAAAAGGCAGTCCGTGCCGTTCCAGAATCCGGATTCTGGAAGCGGTTTTTTTGCAGAATGGTTTCAGCCGGAAAACATCGGCGGCTGCCAGTTCCATCTCATAAAACAGGCGTTGGTTTTTCAGGTTCCACAGAAGAATCCCGTTATGTACGCAAAGGGAAAGAAAACGCTCCGGCATGGGGCTTTCCAGCCGGATTCTCACATAGCCTTTCAGATAACGCCGAATTTTTTCTGTCAAGGCACATCCTCCTATCCGATTTGATTCCTGACAGTCTGACTCTGCCGCCGGCCCTGCAGAGACTGTAGGGAAAAGATGTCCTTCCCTGCGGATATCTGTCACAGTTCAAAAGAGATTCTTCCGATCTGGCCGACGATCTGCATTTCCTGCTGATTATAAAAACGGATCTGCAGATTTTTTCCTTCCACACGGATCCGGCAGTTGGCGGCCAGAACCAGAAGATGCTCCGGCGTGTATTCCAGAACCGAGCGATAATTTTCCAGCAGAAGTTCTGAGGTTCCGGTCATGGTCAGAAGCGCGTCTCGGCAGGCCAGATCCCGGGGGAGCTCCAGTGACTGGGCCAGCACTTCCCTCCAGATGGGAAAGCGATTTTTCTTCATGGCATCCTCCCCGGTTTTATTATTCAATCTATGTGTGTGTTTCCGGAAATATGAGTTGCGGCTTTGGAGAAGATTGTTATAGAAAAACAGAAAAAAACGGTAGTTTTTTCCGAATGGATTCCGTATGATAGGGCTGATCCTGCCGGATACGGCAGATAATTACAGGAGGGACTGCATGTGAAAGCCTTACACAAAAACTCAGAACTTTATTCCAAACTCTTTTCCCTGGTACTGCCCATTGCCTTTCAGCAGTTCATGCTGGCAGCGGTGAATGCTTCCGATGCTCTGATGCTGGGCCTGGTGGACCAGGATTCACTCTCCGCCGTATCGCTGGCAGGACAGATTCAGTTTGTATTCAATTTATTTCTGGCGGCCATGACCATCGGCGCCAGCATGCTGGCCGCCCAGTATTGGGGAAAAGGCGACCGGGACGCGGTGGAACGGATTCTGGCGATGGTGCTGAAAATCACAGCCCCGGTATCGCTTGCGGTATTTCTGGCTGCCGAGCTGTGTCCCGGACTGCTGATGCGGATCTTTACACGGGAGGAAGTGCTGATTGCCGGCGGCGTTCAGCATCTGCAGGTGGTGGGACTGTCCTATCTGATGACAGGCATTTCCCAGATTTTTCTCTGTATTCTGAAAAACAGCGGCCAGGCGCTGAAAAGTACAGTGATCAGTTCTTTTTCCGTGGTGCTGAATATTTTTCTCAATGCGGTCTTCATTTTCGGCCTCTGGATTTTTCCCGAGATGGGGATTGCCGGAGCGGCTCTGGCCACTGTGATTTCCAAGGCGGCGGAGCTTGCATGGCTCCTCTGGGAATCCGGAAGAAAAGACCGGATTCATCTGCGGCCGCATTATGTGGCGCACACAGATCCTCTGCTTTGGAAGGATTTCTGGAAATATACCACGCCGGTGCTGGCCAATGAAATGGTATGGGGATGTGGATTTACCATGTATTCTGTAATTATGGGACATCTGGGAAGTGACGCGGTGGCTGCCAATTCCATCGCCAATATTGTGAAGAATCTGATTGCCTGCTTCTGTACCGGCATTGGCAACGGCGGCGGTATCATCGTGGGAAATGAGCTGGGGCAGGGCAATCTGGAAACGGCCCGCAGCTATGGGGGCAGCCTGTGCCGGATTGCCATCGTAAGCGGCGCCATCTCCGGCCTGGTGCTTCTGGCACTGTCCCCGGTGATCCTTTCCGTGGCCAATCTCAGCGCCGTATCCGCCGGTTATCTGAAGGGGATGTTGGTGATCTGTTCCTATTATATGATCGGAAAATCGGTAAATTCCACCACCATTGCCGGGATCTTCTGTGCCGGCGGTGATTCCCGTTTCGGCCTGCTGTGCGACACCGTGGTGATGTGGGTGATCGCGGTTCCTCTGGGACTGCTCTGTGCTTTTGTGCTGAATCTGCCGGTACTGGCTGTCTACTTCGTCATCAGTCTGGATGAGATGGTGAAGCTTCCCGCCGTATACCGTCATTATAAAAAGTACGCCTGGGTGCGGGATCTGACCCGGTAAGCCCCGGCTTGTCAGACCGGCTTTATAAAGATCAGGCTGAACCACAGAACCATCTGCTCCCCCATAAAGTAGTCCATATGGTTCTCCTCGATACTTTTTGTCAGAAGGATCCCATGGCTTTCGATACAGGGATGCATCTGCTCCGGATGGAGGCAGGCCCTTTTGGGATAGGCGCATTTTTCGCAGATGGAACAGGAATCCGAGGAAAGGGTGTAACACTTCCACGCGTCGTCCTTCAGAAACTGTTCGATCTGCCGGGTGATCTCTTCATGATCTGCCTTGGTGGCAAGCAGCGCATTCATATTCGAGTAGTCGGGGACCTCCGCCACGGAAGAAAATAACAGGGCATAGGGATACCCCTGGCAGACCTCCATACAATGGGCTACGGTTCCCACTGCCGGGGGACAGGACCAGGATTTTCCGTAACGGGGACATTCTTTTTTGCAGATGGTACGCACTTTGTCATTGAATTCGATATCCCGGGTAGATAAAAAAGCGTACTGGTAAATGGGAAACCGGGTAATATATTCTTCAATGGAATCAAACTTCATGATGCCTTCTCTCCTCTTCTCTTTTTCCTCGGTTCTTTTGTCTGTCCCGTCACAGGGACGGTTCTTCTTTCGGCTCGCGTTTTTTCACACGGAACTCTTCCACACAGATTTCATAGACATGAACGGCATCCACCATATGCTGCCGGAAAGAAAGATCGCTCTCCGGAGCCATATGACGCATCAGAAGCTCCAGACCCCGCAGCTTTTCTTCTCCTTTCAGCAGACGGATTGTTCCGGTCCCCATGAGGCTTTCAAAAGCCATGGAATACTGACAGGTATAACTTCCCCGAATCAGTCCTCCGACGCGGTCCAGTTCCACCGCCACCTGCTGCTGCCGGCAAAAGGCCCGGACTTTTCTTCCGCTGGTGGCTGAATGGATATAAAACCGCAGCCGTCCTTCTTCTTCATATTCATATCCGTAGTTGACCGGGACAATAAACATGCCCTCCGAATCCACCGTGCCGATCCGCAGCACCTGACATTCCTCCAGAAGCTGCCGGATCTTGCAGGGATCCAGAACTTCTCTTTTACCGAGTCTCATTCTGGCCATCGGAAATCCTCCTTGCTGTAATTCTTTGCCGCCCGGTATTCGGGCGGTTGTCTTCGTGTTATACAAAATAACGCCTCCGGTACAGCCCTTCTGCATCCACCAGACGATCCAGAAGACTGCTGACACTTTCGCTGGGATGATAGACGGCAATGGAAAGTGTTCCTCCCACAATGCTGACGATGGTATTCTCTTTTCCCAGGAGAATATCCACCTGCCCTTTTTTCTTCATGATCACTCTGCGGATAATCTTCACGGCCATTTCGCACCGTTTATCCTTCAGCCATCCACAACGCTGGGTACGGAGCGGACTATACTCCTGCACATACATCTCAAAGGGATAATAACAAAGCAGTTTCACCACCAGGGACACCACCCGGTCACAGAATGCAGACAGCTGTCTCTCCTGCAGAAAGTACTGTTCTGCCTGGCAGAAAAACTCCGCGCATCCTTCCCCTTCCGGCCGGGGGAAAAGATCAATCAGTTCATAATCCTCCCCGAACAGCATATTCAATTTTTCAGTTCTGGTCATAAAATGTTTCACTTCCTTAATTTACGATTCCTCTGTCCACTGAGACGGCCAGACCGTCGCGGGTTCCTGACTGCTGCGCCCGGCTGCCGCGCGTTCCACTGCCGCCGCTGCGTTGAGAAGCGGGGCATCCGCTCCTGCGGGAACCGAAGCGGCAGTTTCCCGCAGGATATCGCAGACCTCTGCGCCCGTCAGATACGGGTTGATACTGTATACCAGAGCCGCAGTGCCTGCCGCATAGGCAGACGCCAGAGAAGTTCCTTCCGTATACTGATACTGACTGGTGCTGATTCCCAGGGTATCCTTTTCCACCCAGGTGGTACAGATACCTGTTTGTCCGTCTCCTCCCGGCGCCGACAGATCCGCCCGGCTGCCGCGGCTGCTGTAGGAAGCCAGCGACACGGAGCCGTCATCTCCGGGTGCCACCGCTTCCACCACCAGAATTCTTTCCCTGACATTTCCCTGATCTATAGCGCTGACAGGATCAGCGGCAGCGTCCTGGTCCGGCCGGTTGCCTGCAGATTTGCAGATGAGAAAATCATTTCCGGCATTAAGAAGACCGGAAAACAGATATTCCAGCGCGTCCGTATATTCCCGGAACAGATCGCTGTCTTCGGCGGAAGAGAAACCTTCCTGATCCTGATCAAAAAACGAAAGGCTTACGTTGACCACCCGGCACTGGCGGACAGAAATCAGATATGCCAGTCCCGTCTGGACAGCCATCAGATCAATTTTATTTTCCGTGACAGACATGCCCCAGGCCGACACGCCGTAGAGTTCACAGACCGATTCCGGTACCATGCCGGAGATGCCCGTTTCATTATCCAGGCCTGCGCCGATGATGCCTGCCACAGCCGTTCCGTGGGGATCCGGATTACCTTCGGGATCTTCCAGCTGGTTGGCCAGAGACGGCGCCGCAAAGAAAAGATCTTCATGCGTATCAAAAAATCCGGTATCAAACAGTCCGATACTGATGGGGTTGTTCATCCGGTCCATGCAGTCCCACGCCTCCTCCATATGGATCGTCTCAAGGGGCCATGTATCCGTAAGGCTGTCCGAATTCCACTGCCCCTTCCACCGCTCGTCGGAGGGAATAAAATCTCCTGTAAGGCGGCAGAGAAGATTTTCCATGAATGTCTCAACAAGGCCGGTATCTACCAGATGCTTTCCCAGCTGATCCAGTTCTCCGCGCGTCCTGCTTTCTTCAAATTTTATCTGGTACAGGGAGATATCCTCGACATATCCCACCACCTTGCCGTCCAGGGCCTCCAGCTTTTCGTTCAGCTCCTCCTCAGTCCTGGAGCTTATAACCAGAAGCTCGTTGTCAATATATTCCACCCCGGCAGCATCATCCACCGCAACATACTCTTCCTCCGGGCTGGTATAATAGATGGAGTTGACCGGAGCGTTCAGCTCCTCCAGGCTGCTCATGGGCGCTTTTGTCTCTTTCAGATACAGACAGGTTCCTCCGATCCCCGCAGCCGCCAGGAGACAGACTGCCAGCAGCCATTTTCTGCGCTGTGCTTTCATGACTTTGCTTCCTCGCCGTGTCTCTGTATTTCTTCCCGTCTGCGCATCACAGAGGGATATCTGGAAAAATCCGTATGGGGCACTGCAGTGGCTGCCACCATCAGATGCAGAAAATCATCCACCGCGCCGAACTGTACATAATCCATTTTTCCGATCAGTTCCTCCGCTTTTTTCTTCAGCCCCCGGTCCAAAAGTATCTTTCTGGCGCCGGAAAGGGATGTATTTCCCGGACAGATAATCCGGTCCCGGCTGATATCCGGATACAGCCCGATGGTTACCCCGGACTCCTTGTCGATATGGGTGCCAAAGGCGCCTGCCACATAGAAACGGGAGATATCCTCCATGGAGAGGCCGATGACCTGTAGCATGTATTCCACCATGGTGCAGGCAGCTGCCTTCGTTTTTAAAAATTCATCGATATCCGACTGAAAGAAAAACAGTCCCGGTGCATACTCGGCCGCCAGTTCCCCTCCTTCCGGACGCTGAATCCACCGGGACGCCTCCGGCACCAGCTTTCCTCTGATGTCCATCCATCCGTAAAGAAACAGCTCCGCCAGAAGATCCACAATACCGGAACCGCAGATGCCTTTCGGCGCTATCTCTCCGATGGTATGAACCTGTATCTTTCCTTCCCGGATCCGTACCCTGTCCACAGCGCCCGGCTCGGCACGCATTCCGGTTCTGACCACACCGCCTTCCAGAGCCGGTCCGGCAGCGCCGGCCCCGACCACCAGAAAATCCTGATTTCCCACCACCAGTTCTCCGTTGGTTCCGATATCCAGGAATACGGAGAGTTCCGGACTGTCCGCGATACCTGCCGCCAGCACACCGCTGACGATATCGCCGCCCAGGTAATTGGCCTTTCCGGGGCAGCAGTATACAAAACCGTCCATGGGAAGGTCCAGATCCCGGGCTGAAAGCGGTCTCGCATCCAGTGTCCGCACCGCATAAGGGGTATGGAACACGCAGAAAGCATCCAGTCCCAGAAGGAAGTGAACCATCGTCGTGTTGCCTGATACAATCAGCGCCGCACAGGCCGATACATTCACACCCGTCTCTGCCTCCAGCTTTTGCATAAGCTCCGAAAGGCCTCTGACCGTCGCCTTCTGAAGCTCTGCAAGCCGTCCGGGATCGTCCTTTGCATAGAAAATCCGGGTGAGAATGTCGGTTCCATAGCGGATCTGGGGATTAAATCCCGCCGCCTGAGCTTCCACCTGTCCGGTCTCCATATTCACCAGCTGCATCACCAGCGTGGTACTTCCCAGATCCACGCACAAACCGTAATGAGCCGCGGTGGTGTCTCCTGCTTCCAGCCGGGTAATCTCCCAGCCTTCTCCATCCCATGCCAGTGTGACCGTTATCTGCCAGTCTGCATCCGGACAGAGCGGATAAAGAGACCGCAGCGCTTTCACAGAAAAGCGTACCGGTTCCTGCCCGGAAATGCCCTGTTTTCTGATTTCATCTATTATTCGTTCTGTATCCGGCCGCGCGTCCTCCGCAGTAGGCGCGTCCGGACACAGGAAAAGTTTTCTGCTCCATCCGTTCTTCATCTGTGTGCCTCCCCCAATCGTAACTCTTATCTATTTTATTTCATTAGTCGTGAAAAAACAAGGGAAAGCGGCGGTTTAATAAATTATTAAGGAAGTCGCCCAAAAAAGCGGCGGAAAGGAGCGTTTCCACAGACCTCCTTTTTCGCCGCTTTCATAGCCGCAGCCATTTTTCAGACGATGGCAACGGCCTTTTCTGCATTCAGATTTTATACTTCCTCAGATATTGTTTCCGGCTCTCCCGGCATCTTCCAGGCGTGATGATCCGTGTGAAGCAGCTTGTGTGCCAGATGCGACATGGGTTTGCCAAGATAATCCTGATAACATTTCTGCACGGAAGGATTTTCATGGGAGAAACGCAGGTTGTTTACCCGGTCCAGGCCATACAGTACCTGGCACCGCTCACCTGCCAGTTCTTCCCCATCCCGGATGGGCTGACCGCCGCCGCCGGCGCATCCGCCGGGACATGCCATGATTTCCACAAAATCGTATTTGACCGTTCCATTACGAATCGCTTCCATCAGACGTCTGGTATTTTTCAGGCCGCTGGCCACAGCCACTTTCAGATCCTGTCCTGCCAGATGAAATTCCGCTTCTTTCCAGCCGTCCATTCCCCGTACTTTCCGGAAGGAATCCGGATCCGGATTCTGGCCGGTGGCCAGATAGTATGCCGTTCTGAGAGCCGCTTCCATCACGCCGCCGGTGGCGCCGAAGATGACGCCCGCGCCGGATCCCACGCCCAGAGGCGCATCGAACTCTTCCTCCGGCAGCGTGGAAGGATCGATAAATTCTTCCCGGATCAGCCGGCTGATCTCCCGGGTGGTCAGCACCAGATCCACATCCTGTCCGGCATCCGCGTCATTGATGGACGGAATATCGCACTCATGTTTTTTTGCAATACAGGGCATGACGGAAACAGATACAATCCTGGAGGGATCCACATCCAGAAGTTTCGCATAGTAGGTTTTTGCCACCGCCCCGAACATCTGCTGCGGGGACTTGGCGCTGGAAAGCTGATCCACCATATCCGGATACTGAGATTTCATAAAGCGCACCCAGCCGGGACAGCAGGAAGTGAACATGGGATACTGATCAAGCTCACCCTTTTTCAGCCGGTCAAGGAACTCGGTTCCCTCCTCCATAATGGTCAGATCCGCGCTGAAATTGGTGTCGAAAATATAGTTGAAGCCGATTTCCCGCAGGGCTGCCACCAGCCGTTTCACCGTGGCAAATTCCCTGGACAGTCCAAAGGGCTCTCCCCAGGAAGTACGCACTGCCGGAGCCACCTGCACCACCGTGATTTTCTCCGGATCCGCCAGAACGTCCAGGGCGCGCTGCACATCGTCCCGCTCCCGGAGAGCTCCCACCGGACAGTGGGTGATGCACTGACCGCAGAGAGCGCAGTCGGACTCTTTGATTTTCCGGTTGCCGGATACGTCCACCGTGGTCCGGGATCCGGTTCCCGCCACATCCCAGATGTTCAGCCCGGTGATCTTATCGCAGACCTGAACGCAGCGCATACATTTGATGCATTTTTTCGCGTCCCGGATCAGCGGAAAATCCATGGGCCAGTCAGATTTGGGAAGCTGCTGTTTAAAAGGCAGATGCAGGATTCCCAGAGAATTGGCCAGAGACTGCAGGCTGCAGTTTCCGCTTCTTACGCAGGTGGGACACTGGCAGTCATGCTGGGACAGAATCAGTTCCACATTGTTTCTGCGGCTTTCCCGCACCTTGGGACTGTTGGTGTGAATCACCATGCCTTCCCACACTTTATTGTTGCAGGCGGTTACCAGCTTCGCGCTGCCTTCCACCTCCACCACACAGACACGGCAGGCGCCGATCTCGTTGATATCCTTCAGATAACACAGGGTTGGAATGTGAACCTGCGCGCTGCGGGCTGCTTCCAGAATCGTTGTTCCCTCTTCCACCGAAACGGGAATTCCATTGATTGTCAGATTTACCATTTCTCCACTCTGCCTCCTTTCAGAATACCAAATCCAAAGTGATCACACCGCAGGCATCTGCCGGCTTCCTGCATGGCCTCCTCACAGGTCATGCCGCACTCGATCAGTTCAAAATCCTTTGCCCGCTGGGCCGGCTGCCGTTCTTTCATATTTACCCGGGCACAGCTGGGACGGTTGGACTGGCGGACATCCGGAATCTGCACATCCACGGAAATCACATGATGATATCCCAGATATTCATCGATATTGGCGGCGGCCACCTTGCCGGCGGCGATGGCCCGGATTACCGTGGCAGGTCCTGTCACGCAGTCTCCTCCGGCAAATACGCCGGTGATATCTTTGGAATTTACACCGCTCCAGTTCATGGCATCGATGACGCCCCGTTTCACCGGAATGCCCTGTTTTTCAAATTCTCTGGTCTCAATTCCCTGACCGATGGCCACAATCACCATATCACAGGCCAGACGTTTTTCCGGCTCCGAGGAATTGCGGGGCGCCGGACGGCCATGCTTCACTTCCCCGATAATCTGGGGCTGCACCCAGAGAGCCGCCACGTTTCCTTCCGCATCCTTTTCAATTCTCAGGGGCGCGTGAAGATCCAGAAGTTCGCAGCCTTCCTCCACCGCGCCTTCCACCTCTTCTCTCATGGCAGTCATGTCCACTGCTCTGCGCCGGTAAGCGATCCGAAGCCGCCTGGCTCCCAGACGGATGGAGGAACGGGCCACATCCATGGCCACATTGCCGCCGCCGATCACCACGATATCTTTTCCCGTAAAATCCGGAAGCTCCCCGTCGCCGATTCCCCGGAGCAGCTCCACAGCGGAAATCACACCCCTGGCGTCCTCGCCTTCAATGCCGATCTTCCGGTCAATATGCGCGCCGATGGCGATGTAAACCGCATCGTACTCCTGGCGCAGCTGGGCGATATTGGGATTTTCTCCCACGGTGGTCTCTGTTTTTACCTGAATTCCCAGATCGATCAGCTGGCTGATTTCCCTGTCCAGTTCTTCTCTTGGAAGACGGTAATTGGGAATTCCGTAGCGGAGCATTCCCCCCAGCTGCTTTCTCTGCTCATAGATGGTCACCGCATGGCCCATCAGGGTCAGATAGTAGGCGGCACTTAATCCGCCGGGACCGCCGCCGATGACCGCCACTTTCTTTCCTGTGGAAGCCGCGGGAGCCGGGTGCGGCACCTTGCCCGCATGATCCACCGCAAAGCGCTTCAGACCGCGGATGTTGATGGGATCGTCCATCATGGTTCTGCGGCAGCGCACCTCGCAGGGATGCTCGCAGATCAGACCACAGACGGCCGGAAGCGGGTTGTCCTTCCGGATCAGCCGTACCGCGTCCGCATACCTTCCTTCTGCCACCAGGGCCACATAACCGGGAATATCCACGCCCGCCGGACACTGGGAGACACAGGGCACCGGCTGGTTCAGTTCCAGCTTGCAGCGGCCCCGCAGCACATGCTCCTCAAAGTCATCCCGGAAGCCCTTGATTCCCTTCAGTACCATCCGGGCCGCTTCGTAGCCGATGGCACAGTCGGCGGAATAGAAAATATTTTTTGCCGTTTTTTCGATCATGTCGATAGTATCCAGGGTGGCTTCCCCATCCAGCACGGACTCCATCAGGCTCTGAAGCTGTCCCAGTCCCACCCGGCAGGGAACGCATTTGCCGCAGGACTGGGCGTGGCACATTTTGAGAAATGATGCCGCCAGATCCACGGGACAGAGTCCGGAAGGGCTGGCACTGATGCGCCGTTCCAGATCCTTATAGAGCTCTTCCACTGTCGTCTGAGCCTTGTTCTGTGTAATAATGCTCAATCTGCTCATCCATTAACCTCCTGCTTGTCGTTATTGTAAAATGCCCTGCCTCTGGGGAGCCTTTCCTTTTGCGAACAAAAAATATTCTTATTTTTCAACAGGACACCCTTCCCTGAAAAATAAGAAAAAGGCAACATCTACGGGAATGTAAATGTTGCCCAGACGGCCGGCCATTCCGGAAATTCCGCCACCCTGTGGTATTCCACTGAGCCGTCAGCAGCGAAAAATCCATTGTTTTATGACAATAGCGCCTTCGCATCGCGCGCTTTCTATTGCTGTAACCAATGTATCATAGCTTTCTACGCTCTGTCAAATGATGATTCTCACAAAATATTTTCTGCATTTTTGTTTAATGTGTCTATTTTTGCAATATATAAAATCGTTTTCCACTGTCTGTCAGACGGTTTTCCGTCCGGACAGATTTGACAAAATATCTTAAAAATGTCTACAATAACAATAAGACCGGAGATCTTTACTATTCCGTCCTTTTTTATGGCAAACCATTATCATGGAGGAAGAATATATGAAAAAGGTATCTTATCGTGCAGTCTTTTATGCGGCGGGACTGCTGACCCTGGCTCTGGGACTTACGCTGAATACCAAAGCCGGTCTTGGGGTTTCCGCCATTATCTCTGTTTCCTACAGCATTTCCCTGATCTTTGATCTGAATTTTGGAAATGTGACGCTGGGGCTTTATACAGTTTTCGTAATCCTGGAGCTGCTGCTTCATCTGGTTCACCATCACCGGGCCCTGCATGAGACGCCCGCGGCGCTGGCTCCTTCCACGCGGGCCAGTCTCAAATATATTTTTTTGACAGACCTTCTGCAGATTCCTCTCAGTATCGTGTTTACAAGATTTCTGAATGTATTTGCTGCGGTACTTCCGGATGTTCCGGCGGAAAATACCCCCTTTCTTTTTGCCCTGCGGCTTTTGACGGTTATACTGGCAATCGTTCTCACCGGTATCGGAGCGGCCATGTCTTTAAACATGCGTCTGATTCCCAATCCCGGCGATGGAATCGTGCAGGCCATTGCCGACACCATCCATAAAAGCGTGGGTTTCAGCAAAAACTGTTTCGATGTGGTGAATATTGCCCTTGCCTTATCCCTGGGTCTTGCATTTACCGGAAAGCTGGAGGGCGTCGGCATCGGCACCGTGCTGGCCGTGATCGGCGTGGGAAGATCCATCGCCGTCTTCAATCATTTTTCCCAGGAGCGGATGAAAGCGCTGGCCGGCATTGAGGACTGAGTCAGGAAGGCAATCTCCGGTATTTCCGGTATCCCGCCAGCAGCAGAATTGCCGCCGTCACCGGATACAGCAGACAAATCACCTGCCAGCCGGCAAAAAAACTTCCGCCCACCTGCAGCAGCCGCTGCGAGAGGGCACTGGTCAGATTGGCGGAATTTACCGGCAGATAAGACCAGATCTGACTGAGTATCCGGTATTCGTCCGGAATATGGAATACGCCTGTCAGCAGCAGATACCCCAGAAGAATCGCCATGGGCGGCGCGGATCCCCGAAATACCAGCGACAGCACCATGGCCACGGCGGCAAACAGCAGGGAAGAAAGCAGATATACCCCGAAAAGAAGCAGGGCGGCTTCCCCCACCGTAAGACGCCAGGAAAGCATCGGATAATCCAGCTGCAGGGCGGCGGAAAATCCGTCTGTGCCGTAAACGGAAAAGACGGAAGCCGCGGCCGCCACAGCCAGCAGCAATGCCAGCCCCAGACTGAAAGTGAGTCCTGTAAACGCTTTGGCCAGATACAGCGGCTTTTTCCCAAAAGAACTGCTGGCAATCAGCGGAGCTGTTTTCCGGCTGTATTCCTCCGAAAAAATCTGTGGAACACAGACAGATACCCCCAGCATCATCAGAAGGGCTGCCATGTACAGCACCGACAGATAATTGGAATATCCGTCATCGTAACGGTAGGTCAGGGGAAGTTTCAGCTGCCCCTCTTTTTCGGAAAGATATTCCTTTTCCGCCTCCGAAAGCAGCAGTTCTGTCCATCCCTGTTCCACTGCCGCCCTCCGCAGATCATACATTTCCCCGGCCGATACGGTATTCCAGCGGTTGCCGGCAATCCGCAGCACAAAGTTATAGATTTCACTGTAAGGGCGGGCATACTGCTGGTATTCCCTGGTGGCGGTATAGATTTCAGCATCCTCCGGAACCATCCCGTATGCCTCCTGCATCTTATCCAGAAGAGAATCGTCCAGAAGCTCACCGGACAGCCTGCGGGCATAGCCGCTGTCTGTCCGCAGCATATTGGCATGGGTGTCCACCTTCTCTCCATTGACGTACACATCGCCCAGCAGGGCAGACAATCCGGCAAAAATGGTCATTGCCGTCAGCAGGATTGCCGTGACCCACACAAGCTTTCTCTGAAACAGTTTCCGGTACTCCATTCGTACCAGTTCCCAGAAATTAAACATCAGGCGCCTCCTCTCCCAGTCTTTTCATACAGAATTCTTCCAACGGCTCCGCAAGGCTTGCACAGTCTCCGTTGTAAATCAGCTGTCCTTCCTTCATCAGAAGAATTTTATCCGCGATCTGTTCCACATCCGATACGATATGGGTGGACAGAATCACCACATTCTCCTCTCCCATCCGGGCAATCAGATTCCGGAACCGCACTCGCTCCCGGGGATCCAGTCCCGCGGTGGGTTCGTCCAGAACCAGCAGCTGCGGCCGGTTCAGGAGTGCCTGGGCGATTCCCAGCCGTTGCCGCATTCCTCCGGAATAGGTGCGGATTTTCTTTCTTCCCATTTCCTCCAGCCCCACAAGAGCCAGCAGTTCGCGGCTTCTGGAGGTGGCCTGCGCCCTGGAAAGGCCCTTCAGAAGCCCCAGATACACCAGAAAATCCATTCCGGTAAAATTCGGATAGTACCCGAAATCCTGGGGAAGGTATCCCAGCATACTGCGGTACGTCTCCGTGGCCACATCATAGCCCTGAAAAGTGACGGTTCCCCCGGTGGGCTTCAGCACCCCGCAGATCATCCGCAGCAGGGTGGTTTTCCCGGCCCCGTTGGCCCCCAGAAGCCCGTAAACTCCTGTTCCCAAAGACAGGGAAATCCGGTCCACCGCAATTTTATTTTTATATTGTTTTGTCAGCCGGTCAATTCTCAGCTCCATACATATTCCTCCGCCTGTCTCATATATTTTATTCCCTCCCGCAGCGCCAGCACAGCCAGAACCAGCAGCAATGCCAGCCAGCCGGCAGCCGGGAGATATTCTGCCAGTTTCCGGATCACCATCGTACCGGCTGCGGTCAGCCCGCTGACCAGCACGCTGATCCCGAAACATACATACATTCCCTCAGGCCCCCGCAGTTTCCGCACCGCGGCCATCTGAAGAAATGCTGAAAGAAAATAGGGAATCAGCAGCGCGCATCCGGTCTGCCACAGGCTCATTTTTCCTGTCACCCTCAGAAGAGGGATCAGGATCCCCATCAGCAACAGATTTTCCAGTCCCAGAATCCCCATGCGGGCTGCCACCACCGCTTTCAGGGAATGGCGGGCCGCCAGCTCCAGTTCCTCCATCCCGTACCGGGCGGAACGTCCCGTCTCAGTGGCAAGTGTAAGAGCCAGAAACGGCATCAGAGCCGCCAGCATCTGAAACAGTTCCCGTCTGCCGCTCCGGGCAGCCCCGAAGCCCGCCAGAAACACGGCCGCGGAAAGGGCCCAGTTCCATTTTCGGATATAACCCGCCTGCATCCACAGAAAAGAGGCCGGATGCCTTTGATGCCCCGCCGCCATCCGCGAAACGGAGGCGAGAAATTCCCGCTTCCTTTTGGGGGGCGGCGCCGTATAGCAGCTTTTCAGCTGCTCCTGCAGCTGTTTTTCCCATTTCCTGCTCATAAAAAATCCTCCTTTCTCAGACATTGCCGCAGCTGATCCAGTCCACGCTTCAGCCGCCGGTGTACCGCAAATCTGGAAATCCCCAGAATTTTCCCGATCTGGGCGGCAGACAGGTCGTTGACATATCTGAGGAAAATCATCTCCTGCAGCTCCTCCTCCAGCCGGGCCATGGCCTCTTTCAGCGTCAGCGCCGAAAGCAGCTGATCCTCCCCGCCACTTTCTCCTCCTGCCGCATTGGCCCGGATCTGCGGCATCCTGCCATCAGCTTCCCGGGATGGCGGTACGCCATCCAATGGGAGACTCTGTTTCCTGCGGAAGTGATCCATGCAGAGATTCCTGGCTATGGCGTACAGATAAGCCAGCTGCCTGCCCTGCTCCCGGTATCCGGTAGTTTCCAGAAATTTCAGAAAGGTTTCCTGGGTCAGATCCTCCGCTGTCTCCGGATGGCCGGTTTTCATATAGCAATAGCGGTATATATTGTCATACTGTTCGCTCAAATCCATAACCCGGCCTCCTTTCCTGTGTAAGATCCGGCGTGTGTCCGCCCTGGCAGGCCGTCTGCGGCTGTCCGCCGGATGGTGTTCTGATAACGTCATCACTTATATAACGGATGAGGGCGTTGGTTTGTGCGGGGTGAAAAAGAAATAATTATATTTTTGCTGTCGTTTTAAACGATACTTGTATCGGAGTAGATTATGCATTATACTTTTCTAAAATATCTTATCAACAGTTGGAGGATCACACAATTGAAAATCGGAGCCTGTCAGTTTAAAGTGACAAATCATATAACAAAGAATCTGGAAATTATGAAGCGTTCGATATTGGATGCCTCTTCCCAGGGGGTTTCTCTGTTAGTTTTCCCGGAATGTGCTTTTACCGGTTATCCTCCCCGGGATATAGAAACTTCCTCTGCCGTCA
>ERZ1643246.437-NODE-437-length-54668-cov-6.678447_pt1 | contig 54668 bp, 40 predicted proteins | sample MGYA00579265_ERZ1643246 | MGnify/ENA primary metagenome ERZ1643246 (study PRJEB29033, sample SAMEA4952261) | chicken gut metagenome | biome: Broiler Chicken; feature: Gastrointestinal Tract; material: Caecum | place: Ireland | collected 2018 | study: Broiler... | reverse complement strand
CCTGCGACATGCGCCACGACTGCGGCGTGATCTTCTTGAAGTAGCCCTCGCGCGTCAGGAACAGCAGCACCGCGTAATCCTCGATGTGGTCCTCCTCATCGAACTCCGGTACCGCCCCGGCGGTTACCAGACGGGTACGGCGCGGCGACGGGTATTTCTTGATAACCTGCTCCAGCTCTTTGACGATGATATTGCGAATCTTCGTCTTAGATTTGACGATCTCTTCGAGTTTGGCGATCTCCTTTTCAAGCGCTTCGGTTTCCTGCGTGCGTTTGAGGATATATTCCTTGTTGATGTTGCGCAGGCGGATATCCGCAATGAACTCCGCCTGAATCTGGTCGATACCGAAACCAATCATCAGGTTGGGAATGACCTCGGCATCCTCCTCGGTCTCGCGGATAATGCGAATCGCCTTGTCAATATCCAGCAAAATCTTCGCCAGACCGTGCAGCAAATGCAGCTTGTCCTTTTTCTTGTTCAGGTCAAAGAACACGCGGCGACGCACGCACTCGGTGCGCCATGCTGTCCACTCCTCGAGCAGCTCACGCACACCCAGCACACGCGGCATGCCGCCGATCAACACATTGAAATTGCAGGAAAAGCTGTCCATGAGCGGCGTCAGCTTCATCAGCTTTGCCATCAGCTTATCCGGGTCAGTGCCGCGCTTGAGGTCAATTGCAATTTTGAGGCCTGACAGGTCGGTCTCGTCGCGCACATCAGCGATCTCACGCAGCTTGCCGGACTTCGCCAGTTCGGCGATCTTGTCGATGATCGCCTCGATCGTGGTGGTGTACGGGATTTCCGTAATCTCGATCAGGTTGTCCTTTTTATCAAACGTCCACTTGGCACGCACCTTGAATGAGCCACGCCCGGTCTCGTAGATCGAACGTATCTCCTTCTCGTCATAGATCAGCTCGCCGCCGGTCGTGAAGTCCGGCGCAGGCAGCGTTGTGAGCAGATCGTGCTCCGGATTCTTGATGCATTCGATCGTTGTGCGGCATACCTCTTCCAGATTAAAACCGCAGAAGTTGGACGCCATGCCGACCGCAATACCCGTGTTGGCAGAAACCAGAATGTTTGGGAAGGTAGTCGGCAGCAACGTCGGCTCCTTCATTGTGCCGTCGTAGTTATCGACGAAATCGACCGCATCCGTGTCGATATCACGGAACAGCTCCGCGCAGAACGCATCCAGCTTTGCCTCGGTATAGCGCGGCGCAGCGTAAGCCATATCGCGCGAATATACCTTGCCGAAGTTGCCCTTAGAATCGACAAACGGCATTAGCAACGCCTCATTGCCGCGCGTCAGACGCACCATTGTCTCGTAGATCGCAGCGTCACCGTGCGGATTGAGCTTCATGGTCGAACCAACGATATTGGCCGACTTGGTGCGGTTGCCATTCAGCAGCCCCATCTTGTACATCGTGTACAGCAGCTTGCGGTGCGACGGCTTAAAGCCGTCGATCTCCGGGATTGCACGCGAAACGATAACGCTCATCGCATACGGCATATAGTTCTCGCGCAGCGTATCCGTGATACGCTGATCAACCGAAGGATGCTCTTTATATACTTTTGGCTCGTCGTTTTTCTTCTTTGCCATCCAAATTTAACTCCTTGTCAGGATATATCTGCCAACTCGAGGTACTGTGCGCCATTTTCCGCGATATACTCCTTGCGGCCGGACAGGTTATCCCCCAGCAGCAGATCAAACATCTCGCTGGTTGCCTTGGCGTCCTCCGGCTGAATGCGGATCAGGCGACGGGTCTCGGGATTCATTGTGGTTTCCCACATCATGTCCGCCTCGTTTTCGCCCAGACCCTTGGAGCGCTGGATCAGCACCTTTTTCCCCTCAAGTTTTTGCAAAATTGCAGCCTTTTCGCTCTCGTCAAACGCGAAATAGCTCTTATCTCGATAGGTGATCTCATAAAGCGGCGACTCCGCGATATAGACATAGCCCTTTTCGATCAGCGTCGGCACCAGCCGGTACAGCATGGTCAAGATAAGCGTGCGAATCTGGAAACCGTCCACATCGGCATCCGTGCAGATAATGATGCGCCGCCAGCGAAGCGCTTCCAGATCGAACGCAGACAGATCTTTTGCAGCCTTTCCGCGCACCTCAACCCCGCAGCCAAGTACCTTCAGCAAATCGGTGATGATATCGTTCTTAAAAATCTTACCGTAATCTGCCTTCAGGCAGTTGAGGATCTTGCCACGCACCGGCATAATCGCCTGAAACTCACTATCTCGCCCCTGCTTGACCGAACCGAGCGCGGAATCACCCTCCACGATATACAATTCGCGGCGCGTTACGTCCTTGGTGCGGCAATCCACAAATTTCTGCACACGGTTGGCAAGGTCCATGCCACCGGACAGTTTTTTCTTGATGTTCAGGCGCGCTTTCTCTGCCTGCTCGCGGCTGCGCTTGTTGATCAGCACCTGCTCGGCAATCTTGTCCGCCTCAGCCTTGTTCTCGATGAAGTAAATCTCCAACCCCTGCTTGAGGAAGTCGGTCATCGCCTCCTGAATGAACTTGTTGGTGATGGCCTTTTTGGTCTGGTTTTCATACGAGGTCTGGGTGGAAAAACAGTTGGTCACCAGCACCAAGCTATCCAGCACATCCTGGAATGTGACCTTGCTCTCGTTCTTGGTGTACTTACCGTTCTGTTTGAGATAACCGTCCAGCGCCGAAACAAATGCCGAGCGCACCGCCTTATCAGGCGCGCCGCCGTGTTCCAGCCACGAGGAGTTATGATAATACTCTATACGAGACACTGCGGACGAAAAGCAAAACGCACAACTGAGCTTTACCTTGTATTCCGGCTTATCCGCGCGGTCACGGCCGCGCCGCTCTCCCTCCAAAAACTGCACCGAGGTCAGCGGATTTTCGCCGACCAGCTCGGTGACATAATCCACAATACCGTTTTGATACAGGAACTCGGTCGTCTCAAACTTTCCGCCAACCTGATTTTTCAGCACAAACTTGATATGGCTGTTGACCACGGCCTGTCGCTTGAGCGTATCAAGGTAATAATCGACCGGGATATTGATGTCGGTAAACACCTCGAGATCGGGCTTCCAACGGATGGTCGTACCGGTCTTTTTCGAGGTCGTTGGCTTTTTGACAAAGCCTTCCTCGGTTGGCGTCTTGTTTTCGCCTTTTTCAAAGTGCAGACTGTACTCGAACCCGTCGCGTACGACGGTCACATCCATATATTCCGAAGAATACTGGGTCGCACAGGTACCCAGACCGTTCAGACCAAGAGAAAACTCATAGTTTTCGCCCGTGTCGTTCTTATATTTGCCGCCCGCATACAGTTCGCAGAACACCAGCTCCCAGTTATAGCGCTGCTCGTTCTCATTCCACTCAATCGGAATACCGCGGCCGCGGTCAGCGACCTCGATCGAGCCGTCCTCATAGCGGGTGGTAACGATCTCTGTACCAAACCCCTCGCGCGCCTCGTCAATCGAGTTGGACAGAATTTCAAACACCGCATGCTCGCAGCCTTCCAGCCCATCCGAACCAAAGATGACGCCCGGGCGCTTGCGCACACGATCCGCGCCCTTGAGCGAGGAAATGCTCTCGTTGCCGTATGACGGTTTCGCTTTGCTCATAAAGTCCTTAACTCCCTATTTCCGCAATTCTCAAATCCATAACTATATTATTATACGCTGTTTTTTTGTTTTTTTCAATTGTTTTCCGATATATACGTCCAAAGTCCAAAGTCTGTTTTTCGTGAAAAAAGCGCGCGCTGTTTTTTGCAGCGTGCGCTTTCTATGATAATGGGCGGTGGGGCCTCTTGTTTTTGGACTGTCCGGGAGCCTGCGCGGTATTCCGTCCCACAGGGCCGAACAGATTTTTCATCGTCTTCCCATGAAGAAGTTTATATCAAAAGGGGTTGTTCCCTTGCTGTGGTTATACTATACCGTACCCATATGTCCAAAGTTTGTAGAAATTTTGAAAGAAGTGTAAACACTGCCGACAGCGCGTAATTTGACAATTTTCACGTCAAGCGAAAAAAGAACAGATGCGAATGCATCTGTTCTTTTCTACTCAATTAGCGAAACTTTTTCTTCTTGGCGCGCGCAGCCTCAGATTTCTTGCGGCGCTTGACGCTCGGGCTTTCATAATGCTCACGCTTGCGGAGCTCGGAAAGCGTACCCGCCTTGGCGCACGAACGCTTGAAACGGCGCAGCGCGCTGTCAATAGATTCATTTTCCTTGATGCGGATCTCCGACACAGTTTTCCCTCCCTCCGCGCGTTCCCCTATGGAGGAACACTTTGCACGGCCGCATGCACTGTGGCACACAAAACCGTAAGAATATTATATCTGTTTTTACCGTCCGTGTCAATAAAAAAGTTTAACGAACAACCAGATTGACAATTTTACCCGGTACGACGATCTGCTTGACCATTTCCTTGCCGGCAATTGCGTTCTTTACCTTTTCCTCTGCAAGCGCGGTATCGATTGCCGTCTGCTTGTCGCAATCGACCGGCAGCTTGATCGTGCACTTGAGCTTGCCGTTAACCTGTACAGCCATTTCAACCGTATCCTCAACCGTCTTGGCCTCTTCATAAACCGGCCACGGAGCAACGGAAAGCAGGCCCTCGCCGCCCATCTGCTGCCACAGCTCTTCGGTAATATGCGGTGCAAACGGATTGAGCAACGTCAGGAAGGTCATATACTCAGCCTTGTTGACGCCCTTATCGTAGAACTCATTGAGCATAGACATAAGCGCTGCGATCGCGGTATTCGCCTTGAGGTTGTCTGCATCCTCGCCGACCTTCTTGATCGTGCGGTGCATGAGTACCTCGTGCTGCTTAGAGTATGCGTCGCCCTCCTGCACCTTTTCAGCCAGACCCCAGACACGCTCAAGGAAGCGGCGGCAGCCCTTGATAGACTTCGGACTCCACGGTGCAGCCTTCTCAAAGTCACCGATAAACATTTCGTACAGACGCATCGTGTCTGCGCCGTAGGTATCAACGATCTCATCCGGGTTAACCACGTTGCCGCGGCTCTTGGACATCTTCTCGCCGTTCTCGCCCAGAATCATGCCGTGGCTGGTGCGCTTTGCATACGGCTCCTTGGTCGGTACCACGCCGATGTCGTACAGGAACTTGTGCCAGAAACGGCTGTACAGCAGGTGAAGCGTGGTGTGCTCCATGCCGCCGTTGTACCAGTCCACCGGCGACCAGTATTCCAGCGCTTCCTTGGAGGCGAGCATCTTATCGTTATGTGGGTCCATGTAACGCAGGAAGTACCACGAAGAGCCAGCCCACTGCGGCATGGTGTCAGTCTCGCGCTTGGCAGGACCACCGCAGCACGGGCAGGTAGTATTGACCCAATCGGTCATCTTAGCAAGCGGCGACTCACCATTCTCAGTCGGCTCATAGCTCTCCACATCCGGCAGAGTCAGCGGCAGCTGCTCCTCCGGAATCGGCACCCAGCCGCACTTTTCGCAATAAACCAGCGGGATGGGTTCGCCCCAGTAGCGCTGACGGGAGAACACCCAGTCGCGCAGCTTGTACTGCACCTTAGCGTGACCGATTCCCTTCTCTTCCAGCCAAACGATCATTGCCGGGATGGCATCTTTGACCGTCTTGCCATTGAGGAAATCCGAGTTGACCAGGATACCGGTCTCGTCCTTTGCAGTGAAAGCCGCCTTCTGCACATCCTCGCCGCCGGATACAACTTCGATGATCTCGCAGCCGAACTTCTTGGCAAATTCCCAGTCACGGTCATCGTGCGCCGGAACGGCCATGATCGCGCCCGTGCCGTAGCCCATCAGAACGTAATCGGAGACAAAGATCGGGATTTCACGGCCGTTGACCGGATTGATGGCCGCAACGCCGTCCAGCTTGACGCCGGTCTTGTCCTTATTGAGCTCGGTGCGCTCGAAATCCGACTTGCGCGCTGCTTCCTCACGGTATGCGCGCACCGCGTCGATGTTTTTGAGCTTGTCCGCCCACTTCTCGACCGACGGATGCTCGGGCGAGATAACCATGTAGGTCGCGCCGAACAGGGTGTCGGGACGGGTGGTATAGACGGTCAGCGTGTCGCCCTCGGTGGTCTTGAAATCAACCTCCGCACCAGTCGAGCGGCCGATCCAGTTGCGCTGCTGTACCTTGACACGCTCGATGAAATCCACATCGTCCAGATCGTCAATCAGGCGCTGCGCATACTTGGTAATCGCCAGCATCCACTGGCTCTTGGTTTTATGGACAACCTCACTGCCGCAGCGCTCGCACACGCCGTTGACCACTTCTTCGTTAGCCAGCACGCACTTACAGGAGGTACACCAGTTGACACTCATTTCCTTCTTATAGGCAAGGCCCTTTTTGAACAGCTGCAAGAAAATCCACTGGGTCCACTTGTAGTAATTCGGGTCGGTCGTGTTGATCTCGCGCGACCAGTCAAACGACAGGCCGAGCGACTTGAGCTGACCCTTAAAGCGTGCGACGTTCTTCTTGGTCACTTCCGCCGGATGGATGTGGTTCTTGATGGCAAAGTTCTCAGTCGGCAAACCGAACGCATCCCAGCCCATCGGGTACAGCACGTTATAGCCCTGCATACGCTTTTTACGCGCCACAATGTCAAGCGCAGTATAGGAGCGCGGATGGCCTACATGCAGGCCCTGACCGGACGGATACGGGAATTCGACCAGCGCATAAAACTTTTTCTTTTCGCTGCCGTTTTTCGCCTCGAAGCAATGTGCCTCATCCCAGATGTCCTGCCACTTCTTTTCAACCAGTTTGTGATCGTACTTCAACGGTATTTCCCCCTAAAGTGAATGGTTTATTTTAGGCGCGGTAACGCGGCGGACACACTTTCTGCATCCGCCGCATCCCGTTTTATTTTTCTTCGATGCCCAGCTCGGACAGCGCCACAGGCGTGCCATCCTTCCACAGGTTCTCCAGATTATAGAACTTGCGTGCCTCCGGCATGAACACATGCAGCACCACGCAGCCGTAATCCAGCAGCATCCACTGCGCGGACTCATAGCCCTCGGTATGATGCACCAGTGTTTCGTGATCGTATTTCAAGCGCCACTCGACGTTATCGGCCAGCGCCTTGACCTGCGTGGTCGAGGAAGCCGAACAGATAACGAAATATTCGGTCAGCTCGGTCAGACGCTCCACCTGCAACACTTCGATTTCCTGCGCCTTCTTTTCCAAAAGCGCTTCACAAATCGCTTTTACAGTATCTTTTGCAGTCAATTTTCAAACTCCTTCTTTATCGTCATGCTTCCGGATCGATTGCAGCATCGCCGCCGGAAGACGTATCTCCACCGCCGGTGCTGCCGCCGCCCGAGGTATCGCCGCCGGTGCTGCCACCGGACGAAGTCTCGCCACCGTCGGTCGAACCACCGCCCGTGGTCTCGCCAGCGCCGGTCGAACCGTCACCCGTGGTATCGCCGCCGCCGGTACTGCTGCCACCTGTGGTCTCGCCGCCACTGGTTTCACCGCCACTGGTTTCACCGCCGCCTGTGGTTTCACCGCCACCGGTCGTGCCGCCGCCCGTGGTATCGCCACCTCCGGTCGTCTCGCCGCCTGTGGTCTCACCGCCGCCGGTCGTACTGCCGCCGGACGAAGTCTCTCCGCCCGTGCTGCCGGTGCTTTCTCCGTCGGAAGAAGATGTGTCGCTGTTATAATCTTCATCCGAGGTATCGCCCCAGACATAATTGTCCTCACCCGAGCTAACGCCGCCGCTCCAACTCGACGAGCTTCCGCTTTCCGGTCCGCTTACCATGTCGAGCGTCGTAATCGGCTCCTCATACGGATTGAAATACTTGTTGACCAGATCGAGGGTTTCCTGATAGTACGGGAAGAAGAACGAATACTGATACGGATCGCTACCAGCATAGCTCATCGCGCCGTAACCGGGCAGCGTAAAGAACTGGATGCTTTCGTTTTTGATTTGCAGCGCCTGCATGCCCATCCAGAGCAGCTCACCTGCAGTCAGATCGGTCTTGACGTTCTGGAATACCGCATCGGCAATCGAGGAAATCTTTGTGATGTTCTTGAGCTGGAATACTTCCGCTGCAAGCGTTTTCAGGAACTTCTGCTGGTTCTCTACGCGGCCCTCGTCGCCGTTCGGATACTGCACCGAATAATCGTTATTATGGCGCCAGCGCAAAAATTCTACCGTCTGCTTGCCGTCCAGATGCTGCATACCAGCATACAGGTCAATATGCAGGTCCTGCGACGGGTCGTCATACTGCATTCGGAAGGGAATCTCATAATCAATGCCGCCAATTGCATCTACAATCGCCGCAATGCCATCGAAATTGACGATAACATACTTATCCGGCTTGAAGCCCATCAGGCGTTCAATCTCGGTTTTCGTCTGCTCAATGCCCTTGCTCATGCCATAAGCCGCATTGATCTTGCGGCTTGCACCGCTCAGGCCATTGTTACACATCGTATCGCGCGGGATATTCATGATATTGATGGTCTTTTTGTTAACGTCCATTGTAGCGACCATCAGCGCGTCGGTTCTGGTCTCGTCCTCGTCCACTGCGCCGACCACAAAGGTGAACACATCGTCGATGCGCGTGCCCGAATTGAGCATGCTGTTGACGTCGATCTTATCTCCGTTTTCCTTGTCCTTAATGGTGGGGTCATTGGCCTGCGGCGGACGAATGAAAACCACCGCAGCAACCGCTGCGCAGAACAAAAGCGCAAGGACAACCACAACAACAATGATAATCCGCCTGAGCTTCTGGCCCTTCGTCAACTGTTTTTTTACCTTCGCACCTTTTTTCCCCGTCGACTTGGGTGCGGACTGCGCTGCTCGCTGCGCCGTAGGCTTTGACGCAGACTGCGGCGTAGGCATCGGCTTTTGATTGGTTTTGCCCGCGGCCTGCCGCGGCGCGCTTTGCTTCTGCGTGCGGTTTGTCCGGCCGCTATGGCCTCCGCTGCCTCCGAAAAGTTTCAAACGATTCCTGCCTCCAGTATTGTCCTATTCGTCACGCCAGCGAATCCCGTGCCGAATCATATCGTTATATGCTGCAACGGTATCGCTGTGTATCAGTTTACCACGCTCAACCAATTCGGTCAGCGTTTGGTCATAACAATAGAGCAGCGCACGGTCGATGCTCGTCCGCGCCAGCTCACGCGCCTTTTCCACACCCGGAAAATCGCGCGTATCCTCGATGTAATCGGCCAGATAAAGAATTTTATCCAGCAATGTCATACCATGCTTTCCGGTCGTGTGACAGGCTATCGCGTCGCAGATGTCCTCGGGCATGCCGTATTCCTCACGCGCAATGGCCGCCGCCGTTTTCCCGTGCAGCATTTTCGGCTCGTTTTTTTCAACAGTACAGGGTATTATACCGTATTTCTCACATAAATTCAACTGTTCCTGCGGAGAAAGATGCTTTGTTATGTCGTGCAGGAGCGCAGCCACTCCAGCTTTTTCCGGATCGCCGCCGAAGCGTTCTGCCAGCTTTCGGGCCGCCCTCTCGCATCCCAGCGTATGCTCATACCGGTATCCGCGTAGTCGCGCCAGAATCCCTTGCCTCATTTCATCGTTACACAACATAACTTTTCCCCGCCTTTCTGATTTTATATCGCTTGTTATCAATAACCGTATAGGTGATTTCGCTCGATATAATCCGCGACCGCGGGCGCAGTATAGCGGCGCAGCGCACCGCCCTGCCGCAACTCGGTCGATGAAATGGTAATGCTCGGCCCCTGCACCAGCTCAACATGCGCATGCATGCTGCGGTGCAGCAGCACCGCCTTGCGGCGCAGCCTCCTCCAATCATCCTGTGTGCGGGCGCAAACCGCCAATGTACACAGCTGCACAATCTCATCCGATGCATACCAAATACGATCAAATGCCATCAGCATGTCTGTGCCGACGATCAGATACAGGTCGGTTTCCCCGCGCGCGTGCAGCGCACGCAACGTGTCCACCGTATAGCTTGCCCCGCCGCGATCCACTTCCATGGTATCCAGCTGTGCCCACGGTATATCTTTTGTCAGCAGACGCACCATCTCGCAGCGGTCGGCTGCAGTCGCAGTATGCTCGGGCAACGCTTTGTGCGGCGGAATATTGGTGGGAATAAACAACACCCGGTCGAGGCCCAGCGCATCGTGCGCTAACTGCGCGGCGCGCAGATGCCCCAGATGCGGCGGATTGAAGGTGCCGCCCAGAATGCCTGTCCTCATTTGACCAGCACGATCTTTCGCTTATCCTTATCGTGTGCCTGACGGTATACGATAAATTTGGAACCGATGCACTGCACCGGCTCAGCGCCGGTCGCTTCGCACAACGCCTCAGACACCGTGCGCGGGGTCAGCATGGCGCTTTCGAGCACCTTGCCCTTGACCAGCTCATGTGCCTCAAGCAGCTGGTCGAGCTGGCGCTCGACCGCGTCGGTCACGCCTTCCTTGCCGATGATAAGCGTATCAGCCAAGGGATTTGCCAAAGCGCGCAGTTGGGCGCGCTGTTTGGTTGTCAGCATAAATGATATTCTCCTGTCTTGTTGGTTTCAGATACGGTTTTTAAGCACGTCCTTGAGGGCGCGCAACGCACGGCCGCGGTGCGAGATCTGATTTTTGACCTCGCCCGGCAGTTCGCCGAATGTGCAGCCATATGCCGGCACAAAGAACAACGGGTCGTACCCGAAGCCGCCTGCGCCGCGGCTCTCGCGGAGCAGCTCACCCTCGCACTCGCCGCGCACGGTAAGCTGCTGACCGTCCGGCAAGATACATGCAATCGCGCATACAAAGCGGCAGGTGCGGTTGTCTTTGTCCCGCATATTCTCTAATAAAAACGTATTGCGATCGGAATCGGTTCCCTCGCAATAGCGCGCGGAGTAAATGCCCGGCGCGCCGTCCAGCGCATCCACGCACAGGCCGCTGTCGTCCGCAATGGCAGGCAAACCGGTATATTGCGCCGCACTTTTGGCTTTAATCATGGCGTTTTCTTCAAACGTGGCACCGGTTTCCTCCGGCTCAGGCGCATTTTCAGGCAGCGACACCACCTCGATGCCAAGTTCGCCCAAAATTTCCGCCATCTCTTTGCGTTTCTTCTGATTGTGGGAGGCAAGCACAAATTGCATTACAGGCTCTCCCCCATCACGCGGCTCTGTTCTTCGCACAGACGCAGGCAGCCCGCTTTGCCGAGCGCAAGCAGTTGGTGCAGTTCAGTGTCCGAGAACGGACGGCCCTCGCCCGTGCCCTGCACCTCAATAAACTCACCCGCCGAGGTCATCACAACGTTGCAGTCCACAATCGCATGGCTGTCCTCCGCATAGTTGAGATCAAGAATGGCCTCATCTTCATAAATGCCGACCGAAACCGCTGCAACCTGCGCGGAAAGCGGCATTTTTTCGATCACACCTTCGTCCAGCAGTTTTTTGCAGGCAAGCCACAGCGCAACAAAACCGCCTGTAATGGACGCGCAGCGTGTGCCGCCGTCCGCCTGAATCACGTCGCAGTCCACCGTGATCTGGCGCTCGCCGAGCGCTTCGCGGTCCACCACCGCGCGCAGCGAGCGACCGATCAGCCGCTGAATCTCGCTTGAGCGGCCGTCCAGCTTGAGGCTCTTAATGTCGCGCTTTTTGCGCGTATTCGTTGCGCGCGGCAGCATAGCATACTCCGCCGTCACCCAGCCGAGACCCTTGCCCTCGAGAAAAGGCGGCACCTTATCTTCGACCGAAGCGGTGCAAATCACCTTGGTGTTGCCCATTTCGACCAGCACCGAGCCTTCGGCATACATGGTATAGTGCGTAGTCATCTTCACCGGACGCAACGCATCCGGGGTTCTTCCATCAGGTCGTTGCATTATGCATTTTCTCCTTCCACGGGCGGCAGGATGGCCTCCAGAAATGCCGCACGGTCAAAATCAATCAGATCGTCAATGCCTTCTCCCACGCCGACGAGCTTGACCGGAACGCCCAGCCCCGCCGAAATGGCGATCACGATGCCGCCCTTGGCCGTACCGTCCAGCTTGGTCAGCACAATACCGGTCAGGTGCGCGGCCTTGTTGAATTCCTCGGCCTGATGCACAGCATTCTGGCCGGTTGTCGCATCCAGCACAAGCAGCGTCTCGCGCGACGCATCCGGCAGCTCGCGGGAAATAACTCGGTCGATCTTGGCAAGTTCGTTCATCAGATTGGCCTTATTGTGCAGTCGTCCGGCGGTATCCACGATGATGATATCGCTGCCGCGCGCCTTGGCTGCTGCAATCGAGTCAAACACGACCGCCGCAGGATCTGCCCCCTCGCCATGACGCACAATATCCGCGCCCGCGCGTTTGGCCCAGATCTCGAGCTGGTCGGCCGCTGCTGCGCGGAACGTGTCCGCCGCGCTCAGCATGACCTTTTTACCTTCGTTCACATAGCGTGCGGCGAGCTTACCGATCGATGTGGTCTTGCCCACGCCGTTAACGCCGATCACCAGAATGACCGCAGGCTTGCCCGATACATCGAGCGGCTGGTTTTCCAGCATGTTGTCGGTCAGCACCTCGCGCAGCAATTCACGCAATTCAGGCGCGGTCGTAATTTTCTTGAGCTTGGCGCGTTTTTCCACCTCAGACACGATTTTCATCGAGGTTTCCGCGCCTACATCGGACAAAATCAGCGCTTCTTCCAGTTCCTCCAGCAAATCCGCATCAATCTTGACAAATGCCGCAAACACGTTGTCCAGCGAACGGTTCACTGCGTCGCTGGTCTTTTGCAAGCCCTGCTTGATCTTATCAAAAAATCCCATACTACACTCCTGTTATCGATATTTTTATCGAATGGTATTCCCCAACTGCTTTTCCGCCTCCGCAAGGTTGAGCATCAGCATCTTGGACACGCCCTGCTCCTGCATAGTCACGCCATAGAGCATATCGGCCTCCTCCATCGTGCCGCGGCGGTGCGTGATAACGATAAACTGCGTCGCATCGGTCAGCCGCCGGATATACTGCGCAAAGCGCGCGACATTCACATCATCCAACGCGGCCTCGATCTCGTCGAGCACGCAGAACGGCGTTGGCCGCAGCTTGAGAATGGCAAAATACAGCGCAATTGCTACAAACGCCTTTTCGCCGCCTGAAAGCAGCGTCAACGTTTTGACCGCCTTGCCTGGCGGCGAAACGCGTATATCGATGCCGCAGTTTAAGATATCCGAAGTATCAGCCAGCTGCAACTCCGCATGGCCACCGCCAAAAATCTCGCGGAAGGTCTGTCCAAAATAAGCGTTTAATTTGGCAAACTCGGACGCAAAAATCTCCTTCATATTGACCGTCAGCTGTTCGATGACCTTGTACAGCTCATGCTGCGCCTTTTCCAGATCATCCTTCTGCTCGCCCATGAAAGTATATCGATCAAGCGCCTGATTGTACTCCTCGACCGCATCCAAATTGACGTTGCCAAGGGCGCGCATTTTCATGCGAATCCCCTGCGCCTGCTCTCTGGCCGCAGGCACATCCTCAAGCGGACGCGCCACCTCAGCCGCGGGTGTGGGCGTCAGTTCATAGTTTTCCCACATTTTATCCAAAATCTGCGTTTCCTCGGTTTTGAGTTGTCCCGCACGGTTTTCCAATCGTGCGGACTCACGCTCGAGGTTCAGAATTTCTTCGTTTTTGCTTTGCGCTTCGCGGTCCACCCGGGCGCGTTCGCCCTCGACCCGCTCACGCTGCTGCATCTGCGCATCCAGCGCTGCATGCAGGCGCGTTTCCGCCGCCGCAGTCTCCTTGCCTGCTTCCTCCGTCCGGGTCAGTTCCTCCGTCAGGCGGCCGATCTCGGCTTCAAAGCCTGCAATCGTATCTGCGGTGCCGGAAACACCGGCATCCAGTTCGGCCTTGAGCTGTTCCAAATCGGCCAGTGCGCGCGCTTCACTCGCAGCTTCCGAGCGATTCTGCGCCAGCTCGGTCTGCATTGCAGTCATACGCGATGCATTGTCCGCCGCCTGTGCGCCCTGCTGATCGAGCGCAGCGCGGCAGCGTTCCACCTTGCGCTCTGCGTCGTCCAATGCCTGCTGCACACCCGCCTGTTTTTCATCGCACTGTGCAATTGCATCTTCATACTGCTGCTTGGCCTCGGCAAGGTTATCCCGCTCCAGCACCAGACCGTCGTACTGATGCTGCAAGCTGTCCAGTAATACGCGGTGCTGCGACACGGATGCGCGCAGTCCGGCTTCGTCCTGCTCAGCGCGGATTCGTTCTGCCTCGATTGCCTTGAGGTCATATTCGAGCGCAGCGTATTCTTCCTTGGCTTCGTGGAATGCGCGGTCGGCCTGCGCCTGCTTCTGTTCGAGCGCTCGCACCTGCTCCTGTGCGGCCTTGAGCCGCCCCGCGCGGGCAAGTGCGCCTGTGCCACGCGACGCCGAGCCGCCGGTCATGGCACCGCCCGCCTGAATGATTTGTCCGTCCAGCGTGACAATGCGGAAGCGATGTCCATACGCGCGGGCGAGCGCCAGCGCAGTGTCCATATTTTCGGAAATCACCGTGCGTGCGAGTAGGTTTTGCACAATGGCAGTATAGCGATTGTCAAAAGTGACCAGTCGGTCAGCGGTGCCAAAACAGCCGTTTTTGCTCTCTAAACCGTTTTCCCGCAGCGTTGCGGGACGAATCGTGTCGATTGGTAAAAAGGTCGCGCGGCCGCCGTCTGTGCGCCGCAGGAACTCAATGCAGCGTTTGCCGTCAGCCGAAGTGTCCACGACGATTGAGGATGCGGACGCGCCGAGCGCCGTGTCAATCGCGGTGACAAAGCGGTCTTCAGTCGTAATCAGCGAAGACACCGGCCCGTGCACGCCGCGCATCGCACCGCGCTCGACCTGCTGCATAATGGACTTGACCGAGCGCGAAAAGCCCTCGTAGTCCCGCTGCATGTCGCTGAGCATCTTGACGCGGTTTTTGGCATCGGTCAGCGCTGCCTGCGCTCGGTTCAGCTCACTCTGTAAGGTTTCCGCCTTTTTACGGCGGCTGTCCGCCTTGAGCGCGATGCCCTGCACTTTATTTTTTGCACCGGCAAGCGTGTCCAGACACGCTTTCATGCGCGTTTCCAGCTCGTCCTGCGCCTGTTTTTCCTGCGTCAGCCGCTGGCTCGCGGAAGCGATATCCGCCGCAATCGTGTCGCGCCGCCCGTCCATCCCGGCAAGACTGGTTTCCGCCGCTGTGCGGTCGAGCGCCAGCGCGTGCAGCTCGTTCTGTCTAACGTCGCGCACCTGCTGCGCCTGCCGCAGCGCCTGCTCTGCTTGCGTGCGTCCTGCATCCTGCGCAGCGATCTGCTTTTCCAAATCGGCAAGCTGTGCGGTCAATCCGGTATGACGGGTATCAAGCAGTTCGATGCGCGCACGCCGTTCGGCCAGCTGCGCCCCCAGATTGTGCGCCTGCTCGCTGCGCTGCTGGCTTTCGCGCTGCGCACGGTCGATATTCTCCCGATTATTCTGAATGTTTGCGCGCAGTACCGCCGCGCGGCTCGCCTGATCGGCGGCGCGCTGCTCGGTCTCGCGCAGCTGTTGGCGTATACGGTCGGCCTCGCGGTCGATCGCACGCATATCCTCGGAAAGCTGTTCCGACTGCGCATACAGTGCTTCCTGTGCCTGCTTAGCCTGCGTCAGCTGCCCAGAGCAAGTCGCGGTGTCCCGTTCCAGCTTTGTCGCGTCGGTCTTGATGCGCTCCAACGAAAGCAGCCAGAGCGAAATTTCGAGCACACGTAATTCATCACGCAGCAGTAAATATTGTTTTGCCTTGTCCGCCTGTTTTTCCAGCGGACCGATCTGCCGCTCCAGTTCGTCGTACAAGTCGCGGATACGAGTCAGGTTTTCCTCCGTGGCAGCGAGCTTGCGCTCGGCCTCCTCCTTGCGATAACGGAATTTGGTGATACCGGCCGCTTCCTCAAAGATCTCTCGCCGGTCCTCACTCTTGAGCGAGAGAATTTCGTCAATGCGGCCCTGTCCGATGATAGAATAGCCGTCGCGCCCCAGGCCGGTGTCCATGAACAGCTCATGGATATCGCGCAGGCGGCAATGCTTTTTATTGAGAAAATACTCGCTCTCCCCGGAGCGGTAGTAACGACGGGTGACCATAATCTCGGTGAACTCCGAGCGGAACACGCCCCCGGCATTATCCAGAATCAAGGACACCTCTGCAAAGCCAACCGGCCCACGCTTGGCCGTGCCGCCGAAGATAACATCCTCCATCTTTGCACCACGCAGCGAACGCGAGGACTGCTCGCCCAGCACCCAGCGGATTGCGTCCGAAATATTCGATTTTCCCGAGCCATTCGGCCCGACAATCGCTGTCATGCCGCCAAGAAACTGAATCTCGGTCTTGTCCGGAAATGACTTAAAGCCCTGTAAGATCAGGCTCTTTAATACCATGTGACACCTCGAAGATATATATGGTATTATTTTACCACTTGACACGCCGGTTTTCAATGCGAAATGCAGAATTTACGTCCTGTTCATACCTTACGATGCGATATGCGCCCCGTTCTTCTCCAAAGGCGCAAAAAGACTCCGAAAGAAGCCCTTTCGGAGTCTTTTCTATCCTTACTGTACGCCCATAGAGGCCAGTGCCTGCTTGGCGGCCATCTGCTCGGCCTCCTTTTTGCTCCGTCCGGTGCCGGACGCGAACACATTGGAGTTGAGCAGCAGTTCCATGGTGAAACGCTTGTCATGATCCGGGCCGGACTGGCCCGCCAGACGGTATTCCAGCGTTTCCTGCTTATTTTTCTGCACGATCTCTTGCAGCATGGTCTTATAATCCTTGAACGCGCCGCCCGCAATCGCCACATCGACCTTGTGCGGAATAAACCGCAGCACAAAAGCGCGTGCGGGCTCGATGCCGCCGTCCAGATAGATCGCGCCCAAAAGTGCCTCAGTCGCGTCGGCCAGAATGCTCGGCCGCTCACGCCCGCCGCCCGTCTCCTCGCCATGACCCAGCCGGATTTCATGTGGGATGCCAAGCTCGTGCGCGATCTCACACAGCGCACCCTCACACACAACCGCCGCGCGCAGTTTGGTCAGATCGCCCTCGGGCAGCTCCGGATAATGTGTGAACAGATAATCCGCCGTCACAAAACCCAGCACCGAGTCGCCCAAAAACTCCAATCGCTCGTTATGGTGCAGATGATTCCCCCGGTGCTCGTTGGCATAGGAGGTATGGGTCATTGCCGTTTCCAGCAGCGCGGTATTCTTGAATTGATAATCGATTTTCAGCATGTTTTCACCTCCCGCATGCGCTTTGCAGCGCAGGCATGGACGGGATCGCCGCGTCTGCCGCAGTCATTCCACCGTCATGTACTGTATATTCTGCTCCACTTCGTGGATCATGCCCGACTTGGTGTAGGCAATCGCCTGCCGCACCGCGTTCATCACAGCGATCTCATTGGAAGAGCCATGCGCCTTGATAACCGGCTTTGCAATGCCGAGGAAAGGCGCGCCGCCAATCTTATCCTGATTGAACAGATCGCGGAACTCGTCCAAGCCCTTTTTGCAGGCAAGATAGCCCAGCTTGGTTGCCGTATTGCGCGTGAATACGCCCTTGATCTGACCCGCCATAAACTTCGCCACACCTTCGATGGTCTTGAGCATGACGTTACCGGTAAAACCGTCGGCTACGGCTACGTCGCACGCGCCGAGCGGCACCATGCTGCCTTCGACGTTGCCGACAAAATTCAAGCGGCCTTCATCGCCCGCTTTTTGCAGCAGCGCATAGGCTTCCTTGCGCAGCGGGTCGCCCTTAGTGTCCTCGGTGCCGTTGTTGACCAGGCCGACGCGCGGATTTTTTACGCCGTTGATTTTTTCCGCATACAGCGAGCCGAGGAACGCAAATTGCAGCAGCATTTCCGCCGTGCACTCGGTATTAGCACCCGCATCGCACAGCATGACCTGCCCGCCGCTGCATGGCATGACCGGCGCGAGCGCGCCGCGGCGGATGCCCTTGATGCGACCGCCATACAGCGTCGCGCCGGTGAGCAGCGCGCCCGTATTGCCCGCAGAAACCAGCGCATCGCCCTCGCCCGCCTTGAGCAGCTTGAATGCCACCGCCATGGAGGAATCCGGCTTCTTGCGCAAAACCGTCGCCGGGTCGTCGTGCATATCGACCAGATCGGAAGCCGGCATGATGGTCAGACCGTTCGTGTCCTGCATGCCGCGCTTTTTCAGGACTTCCGCCACCGTATCCGGCTGGCCGACCAGCACCACCTGCTCGCCGTATTCCTTCGCCGCCAGCGCGCCGCCGATAACGGCAGACTCCGGCGCGTTATCGCCGCCCATTGCATCCACGATGATCCTCATATCAAAGCTCCCCTTTCAGACTTTCGATCTTTTCAAGCGCCCGCTCGGATATTTTTGTATTTTTCTCCCGCTTGCCCTTGATTTTGTAGCCCAGCGGATCAAGAATGCCAAAATTGATATTCATCGGCTGGAATTTTGCGACCGTATGGTCGGAAATATAGCATGCAAGCGCGCCGGTCGCGGTTTGGCGATCGAGTGCCGGCAATCTTTTCCCCTGCATTTCGAGTGCAGTTGCCACGCCCGCGACCCAGCCAGACGAAGTGGACTCGACATAACCCTCCACGCCGGTCATCTGCCCCGCAAAGCGGATGCGCGGGTCAGCCTTGAGCGCATAGGTCGCATCCAGCAGACGCGGAGAGTCCAGAAACGTATTCCGGTGCATTACGCCATAGCGCACAAACTCGGCATTTCTAAGCGCCGGAATCATGGAAAATACACGCTTCTGCTCACCCCACTTGAGGTGGGTCTGGCAGCCGACCAGATTGTACAGCGTGCCTTGCGCGTTGTCGCGCCGCAGCTGCAGCACCGCGTAGGGGTCTTTGCCCGTCTTGGGGTCGGGCAGACCGATGGGCTTGAGAATGCCGAAACGTACCGTATCGTACCCGCGTCGAGCGTTGACCTCGATCGGCATGCATCCCTCAAACACCTTGGAGTCCTCAAACCCATGCACGGGCGCTTCCTCCGCCGTGGTCAGCGCGTTCCAGAATGCGTCATATTCCTCTTTGGAAAACGGGCAGTTGATATAGTCCGCTGTGCCCTTGCCATAACGCGAGGCGATATAGGCGGAATCCATGTCTATACTCTCCGCCGTGACGATGGGCGCGGCTGCATCGTAAAAATGCAGGAACTCACCGCCGACCTTGCGGTGGATCGCATCGAACAATGTGTCCGAGGTCAGCGGGCCGGACGCGACGACCACTTTCCCCTCGGGAATATCGGTCACTTCGCCATAAACGATTTCAATATTCGGGTGGTTTTTGATTTTCTCCGTCACTGCACGCGCAAATGCTTCGCGGTCAACCGCAAGCGCGCCGCCCGCCTCCACGCGGTTCTCGTCCGCGCAAGCGAGAATCAGGCTGTCCAGACGGCGCAGTTCTTCTTTGAGCAGCCCCGCCGCATTGGAAAGCTCATCCGAGCGCAGTGAGTTGGAGCACACGAGCTCCGCAAAATCATCCGAATGGTGCGCAGGGGAGTGTTGCTGTGGCTTCATTTCGCACAGCCGCACCGCAATGCCGCGCTGCGCGAGCTGCCATGCAGCCTCGCAGCCCGCAAGGCCCGCGCCGATGACCGTTACCTGATTATTCATCCGCGGCCTCCTTCGCTTTCGTTGACTTGCGGGCGGGCTTTTTCGCCTTTGCTGCCTTCTCTGCCGCCTTTTCGGCCTCATACTTTTCCAGCGCCTTGGCGTACTGCCCCTGCTGCGTTTTGGTCAGCGCCTGCACGTCCTCGTCTTTGAGCTTCTTAAAGCGGTTCGTGGTCTTGGTCATCCACGGCACCTGCTTTTTCGCCGTTTTCTTTTTCGCAGTCGTTGCCTTTTTCGTCACCTTTTTGGGTTTTTCCTCCGCTTCGCCTACGGCCTCTACCGCGGCCTTGGCCGCCGCGCGCTCCGCCGCCTTCGCGGCGCGCGCCTCACGGCGCTGGCGGTTCTTCTCGGTCTCTTCGGGAGACAAGCCCTCTTTGACCAACTCCTTATAACCGCAGCCCTCGCGCAGGCACACGTCCGTGACCTCCTTGGAATCGCGGTCGGTGTGGCGGAACAGCGAGGAATCGCAGTTCGGGCACTTGGTCTTGAGCGGTTTATCCCATGTCATAAACTGACAGGTCGGATAGGTGTCGCAGCTGTAATACACGTAGCCGCGCGCGGATTTCTTCTTGACCACCTTTGCGCCGCACACCGGGCAGGCTGCGCCCGTGTCCTCGGTGATCGGCTTGGTGTTGGTGCATTCCGGGAAGCCCGGGCAAGCTAAAAACTTGCCGAAGCGTCCGGACTTGATCACCATATTGCGGCCGCACTTGTCGCAGATCACGTCCGTGACCTCGTCCTGAATCTTGATACGTTTGCCCTCAAGGTCCACTTCCGCCTGTTTGAGTGCGCTCTCAAAGCCGTCATAGAACTTGTGCAACAGCTGGATATAGTCCAGCTTGCCCGCTTCTACCTCGTCGAGCTGTTCCTCCATGTTGGCGGTAAACTCATAGTCCGCAACCGACTTGAACTCATCGACCAGCAGCCCGGTCACGCCCTCGCCGAGCGGCGTCGGACGCAGCGCGCGGTTTTCCTTGGTCACATAATCGCGGTCAAGAATGGTCGAAATGGTCGGCGCATAAGTGGACGGACGGCCGATGCCGCGCTCTTCCATTGCGCGGATCAGCGACGCCTCGGTGTAACGCGCGGGCGGCTGGGTGAAGTGCTGCGCGGGGTCGAGTTTTTCGACCGTGAGCGTATCGCCCTCGGCAAAGCGCGGCAGCGGCTTACCGGCATCGCCCTTTTTCTCGTCATCCGTACCCTCTTCATACACCGCAGTAAAGCCCGGGAACGCAACCGTGTGGCCGGAGGCGCGGAACACCTGTCCCTCGCACACAATATCCGCCGAAACCGTGTCCAGCAGCGCGTCCGCCATCTGACACGCGACAAAGCGCGACCAGATCAGCTTATACAGCTTGTACTGGTCGGGCGTCAGGTACTGGCGAATCTCATCCGGCAGGAGCTTAACGTCCGACGGACGAATCGCTTCGTGCGCGTCCTGCGCATTGCCCTTGGTTTTGAACACGCGCGGCTTGCCGGGATAGTACTCGTCGCCGTAACGGCCGCGGATGAAGCCCGCGGCGGCAGCCGTGGCTTCGTCTGACAGGCGCAGCGAGTCGGTACGCATGTAGGTGATCAAACCGGTCAGGCCGTACTCGCCCAGCTCAATACCTTCATACAGCTCCTGCGCGATGCTCATCGTGCGGCGCGGCGTCATATTCAGCTTGCGGCTGGCTTCCTGCTGCAAGGTCGAGGTGATGAACGGCGGCGCTGGCGTGCGCTTTTTCTTGCCGTGCTTGATATCGCCCACGGTAAACGGTTTGCCGGTCACGGCATTCATGACCGCCTGCGCCTGTTCCTCGTTTTTCAGCTCCACCTTGCCCGTTGTATCGCCGTAATAACGTGCGGTAAAACGGCCGCCGTCTGCGGTTTGCAGCAGCGCTTCGATTGTCCAGTATTCCTCGGGAACAAAGGCGCGAATCTCGTTTTCGCGGTCCACGACCAAACGGGTCGCAACACTCTGCACACGACCCGCAGAAAGACCGCGCTTGACCTTGCGCCACAGGAAAGGAGACAGCTCATAACCCACGATACGGTCGAGTATACGGCGCGCCTGCTGCGCATTGACCAGATCAATGTCAATATCGCGCGGATGCTCGATGCCGTACTTGACCGCTGGTTTGGTGATCTCGTTGAAAGTCACGCGCTTGGAATCCTTGTCCTTTAACTTGAACAGTTCCTTGATATGCCACGAAATGGCTTCTCCCTCGCGGTCAGGGTCAGTTGCGAGATAAACGAAATCGCTCTTGCGGATTTCGCTGCGAATTTCCTTGATAATTTTATCTTTTCCCTCGATCGGCACATATTCCGGTTTGAAATCGTGCTCAATATCGACGCTCATTTTCTTTTTCGGCAAATCGCGCAAGTGCCCCATCGAGGCCTTGACCACATAGCCCGACCCCAGATATTTGCCAATGGTTTTTGCCTTGGCAGGCGACTCCACGATGACTAATTTCGACATGTTTTTCCTCCGTTAGCGGCCGCCACAACGGCAGCCGAGGTTCATTTACTAACAGCCCATCACCAGTCTTCCCTTTTCACGGCGCAGAATACCATCCATCTCCAGCATGGTGATCAGGCTCATCACGCGCGGCGCAGGCAGGCCGCAGTGCTCGATCAAATCTTCCGGTGTACCCACGCCCTGCTGCACCAACTCTGCAATGCGGCGCTCGTCGCCGCTCAGACTATCCGGCAGCGTACCGGACTGCGGGGACGCGGGTGTTTCACGCTTGTGCGGTGTTTGACGCACCGCCGGTGTCTTTTTCGGTGCCCGCATGGGACGCGGCGGACGGTATGGCCCGGTTTGCTTATGCAGCAGTCCGCTGTATGTCCGCACCAGCGCTTCCGGGCTGCGCAGCAGCGCCGCTTCGCCCTTTTCGATCAGCTCATTGCAGGCCGCCGACTGCGGCGCATTGAGTGCGCCGGGGACGGCATACACATCGCGTCCCTGATCGAGCGCGGCCCGCGCGGTAATGAGTGCGCCCGAACGGTAGCCCGGCGCTTCCACGATCACCGCCGCAACCGAAAGACCGCTGATGATGCGGTTGCGGGCGTGATAATGCTCGCCGCGCGGCTCAGTGCCGGGCGGGTATTCGCTGACGATCGCGCCGGACAGCAAAATATCGCCCATCAGGCTGCGGTGCTGCGGCGGATAGCAGACATCCACACCGCCCGCCAGCACGGCAACCGTCAAGCCGCCGGCCCGCAGCGCGCCCCGGTGTGCCGCGCCGTCGTTGCCCAGCGCCATACCGCTGACCGTAATAAATCCGGCTTTTCCCAGCGCGCTGCCGATATGCTCCGCGGTTTGCAGACCGTAAGGCGTGGCCTCGCGCGTGCCGACAACGGCAATGCCGGACGTGACATCAAAATCCGGCCATTTGCCGCGCACATACAGCACGACTGGCGGGTTTTCAATCGCGCGCAGACGATCAGGATAGGCACTATCGCCCAACGTAATGATCTGGATGCCGTCTTTGGCGCACTGCGCCACAATATGCTCTGCTTCGTCTGTGCTTTTATCGCACAGCGCATCCACCTGTACCTTGCGCAGCGGACAATCTCTTGTTGTGGTCAGCGCTGCCCGGTCGGCGGCAAATACCGCCTCAGGCGAGCCGAACGCGCGCAGCAGGCCCGCTGCCACACCCGCGCTCACTCCGCGCCGGGTGGCAAGCCAAACATAACTCAACCTTGAGGACATACTGCACGCCTCCTCATTTTGTCATTTCATAAATCACAATCGCCGCCGCAACGCCTGCGTTGAGCGACTCTGCCCGCCCGTGCATCGGGATAATCACGCGCCGGTCACTGAGCGTAATTGCCTGCGGCGTTACGCCACGCCCTTCGCTGCCGATGATGACCGCCGCATGATCCAGCGGCACCGTGCCCAGCGGCACACTGTCTGCATGCAGCGCGGTTGCATAAACCGCCAGCCCCTGCGCACGCAGCCGCTCGACCGCTTCGGCCAGCGGTAGCCGCACGCACGGCAGGCGGAACACCGCCCCCATCGTCGAGCGCACGACCTTGGGCGAAAACGGATCGGCGCAGCCCTCGCACAACACAACGGCACCGAGCGCAAAAGCTTCTGCGGTGCGTAAAATCGTGCCAAGGTTGCCCGGGTCCTGCAAACCGTCCAGCAAAAGCACCTGCGCTTTACCGTCCAGCGCGTCCGCGGTCCAGTGCGGCTGCTTGCAGGAGAAAATCACGTTTTGCGGTGTTTCCACATCGCTGGCAAGTTCAAACAGTGCATCCGGTGCACAGTAGAGCGCGGCGCCCGCCTGCGCGGCTCGTTCCAGCAGGCCGTCCGGCAAGCCGTCCCTCGCCCGCTCGCGCACCAGCAGCACGCCGGGCTGCGCGCCCGAGCGCAGCGCCTCCTCCAGCATCTTTTCGCCCTCGCACAGCATTTCCTCCGTGCTGCGGCGGTATTTTCGTTCCCGTCCCAGCCGCGCCAGATGCCGCAGCGCACTGTTCTGACGGCTTTCAATCGTTATCAATGCAGCTCCACCAGCTTGTCCACGTTTTCGTTTGTGCCGATGACGATCAGCAGATCGTCCGCACCAATCACTTGGCTTGCCTGCGGCGTGACATCCACCTGTCCGCCCTCGCCGTGACGGATCGCCAGCACATTCACCTGATAACGCGCACGCACTCCCAGCTGACCGAGCGAGCGGCCGATCCAGCTCTTGGGCGGATGGATTTCCAGAATGGAGAAATCGTCCGATACACCGATGTAATCGACCACATTGGTGCGCACCAGCCGCTGCGCCAACCGCTGTCCCATTTCACTTTCCGGCAGCACCACGCGGTCCGCGCCTACGCGCTCGAGCACACGGGCATGCACCGGGCTTTGCGCCTTAGCTACCACATATTTCGCGCCGAGTTCCTTGAGCATCACCGTAATCAGGATGCTCGCTTCCATATCCGTACCCACAGCAACGACGCAGCAGTCAAAATTGCGCGCACCGACCGAGCGCAGCACCGCTTCGTCCTGCGCGTCGCCGCGAATCGCCTGCGTCACATCATCCGCGATGTGCTGCACGTTTTCCTCATCCTCGTCCAGCGCAAGTACCTCCTGCCCCAGCGAGGCCAGTTCCCGCGCCAAAGCTGAGCCAAACCGGCCCAGACCGATCACCAAAAAGGATCGCATTCTCCCAGTCTCCTTCGATTGATCCGAAATTCGTTTATCCTACCATTACATCCGCATCTGGATACTGCATTTTGGGCGGCTCCCGATGGCGCATCAGCACCGCAACGCCCAAAGTCAGCACGCCAACGCGCCCCAGATACATCAACAAAATTAAAATCAGGTGAGAAATCGTATGCAGCGTAGGTGTCAGCCCCATAGAAAGGCCAACCGTTGCAAACGCTGACACCGCTTCAAACAGACACGCGCCGAACGGTGCGCTCTCCACATAGGAAATCACACACGCACCCGTCAGGCTGAGCATACCGCCCACAATCATCATCGTGACCGCATTCATAATGCTGCGCGAAACGATTGTCCTGCCAAAGGCCGACACCGTCGTGCGGCCGCGCAGCGCGGAGATCGCACTGAGCACCAGCACAGCCGCCGTCACGGTCTTAATGCCGCCCGCCGTCGAGCCGGGCGAACCGCCGATCATCATCAGCAGGCAGGCGACCGCCTGCGAGGGGCCGGTGAGCGCCGCCTGATCAATGGTATTGAAGCCCGCCGTGCGCAGCGTGACAGATTGGAACGCTGCAGCAAGCAGCTTCTCCCGCGTCGGCATTGCACCGAGCGTCTGCGGATTGCCCCACTCGAAGATCAGCGTCAGCAAAAAGCCCGCACAAAGCAGCAGTGCGGTCGTGACCAGCACCAACTTGGTGTGCAGCCGCAGGCGGCGAAAACGGCGTTTATCCCAAATATCGCCCCAAACGAAAAAGCCCAGTCCGCCAATGACAATCAGTGCCATGATCGTCAGGTTCACCAGCCAATCGTCCGCATAACCTGTCAGCGACGCAAATGGGTTGTCCGGCGTGCCGATCAGATCAAATCCGGCATTGCAAAAGGCAGACACCGAATGGAACACGCCCATTTTGATGCCCTGCCACAGTCCCACACGCGGAACGAACCGCGTCGCAAGCAGCAATGCACCCGCCCCTTCAAAGGCAAGCGTGCCCAGCAGCACGAGGCGGGTCAGCCGAACAATACCGGCGTTTTCCGTCAGGTTGAGTCCTGCGCTCATCACCATGCGCTCGCGCAGCGTGATGGTGCGGCGGGTAAGAAAGGACGCAATCGACGCAAGAGACATAAAGCCCAGTCCGCCGATCTGAATCAACAGCAGAATGACCATCTGCCCAAAACCAGACCAGTGTGTCGCTGTGCCGACCGTGACCAATCCCGTCACACAGGTAGCCGAAGTCGCGGTGAACAGAGCGTCCAGAAAATCTGTCGGCTCCCCACTCCGGGCGGATATAGGCAGCGTGAGCAGCACCGCACCGGTCAAAATAATAATCAGAAAGCCCAATGCAACCACCATCGCAGCATGCATGGCAGGACGGCGGCCTTTTCGCCGTCCCAAATATCTCACGCGCTCCATATGTGTTCCTTCCCTTTTATTTGAAATGCCAAAAGTCTGAACGCATGTCCAGGCTTTGTCAGGCGTTTTATGGCTTCACGCAGAGCGGCTTCCTTGCAGAAATATCCTACCAAGCATCACAGATACTTCTACATCTCTGCAATATTGTAACATGTCCGCACATTTTAAAACCCTTCTGACGATATTGACATTCGTCTCCAATGCTTGTCATTTTTGCCAGCGAAGCCGCCTGTCCATCTGATTGCATCGTATTTCGGACCGAATCCCGTTTTTTCCAATTGAATCCAATCCTACGACCAATTTAGTTTATCATAGCTGTTTCCCATTTGCAAGATCGTTATTAAAATTGTATCAGACGATAAAATCGGCGTATTTTGTCCTTTTTTCTGTGTTCTTTTCATCCAGCCGCCGCGTTCGTTTTATCCTCGGCGAAGCTGTCCGACTCGCAGCGCTACGGGAACCGCAATCTTTTTGGTCTCTCCGCTGTCAAAGGCGATCACGCCGATATCCCCGCTGCGACTGACCAATGTGCCGGGGCCGAACGCCTTATGTACCAGCCGCACACCAGGGATGTAATCCTTGGCAATGGCTGCGATGCGAGCTGCATCCGGCTCCTGCCGGACGACAGACTTTTTGACCGCCGCGGGCTGTGTTCGGTCGCCCTTCAGCGGAAAGATTTCCCTCGCAAAGGTCGATTCCAAGCCCACTTTGCGGAACGTCATGATGCCCAGCTCCCGCTTGGCGCGCGTCAGTCCCACATAGAACAGCCGCCGCTCCTCCTCGTAAGCGTCGAGTTCCTCCTGCTCGGCATCCGGTCCGGGCAGCACCTTGGGCAGCAGACCGTCCGCCACGTCCATCAGAATCACCCGCTCGTATTCCAGCCCCTTGCTGGAGTGGATGGTGGACAGGACAAAGGGGCAATCCGCGTTCGTGCCGCCACGCAGTACCACTTCCCGCAGCTCCTCCAGACGGTCGAGCAGCCGTTCCGGCGTAGGCTCCTGCGTCCCCAAGGCTTCAAGAATATCCGCCTTGCTCAGATCGCCGCCCCGGTCCTTTAGATAGTCGCCGTAGCCCATGAAGTGGACAATGCGATACACGGCCTTATCCGCCCGCTCGCGCAGCAGATTGTTCAGGTGAGTTTGCAGCGTTCTACACTGCTTTTGCGTCCACGGCGAGGCAGCTGAGGAAACCGCGATACACCCCAGAATCGTCTCGCCCTCCGCTTCGGCGCGGTCAGCAGCGACCTGCGCCACGACCTTACTGATACCCGCCCCCAGTTTGTAATACAGGCTGAGAAATAACTCACCGTCGTTCGGGTTCTGCGCGAAGCGAATGATATCCGTGATGTCGCGCACCACCCGGTTGGTAAAAAACAGGCTTTCCACCTGTCGGCAGCGGTAAGGGATGCCCGCACGATCCATCCGGTCAATGAGCGGCAGCGCACTGTCGTTATCCCGATACAAAACGGCAGTCTCGACCGTGCAGTTTTCCGCCAACTTGCAGAGATACGCATACTGCTTCTGCCGATCATAGACCGAACATTCGCGCACCTCTGGGCCGCTGCCCTGCGTGGCCTTCATGTGTTTGGGACGGCGGTTGTGATTTTTCTGAATGAACCGATCGGCAGCCGCCACAATCTGCCGCGTGGAGCGGTAATTCTGCTCCATATACAGCACCTTGGCGTGCGGGTAGACGGTATCGAACTCGGTCAACGCCTGCGGGTATGCGGCGCGGAAGCCATAAATACTCTGATCCTCATCGCCAACCATAAACAGGTTGCCGCTCTGCCCAGCCAGCAGTCGGATGATGGTATGCTGAATTTTAGAAGTATCCTGCGCTTCGTCCACGCAAAAATACTGATAGCGCGCCTGCACCGCGCGCAGGATTTCGGGGTACTGCCGCAAAATCCGAAGGGCATAAACCATCTGGTCATCGTAGTCCATCAGCTGTCGCTCGCGCAGCGCCTTGTCGTATGCCGCAAAGAATGCAGCAAAATCGACCCCTTCCACCTCGACTGCGGACAACGCTTCCCCTTTGAGCATCTGGTTTTTGGCATAGGTGAGCGCAGTCTGGAGCGATTTGACCGTGCTTTCCGTAGCAAACTCCTTGCTTTGCATCCGATACAGCTCGCTGATGAGCGCACTTTTCTGTGCGCCATCCTCCAGAAGCCGAAAGGCGGTGCGGCCCATCGTGCGCTCGTAATAGCGAATGATCCGGCTGCACACCCCGTTGATGGTGCGAAATTCCAGACGCTGCGCTTCTTCTGCGCCGAAAAAAGCGGCGTACCGCGCCTGCATATCCCGTGCAGCGGCTACCGTGTAGGTCATGGTGAGGATGCGCTCGGGCGGGATGCCCCGCACATAGCGCATATATCCAAGCCGCGTCACCAGAACGGTGGTCTTGCCGCTGCCAGGTACTGCGAGCAGCAGCACCGGCCCGTTCACAGTCTGTACCGCTGCTTCCTGCTGCGCATCCAAAGAAATCGAATATTGTGTTTTGAATTGGGAAAAATCCATGCTATGCTCCGCGTTCCGATGACTTGTTCAACAGGAATACATAGGTACTTTCATCCGAGTGTTCCGGGGAAAACGCATAGTTTAAGCAGGCAAAATCTTTGAGTGCCTCGGGATTATTGGCATGGGCTTCCGCAAGATGGCGCACCATTTCTCCGCGCGCCATCTTGCACAGCGTCCCCTTCTCCACGATTTTGCCGTACTTCTCCACTCCGAACACACAGGTGATAAACCGTGTCCCCGGCTTCTTGTGTCGAGAGACACAGACGCTGTACTCCTTTGACGCGAGATTGATGATGCAGTCGGTTTCCTGATACAGCTGGTCTGCAATCTCGCTGCCCCAGTATTCGTACAGGTCTTTTGCCCCATCATTTTGCAGCTTGGCCTGCATCTCCAGCCGGTAAGGTGTTACCCCGTCAAAGGGGCGCAGCACACCATACAACCCGGAAAGAATGCGCAGATGCGCTTGCACATAGGCAAGCTGTTCCTCCGTGAACACGCCGGGCGCCATGTACTGATACTGAATGCCCTCGTAGGACAAAATCGCCGGAGTCAAGCGCGTGCGCAAATCCGTGTTTTTCAGTCGCTCCACATTCTGCGCGGCAATGCCATCATTGCACTTCCAGAGTTTTTTCAGTTCCTCATACGACATCGAGCGGAGCTTTTCATACAAACTTTCCGCCTTGTCAAGGAAACATGGCAAATCTTGCCACGGCAGTGTGTCCGTATCCACTTTCATCTTTTTCGCCGGTGAAATGATAATTTTCATATTCTCCCTCATACCGTTGAGCTGGCGCAACAGGCCTTGCCTCGTCCGTTATTCTCCCGCCAGATACGCTAATATCTCGGCGGCATTGGTATCCGGCTTCACTTTGGGCATCACCTTTTCGATCATGCCCTGCTCATTGATAAGATAGGTGGAGCGCACCACGCCCATGCCCACCTTGCCATAGAGCTTCTTTTCCTGCCAGACGCCATAAGCCTGAATGGCTTGCAGCTCCGGGTCGGAGAGCAGCACAAATGGCAGCTCGTATTTCTGCGCAAATTTCAGGTGCGAAGCCACCGAATCCTTGCTGATACCGATGACCACGACATTCTTCTCCTGAAACGCACCGTAATTCTGGGCAAAGGCGCAGGCCTGACGGGTGCAGCCGGGCGTATTGTCTCGGGGATAAAAATATAAAACCACTTTCTTGCCCCAAAAATCAGACAGGCTGACTTGGTTTCCGTTCTTATCGGGCAGGGTAAAATCCGGGGCTTTTGTACCAACTTCCAGCATACTGCTCGCTCCTTTCCATGTATCCAGTTTTCTCTGTTGCAGTTCTTCTACATTATAGTCGGAGTGACACACTCCGTCAACGCATTCATGTCCCTCCCCTATTCACACATTTTCCGCGTTTCTACCACTGAAAAGCGTGCGTGCATACATAAAACAGGACCGCCGATCATTCGGCAGTCCTGTTCATTTCTATTACAGTTTGTTTCAGTTTTCCAGCGGCTTCATCTTAAAAAAGCCCATTATAGAGGATTTCACTTGTTGTACTATACCAAAAAATCCTGCTTTTCGGAGTCTTTGGCAAAGTTTTAATACAGCTTCGCTCCTGCCGGAATCTTATCATCCACCATCAGCAGATTCAATGCCTCTTTTCCATCATATTCATGGATAGCACTAATCAGCATACCTTCGGAATCGATGCCCATCATCTTCCTCGGCGGGAGATTTGTGATTGCGATGCAGGTTTTTCCGGCCAGCTCTTCCGGCTCGTAATACTCATGAATTCCGCTTAAAATCGTGCGTTTCCGATCTGTTCCATCGTTCAGAGTAAACTTCAGCAGCTTCTTTGATTTGGGAACTGCCTCACACGCCTCTACCTTAACGGCACGGAAATCGGACTTGCTGAAAGTGTCAAAATCAACCATTTCCTCAAACAGTGGCTCGATCTTCACCTGAGAAAAATCAATCTTTTCCGCCGGATGTTCTTCCGCTTTTTCATCCTTAACTTCATCCTTCTTCGAATCCAGCGGCTTCATCGTCGGGAACAGAAGCACATCACGGATGGACGCGGAATCGGTCAACAGCATGACCAGACGGTCGATGCCCATGCCCATGCCGCCCGTAGGAGGCATACCGTATTCCAGCGCATTGATGAAATCGTCGTCCATCATATTGGCTTCATCATCGCCCGCTGCACGCAGTGCGACCTGACGCTCAAAGCGCCCGCGCTGGTCGATCGGATCGTTCAGCTCGGAGAACGCATTGCACAGCTCGCGGCCGACCACGAAGCACTCAAAGCGCTCGGTCAGACGCGGATCGGATGCCTTGCGCTTGGCCAGAGGAGATACCTCAACCGGGTAATCCGTGATAAAGGTCGGCTGGATCAGATACTCCTCAACGAACTCGTCGTAGCACTGTGCGAGCAGATCGCCCCAGCTTTCCTTGCCCTTTTCAATCTCGACACCCTTGGCCTTGACTGCCTCCAGTGCCTGTGCACCGTCCATTGCCATAAAGTCCAGACCGGAATATTCCTTGACTGCATCGGCCATGGTCATGCGGCGCCAGCCCTTGCCAAAATCGATCTCCGTTCCCTGATAGGTCACCTTGGTCGTGCCGAGCACCTTTTCGCAGACATGTACGACCATGTCCTCGGTAATATCCATCATGCCGTTGTAATCCGTATACGCCTGATACAGCTCGATGGTGGTAAACTCCGGATTGTGCTTGGTGTCCATGCCCTCGTTGCGGAAAATGCGGCCGATTTCGTACACCTGCTCGAAGCCACCCACGATCAGGCGCTTGAGGTGCAGCTCGGTTGCAATGCGCATGTACATATCAATATCCAGCGCATTGTGGTGCGTGATAAACGGGCGCGCCGCCGCGCCGCCCGGAATGGTGTTCAGGCAGGGAGTTTCTACCTCCATAAAGCCGCGTGCATCCATAAAGTTGCGGATCTCGCGCACGATCGCCGAACGCTTCTCAAAGGTGTCGCGCACCTCGGGGTTGACGATCAGATCCACATAGCGCTGACGGTACCGCATATCGGTATCCTTCAATCCGTGCCACTTTTCGGGCAGCGGCGCGAGGTTTTTGCTCAGCAGCGTCAGCTCATGCACCGCAACCGAAATTTCACCCTTCTGGGTGCGGAACACTTCGCCCGAAACGCCGATGATATCACCAATGTCAAACTTTTTGTAGCCCTTATAGACTTCGTCGCCCACGTTGTCGCGCTTGATATAAAGCTGCAAGCGGCCATAGCGGTCGGACAGATCGGAAAACGAAGCCTTGCCCATGATGCGTTTGCTCATCATGCGGCCGGCCAGACGGACCGTTTTGCCCTCGAGCTCGTCAAAATGCTCGTGAATATCGACTGTGTGATGATCGCGCTCAAAACGTACCTGCTGATACGGGTCTGCGCCCGCCGTCTGCAGCTCCGCCAGCTTTTCACGGCGGATACGCTTGAGCTCATGCAGCTCTTCTGCGGTCTGCTCGTGCTGTTCCTGCGCCTGATGCTGTTCTGCCATAGTTTCCCCGTCTTTCTTCTTTTATTTCTTGATATCCATTACCTGATACTTGACCACGCCGATCGGCGCCTCGACCTCAACGATCGTGCCGACCTTTTTGCCCAGCATCGCTTTGCCGAAAGGCGATTCATCCGAGATCTTGCCCTCCATCGGGTCAGCCTCCTGCGAACCGACGAAATGGTATTCCTCCTCCTCGTCCAGCTCGAGGTCCTTGACCACAAAACGGCAGCCGGGAGAGATTTCATCGGCCGCATAGGTGTCGCCGGTTACGACAACCGCCAGCTTGATAATTTCCTCCAGCTCCGCGATGCGGGAGTACAGCTTGCCCTGCTCGTTCTTTGCCTCGTCATACTCGGCGTTCTCGGACAAGTCACCAAAAGAGCGTGCTTCTTTCAGCTGCTCGGCCACCTCGTCCGCACGAGTGGTTTTCAGGTATTCCAGTTCATCCTTATAAGCGTCCAGGCTCTCCTGGGTCAGTTTGATTTCTTTTGCCATGATTGCAAACCCTTCTTATTTTCATAGGTTCAGCGGCATCGCGCGCCGCCGTACAGTACTCCTTATTATACGGTAACATTCGCCGCACTGTCAAGCGAGCAAGTGCATTTTTGCGCATTTTCACCGATATGGCACAGATTTATCCCAGAATTTCGACCGCTTTTTGCAATTGTGGGTCATTCTCCGGTGAAAGGAAATAGAAGTCCGTCAATTGAGCGTCGGTCAGCGCGACTTCGACGTCGGGTGCAATGCCCACGCCTGCCAGATTATTCCCATTGGGGGTAAAATACTCCTCCACCGACAGGTTGAGCGTCGACCCGTCAGACAGCTCAAAGGTCTGCTGCGCGCGCCCCTTGCCTGTGGTATGCGTGCCGACCAGCGTCGCGCGGTCGTATTCCTGCAAGGCCGCTGCAAAAAATTCGGCCGCCGAAATGCTCTGGTCGTCCATCAGAACAGCAATTGGCTGGTCGATCATCTCCGCATCCGACTCATACACGGTTTCACTGCCGCTCTTGGTGCGCAGCGTCATAATCGTACCCTCCGGCAGCAGCAGATCGAGCATTTCGCTCATTTCCTTGACGCGCCCACCGCCGTTGTGCCGCACATCCAGCACCAGCGACTGCGCGCCATCTGCCAGCAATCCATCCAGCACCTGCTGGAACTGGTCTGCCACCCCGACATGAAAACTTTCGATGCGGATATATCCAATCTTTCCATCCAGCATCTGTCCCCACGCCATCTTCTGCGTCACCGTCGCGCGCTGCATGGTCGCTTGATGGCCAGCGCCTCCCTTCTCCTTACTGAACGACACGGTTACCGCGGTGCCTTCCTCTCCCTGAATCGCGTCAATAACCGCATCCGCGCCATCTTCCTCGACCGTCAGGCCCTCCGCACCGACGATGTAATCGCCTTTTTCGATGCCGGCCTGTGCCGCAGGAGAATCGTCATACACCAGATAAACCCGCACACCATCTTCTCTGGTCAGCACCGAAACGCCGATGCCACAGCCCTTTCCCTCGCTGCTCAGCCGGTAGGCTTCATACTGATCCGCCGGAATGTAGGCCGACCACTGGTCGTCCAGCCCGGTCACATAACCGACCGCCGCATAATCCGCGACCTTTTCTGCGTCCAGCTCACCCACATACTGCTCTGCTGCAATGCGGTCGATTTCGCGCAGCTTATCCTCTACCGCAGATGTCCGCCAGCCGGTTGCCGCATAGCATCCCAGTACCGATACCGCTGCCGTAGTCGCGCAAAGAAACAACGCTGTCCCCACGGAGACCTTGTTTTCCCGCCATCCAAACATTCATGTTCCCTCCAAACAGCAAGGGGAGAGCAAATGCCCTCCCCTCTGATTCATGATTGCATTAAGTAAAGCTGAAGAAACTCTTGGGGTCAACCGTCGAGCCGTTCTGATACACTTCAAAGTGCAGATGCGGGCCGGTCGAGTTGCCGGTCGAACCGACATAACCAATGACCTGTCCCTGCTCAACATACTGGCCAACCGAAACCAAAATGCTGGACTGATGACCGTAAGCAGTCATCGTTCCGCCGCCATGGTCAATAACCGTGTAGTTGCCGTAACCAGAAACCCAACCCGCGGTCGTGACCGTACCGGAGGCCGCGGCGAGAATCTCTGCACCGTAGCTTGCCGGGATATCCTCACCCGCGTGGAACTTGACCGTGCCGTAAATCGGGTGTACGCGGTAGCCGTATACGCTGGACGTGGTCGTGCAGCTCGGCGTCGGCCAGACGAAGGTGCCGCTGTACGGCACACCGCCGGAAGCCGCCGACTGCGCGGACAGTTTTGCGATCTGGTTGCTGACATCCTGCATCTCGTTGGAAATGCGGTCGTACTCGGCTTCGCTCTCTGCCTTGTAAGCCTGCAAGCTCTCCGCCAGGGCCGCCTGCTCGGCTTCGCTCGCCGCTAGCTCATCAACCTTGTAGTTCAGGTTCTCCTGATACTCCTTCTGGTCATCCTGCGTATCCTGCAGTTCCTGCTTCTTCTGTTCGATATCTTCCTTCGCGGCAGTATACTCGGCAACAATCTTCTTGTTGTCCTCCATGATCGCCGTGATGATCTCCATACGAGACAGCAGATCGGAAAAACTCGAGGAATTCAGCAGAACTTCCAGATAGCTGCTGTCACCCTGCTCATAGGTCGTGCGTACGGTGAGCGCAAACTCCTCTTCCTTCTGCTCCAGCGCCTCTTCTGCAGCCGCAAGCTCCGTGGTCTTAACGTCAATCTGCTCCTGCAAACGGTCGATATACGCCTCAACCGTGGAAATCTCTTCCTTGGTCAGGTCAATCTCGCTTTGCAGCGCAGCACGGGTCGCTTCCACGTCGTTGGCCTGCTTGGTGAGCTCCGCGATTTTTTCCTTGACCGCAGCCTTTTCATCCTCCAGCGAGGACAGCTTATCCTGCAACTCATCGACATCCTCCGCAGCGCCTGCAAACGTCAGGCTGGACAGCAGCATGGAAGCCAACAGTGCAATCACAAGGATGGCAGCAATCACACAGGATATCAGCCGCGTTGTGCTTTTCTTCATCATAATGGTATTCGCTCCTTTGTCTGTCGCCAATGCATCAAACATTCATGAACTTGCGGATGCTCGTCACCGAACCGCCGATGCCGAACAGCACGCCCGCACCCAGATATACGCCCAGCACCAGCCAGCGCAGTCCGTCGAACGCGACGATATGGAAATACGGGATCACGCCGCTTGCGACGTTGGAAAGCTCAGTATACAGGCCCCATTCCGCAAGGAATGCCAAGCCGCCTGCCAGCAGGCCCAACACCATACCCTCGATCACGAACGGCCAGCGGATGAACCAGTTGGTCGCGCCGACCATCTTCTGGATGGAGATTTCCTCCCGACGTGCAAACATGGCCAGCTTTACCGTATTGGCGATGATGAAAATGGAGATGACGGCCAGACCGATCACCATTGCCAGCGCAACAATATTGAATACGCGCTGTACCTGAATCAGCTTGGAGATTACCTCTTCATCCGCGCGGATATAGTCCGTGCCGTCCACCGCAGCGATCTGTTCGATCGTCTCCTCGGCCAGCGTCGGGTCCTTCAGCGTGAAAATAAAGCTGTTTCGCAGCGGGTTGTTTGCGGAATTGTAATTATCCAGAATGCTCGCATCTTCGCCCAATTCCTCGCGGTATTTCTCCAGCGCTACATCGCGGTCCTCAAACTCGACCGTTGCAATATTATCGATCCTGTTGAATTGCGACCCCAGCGCTTTCGCCTCACGGGTGGTCAGGCTGTCATCAATGAATACCACAATCTCGTTGGATTGCTGCAATTCTTCAATGCTCAGATCAATATTATACGCGATCAGCGTCACGGTTCCTGTCAAAAGCAGGCAGGCGATCATAATGAGCACCGCCGCAATCGACATAAACCCGTGCTTGAATATATTGCGGAAGCCTTCCTTCCAATAGTAACCAAAACTTCTCATAACTGATAGTACCCACCTGTCTGGTCGCTGACGACCTCGCCCTTGTCAATCATAACAACGCGCTTTTCAAACTCGTCCACCAGACCTTTTTCGTGCGTCACGATCAGTACGGTGGTGCCCAATTCATTGATTTTTTCAAACAGGGTCATCAGTTCAAGCGAACGCGCGGGATCAAGGTTACCGGTTGGCTCGTCCGCGATGATCAGCCGCGGATTGTTGACCAGCGCACGCGCAATCGCTACGCGCTGCTGCTCACCGCCGGAAAGATTCATTGGCTTAATCTGTGCCTTATCCGCCAGACCGACCAGTTCGAGCACATACGGCACGCGTTCCTTAATCGCCTTGCCCTTTGCGCCGATCGTGCGCATGGCAAACGCGACGTTTTCATAGACCGTTTTATTGTTAATCAAACGGAAATCCTGATATACCACGCCCAAGGTGCGGCGCAGATATGGGATCTGCCGTTTTTTCATTTCGCCCACGTTATAATTGTTGACCAGCACACGTCCTTCGGTTGGACGGACCTCTGCGGTCAACAGCTTGATAATCGTTGTTTTACCAGAGCCGGACGCACCGACGAGGAACACAAATTCCCCTTCATCCACGCGCAGGTTCGCTTTGTTCACCGCACGGGTACCGTTATCGTACACCATGGTGACATCGTTCATCCGTATCACAGGCAATCCTCCTCGGAGCCAAACTTAATACCAAAAAGGCAAAGGTGCATGTCGATCATACACCTTTGCCTATTATAACAGATTTTCCTTGCCGACGCAAGACGACAATCCCTGCCATTTCCCTGCATGACAATATTTTTTACGTGAAGTTTTTGTGAACACCCTTGCCTTAGCGAACGTTTTCCTCACGGCTGGCCAGATATTTGCGCACCATCAAAGCTACCTTGAACACGATCGCATGATCGAATTCGCGCAGATCAAGGCCGGTCAGCTTCTTGATCTTTTCCAGACGATACACCAGCGTATTGCGATGCACAAACAGCTTACGCGAGGTTTCGGAAACGTTCAGGTTATTTTCAAAGAACTTCTGGATGGTGAACAGCGTTTCCTGATCGAGTGAATCAATCGAACCCTTCTTGAACACCTCGCTGAGGAACATCTCGCACAGCGTAATCGGCAGCTGATAAATCAGACGACCGATGCCAAGGTTTTCAAAGCTGATGATGTTCTTTTCCGTATCAAATACCGCGCCGACCTCAATGGCAGTCTGCGCTTCCTTAAAGGACTTTGCAATATCCTTCATCTGCGAGGACACCGAGCCAATACCGATCAAGCATTTGACCGACAGCTCGCTGAGCAGTGCCTCTTCAATCGAAGAAGCGATCTTGGCCAGATCCTTGACATCGCTGCCCGCCTTGACTTCCTTGACGACCACGATATCCGTCTCGGAAATGTGCAGCACAAAATCCTTCTGCTTGTCCGGGAACATACCGGTTACCACATCAATCGCTGCCACATCCGCCGGCATCTGCTGGCGTACCAAGAAAACCACACGCGGCACATCGTTGCCGAAGTGCAGCTCACGGGATTTGATGTAAATATCGCCCGGCAGGATGTTGTCCAGAATGATATTTTTGACAAACGTCGCCTTATCGTGCTTTTCATCATACAGCGTCTTAATGTTGTTGATGGCAACCGCCACCAGCGAGCAGATGCTGCGCGCCAGCTCGTCCTCACCCTGTACGAAAACAGCATATTCCAACCGACTGGACCGGTCACCTGTGGTATGGTAGGTATAGCCGCCGAAACGAACGATTTCACCTGCAAAACCAAGCTCGGTGATCGCTTCTTCCCGCATTTCGCCGATACGGGGCAGATCAGTACACGCGACAACCGCACCGCTCGCATCCACAATACCAATGGTGCGATCTACTGTGTCCTTCATCTGCAAAACAATCGACTGGAACAATCTCGAAGCCATTTCCATCACCTTTCCCGTATTTCCCTTTTCTTGAGCGCTTTCACGCCATGCCACACCGGCCCCGGCCATATAAACTGCCGTATTCCTGACATTGTTCACAAGAACCCTTGACGTTCCCTGTGCATTTTAAGACATTATATCATAGTCTTCTACATTTTTGTACAAAAATTTTTATTTTTTTTGTCGATTTTTAGATACTCTCCTGCGACGGCTGCTGCAACAGTGCCAGCTCCTGATCGGTCAAGGCGCGGAATTCGCCTTCCTTTAACGCCGAATCGAGCGGTAAACTGCCTAATTGCACACGGCGCAGCTGCACCACAACGCCGCCCACCGCTGCAATCATGCGCTTGACCTGATGATACTTGCCTTCGCGCAGTGTGACGCGCACACGCTGTGCGTCATCCTCTGCCAGCCGCTCCAAACGGGCTGGCAAGCAAACTGTACCATCCTTGAGCGTCTGCCCTTTTTCAAAGCGCGCTTCAGCATCCGGCGCAAGCTCGCCCTCCACCGTGGCCTCGTACACTTTATATACATGCCGCGACGGGCTCATCAGCGCATGGCTGAGCGCACCGTCGTCGGTCACGATGAGCAATCCCTCGGTGTCCTTATCCAGTCGCCCGACCGCAAACAGGCCGCGCCGGATATCCTCCGGAAAAAGATCAAGCACGGTATCATGCCGCGCATCCCGACTGGCGGTAATCACCCCCGCCGGCTTATTCAGCATATAATACCGCTGTGCCTGATACATCTGCGCCTGTCCGTCCAGCATGACTTGTGCAGTGTCCGAATCCACCTTTGCCGCGGGATCGCGCTCCACCGCGCCGTTAACCTGCACGCGGCCCGCGCGAATCATGGCCTGCACTTCCTTACGGCTGCCGCAATTCAAATGCGCCAGCAGCTTGTCTAATCGCATCCGTGGCATTTTGTCTCCCCCGACAATTCATTCCTGCTAATAGGATACCACTTTTTCGCAAAGTGCACAATAGGGAATTGCAGAAAAAGTGCAATTCCCTAAATTACAGCCATGGATGCGACAATCTAAGCTCTGCTTTTTGTTCATTTGCACAGTCAGCCCAAACTCTCTCCCACTGCATCACGAACCCGTTTACCGGCTGGATGTGCTTCATTCTGCCGGGGTTGTGTCAGGCATTTCCGTGATGCCGTGCACGAATCCGTCCGTCTCCGACGAACTGATATCCGCAGCGATCAGCTGATTGCGGCGAATCAGCAGATTGGCGATCACGCCTTCTTCCCCGGTCGGGTATTCAGTCAATTCATAGGTATAGAGCGTGGCCCGCTTGCCTTGATACGGCGCCAAGTCCAATCCCTGTCCCAATTGAATCGCGTTATATGCCTGATAGGTATCGTCAAAGGTTTTAGGGATTTGTACTTCACGCTCGCTGCGCGGTTCCGGATTGACCTTCCACCCATAGCTTTCCAGCAACGCCACGCGCTGTTCGTTATTTTTCAGTTTGCTGTTCAAATCAATTTCGCCCGACACGGTCTGCGCATGCATTGTCTCCGCTGTCGGCGCGAGCAATGTGACACCCAAAACCACCGCGCCTACCGCCAATACGCCTGCCACCACTTTTTTCACCGATACCTTGGCTGCAAAAACAATCATGCTATCGCCCCTCCTGCTTTTGCTTTATCCTATGCAGGCAACCTCGAAAGCAGAACAACAAAACGCCGTCCGGCAGAAACAACTGCTTCTGCCAAACGGCGTTTCTCATCCATTTATCCGAACAAATTACTCCACAATCTGGGATGCCAGCGTATCTGCCAGCGCTTCCAGCGCACCAATCTGATTTTCCGCCAGCGTAGACTTGAGTGCAACCGTATTTTCCAGCACGGTCATATTTTTCATGCCCTCCAGAATGGCCTTCATATGACGGCCGGAAACCGGCGCCCATGTACCGTTTTCCACCAGCGCAACCGTGCGGTTTTGCAGATTAAGCGCCTTGAGGTCGTGCAGGAATGCTTCCATGCGCGGCTGCAAACCGCCATTGTAGGTCGGTGCGGCCAGCACCAGATGGCTGCACCGGAAGCTCTCAGCCACCAGCTCGGAAACATCTGTGCCGGATACGTCATACATAGCGATATTGTGCACGCCCTTTTCAGCCAGCATGCTGGCCAGCACATTTGCCGCATTCTCGGTATTACCGTACATCGTAGCATAGGCGATCATCACGCCCTTATCCTCCGGCTCATAGGTGCTCCACTTCTGGTACTTGTCCATCATGGTTGTCAGATTGCCGCGCCAAATCGGGCCATGCAGCGGGCAGATCATCTCGATATCCAACGCCGCAGCCTTTTTGAGCAGCGCCTGCACCTGAGCGCCGTACTTGCCGACGATATTGGTATAGTACCGACGGGCATCGTTCAGCCAAACGCTGTCAAACGACAGCTCATCATCAAAAATATTGCCCGCCAGCGCACCAAACGTACCGAATGCATCCGCCGAAAACAGGATTTTGCTCGGCTCGTCATAGGTGACCATAACTTCCGGCCAGTGCACCATCGGTGCCATGACGAAGTGCAGCGTATGACGGCCGGTGGAGAGCTTGTCCCCTTCTGCAACCACCAGTGCACGGTCCTTCATGTCCTCTGCGTAGAACTGCGTCAGCATGACCAGCGCCTTGGCACTGCAAACGATCTTTGCCTCGGGATACCGATGCAGCAGTGCAACGATCATGCTGCAATGGTCCGGCTCCATATGGTGAACCACCAGATAGTCAAGCGAACGGCCTGCCAGCGCAGCAGAAACATTTTCATAAAACTGACGGCTGATAGAATCGTCCACCGTGTCAAACAGCACGGTCTTTTCGTCCAGCAGCAGATAGCTGTTATAGGAAACGCCGCGCGGGATCGGGAACAAATTTTCAAACCGGCTCAGGCGGCGATCACTTCCGCCAACATAAACGAGATCATCCTGGATCTTTCTGATCGTGTGCATCACAAGAAACCTCCGTATTATCATGATTTGTTAAAATTATATCACAGATTCCATTTTCCGTCTACCCTGCCGTGCTACGCGCGGCGACAAAAAACCGGCTGTCGAAACAGCCGGTTTTTGACAAAATCAATGTTTTATTCCTTATTGAGCGCTTCCAGTCTTGCCTTGTTCTCCGCAATGACCTTTTCCTGCACCTGCGCGGGCGCCTCGTCGTACCGCTCAAACTTGGAAACGAACGAGCCACGGCCCTGCGTCATCGAGCGCAGCGTGATCGCATAGTCAGACAACTCTGCCATCGGGCACTCGGCCAGAATTTCCTGCTTGCCGCCCTCAATCGGATTCATGCCCATGATGCGGCCACGACGCTTGTTCAAATCGCCGATCACGTCGCCCATGTATGCATCCGGAATGATAACCTTCATCGAGCAAACCGGCTCGAGCAGAACCGGGCTTGCCTGCGGGATACCCGTCTTGTAAGCCAGACGCGCAGCCATCTTGAAGGACAACTCGTTGGAGTCTACATCGTGATAAGAACCGTCGAGCAGAGTTGCACGCAGGCCGACCATCGGATAACCCGCCAGCACGCCGTGCTCCATTGCCTCGCGGATGCCCTTATCGACTGCCGGATGGAAGTTCTTCGGCACCGAACCGCCGAAAATCTTCTCCTCGAACAGATAATCGCCTTCCGGATACGGTGCAAATTCCATCTTGACATGACCATACTGGCCATGGCCGCCAGACTGTTTCTTGTGTTTGCCTTCTACCGTCACCGCCTTGCGGATCTTCTCGCGGTACGGCACGATCGGCGGCGTGAGCGCAACTTCTACGCCGAACTTATCCTTGAGTTTGGAGCAAAGCACATCCAGATGAATGTCGCCTGCACCAGAAATGGTATGCTGCTTGGTTTCCGGATTGAACTCGGTCTCGAAGGACGGGTCCTCGTCATGCAGACGGGCCAAGCCAGCGGAGATCTTCTCTTCCGCGCCCTTGACCTTGGGCGCAATGCCCTGCGTATAACACGGCTGCGCGAACTCGATCGGCTCGAGTTCCACCTTGCGCACGCTCATCGAAAGCGTATCGCCCGTCTTGGTGGTGACCAACTTGGAAACCGCGCCGATGTCGCCGCAACCAACCACCGGAACCTCGGTGGTCTTTTTGCCGCAGACTGTAAAGATGTGGCCCATCTTTTCATTGGCATCCGCACGCTTGTTTACCAGCGTCATATCCTGCTTGACTTCGCCCGACATGACCTTGAAATACGAGAAGCGGCCGTACTGGTCGGCAACCGTCTTGAATACGAATGCACAGGTCGAGCCGTTGGGCGTGCAGTTGATTTCGATCAGCTCGCCCTTTTCGTCCTCGCAGATTTCTACCGGCTTTTCGTCCGGGGATGGCATGTAGTCCGCAATGCCCTTCAAAAGTGCATAGGAACCGATGCCGGTTGCCGCCGTACCGCAGAATACCGGCGCGATAACCAAATCCTTGACGCCCTGACGGATGCCGGCGATCAGCTCTTCATCCGAGAATTCTTCGCCTGCGAAATAGCGCTCCATCAGCTCTTCGGACAGTTCTGCTACGTTTTCGCACAGTGCTGCACGATGCTGGTCGATACGCTCCTTCATATCGTCCGGGATCGGAATTTCGACACGCTTGTTGCCTTCCATGCGATATGCCTTGCGAATAACACAGTCCACAATGCCGACGGTATCGCGGTTGCCCTCGAAAATCGGCACAACAATCGGCGCAACCGATACGCCGAACTGCTTTTGCAGCTTATGCAGCGAGGTATAGTAATCCGAGTTTTCCTCGTCGATCTTGGAGATGTAGAACATACGCGGCATAGCGCGCGCTTCGCAGCGCTCCCACGCCTTTTCCGTGCCGACGCCCGGACCGGACTTGCCGGTAGCGATAATCAGCGCGGATTCCGCCACGCGCAGAGCGCAGTTTACTTCGCTTTCAAAATCAAAGAAGCCGGGGGTATCCAGCAGGTTGATTTTGCAGCCGTTCCACTCGACCGGCGCGACAGCAGTCGAAATCGAAAACTGACGCTTGATTTCTTCGGGGTCAAAATCGCAAACCGTGTTGCCGTCCGTGATCTTGCCGACACGATCGGTTACACCGGCGATATAGAGCATACTTTCGACGAGCGAGGTCTTGCCGTCGCCGCCGTGTCCCATCAGACATACGTTACGAATCTTGTTAACCGGGTAATTGGCCATATTTGATAAACACTCCCCTGCCCGAGCCTTATGATACGGGCGCTTTGTTAGCGGGAACGACTCCCTTATTTGTAATTATACACTATTGTGCGCATGTGCGCAAGCTGTTTTTTTGTGCATTTTTTACTCTTCTTTTTCATTTTCGTGCTGTCAAAATTTAGTTGACAAAAATTTTTTATTTTTTACAAATTTTATGTCACAAAATCAGCATGACATACGTTTATATAATATAAAGCATTTTGACTCACCAGAGGAGGGGGTTCCCATGACACGCGCCTATCTTGCAACCGCAGCAGCCGTACTGGCGGTGGCGCTCGCCGTTTTTTCGGTAGCCTCCGTCCTGCCCGTATGATATTTTCTCTCTCTTTTTTACCGCCCTGGGCGGATCTTCTCTTCCCGATTGCCGCATAAGGCAAAAAAGCAGGTCTGGATTTTCATCCAGACCTGCTTTTTATGTTTTCAATGCGTTTGCTGCGTGATAATGAATACCGGAACATACCAAAGCAGCAAATACAGCAGCAAATTCATCACTGGCAGCGCATCCGCCGCATTCTGCGACACCAGATAAGCAACAATCAGCATGCCGCAAATACCCGCAAGCACACCCAATGTCAGCGCGGAGCGCACCGCACCGGCCAGCTTGTCCGCGCACCGCAGCACCTGCACAAACGCACCGGCGCCTTCGCGCGTCAAAATCGCGGCAGGGGCATCCCCCTCCGAGTAGTTCGGGTCGAGCAGCCGCGTCACACCAGCCGGATCGGGCTGATCGGCAAAACCGCGGCGCAGATCAAATTCCGTCTCTACCATCGCAGGCGAAATATTGAAATCCCGCACTGCCAGCACCGCGTTCATATGCATGCGGCGCATCATACGCATCGCACGGTAAGTATGCTTGGTCGGCTGATAACGCAGCGTCAGCACGCCCGCCAGCGTATTATCCACGACCAGATACGAGCAAACCTGTTCGCCCTGCCCGGACGGGATGCGGATGCCCATTTTCACCATCAACGCCGCCGTACCCAGCACCACGCGGCTGGTTCCGATATCGCCCGTCAGGCCGCCTTCCACTTCCTGCACATTACGCGCAGCCAGCGTCACGCCGTAACGCTCGCGCGTGGCTTCGGTCAGCACGAGGCCCAGTTCCAGACCGGCTGCATCCGACAGCGCCGCCGCGCAGGCCAGCACCTTGTCATCCGACAGACGGCCCATGTTCTGCAACGATTCCAGACTGATCGAGCCGGACGGGAACAGATCGTTCTCGGTCAGCACGACCTCCTCGGTGCCACGCAGCAAGTTTGCCTGCCGCGCACCCGCAATCGCTGCACCTGAAGCAAGCAGGCGACGGGATACATTCTTATAGCTTGCGCCAAACGCACAGATCAGGCCAAGCGGTGCGGACACCGACAAAATGGCGGAAAACGCCCAGAAAAACCGCACCGGTTCTCCGCGGCCGACTGAAGCAATCAACGCAAAAATGATGGAAGCCGCCAGCGCGACCGGCACATAGATCATCGAAAAGCGATCCACGGTGTCCGGGCGCTCCATTTCGGTCAAGAATGCTTTTTCCTGATGCAGCAGTCCCTTGACCGCACGGCAAGCATCATCCTCCGCATCATAATGGCTGTAAATCGCCGCGGGCTGTTCTGCCGAGCAGATTGCCTGATACGCACGTGCGCGCGCCGCAAAGCGACCGCGCTCCTCACGCATCGCTGCATACAGCAGCAGGATACTGACCGCCAGATACGGTATCTGTACGCCGGACTGATTGTCAAATACGATGATAGATGCGCCGTGCAGCAGCGATGCCAGCACCGCGAACGACACCAGTGACGCGCGGTCGGGCATACCATGCAGCAAATTGTAAAAGCCCATACCGAACACATCGATGCCGACAAACAACGCAATAAATTGCAGCAAGAGCAACACGCCAATGCCGATCGTCGGATTTTCAATCGCATCGAGCATAATCGGCAACGGCAGAACATCAAAACTCGGGGCAAGGCTGAGATAGGTCGCAGCCACCGTGAGAATCAGCACAACAATCGAACGCGCCGACAAACCCTGTGCGCGGCGCTTGAATGCGCGCTGCGCTTGCTGTGGGTCACGCAGCTGAATTTCTTCCTCTTCCTCAGCCTGCTCGGCTGCAATGCGCGCCGCACGGGCTTCCTTGCGTGTCATCTTGGCGCCGCGCGATGCGCGCTTGGCAGAAGCCGCCGTCTCGGGTACCGCCGCATCCGGCAAATCATCGAATGCGTCCTCTTCCTCCGCCGCCTGCTTGGCCGCGAGCTTCGCTTCGCGTTTTGCCTGTCGAGCCGCCGCCTTGGCCGCCGCCTTTTCCTGCCGCGCAGCGGCTTTGGCCTCGCGCGCGGCGATCCGAACAGCTCGCTCATCCTGTTCCGCTTCCTCAAAAGCGCTCAGATCAGGGATCTGCTCCTGCTCCGGCACAATCTTGCGCGGTGCGCGCTTTTTCGGTGCAGTGCGCGGCGCGGCTTGCGCCGCAGAAGCCGCCTCCCGTACCGGCGCTGCCTTGGGCGGCTCGGGTTCGGGCATTTCCAGCTCAGATACTTGCACCCGCGGTACCGCTTTGGGTGCTTCCGACACGGGCGGTCGCGGTTCTTGCGCTGTTCTGGAAGGCGCCGGCTCGGAGCGGGACACATGATGCGATTGAGCAGGTGCGCCGCCCTCCACCTCAGCGATAATCGAATCCAGATCGAACTCATCACCATCCGGTACGTCGCTGAGCATTGCCTTGATCGCTTCCAGATTCATGGTTTCGTCTTTTCTGTCCATATCCTTATCTGTTTGCCTCCTTTAATCGGCCTGCGTGCGGCGCCGCACCGCTTCAAACAGCAATACTGCCGCCGCATTGGATGCATTCAGTGAATTGACCCGGCCGCGCATCGGGATGCTGACAATATAGTCACACTTATCCCGCGTCAGACGGCTGAGGCCCTGCCCTTCTGAACCGATCACGATTGCTGTGGGCCGGTCAAACGCGGCTTCGTACAGACCGACCGTGCCGTCAGCCTCCGCACCGAACAGCCAAACGCCACGTTCCTTCATCTCGTCGAGCGTCGCGGCAAGGTTGTTCGCCTTGTGCACGCCCACATAGGCCAGCGCGCCCGCCGCCGCGCGCGCGACTGCTGCGGTTAGGCCAACCGCACGCCGCTTGGGGATAATCACACCATGCGCGCCCGCCGTCTCCGCGGAGCGGATGATCGCGCCCAGATTATGCGGGTCCTCGATGCCGTCGCACACCACAATGAGCGGCACCTCGCCGCGCTCCTCCGCTACGCGGAAAATGTCGTCGAGCGAAACGTATTCCTGTGCCGCGGCCTGCGCAATCACACCTTGATGGTTGCCCGTCGGGCTCATGTGGTCGAGCTTGCGGCGGTCACAGGTGACCACCGGCACGCCATGCCGACGCGCTTCCGCTGCCACATCGCCAATGCGCGCGCCCTCAGCCACAAAGACTTTGTCCACCGCGCGGCCTGCGCGCAGGGTTTCCAGCACCGCATTACGTCCTTCGATCAGCGTACCGTCGTCCTCCTGCGGGGGACGGCGTCTGTTTTTTTTATCAGCCATATTCCTACGCTCCAAAAAAACTTAGATATTGGCATTATAGCACACTTTCCCCACCACATTCAATGATATCCGGTTAAAAATCAGGAAATGCGTCTTCTTTCCCCATTTATATGCAAAAGGACGGGGATATTCACCCCGTCCTCTGTGCATTTTGGGAAATTTACAACGGCTGCTCCACACCGTTAATGCGTGCGTGTTCGCCTTCCTTGAGCGGAATGAGCAGGCACTTCTGCCCGTCCACCATGTCTGCACGGATGCGGCTTGCCCGCTCCTGCGGCACATGCAGCTCGATCTCGGTATCCTCATGCCACGGCGCATCCTCGTCCGCATCGGCGCGCTGCGCCGCCTGCGCTGCCAGCTCCTGCTGCAAAACCGCTACCTTCTGTTCGAGCGCCGCTGTATGCGCGCGAGCCGTGCCTTCCTCGACCAGCTTGTTGTCCAGCACGTTATCCGCCACGGGCGGTGTATCACCGAACACATGCGCATAGCTTTTCTCAATCTGCTCACGTATCTTGTCCGGCACTTCCGCCTCGGTAGCAAGACCGGACAGCGTCTCAGCCGTCAGGCTGACCGGCGGCAGGGACTCGTCCTCCTCCCGCTCGGCTACCATGCCGCTGATGGTTTTCTGAATCTGGAAAAAGGCGGCGTCCGCTTGCTCTTCGTCGTCCCCGAATGCATCGAGCACCACACTGCGGAACGCCTGCTTGTCCTCAGCCGCCGTGCGCTGCGGCACACAGCCGAGCACCTGCTCGACCAGTTCCGGGTGAGAGCTTTTGCCGGTTTTGACATAGTACATCACGGCATTGACATCGCTGCCGCGGTTTGCAAACGCAGGATAGACAAAGCCCAAATCGGGCAGGCCGACCACCCAGTCGCGCACGCGCGCGCCGATGCGGTTTTCGTCCTCACGATAGCCGAGCGCAGGCTTGGACAGCTCCACCGGACAAACTGCGCAAAGTATGTACTCGTAAATCTCCTCGGATTCATCCTGCTCCTCGCCCGAAGTTGCTTTGGACGGCACATCGTAAATATCGTGATACACCAAAATCAAATAATTGCCCGGATAGGCATACTCTGCGATGATCTGCTCGTACAGACGATCGAGCAACTCTTCATTCCCCAGCTTGCTCTCTTTGAGCGCCAGCAGATACTTCTGATGCTCCATCGCCGTCTCGCTGCGGTCAAACTCCAGTTCGAGCAAGTTGCTGCCCAGCGAGCCGGACAGCGTTTTCTTGGCAATCTCCAGATATTTGTAAAACTCGTCCTCCTCCAGCTCGGAAAAAGACTCGCTGAATTTGAGCACCACCTGCTTGCCGCTGTTGACATAACAGCCGCACATGCGTCCAAATGTGCATTCGGTTTTTTTCAAGCGGCGGCGCAGCTCAAGCACATCGCCCTTGGTGATATTCATGTTGCTTCTCTCCTGTTCTGCGCCCCGTCGGGGCCGGTGATCTTCCGTCTTAGTATACGGCATCGCGCATACGGAACGCAAGGGATTTTTGCCGCGCTCCGCTTACGCGCGGAAGATGGTTTCGCCCGCCTTGACCGTTTCCAGCACGCGAATATCGCGCAGCCGGTCGGTCGACACCGCCAGCGGGTCGGCATCAAGCAGCACCAGATCAGCCGTTTTACCCGGACGCAGCGAGCCTTTGCGCGCTTCCTCAAAGTACTGCCGCGCAGCGTTCACCGTTACTGCGCGCAGCGCGTCTATGACCGAGATGCGCTCGTCTTCTCCGAGCGTCACGCCATCTTTGGTCACGCGCTCTGTCGCACACCAGATCGTATGCAGCATATCGGGCGGCAGAACGGGCGTATCCTGATGGAAGGTGAACGGGATGCCGCGCGCAAGCGCAGCCCCTGCTGCACTGATGCGCGAGGCGCGCTCCATCCCGAAGTTCCGAATATGCACATCGCCCCACTGATGGATATGCGCGATAAAGAACGACGGAATCACACCCAGCCGCGCAACCTCATCCATTTGATCGGGCGCAAGCAGCTGCGCATGGATCATCACCGGCCGCAGCTCGCGAAAATCCGAACGTTCCCGCTCCACCGATGCGATGGCAGCGAGGTATTGTGCGGCAGCGGCGTCCCCGTTGCAGTGCGCCAGCGGCTGCATGCCGCTGCGATAAGCCGTGGTAAGCGCCTGCCGCAGCGCTTCATCTGTCATGGTGGGATAACCGCAGTAGCCATCCGGCGCGTCCATGTACGGCGCGCGCAGCCATGCCGTTCTGCCCTGTGGCGAGCCGTCCAAAAACATCTTACAGCCTCCGAGCTTGAAATGCCGGTCATACCGCCGCACCGCTTCGGGAAATGCATCGCAGATTTCGTCCAGCACATCCACACCCGGATAAGCCACCACATCCAGTTCCAGCAGCCGGTGCGCCAACAGCGCCTGATACAACCCAGTCAGGCTTTCCGGCATCATGCCCTCCTGCACGGTAGCGATGCCATACGAAGCGTAAAGCTGCTGCGCACGACGGCAAGCATCCAACAAGTCGGCCAAATCAGGCGCTGGCACCTTCTGCTGATACTGCAAAAAGGCGTTTTCCTCCATGTAGCCGGTCAACCGACCGTTTTCCTTGCCGATCACACCACCCTCGGGCGCAGGCGTATCCGACGTGACACCAAGCTGCTCAAGCGCCAGCGTATTGAACACGCCCATATGCCCGGACTGATGCACCAGCATAATCGGATGACGGTCGGATACACGGTCGAGCACCTCGCGCGTCGGGTGCTGCTGCTCGGCAAGCGCATTCTGGTCATAGCCCTTGCCGACCACCCACTGCCCCCCTGGCACATGATTGTCCGCGATAAAGCGCATCAGCGCCTGCTCGATCTCATCAAAATTCACAGCTTCCCCGAGCGGCGCCTGCAACATCGCATAGGCCGCGCCGGAAAAATGGCTGTGTGCATCGATGAAAGCAGGCAGCAATACGCGACCGTCCAGATCAATTTCCGCCGCATCTTTTGCCCGCGCGTGCAGCCGCTCATATGTTCCCACCGCTGCGATTACACCGTTTTCCACCAGCAGCGCTTCTACCTGTCCGTCCGCTTCCATCGTATGGATCGTGCCGCCATAATACAGCATCTTCATAGCCGCTTCCCTCTTTCCGGTTGCCTTTGGTTTCAGTATAACACGCACACGCCCAAATAATTGAATAGACTGTGAATTTTGCGTTCACTTACACAAAAACAACCGCAATAAAAGCCGCCTTTTTCGCATAGCAACAAGGAGCACTTGCAATAGCACAATGCGCACTTTGATCTGATACAGAAAAAAGTAATCAGCAAAACTGTTTTTTGCCCCGCATAACGTTCGTACATGCCGAGGAGCAAACGAGGTTTACTGAAAATCAGCCATTTTTATAGCTAATTTTATATTGTAAACAGATTCCCTGTTTTGCCGAAATTTGAAAATCTTTTCTTACAGGCGCGCCCCAGCTATCATCACCGCCCACGCCCATGTGTGCCGCGAGCAGACGAACCCATGTGTACTTTGCATGCGGCAATTCGTACATGTGCATTGCGTTTTCAAGCTCCATTGCACTATGCGGTAAAACACTCATGGCAAACGGCTTGCCAAGCGATTCAATGCGTAAGCCCTTTCCATTCTCTGCAAATACTTCGAGATAGCGTACAGACTCACGGTTGCCGCATTCCTGCGGAATGAGATAACGCGAGAGATTGTCCTGCACTTTGCTCTCATAAACGCCTAATTTTGCACCTTTCATACGATCAAGGTAATTTTCATCAGGTCCCAAACCATAATAGCGGAATGTATCCAGCTGCTTCTTGAATTTCCACTCCATGCCAAATAACGGCATGTATTCTTCGTTTGACACTCCTGGATATTTTGCGGTTACCGTCACTTCGCCAGAGCGGTTCACGTGGTAAGAAACTGTACAACGGAACACTTCTGGATATTTTGCTTCAAATGCCACTTCAAAAGTAAGTCCATCCGATGTTTCAATCACATTCGTTTGACCATCTACTTTTTTCATGCCCTTTGTTGCTGCCAGCCAGCCGCTAAAATCATAAGGCGAGAACGCACCCTTATCATTGTCTGTATAGGCACGGTGGAACGTGAGGAGCGGTGTACGAGTGACATATTCTACCCCATCATATACAAGCGAAACGATACCATTTTCGCTGCGTGAAAAGATGATATGAAAATTATTGCCGTGCACGCCAACATTCACATTGCCATCAACGACCTTGAACCCATCATCTTCAGGCTTTGAGGTTGGTTTCCACTGACCAAGTACAACCTGACCAAATGCAACCTCATAGCCTGCCGGTGCATACAAGGTATCATGCGCCAGTACAGCGGAAATTGTTGCAGTGTATTCCCCATCGAGCTTTGGTAAATCAAGTGGGATAGTGACCTTTTCACCCGGCTGTGCCTGTACATCAAGAACCGTTTTAGAGATACATTCCCCTTGCTTTTGGATGCAAAGATAAAAGCAATAGCCCGACAGATCTACAAACAGATTTCTGTTATAAATTGTCGCCTGTTTTTGGTTCATTGTAATTGAGATATTGGCGTATGCCTGCTTTACTTCCTGCATCTTGGGAGAGATCGTACGGTCTGCATGTATAATTCCGTTTGTACAGAAACAATAGTCTGTCGGGCGATCATCGAAATCACCGCCATATGTCAAAACTTTCTTTCCATCCACCTCTTGATATAGCGCCTGATCGATATAGTCCCAAATGAAACCGCCTTGATATTTCGAATATTTTTCTTCCAGCTCGACATACTGCTCGATACCGCCCAGCGAGTTATTCATTGCGTGCATATATTCGCAGCTGATATACGGCTTTTCACCGTCATTTTCAAGATATTCGCAAATTTCATCCGGCTTAGGGTACATACGGCTTTCCACATCGCTGATATGATTGAATTTACGATTTGCGGTTACGCCTTCATAATGCACCAATCTGGAAGTATCACGCTTGTGGAAGAAATCACTCATTGCAAGTATATTTTCACCCGCATAGGACTCATTGCCGCAAGACCAAATCAAAATAGAAGGATGGTTTTTATCTCTCTCCAGCATGGATTGCGCACGGTCGAGCAGAGTTTGCTTCCATTCAGGGCGAGAACCCGGCACATCCCAGATTTCCTCATTGGCTGCAATCATGCCCCATGCACCATGGCTTTCCAGATTAGCTTCATCAATAACATAAATACCATACTTGTCGCAAAGCTCATACCATTGTGATTGATTGGGATAGTGCGATGTACGAACCGCATTGATATTATATTTCTTAAACAGCTTAATATCGAACAGCATTTCTTCAATGCCAATTGCACGACCTTTATCTGCTGCAAACTCGTGTCGGTTTACACCACGAAATACAATACGCTTTCCGTTTAGGCACATAATTCCGTCCTTCATTTCAAAGGTTCGGAAACCGATTGGCTGAGAAATATACTCAACAGTCTGACCAGACGGCGCTTTCACATGCACTTCCAAGTTGTAAAGATATGGAGATTCTGCCGACCATGGCTTTACATTGGGGATATGCAGGTTCAGGCAAAGCGAATCTATCAAAATCTGCTGTGCACAGACTGCACCGGTATCATCCTTTAAGTAAACATCAAGCTGTGCAGGCTTGTCACCCAGCATAGTAAACTCTGCCTTTAAAACACCATTGGTATAGTTGTCAACCAAATCTGCATGCACATAAAGGTCATTTACATGATATTCTGGCACTGCATAAAGATTTACATCTCTGAAAATACCCGAAAATCTCCAAAAGTCCTGATCTTCAATCCAGCTTGCGCTGCTTCGTTTATACACTTCAACGGCAAGCTTGTTTTCCCCTTCTGTTAGATAGTCAGTCAGCTCAAATTCCGATGGCGTGAAGGTATCCTCGCTATATCCTACAAACGAACCATTCAGCCACACATAAAAAGCCACTTCCACGCCTTCAAAACGCAAAAACACTCGTTTCCCACGGAATTCTGGTGAAAGAATGAAGTTTTTTACATAGGAAGCGGTTGGATTATACTCCATGGACACTTGTGGCGGAATCAAATCTTCATGTCCATCCCACGGATATGCAATATTGGTATACTGACACTGGTCATAACCTTGCATCTGAATGTGTCCAGGCACCTTTATTTGTGCAAAGTCTGAGCAGTCATAATCCTTTTTGTAAAAATCCGCCTTGCGCTCTGCGGGCTTTTGTGCATAAGAAAATTGCCATACTCCATTTAATGACTGTTTTAAACTGGTTTGTCCCAGTTGCATCTCTTGTAACGTCTGGTAAAATTTATGGTCTGAGTGGGCCGGGCAGCGATTTACCTGAAAAACTTCAGGATCACTGAGCCATTCTAATGTTGGTTTCATTGTATTTCCTCACTTACATTGTTTATGTTATAAGCTCAAGCGGTTAAAATTTCTACTAAAGCACCATAAATATCTTTTTCAATATTCATAGAGCTTAATTTGGAAAGCAAGACAGACATTCTATCTTCTTTCTCAATAATATGAAACAGCTTATCCTTTAAAACAAAACCGATTTCAGCCTGATTTAAAAATGCAAAGCAACGGTTCACAACATGATTGTCATTTGTCCTATATTTAGCGCTGACAGTGATTGTAATTTGTTCATCGGTCTTAACGTTATCCAGACAAATACAAATTGCATTTTTATTTGGATCATAACTCTTGGTAAAGTTATGAGATACAGCTATATCCTCTGTATTGCAAAAGCCCGTCAGCTCAACTTTATAATTGCGCTTACTTGGTATTAAATCGGTTTTACCCTCCGCTGCATAGATTTTGAAAACAGCGTTTTCATCCTCGGTATAGGTCATTTTGGTGGTGCAGCAAATATTATTTTGATAATCGCAGCTTGTATTATCATCCTCATAAAGCGTGAACTCACCATTTTGACCGGCAAACACCTGAATTGTCAGGTTTTCCGGATTGGATTCCACGCTGTTTATATCCTCGGTCCGTGGAATAATACCGCCCGCACGAGCAAAAACAGGAATACTGTTTAAATCACGATACATATCTAATATTCTATCGCCCTGATATACCATACCAGTATAGATATCATACCATGTGCCTTGCGGCAGCCATACACAAACCTTAGATACATTCAAATCCTTAATTCTTGGGCTGGTGATCGGGGCAACCAAAAGCTCACTGCCGAAATAATATTGATTTTTAAAATCATAGCTTTCCCGTACTTCCGGGTGTTCGTAATACATGGGAATCACAAGCGGAATGTTATCACTATAATTCCTATGGTTCATGGTATATAAATAAGGAATCATTTTGTGACGCTCTCTCAGCATATCGCTCATCACAATTTCACATTCCCTTTTATATCGCCAAGGCTCTTTACCATTAAATTCACTGCACGAGGAATGCAAACGCATAATCGGCGAATAAATACCAAATTGCACCCAGCGCGTGGTCATTTCATCGTTTTTATATCCCAACATATGACCGCCAATATCATGGCTCCACCAGCCATAACCAATATTAGACGCGGTAAGTGTGAAATAAGGCTGAAAATCCAAAGATTCCCAAGTTGTAACCGTATCGCCTGAAAAACCGACAGGATAACGATGACTTCCAGCGCCCGCATATCGTGAAAAGGTTATGGGGCGTTTGCCGTTTTTCGCGCTGTCTAAGAAATGATAGTGGTTAAAAATCCAAAGCGGATCAAGGCCGTCTATTTTACAGTGGCTGCCTTGCTGCCAGTCAACCCACCAGAAGTCAACCCCTTCTTCTTCACGAGGGTGATACAGATATTTAAAATAAGCCTCTATAAATTTAGGGTTGGCAGGATCATGAACCGCTACCCGTCAAGAGGACAGTGAAAAAATATAAAGTTTTTCCGGCCAG
>ERZ1643246.436-NODE-436-length-54689-cov-12.737361_pt1 | contig 54689 bp, 49 predicted proteins | sample MGYA00579265_ERZ1643246 | MGnify/ENA primary metagenome ERZ1643246 (study PRJEB29033, sample SAMEA4952261) | chicken gut metagenome | biome: Broiler Chicken; feature: Gastrointestinal Tract; material: Caecum | place: Ireland | collected 2018 | study: Broiler... | reverse complement strand
ATTCTATACATCTGTTGCAGATTTTAAATTAAAAGATGACAAAAAATTTAATAATGCATTTATACAAAATCCAAGTGAAAAATCTATAAATACTGAAAATAAAAACAATAAAATTGAAAAAAATAAACCTAAAGTTGAAAAAAATTTTACAACTAAATCTTTAATAAAAAAAGATGAAGTTAAAACAAAATCTGAACCAATTAAAACAAAAAATATTCATAATATAGATTTAGAATCTGATGATATGATTATTTTAGATGACAGTTCAGATATTATAATAAATGAAAGCTTAGATTTTGGTAAATACTAATTTTTATAAGAGTAAAAGTCAATACTTTTTAGTATTGACTTTTACTTAATATGGAGGATATTATGATTTTTGAATATAGTATAAATACAGAAGACCAAGGTCTTTACAATATAACATCTTATGTAAAAGATGCTATTTTAAAGTCTAATATAAGTAATGGTTTATGTGTAGTATATTGCCCACATACTACAGCTGCTATTACAATAAATGAAAATACAGATAAAGATGTAGAAAAGGATATTTTAATTGGTCTTGAAGATACATTTTATAATAGGGATAGTTTTAAACATTTTGAGGGAAACTCTGATGCTCATTTAAAATCTAGTGTTATAGGTGTTAGTGAAACAATTATTATAAATAATAATACTCTTGTTTTAGGTAGATGGCAAGGTATTTATTTTTGTGAATTTGATGGTCCTAGAAAAAGACAGTTTTACGTTAAAGTACTTTAATTAATAAATATATATTTACATTTTAAAACTACAATGATATAATTATATAAATATATATTTTAGGAGGCTTTCTATGGAATATGAAACTAATGCTAAACATACTAATAAGTCTAGCCTTACGAAAACTCAAAAAATCAAAAAAGAATTATTTGATATTATAAAAACTATTTTAATTGCTATTATTGTAGCTTTCATTATTACTAAATTTATAATTGTTAATGCTGTTGTACCTACAGGTTCTATGAAAACAACAATTATGCCTAATGATAGATTAATTGCCTTTAGACTTTCTTATATTTTTTCTGAACCTAAAAGAGGTGATATAATAGTATTTAAAGCTCCAGATGATGAAAATATGTTATATGTTAAAAGAATTATAGGGTTACCTGGTGAAACTTTAAATATTATTGATGGTAAAGTTTATATAAATGACAGTAATGAACCATTACCAGATGAATATATTATGGAAGAAATGCTTGGTAGTTTTGGACCTTATACTATTCCTAAAGATAGCTACTTTATGATGGGTGATAATAGAAATGATTCTCAAGATTCTAGATATTGGGAAAATACATTTTTATCTAAAGATAATATTTTAGGTAAAGTTATATTTAAATATTATCCTAAAATTGAAAGTTTATGGAATAAATAATAAAGGTATATAAATATGCAAGAAAAACAGAAAAAAAATGAAATTATAGATTTTATAAAAACTATTCTAATTGCCATCATTGTAGCTTTTATTATTACTAATTTTATAATTGTTAATGCTGTAATTCCTAGTGGTTCTATGGAAAATACTATTATGACGAAAGATAGAATAGTAGCTTTTAGATTTTCTTACCTTTTATCAAACCCGGAAAGACAAAATATTATTATATTAGACAGTCCAAATCCAAATGAAAATAAAATGTATTTAAAAAGAATTATAGGTTTACCTGGCGAAACTTTAAATATTATTGATGGCAAAGTTTATATAAATGATAGTACAACACCTTTAAATGAACCTTATATAAAAGAAGAAATGCTTGGCAATTTTGGTCCTTATACTATTCCTAAAGACCACTATTTTGTTATGGGTGATAATAGAAATAATTCTATTGATAGTAGATATTGGGAAAATTCATTTGTATCAAAAGATAAAATACTTGGTAAAGCTATTTTTAGATATTATCCTAAAATAGATATTATAGTTAATAAATAAAGGAGGTTTTAAAAATGAAAGAAGCAACAAAAGATATGAGAATAAGTGAATTATTAACACTTGATAATGGTGTAGTACCTATTTTAATGGATGCTGGTTTGCATTGTTTAGGTTGTCCATCAGCTCAACTTGAAACTTTAGAAGAAGCTTGTGAAGTACATTACATAAACTGTGATGAACTTATAACTAAATTAAATGATTATTTAAAAACAGTATAAAAAAACCACTTTAAAGTGGTTTTTTATACTATGCTTTTATCTAATTTATTATTGTTATTATCTCTATTATTATTATTATTTTTATCTTTTAAATCTTCTTTGGTTTCTTCTTTTATTTGTAAATCTTTACTTTCATTATTTTCTTCTAATATATCATTAATTTTAAACATATTTTTATAATTTTTAGAAACTATCTTTGAAATATTATCTTCTAAATCCATTAACTCTGATTGTTTTTTTCTAACTATATCAGAATATCCCATTCTTTCTATATCTTTCTTTATTTCTATTGATAAGCGTGTTTTGTCTCTATCTAATTTTGCTTTTAATTCATTGTTATTTCTTATGCCATCTAAAGTTATAGATATATCTACAACATTTTTTATTTCATCTTTTTGTATATCTTCTTTAATATTTTTGCTATTTACTTTTTCCTGTTTTTCTTCCTTTTCTTCTTTTTCTTTTTTTAGTTTTTCTATTTCTTGTTTTCTTTGATAACCATAAACTTCATTTATCTTTTTATCAATAGATGCTATTTGTTCTTCATATGTTGCAAGCTTAGCTTCTATTTCATCATCTGAAAGTCCCTTACTTTTTGCCATTTTAAGATAAGCTTCTTTTAATTCTAAAATACTTCTTTTTTGTTTATTATAATTTTCAATTAAATTGTTTATATTATTATTTAATGCTAAATTATTGTTATTTTTTTCTTTCTTTTCATCTTCTTTATTTTTATTTCTTATGTTATTTTGTTCTTTAGGTTTAATATAATTAATACCTAAATAATTTTTTTGCATTAAAGCATTACTTATTTGCATAAATACCCCTTCTTCCTAAAAAAATTTTATTTTATACAATATTTTTCACATAATTGTTTAAAATCTTGTGTATCTTTAAAATTAATAAAATCTATATTTTTAGTATCTAAATTATTATATACTTCTTCTAAAAACATTGGTATATCTTTGGCTAATATATCACCTATAGATTTACCTAATCTAGTATTATTTTCTTCAAAACTTCCATCTATACTTAATTCATATGCATCTAACACTTCATTTTCAACTTTTTTTCTTTTACCAGCAAAACCTATCATAGCTACTTGATGTCTACCACAAGAATTAGGACAACCAGATATATGAATTTTAGGTAATAAGTCTTTATTAAGATTATTTTTTTCAAAATGATATATTATACTATTTAATAGTGTTTGGCTTTCTGCTATACCCATTTGACAAACAGGAACACCTATGCAACTTAAACTTTGTCCTAATTTTTTAGTTTGATTAAAACTTTTACATATTTCTAAAAGTTGTAAAGCCTCTTTACAATTAAGATTATTTACATAAAAACTTTCTTCCATAGTGGCAATTAATTTAATATAATCTTTACTATCTGTATTTTGTATAAAATTAACTATATTATTAAAATCTTGTGATGTTATAATACCACCTATAGGTTTTATAATAACTGTATACCTACCCTTTTGTTTTTGTGCTATAATATTATTATTTTCTTCTATTTCACCTTCATTAGCATCTGGTATAGTTATTTCTTTAGCTTCTTCAACTTTTAAATCTTTATCTTTAGATTTTTCTATATAACTATTATATAAATTTAAAAATTCTTCATTGCCTTTTTCTTGTAAAATATATCTTATTCTAGCCTTATTTTTATTTTCATAGTTTCCATTTTCTTTAAATAATTCTACTAATGCATCTACATAATATAAAACGTCTGTAGGCTCTATCATATATGGTAATTCTAAACCAACTTGAGGACTTTTGCCAAGACCACCCGCAACAAAAACTCTAAAATATTTTTTATTATCTTTTATAGTGGCTAAAAATCCTAAATCTGTTAAAGTTACATTTGATAAATTACTTTCACTATTAGAAAAACCTACTTTAACTTTTCTAGGTAAATGATAAGTATCTATTCTTTTTAAAAAATAGTCTGTTGTATAATTAGCATAAGGTGTTACATCAAAAGCTTCATTTCTTTCTACATTAGAAAGAGGTGAAGATGTTACATTTCTAGGGAAATTTCCACCACAACCATATCCTATTAAATCATTTTCTACACATTCTTTAAAAATATCTAAAACATTATCTAAAGATAATTTATGAAGTTGTATAGCTTGTCTTGTTGTTGGATGTATTTCTTTTATATCATATTTTTTAATAAAATCTTGTAAAAGTGAAATAGATTTATTATTAAATACACCTGAAGGTATTTTTATACGAACCATAAAAGTTTCTCCACCACGCTCTGCATAAATTCCAAATTTACCAGATGCTTTTTTAAAATCTAACATGGATATTTCTTTATTTAAAAATTTATTACCTTGTTCTCTTAATATTTCTACTTGTTCATTTAAGAAAATTTTTAAACTTTCCATATTAACCTCCTCTAAAATTATAAATTGTATATTTTTACTTTAAAATAATGATAACCAAAAATATCGAACTTTATTATTTAAAAATAATAATATCTTGTTAATTATATATCGGTAATATTTTCTAAATATTAATATTTTTTGTAAAAACATATTGACAAAACTATTTAATATATATAAAATCATATTATATTTATTAAATGCTATGAAAAAGAGGAGTAAATATTAGCAAGCAACAGAGAGAGTTACCCTTAGGCTGTAAGGTAACTTTGCAAATGTAATATTGAAGGTAGCTTTGGAGCAGATAAACTGAATTTTTTAGTAAGTTTATACGGTTTGCTTACGTTAAAAGCTTTGAGTGCTTGCAATTTTTTGCTTGAAATAAGGTGGTACCACGATAATTTCGTCCTTTACTATAAGGGCTTTTTTTATTGTTTAAATTAAGTAGGTGATATTATTAAAATACTATCTTTAATATTTATATTAATAGGTATAATTATTATTATAAAATATATTTTTGGTGGTAAATCTAAACAAAATATAGATAAATCTTTATTAGAAACAAATGATGATATAGATAATAATAAAACCAAAAAAGAAAAAGATGAATATATATCTGAAATGTTTTCTAATAAAGGAAGTATCTTTTTAATGATATGTTTATTTTTACTTTTTATAGCAATTATAATATATATATCTTTTAGGAGGACTTTTTAATGAAAAAAGAATTAGAAAAAACATATAATCCTAATATAGAAGAAAGGATTTATAAAAACTGGTTAGAAAAAAAATATTTTCACGCAAAAGTAGATAAAAATAAAAAACCTTATACAATTGTTATACCCCCACCAAATATTACAGGTCATCTTCATATGGGACACGCCTTAGACAATACATTACAAGATATACTTATAAGATGGAAAAGAATGCAGGGTTACTCTGCATTATGGTTACCTGGTACAGACCACGCTAGTATATCAACAGAAGTTAAAATAATAGATAAATTAGCAAGTGAAGGTATAACTAAAGAAGATTTAGGTAGAGAAGAATTTTTAAAAAGAGCTTGGGAATGGAAAGAAGAATATGGTGGAACAATTGTAAACCAACTTAAAAAACTTGGTAACTCTTGTGATTGGGATAGAGAGCGTTTTACAATGGATGAAGGTCTTTCTAATGCTGTAATAGAAGTATTTATTCGTCTTTATGAAAAGGGATATATTTATAAAGGTGAAAAACTTATAAATTGGTGTCCTAATTGTGAAACAACTATTTCAGATGCTGAAGTTGACCATGAAGATAAAAATGGCTTTTTCTGGCATATAAAATACCCTATTAAAGATACAGATAAGTTTTTACAATTTGCTACTACTCGTCCTGAAACTATGCTTGGTGATACAGCAATAGCGGTAAATCCTAATGATGATAGATATAAAGAATTTATCGGAAAAACTTGTATAGTACCTTTTGTTAATAGAGAAATACCTATTATAGCAGATGACTATGTAGATATGGAATTTGGTACAGGTGTTGTTAAAATAACTCCAGCTCATGACCCTAACGACTTTGAAGTAGGACAAAGACATAACTTACCAAAAGTAAATATTTTAAATGATGATGGTACTATAAATGAAAATGGTGCACAATTTAAAGGTTTATATAGATATGATGCAAGAAAAGAAATTATAAAAGAACTTGATAAACTTGGGCTTTTTGTAAAAGAAGAAGCTATCAATCATTCTGTTGGTGTTCACGAACGTTGCTCACATGTTGTAGAACCTCTTATTAAAAGTCAATGGTTTGTAAAAATGGAAGAATTGGCAAAACCTGCATTAGATGCGTACTACAAAAATGAACTTCGTTTTATACCAGATAGATTTGGTAAAATTTATACTCATTGGCTTGAAAATATAAAAGATTGGTGTATATCTCGTCAACTTTGGTGGGGTCATAGAATACCTGCTTATTATTGTGAAAAATGTGGACATATTGAAGTGGCTAGAGAAATGCCAAAATGTTGTTCTAAATGTAATCATACTGTACTTGTACAAGATGAAGATACATTAGATACTTGGTTTAGTTCTGCTTTATGGCCTTTTTCTACTCTTGGTTGGCCAGAAAAAACTGAAGAATTAGAATATTTCTATCCTACTAATGTATTAGTTACTGGATATGATATTATTTTCTTCTGGGTTGTTCGTATGGTATTTTCAGGTCTTGAACAAATGAATGAATTACCATTTAAAGATGTTTTAATTCACGGTCTTGTTAGAGACTCTGAAGGCAGAAAAATGAGCAAATCTTTAGGTAATGGTATAGACCCACTTGAAGTTATAGAAAAATATGGTGCAGATGCATTAAGACTTATGCTTACATCTGGTAACTCTGCTGGTAATGATTTAAGATTTTATTGGGAAAAAATAGAGGCAAATAGAAACTTCTTAAATAAAATATGGAATGCAACTCGTTTTATATTAATGAATATTGAAGATGAAGATTTATCTAATATACCTTTAGATAGTCTTACAAATGAAGATAAATGGATTTTATCAAAATGTAATACACTTGCTAAAGAAGTAACTCAAAATTTAGAAAGTTATGATTTAGGTGTTGCTTTATCTAAAATATATGATTTTATTTGGGATGAATATTGTGATTGGTATATAGAAATGGTTAAACCTCGTCTTTATAATAAAGAAGATGAAACAAGAAAAGCTGCTTTATATACTTTAAAAACTGTTCTTATAAATTCATTAAAAATGTTACATCCTTTTGCTCCATTTGTTACAGAAGAAATATTTACTTCTATACAAGATGAAGAAGAAACTATTATGTTATCTAAATGGCCAGAATTTGAAGAAAAATTAAATTTCCCTAATGAAGAAGAAAAAGTTGAACTTATAAAAACTGCTGTAAAAGGCATAAGAAATATACGTTCTGAAATGAATGTACCTAATAGCAAAAAAGCTCAAGTTATAATTTCTTCTAATAATAAATTAGTTAATAATACATTTAAAATAAGTGAAGTATTTTTCAAAACTTTAGCTTTTGCAAGTGATATAATAATAGAAGAACATAAAAATACTCCTGAAGGAGCTGTTTCAGTTGTTATACCAAATGGTATTATATATATGCCTTTTGATGAACTTGTAGATATAGAAAAAGAATTAGACAGACTTAAAAAAGAAGAAGAAAAACTTATAAAAGAAGTAGAGCGTGTTGAGAAAAAACTTTCTAATGAAGGTTTTGTATCTAAAGCACCTGAAAAAGTTATTACAGAAGAAAAAGAAAAAATGACAAAATACAAAGATATGTTACAAAAAGTTAGAGAACAAATTTCTACTTTAAAAAAATAAAATTTTTATATTAAAGTAAGTGAAAATATTTATAAATTATATTTTCACTTATTTTTTGTTTATAATTAATATATTATAAGATTATAAAAACTTATAATTATTAATTATAATATACCAAAAAATACAATATTTATGTATTAAAATATAATAAATATACAAAATATTGTTTTTTTATTATATAAAAGTGAAATGATATCAAATTTATGATATAATGTAAATATTAAAATGAAAAGGAGATGAAATAAATGAATAACTTTATGGAAAATTTCGCTAGTATTATAGGTTCTATAAGTGATTTCTTATATACTTGGATATTGGTAGCACTTCTTATTATTACAGGGTTATATTTTAGTATTAGAACAAAATTTGTTCAAATAAGATTACTACCAGAAGCACTAAAAGTTATAACAGAAAAAAAAGCTGGTGGTGGTATATCTTCTTTCCAAGCTTTAATGATTTCTACTGCTTCTCGTGTTGGCACTGGTAATATTATAGGGGTTGCCCTTGCAATAGGTACTGGTGGTGCTGGTGCAGTTTTTTGGATGTGGCTATTAGCTATTATAGGTAGTTCTTCTGCTTTTATAGAAAGTACATTAGCTCAAATATATAAAACTAAAGATGGTAATGGTTTTAGAGGTGGTCCTGCTTATTATATTCAAACAGCCTTAAAAAGTAGACCTTTAGGTATTCTTTTTAGTACACTTTTAATTGCTTGTTTTGCTTTTGGTTTTAATGCTTTACAAGCCTTTAATATTGGAGATTCTTTAAAATATTATTTTCCTAATTATTCTAATAGTATAATTCCTATTATACTTGGTCTTATATTAGCTATATTAACAGGTATTGTTATATATGGTGGTGTTAAAAGAATAGGATTTATAACATCTGGTTTAGTTCCTATTATGGCTTTAATCTATATAGGTTTAGGTTTATTTATAACTATAAAAAATATATATCTTTTACCAACCGTTTTAAAAAATATATTTACAGAGGCTTTCAATTTTGAAGCTATATTTGGTGGTGGTATAGGTGCATTCACTAGTTCTTGTGTTATGCAAGGTATAAAAAGAGGTCTTTTTTCTAATGAAGCTGGTATGGGTTCTGCTCCAAATGCTGCTGCAACAGCTGATGTTTCACACCCTGTAAAACAAGGTCTTGTTCAAATGTTTTCTGTATTTATAGATACTATTTTTATTTGTTCTACAACTGCTATGATTTTATTATGTTCTGGTGTTTCAGAAGGTAAAGGTATTGAATTTGTACAAAATGCTGTAAAAGCAAATGTAGGTCAATTTGGTATACATTTTATATCAATAGCAATATTTTTATTTGCTTTTAGTTCTTTAGTTGGTAATTATTGCTATGCTGAAGCAAATATTAAATTTATAAAAGATAATAAAGTAGTATTAAATATATTTAGAATATGTTGTCTTATTATGATTTTCTTTGGTACTCAAATGAGTTTAGATGCTGCTTGGAATTTAGCAGACTTGCTTATGGGCTTTATGGCAATAGTAAATATAATAGCTATACTTATTTTAGGTAATATATCTATAAAATGTCTTCAAGATTATATTAAACAGAAAAAACAAGGAAAAGAACCAATATTTAAAGCTAAAAATATTGGTTTAGATAATACAGAATATTGGAAATAATAAAAGGCTGTAGACATTGTCTACAGCCTAAAATATTACTATAAAATAGCATATACAAAAGAATACACAGCAGATAAAGTATAATTCCTATTGTAATAAACAATATTATTATTAATTTTTAACTTGTCTTTAAATCAATTCTTTTACAAGTAACACTTGTACCAAAAAACATTAAAAGTACAATTATACTTGAAAATTTTATACTTAAATTAGTTGCTTTTTCTAAAAATATTTATAATATTTGTTATAATAACAATATATAAACTAAAATTCTCTATTTATACTCATATCATATTTATATATTAAAATTTGTATAATCACAAAAACCCTTTTTATACCAACTACAACTATTACATATTTTAAAAAATGTATCTTCTGTTAAATATTTTAATAAATATGAGTTGATTTCATTAAAATACATAGGTCTATTTAATTTTATATTTAAAAATTCTAAAACTTTACTATCCAGCAAGTTTATTTCACTATCAGAAATACATATATTATTGATTAAATTAGGACATTTTTTACAAATATCATCAAAATCTATTTTTATAATAATTTGTTCTTTGTTAATTCTTTCTAAAATATTAAACATATTTTTTATAAATTCATTATCGTATCCATAACCTTTAAATTGTTTAATACAAAGAATATGATGAGGTCTTAAAATAATCATAATTTTTACTTAAATAAACTTTTAAATCTATCCATAGCTTCAATAGTAGCCTCTCTACTACCAAAAGATGAAAGTCTAAAATAACCATCGCCATTTTTACCAAAACCAACACCTGGTGTACCTACTACTGCTATTTCATTTAACATTTTATCAAAAAAGTCCCAAGAACCCATATTATTTGGACATTCAAACCAAATATAAGGAGAATTTATTCCACCATAATAGTTAATTCCACATTCTTCCATAGTATTAGCTATTATTCTAGCATTTTCTTTATAATAATTAATAGTTTCTTTTGACATTTTCATACCTTCTTCTGTAAATACAGAAGTAGCACCTTTTTGAATAATATATGGAACACCATTAAATTTTGTAGTTTGACGTCTATTCCACATTTGATTAAGGCTCATATCTATTCCATTAGAGCTTTTTATAACTATATCTTTTGGTACAATTGTATAACCACATCTAGTTCCTGTAAAACCTGCTGTTTTAGATAATGAACAAAACTCTATAGCACATTTTCTAGCTCCTTCTATTTCAAATATGCTTGTAGGTAAATTTTCATCTGCTACAAAACATTCATAAGCTGCATCAAATAATATAATAGCTCCTATTTCTAATGCATAATCAACCCACATTTTTAATTGTTCTCTATTATAACAAGCACCTGTTGGATTATTAGGAGAACAAATATATATTAAATCTGCTTTTTTAGATTTATCTGGTAATGGTAAAAAGTCATTTTCTTTATTAGCATCTATATATACTATTTCTCTGCCATTCATTATATTAGTATCTACATATACTGGATATACTGGGTCTGGTATCATAACAGTATTATCAACAGAAAAAAGGTCTGTTATATTTCCTGTATCTGATTTCGCACCATCTGAAACAAATATTTCATTTGCTTCTAAATTTACACCTTTTCTATTATAATATTCTTTTATAGAATTTCTTAAAAAGTCATAACCTTGCTCTGGACCATAACCTTTAAATGTTTTTTCATCTGCCATTTCATCAACTGCTAAATGTAAATTTTCTATAACAGCTTTGTTAAGTGGTTTTGTAACATCACCTATACCAAGACGAATAACTTTTTTATCTGGATTTTCTTCAGTAAATTTTGCAACTCTTTTAGCTATATCTGCAAAAAGATAACTTTCTTTTAAATTTAAATAATTTTCATTTAACTTTACCATTAAATTTTCACTCCTTAACATTTTTAATATTTTTATAATTATAACATAAATACAAATTTTTGCAAGTTACTTTAAGCTAACATTATATAAATTTTTGTTTATATATAAAAATAGATAGTAAAAACTATCTACTTACTTTTTATGTACTAAATGAATATCACCATCAACAAAACCTACTCCAACAGCATCAAAAGATTTTAATTTATTTGCATATTTACCTTCAGCTAAATATTGTTCTAATACATCAATAACAATATTTAAAGTATCTTCCCAATTTTTATTATTCTTAAACTTAAATGTTCCATACTTTTTTTCTCTAGTATTATATACTTCATTACAAGCCCAGTCTTCATCATATTCATCAAATACATTTGAACCTATAAGCTCAATAAGCCAATAATTAGATGCACATTCATATAAATTAAAATTTAAAGCTATAACCTTTTTAGGTATTTTATATTCCATTAATTTATCAAGCCAATTTTTAAGTTCTAACATAAATTTCTCCTTTATTATATTTAATATATTTACAAATAAAAAAAGATATATTATAATATATATAAGGGTAAGGTAACCGTTTAGAACGGTTTAGCCTTTTTGGTTTTTTTGTATTTTACCGTAGACTATTGGTACTAGTTTACGGTTTTTCTTTTATATTACTTTTTGTTATTATTTATGTAATTTAAAAGAGTGATTAATAAAATGTTACTACTTATAATAAGTGTTAAAACTTCATAAGTATTCATATTATCAACCCCCTTTCTACTTATATATAGAAAGGCTAAACCGTAAAATTTTCCAAACCATTACCCTATCAAGTATTATAACATATTTTTATCTTTTTACAATAAAAACTTATCTATTGTAGCAATTTTTACACATAAACAAAATATATTTATTGCCTCTTGCAACTCTTCTAAACTAGGAAAAGAAGGTGCAATTCTTATATTACTATTTTTAGGGTCTTGTTTTTTAGGATATGTACTTCCTGCATCTGTCAAAGTTACCCCTAACTCTTTGCACATAACAACAACTTTTTTAGCAAGTCCTTCTAATGTGTCAACAGCTACAAAATATCCACCTTTTGGCTTTTCCCATTTTAAAATAGGATTATTGCTAAAATTTTCTTCTAGGGTATTTAAAACTATATCAAATTTAGATTTTAAAATATTTGCGTGTTTATCCATAAATTTTAATGTATTTTCTTTATTTTTTAGAAATTTAACTGTTCTTAATTGATTTATTTTATCATATCCTATTGTCTGTTTAGAAAGATGTTTTAATGTATCTTTTATAGTATTATCACTACCAGCTAATAAAGATACTCCACCACCTGGAAAATTTATTTTAGAGGTAGAAAAAAAGTATAAAATTCTATCTTGTGTATTATATTTTTCACAAGCTTCAAAAATATTATAAAGTTCTACTTTTTCATAAATATAATGTATAGCATAAGCATTGTCCCAAAATATTTTAAAATCTTTGGCTTTTGTTTTCATTTTAGCAAGTCTTTCTACTGTTTCTTTGCTATAACAAGTACCTGTTGGGTTAGAATATAAAGGTACACATATAATACCTTTTATACTTTCATCATTTTTGCATAAATCTTCTACTATATCCATATTTATACCATTTTCTGTTACAGGTATATTTATCATTTCAAAACCAAATTTTTCTAATATATCAAAATGTCTATCATATCCAGGTACTGGGCATAAAAATTTTACTTTCTCAAGGTTACACCAAGGAGTATTATCCATATATCCAAACATATATAATCTTGCTATTTCATCATATATCATATTTAAAGTAGAGTTGCCACCTATAATAATATTATTTTCATTTATATCTAATAAATTTCCAAAAAATTGTTTAGCCTCTTTTATTCCATCTAATATACCATAATTTCTTAAATCTATATTATCATTAGATATATAATCATTTATATTTAACATATCATTAGATAAATCTAACTGTTCTTTACAAGGTTTACCCCTAGACATATCTAAATTTAGATTTTGTTTTAAATAGTTATTATATTGTTTTTGCAACTTTTCTTTTTCTTGTAAAAGTTCTTTTTTTGTTAAGTTATAAAAATTTTTCATAAAATACTCCTTTCTAACTAAGTTTAAATATAAATCCTGCTAATGCACCTATTCCAACATATAAAATAGGGTGTTTTTTATATTTTATTATTAGTAAAAATATAACTATAAATATAACTATTTTTTTAATATCAAATCCTAAAGAAAAAATTGCTGTATTAAATATTGTTATAAATGACACCCCTATAAGCCCTGTTACAACTGGTCTTATAATATCAAAAGTATTTTTAACATAAGGACTATTTTTAAATTTAGTTAAAAATTTTGATATTATTATTATTACTACATATGAAGGTAATACAAGTGCAAATGTTGCTACTAATGCTCCTAATATACTAGCTATATGAAAACCAACATATGTTGCCATATTAACACCAATAGGACCTGGTGTAGATTCTGAAATCGCAAGCATATTTGTAAGCTCTGAAACAGTATACCAACCTTTTGTATCTACCAACTTATTTAAAAATGGTAATGTTGCAAGACCACCTCCAACAGAAAAAAGACCTATTTTAAAAAATTCTATAAATAACTCTAAATATATCATTTTTTAACCTCCTTATTAATTTTATATTTTGTAAAAAATATACTAAAAATAACACAAGCAAAAATAATATAAACAGGTGATATTTTTAAAATAAGATTTAATATAAAAGCTATTAAACATAGTAAAAAGGTTACTTTACTTTTAACATTTTTCTTTAAAAAACTAATAAAAGCATCTAATACAAGTCCTGCAACTGCTATTTTTATACCTGCAAAAGTATACATTACCCATTGTATATGTAAAAAGTTTTTTATAAACCCTGCTATTATTATAATTATTATAAGTGATGGACAAACCATACCAAAAGTAGAAAATATTGCTCCTATTTTACCTTTTATTTTATGCCCTATAAAAGTTGCTGTATTTATAGCTATTATACCTGGTGTGCATTGTCCTATTGAGTAATAGTCCATAAGTTCTTCTTCCGTTGCCCACCCTTTATTATTTACTATTTCTCTTTGTAACATAGGTAACATAGCTATACCACCGCCAAATGTTAAAGACCCTATTTTAAAAAATACTATAAATAGCTCAAAAAAAGTTTTCATAATATCCTCCTTTATAAGTTTATATTTAAAATATTATATAATATTTTAAAAAATTTTTAAATACTAGTTTTTAAAAATATTGTTTTGTGTTATAATATATAAGATTTTATACAATTATTTATGAGGGTGAAAAAATGAAAAGTATAGATATTGTTGTACCTTGTTACAATGAAAGTCAAGTTTTAAATATATTTTATACTGCTGTAGAAGAAGTAACATCATCTATACCAAACTATAAATTCAATTATATATTTGTAGATGATGGTAGCTATGATGATACTCTTACTATATTAAAAAATTTAGCTAAAACAGATGAAAAAGTTAAATATATATCATTTTCTAGAAATTTTGGTAAAGAATCTGCTATGTATGCAGGACTAAAACAATCTACTGGGGATATGGTTTTAATAATGGACTCTGATATGCAAAATCCACCTACTATGATACCTACTATGGTAAACTATATAGAAGAAGGTTATGATTGTTGTGGTGGTTATCGTGCTGATAGAACAGGTGATGGTAAAATTAGAACATTTTTTACTAATCGCTTTTATAAAATAACAAATAAAATATCTGAAGTTAATATGCCAAATGGTGCTGGAGATTTTAGACTTATGACTAGAAAAATGGTTAATGCTATACTTGCACTTAGCGAAGTACAACGTTTTTCTAAAGGTATATTTAGTTGGGTTGGATTTAATACAAAATGGATAAGTTTTGAAAATGTAGAAAGAGCTGGTGGAGTTAGTAAATGGAACTTTTTTAAACTTTTTTCTTATGCAATAGATGGTATAACTGCTTTTTCTACTTTTCCATTAAAAATAGCATCTATATTAGGTTTTTTTATTTCTTGTTTTTCTTTTATATACTTAATATATATAGTTTTAAAAACACTTATTTTTGGTGTAGATGTAGCAGGTTATGCTTCTATTATAACAATTAATCTTTTTATTGGTGGTATAATAATTTTATCTTGTGGTATACTTGGGGAATATATTGCAAAAATTTACTTAGAAGTTAAAAAAAGACCTATTTATATAATGGCAGAAACTAATATTAAAAATAAGGAAAATGATATTAATTAAAAAGGTGTAGATTTTAATCTACACCTTTAATTTTTATTATATTATTTACCTAATATTAGATATCTTCAGGAAAAACAGGATTATCACTTTCTTTTCTCATCATATCAAAAGGAGATACCTCATTATCAACTTTTAACTTAATAATTTGTTGAGGGTGTGGAGCTTCTTCTAAACGATTTCCGTCCATATCATACATTTCAACAACTTTTTGAGTAAAGTTTTTACCTTTTGTTGTTAAAAATTCAATTTCTTCCCCTACAACAAATTTATTTCTTTGTTCTATAATAGCAAATCCAGTTTCTTTGTCATATTCTTTAACAAGTCCTATGAAATCATAAGTTCTAACATAAGAATTAGAAGTGTAAACTTGGCTTTCTTCATTTGGCTTGTCAAAGAAAAATCCTGTTGTATAGCCTCTATAACTAGATTTTTTAACTTCTTCTAAATAATAGTCTTTTTTACTTTCATATAAAGCTGGGTCTTTTAAATAATCATCTATTGCTTCTCTATATGCTTTTATAACAGAACCCACATAATAAGATGTTTTAACACGACCTTCTATTTTAAAACTATATACACCACTTTCAATAAGTTCTGGTATATATTGTATCATACATAAATCTTTAGAATTAAAGATATAAGTACCTCTTTCATCTTCTTCAATAGGATAATACTCACCTGGTCTAGTTTCTTCTACAATTTTATATTTCCATCTACAAGATTGAGCACAAGCCCCACGATTTGCATCACGGTTTGTAAAATAGTTACTAAGTAAACATCTACCAGAATAAGCCATACACATAGCACCATGAACAAATGCTTCTATTTCAATATCTTCTACATTATCAGATAAAGCTTTAATTTCTTTAAAAGACATTTCACGAGCCATAACAACTCTTGTAGCTCCTAGACTTTTCCAAAACTTAGCAGTTTGATAATTAGTAGTATTAGCTTGTGTACTTATATGAACCTCCATATTAGGAACAGTTTCTCTAACAATAGAAAATACTCCTGGGTCTGCCACTATAACACCATCTACATTTATCCTTTCAAGTTCTTTTAAATAATTTATAAGTTTTTCATTATTAATATCAGAATTGTGAGCAAAAATATTACAAGTTACATACACTTTAGCATTATGACTATGTGCAAATTCTACTCCTTCTAACATTTCTTCTATTGTAAAATTTTTAGCTTTAGCACGAAGTCCAAAAGCATTTCCTCCTAAATATACAGCATCAGCTCCATATAATATAGCTACTTTAAGCCTCTCTAAATCACCAGCTGGAGCTAAAAGCTCAACTTTCTTTTCGTTCATTTATAACCAACCCTTCTATATTTTTAATTTTATAACAAATAGCAACACCATCACCTATTGTTAAAATAGAGGTGTCTAATCCATCATTATGAGTTATTTCCCATAAGAAATCATTTAATCTATAATGTATAGTCCTTTGTCTTTTAACAATTTCTTCTTTTTGTTTTGCAACATTCCCATTTTGTAAAATATCATCAGCAATAATAATACCACCAATTTTTAAAAGTCTATATACATCTGGTAATATATTTATATATTGTCCTTTTCCAGCATCCATAAATATAACATCATATTCATCATTTAAAGTTTTTAAAACTTCATTAGCATCACCTTCTATAAGGTTTATTTTATTTTCTAACCCAAGTGATTTTATATTAGCTTTAGCCTTTTCTATCATAACAGGATAACGTTCTATTGTTGTAACTTGCCCACCTTCTTCTAAAAAGCTAGACATAAAACTAGAAGAAAATCCAACAGCACAACCTATTTCTAATATTTTTTTTGGTTTTTTTATAGATAATAAAACAGATATAAGTCTAACAACATCATTAGGTATAATAGGTATCCCTTCTTCATAAGACTTTTTTTGCAATTCTCCTAGTTTACCATCTACTTTAGGCATAAGATTGTTAAGATAAATACTTAAATTTTCATCTATTAAACTCATAGTAGTCCCCTTTTTAAGATTAATTAAATTTTTTCAAATAATTGTCTTTAGCATCTAAAAATTGCTCATAATTTGAAGTAAAAAAGTGTTCTCCTGTTTGGTCATTTTTTACAACATAATATAAATAACCAGTATTAGCAGGGTTTAAAACAGCATTTATTGTATCTATACTAGGATTTGATATTGGTCCAACAGGTAATCCCTCTATCATATAAGTATTATAAGGAGATTCTATTCTAGTATCTGAAGTTAAAACTCTATTACTATGTTCACCTTTAGCATATAAAACTGTTGCATCCATTTGTAATTTAATACCCTCTTTTATTCTATTATTAATAACAGATGCAACAATATTTTTTTCTGGTGCATATCTTACTTCTTTTTCTATAATAGAAGCCATTGTAACAACTTCATCTGTTGTAAGCCCCAAATTTTTTGCTTTTTTAACCATATCATCAATATAAAGTTGGTCAAATCTTGATAAAAGCTTATTAATTATAGTTTCAGCAGTATCATCTTCAGATAAAAAATATGTATCTGGATATAAATAACCCTCTAATTTACTTTTTCTTGCTTCATCTTTTGGTAAATCATTTAAAAAATCATAGTTAAAAGTCATAGTATTACAAGCATTCATAAATTCATCATAAGTTACAAGGTTCATTTTATCAAGACTTCTAGCTATATCTTCTTGAGTTTCTCCTTCTTTTACTAATAATTTTAATTCGTTTTCTTTTTGTGGATTTTGTAAAACTTCTACAACTTCATTGTAATCCATATCAGTATTTAAAACAAACTGTCCAGCTTTAAAATTTTCTGCTATACCATCATTTTTAGCTTTTAAATAAAATAATAAACTATTATCAACTACTTTTATTTCTTGTAAAGCTTCACTTATTTGTTTAGGGCTAGTACCCCTTCTTATAGATATATCAACATTATGTCCTACATAATGTTTATTATACTTTATGCCACCTTTTTGATATAAAGAATAATATTTATAAGACATAACTCCAATAGGTATACCTATAATTAAAAGTGAACACAAAAAAATAATTCCTTTTTTAGATTTTTTCTTTTTTCTTTTCTTTTTACCTTTATTTTTATTATTTTTATTTGTTTTTTTACTCATACGTTTACCTCTCTAATAATATGACATAAATATATAATACAAGATAAATTTTAACATAGTATATTTATTATATCAAGTACTTTTAATAATTCCTATTTTTTTAATAAGAATTTTAATATTTTCTTGTTTTTTATATTTTATATGCTATAATGTTATAATAAAATATATTAAAAATAGGAGGGTTATTTATGACGTTTTTACAGATTAAAAACCTATCTTTTAACTATGTTTCTCACAATGAAGAAACAGGAAAAAAGACAATTTATAAAGCAATAGATAATGTTAGCCTTGATATAGAACAGGGTAGCTTTGTAGCTATACTTGGACATAATGGTTCAGGTAAATCTACACTTGCCAAGCATCTAAGTGGTATATTAAAAGGCTATGAAGGTGATGTTTTAGTAGAAGGAATTTCTACAAGAGATGAAAAACACATATGGAATATTAAAAAAACTGTAGGAACAGTTTTTCAAAATCCAGATAACCAACTTGTAGCAACTGTTGTAGAAGATGATGTAGCTTTTGGTCCAGAAAATTTAGGATTAGAAAGAGAAGAAATAAAAAAACGTATAGATTTTGCATTAAAATCTGTTAATATGGAAGATTTTAGATATAGTGAAACTTCTAGTTTATCTGGTGGACAAAAACAACGTATAGCAATAGCAGGTATATTAGCTATGGAACCTAAATGTATTGTATTAGATGAACCAACAGCTATGTTAGACCCACAAGGAAGAAAAGAAGTTATTGAAACTATTAAAAAACTTAACAAAGAAAAAGGTATTACTATTATTTTAATAACTCATTATATGGAAGAAGTTATTGATGCAGATAGACTTATTATTATGGAAAAAGGTAAAATAGTTTTAGATGATATACCTTTAAATGTTTTTAAAAATGTAGAAAAAATAAGAAAATTAAAACTGGATGTTCCAGAAGCTGTAGAAATTGCTTACTTACTTAATAAAAAAGGTTGCAATATACCAATAAATAGTTTATCAATAGAAGATTTAGCAAAGAAACTCATAAATATAGGATTTAAAGAAAATACTTATAAAATTTTTGAACAAAATTTTAAAAATAAAAATGATGAAATAATAAAATTACAAAATATTAAACACATTTATTCTAAAGACACAGTTTTTGAAAAATTGGCTTTAAATAATATAAATCTTACAATAAATAAAGGTGATTTTTTTGGAATAATAGGTCATACTGGTTCAGGCAAATCTACATTAATACAAATATTTAATGCACTTATTAAACCAACTATTGGAAATGTCTATGTTAATAGAGAAGAAATTTATAATAATAATAAACCTTTAAAAGAGTTAAGGCAAAAAGTAGGTGTAGTTTTTCAATATCCAGAATATCAACTTTTTGAAGAAACTGTTTATAAAGATGTAGCTTTTGCCCCTACAAATATGGGACTTAGTAAAGAAGAAATAGATAAAAGAGTAAAAGAGGCTTTAAACATAGTATTTATAGATGAAAGTTATTATAATAAATCACCTTTTGAATTATCTGGAGGAGAAAAAAGAAGAGTTGCAATAGCTGGTATATTAGCTATGAAACCTGATGTTTTAGTTTTTGATGAATTAACTGCAGGTTTAGACCCTTATGGTAGAGAAGAAATGCTTTCACAAATTAAAAATATGCAAAAAAAATTAAATACTACAATTGTTTTAGTATCACATAGTATGGATGACATTTCAAAAACTTGCAATAAAGTTTTTGTATTAAATAAAGGTAATATAGTATTAAATGATAATGTTAATAAAGTTTTTGAAAATGATGAACTATTAGAAAGTATTGGTCTAGATATTCCAAAATGTAGTAAAATATTTCATATATTAAATAAAAATGGTTATAACTTTAATACAAATATACTTAATATAGAACAATGTGTTGAAGTTTTGGCAAATAGTTTAAACATATGTTGAAAACTATGTTTAAACTGTTAATTATTAAATTTATTAATATTAAATAATAAGTAATTTTTTGTTATAAATTAAAATAAATACTCTATTTATAAATTTTATTTTAATAAATTTAATAAGTTATCAACAATATATTTAAAAATTAAAAGTTTTTTATTAATTGTTGATATGTTAATAAATTGTTTAAAACTTACTAATTTTATATGATTTTATGAAAGGATAATTAAAAATATGAATAGTTCTTTAGGAAAATATTATCCTACAGGTTCAGTTATACATAAACTAGATGCTAGGATAAAAATTATATTAACTTTATGTTTTTTAACTTTTATTTTTATATCTAAAACATTTATAGGTAATTTTATATCTTTATTATTTTTATTAATAGTTATATATTTATCTAAAATACCTACAAAAGTTATTTTAAGAAGTTTTAGAGGAATTATGTTTTTGTTATTATTTACACTTATAACAAATATTTTCTTCAATCAAACAGGTACTTTACTTTTTCAAGTAGGTTTTATAAAAATAACAACAGGTGGAATTTTATATTCAAGTAGAATGATTTTTAGATTAGCTATATTAATAGTAGCATCTTTTATGTTAACTTTTACTACAAATACTTTAGATTTTGCAGATGGATTAGAATCACTTTTAAGACCTTTAAAAAAAATAAAATTTCCTTCTCATGAAATAGCTATGATTATTACTATATCCCTTAGATTTATACCAACTATTTTAGAAGAATTAGAAAAAATTAAAAAGGCTCAAATGTCTAGAGGGGTAGATTTTGAAACAGGTGGAATAATAAAAAGAGTAAAAAATTTTATACCTATATTAATACCACTTTTTATATCTTCTTTTAAAAGAGCTGATGATTTAGCAATGGCTATGGAGGCTAGATGTTATCGTGGAGATATAAATAGAACAAGATTAAAAGTTTTAAAAACATCTAAAAATGATTATATTGCTATTGGTTTTTTAATTATTTATTTATTAATTATAGTTTTAGTTAGATTTACTTTAGAGGTGTAAATATGAATGACAAAAATATTTTATTAACAGTTGCCTATGATGGTACAAATTATTTTGGTTGGCAAAAACAAGATAATGTAAAAACTATACAAGGTGAATTAGAAAAGGCTTTGAGTAATCTTTTTAAACAAGATATAAATATAAGAGGAGCTAGTAGAACAGATACAGGAGTTCATGCCTTATCACAACTTGCCCTATTAAAACATAAAACAACTATACCAGTAGAAAAACTTCCCTTTGCTATAAATTCTTTTTTAAATAATAAAGAAATAGTAGTAACAAATGCTATTTATGTAGATGAAAACTTTCACCCTCAAAATAGTGTTTATAAAAAAACTTATCAATATAAAATATACAATGCACCATTTATAAATCCTTTAATTAAAAATTATACAGAATTTGTTCATAAACCTTTAAATATAGAAAAAATGAAACAAGCTACACAATATTTTTTAGGTGAACATGATTTTAAATCTTTTTGTGCTTCAGGTACTATAGCTAAAACAACAATAAGAACTATATATGACTTAACAATTAATAAACAAGATGATATTATTACAATAGAAATAACAGGTAATGGATTTTTGTATAATATGGTTAGAATAATAGCAGGTACATTAATAGATATAGGGCACAATAAAACACAACCAGAGAATATAAAAGATATTATACTATATAAAGATAGACAAAAAGCTGGAAAAACTGCATCTGCTTGTGGTCTTACTTTATATAAAATCTACTATAATATATAATTTCAAAGTAAAACTAAATTGTTATTAAATAAAAAAGACTTTCTTGCATTGAGGTAACTACAAGAAAGTCTTTTTTATGAGGAGAGGATTTGTATTCAATTACAAACTATCTATATAAAATTATAAAAATAATCTTATATGCTTAAATAAAATTATTTAATTTTAAAATTGTAACTATAAGTGCTAAAGACATTGTCAAATATGATAATTTATACTTTTTTAAATTATTATTTAAAATAATAGATAAAATACATAAACTTATAGTTATTAAAGTTATTATCTTACCTATACTACTACTTACATCAATACTTATAAAGTTGACATAACATAGTAAAGTAGTAAAGATACATAATATATATAAAACAATATTTTTATTATTTTCATTTTTACTTAGAAATAAAAAACTAATACCTAAACAACTAGCAATACTAGTTCCATAAAATAAATTATTAAATAGACTAATTTTCATAAAAATCAGCTCCTTATAATTTATCTTAAATTATATAATACTAAATGTTTTTAATATAGATACAATTACTGTTATTGTTACTAATATATATGCTATTTTATCTAACTTCATCTTATTTTTTACAATTATAGCTAAAATAGGTAATATTCCTACAATAGCTAAAATAATTTTACCTACTATATCATTAGCAGGTGCACTTATAAATCCTTCAAAACTAACGATAATTCCTAATATTGATAAAAAGTAAAATAATATATTTTTAACTTTTTCATTTTTAATTATATAAAGTAAAATTAACCCTCCAAATCCTAATATACTAACTGTATAAAACAAAATACCTAATATTCCAATTGCCATAAAAATCAACTCCTTATAATTTATCTTAAATTATATAATACTAAATGTTTTTAATATAGATACAATTACTGTTATTGTTACTAATATATATGCTATTTTATCTAACTTCATCTTATTTTTTACAATTATAGCTAAAATAGGTAATATTCCTACAATAGCTAAAATAATTTTACCTACTATATCATTAGCAGGTGCACTTATAAATCCTTCAAAACTAACGATAATTCCTAATATTGATAAAAAGTAAAATAATATATTTTTAACTTTTTCATTTTTAATTATATAAAGTAAAATTAATCCTCCAAATCCTAATATACTAGCTGTATAAAATAAAATACTAAATACTCCAATTGCCATAATAATCATTCCTTTCTTTTAATTATATATTAATTATAACTTATAAATCTAAATAATTTCTTAAATAAAATATAAAGATTTCTAAAGATTAAATAAAAGAAAATAATTTTAATATACCTAAAATTAAAGATACTATTGTTAATATATAAGGTATATATTTTTTATTACATTTAACATGTATAATAATAGCTATAACACTTATCAAACCTATTAACCAAGCTATAATTTGTTGAAATATAAAGTTAGTAGGTGAACTTATTGCTTCTAACCCACATATTAAAATACTTAAAATAGATAACATATAAAACATTATTTTTTTTATTACATCATTTTTACTTAATAATAAAAATATAATTCCTAATGTACTAATAACTGTTATTCCTATAAATAAAATTAATAAATATCCTAATGCCATAGTAATAACTCCTTTATAATATCGTTTTATCTTAAAATTTTTATTTGTTTTTGTTTATGTATATAATTTAACATATAATTATAAAGAATTTTATAACATAATTCTAAATAATTCTAAAGATTTAATTTATTGTATTAATAATAATTTCTATTTTAAAAATATTTTTTTCTACATAATAATTAAAAATACCATCATAACTATTAATTATTTTTTCTATATTTTTTAGACCTATTTTATGACTTTCTACTTTATTATTAAAGGTTTTTATATAATTTTCTTGTGTTATAATTAATCTTTGTTTATTATGTATTATACAAATATTAATACTATTTTTATCATCAGCATATTTTTCTATATTAGAAGTAATATTGTCAAATATACGTTTTAAATCTTCAATTTTAAATATAAATTTAAAATTATCACATTTAGATAAATCTATATTTAAAGTAAACCTATCTTCTAAAAATTCTTCTAATTCATATATTATTTGTTCTATAAATAATTTACCATTTTCTATAGTTTCAGATAATTTATTTTCTTTTCCTAATAATTTATCTGTCAACAACTTTATTTGTTCTGCCTTTGATAAAATAAGTTCTATATAACTTTTAAATTCTTCATCTGAAATATTTTCTTTATTTTTAATATAATCAGAATAAGACAATATAGATGTTAAAGGAGTTCTAATATCATGTGATAATGAACGTATCATCTCTTCTCTATCTTGTTTCAATTGTTGTTCTTGTTTTAAAACTTCTTTTTGAGAAAGTACTAAAAAATTTATACTTTCAGCTAAATCTGTTAATTCATTGTCTCCTTCAACATTTATAGTATTTTCCATATTATTATTTTTTAAATCTTCTAATCCATTTATTATGTAAACTAAATATGCTATTTTTTGTCCTAATAAAAATAAAAATAGTGCTAAAAAAATAATAATACCAGCAAAAAAACATATACTTTTTATCCATAATTCTAAAGTTGATTGTTGTATAATAGTTAATAAAATTTCTCTATTAAGCAAATATGTATTAGCTATTGATAATGATATAGCATATAAAAAATAAAAAGCAAATATTGAAGATATTGTAGAAGCTAATACAATTTCTAATATTTCTTTTAACAATTTATTTTTTCTTCTTTTATTAGTCAACATAATATCCCTTTCCCCAAGCCGTTTTTATATAAATAGGATTTTTAGAACTATCCCCTAATTTTTTTCTTAAATTTTTAATATGTACCATAATTGTACTATCTCCTATAGCATCTTCTTGCCATATACTTTGATAAATATTATCTAAAGAATATATTTTTTTAGGGTGTGTTATAAAAAGTTCTAATATTTTAAATTCTGTATAAGTTAAAACTATAACATTATTATCTTTTATAACAGATTGACTGTTTAAATCTAAAATTAAATCTTTATATAATATTTTACTATTATCATTACTTTTATTTGCTTCTTTATTATTTTTAGAATATTGTTTTACTCTTCTAAGTAAAGCTTTAATTTTTAATAATAATTCCATATTAGAAAAAGGCTTAGCTATATAATCATCAGCCCCAACTGAAAAACCCATAACTTTATCAGATTCACCTGTATACGCTGTTAAAAATATAATAGGAGCTAAATATTTTTTTCTTATTTCAGAACCTGCTAAAAATCCAGTCATTATAGGCATATTAACATCTAAAATATATAAATCTATACTATCATTTGATAAATTTACAGCCTCTTGTCCATTTTCTGCTAAAACTACTTCATAGCCTTCTCCTATAAGTAATAAATTTAAAATATCCCTTATATCTTTTTCATCATCAGCTACTAAAATTTTACCTTTTGTTGTATTCATAAACAAATTTCCTTTCTTTTTTTAATTTTTATTATACTTTATATAAATATAAATGTATATAGTTTTATTTTAACCTTAAATTTATATAAAAAAATAATTAATAGCATAAAATACACTATTAATTATCTGTAAATTTAAAATATTAAAATCTATTTTTCATTATTTTCTTAACTACTTTATTATTATTTATAAAAGGCATAAAAGATATTAAATCATTAATATTATTAATATTACCACTTTCTAAAACTTCATTAATAAAATTTGTCAAATCTTCTTTTGGTATGAATGGTGCAAATCCTACTAAATCATCTATATCTTCTACTTTATTACTTTTATATAAATCTTTAATTAATTTCAATAAAAAATCTTTTGGTAGAAATGGGGCAAACTCTACCAAATCATATACATCTGAAAAATTATCTTCTTTTACTATTTCCATAATAAAATTTATTAAATCTTCTTTTGATAAAAATGGGGCAAATCCTACTAAATCGTCTATATCTTTTACTTTATTTTCACTATAACATTTCATTATTATTTCATATATAAAATCACTTGATAGAAATGGGGCAAACCCTATCAAATTATCTAAATTTGAAGAATTACTTTCTTTTAATATTTCTATAATAAAATTTGTTAAATCTTCTTTTGATAAAAATGGGGCAAACTCCACTAAGTCTTCTATATCTTTTACTTTATTTTCACTATAACATTTCATTATCATCTCATATATAAAATCACTTGATAAAAATGGAGCAAACTCTACTAAGTCTTCTATATTTAAATCTTCTTTGCTACTTTCCAAAATAGCGTCACTTTGTTTTGGTTTTAAAATAGGTGCAACTTCTTTAAACTCATTTATATTAATTTTTTCATTTTTTAAGTATTCATCAAGATTTTCATTAACAATATTTTCAACTATTTTATTATTACCAAAAAGTTCTTCTATTTTAATGTTTAAAATCTTACAAATTTGTGGCAATTTTGATATATCTGGACAAGATTGTCCTCTTTCCCAATTAGATATAGCTTGAAAACTAATATTTAATTTATCTGCTAATTCCATTTGCGTCATATTTACTTCTTTTCTAGCATTACATATTTTTTGACCTATATTTTGTATATTAAACATATAAATCTTTCCTTCCTTATTTAGATTTTATAAATTAATTATATAATACTAATTAAAAAAAATCTAACAAGTAATGATTGAGTTCTAAACTAAAGTAATAATTGAATTATAAAAATATTTCTATATTTTCATCTTTTTTAGTATACACTTCTATTATAGGGTTACCTTTTAAAATTAGTTTTAAATATATTATATATAATAATTAAATAAAGTTAAATAAATTTATAGTTGTTATTTTATATTATTAGTTGATTATAAAATGTTATCTTAAAAAAGTATATTGAAAAATTTCAATATACTTTTTATTTTAGTTAATATTTTTAAAATCTAAAATTTCATATATAACAATACCTTAAACATCATTTAATATAATTAAACCATTTGAAAATAAATCTATATTATAGATATTTTTATTAGCTTTTATTTATTTAGATTTTTCAACTTTTTAATATGTTGTATTTTTTTAAATCAATTTAATTTTAATCTTTTTTCAAATTAAAATCTGAAACTGATGCATAAAATACTTGAGCTTGACTTGCAAGTTCTTCTGATGCTGCTGCTGATTGTTTACTTGTAGCAGTATTATCTTGTGTAACACTTGCTATTTCTTGTATACTTTCGATAACTTGTGTTATAGATTTTTCTTGTTGATTAGAGGACTTAGCGCAAGATTCTACAAGGTTAGATATTTCTTCTATTTGTTTTACTATTGATATAAGAGCATCTGATGTTTGATTTGCCATTTTAGAACCTTCTTGTACTTTTTCAACTGTTCCTTCAATAAGTTCTGTTGTTTCTTTAGCAGCTTGTTGACTCCTAGCGGCAAGACTTCTAACTTCTTCAGCAACAACAGCAAAACCTTTACCATGTTCACCTGCCCTTGCTGCTTCTACAGCTGCATTAAGTGCAAGTATATTAGTTTGAAAAGCTATATCATCTATTACTTTTATTATATTAGATATACTACTAGATGCAACATTAATAGCTTCCATAGCAATAAGCATATTATTCATTTGCTCACTACCTTTAAATGCGTTTTCTCTTGTTTGTATAGAAAGTTGATTTGCTTTACTAGAATTTCCTGCATTTTCCTCTGTTTGTTCTGATATAACTTTAATTATTTTATTAAGTTTATCTACTGATTTAGCTTGTTGTGATGCACCATCTGCTAAACTTACACTAGATTCTGATATTTGGTTAGAACCTTCCAATACTTGCCCTGCTGAAAATATAATTTCTTTTGTAAGTATATTAAGATTTTTTACAATAAGATTAACTGATTCTTGTATTGCTTTAAAGTCTCCAACATATTCCCTGTCTATAGAAACATCAAAATCTTTCTGTGCCATTTTATTAAGTATATTTGAAATTTCTGATATATAAGAACCTACTGTTTCACCAGTATAATTTACTGTCTTTTTAATTTTATCAAATTCACCTTTATATTTATTAGTTATTCTATATTCAAAGTTTCCTAAAGAAAATTGATAAAGTGCACTTTGAGTTTCCTTTATAGGAATTACAAGACTTTGAACAAATGTATTTAATCCATCAATTGTTTCTTTCCATTCTCCAGAATAATCTTTATTATCTATTTTGTATTCTAAATATCCATCTGTTGCTGCATTAATAAGCATATTTATTTCTTTAGATACAGATTGTAATGTAACTTGTATATTTCTTAAAGCTTCTGTTGATATTGCTTTATCCCCTGGAAGTTCTTTGATTTCATTATTAAATTCACCTTTTTCTATCTTTTTAATACTATTTGCTACATATAATGCATCTTCTACAAGGTCATTTGTAGCTATATTTATTGCTTCTGTGGCATCTTTAAATGCACCCTTATACTTTTCAGTATTTATTCTATAACTTGTATTACCTTCTTCCAATTTTTGAGAAAGACTATTAATATCGTCAATAATACATTGAATTGTACCCGCCATATTTGCTATTGTATTAGATAATTCACCAAGTTCGTTTCTATCATTTGTTCTAATATCTACATCTAACTCACCTATTAAAACCATTTGTGCTGCTTTTTTAATTCTTTCAATAGGTTTTCTTATAGTATTAGCTAAACTTATACCAAATATTATACTAAACAAAATACAAGTAATTGTTAATATAATTAATGTAACTATTTTAAAATTCATCTTTTCTAATACATCATTTAGGTTTACAACCATTTCTTCAAAATCTACACTTGGTAATTTATATGCTATTTCAAAAAGTTCATTTCCAATACTAGCCACTAATTTTTCTTGGTTTTTAGCCTCATTAATTTTGCCTTGTTGTAAATAGTCTAAAAATAAGTTAAAACCATTATAAAATTCATCTAATTTCACAATACAATCTTCAACCATTTTTATTAAATCACTATCATGCTCTTCATGTAATTTTTCTAAAGTAAGTTGTAATGGTTCTTTTGCATCATTATATGATTGTTCTACAGTTTTTTTAATTTCATCATAATCATTTAAAGTATAATTTTCATTTAAATCCTTATTAATTCTAAAAGTTGTAAATCTAAACTGAATTATATTTTTTATAGAATCCATACTTTCTTGTATAGTTTCATTATTATCATTTAATTCAGAACTAATAACTTTTTTAGATTGATACATACCATCTGTTGAAAAAATACCCATAACCCCTACTAATATAACCGTTACCATTATCATTATTAAAAATTTTATTTTTAATGAAAAATTTTTAAGTAATATCATTTAATATTTTCACCCCTTTATAAATTTTATATTAAACAATTTTAAATATTTTGTTTTACTATATTTAAAAAATATTTATGTACTTCATAACAATCTGTAAGCTCTGGATGAAATGCTGTTACAAGTTGATTTCCTTGTCTAGCTGCAACTATTTTATTATCAACAATAGATAATACAGTAACATTCTCCCCTACTTTTTCTATATAAGGTGCTCTAATAAAAGTCATAGGAATTTCTTTACCTGCAAATTTTTCTATAGCATTAAAACTTCCTAATTGTCTACCATAAGCATTTCTTTTTGCTACTATATCAAATGTAGCTAAATGTCTTCTATGGTCATTATCTATTTCTTTTGCAAGTAATAAAAGACCTGCACAAGTACCAAAAACTGGCATATTATTTTGTATTTTTTCTAATAGAGTATCAAATATATCTAAATCTCTTAATAATTTCCCCATAGTAGTACTTTCGCCACCTGGTAAAACTATACCATCAAATTTTTGTTGTATATCTTTCTTTTGTCTTATTTCAAAAGTTTCTACACCTAAACTATTTAATATATTAATATGTTCAATAAATGCACCTTGTAAGCATAAAACCCCTATTTTCATTATTTTCCTCTTTCTGCCATTAAAAGCTCTATTTCAGACTCATTTATACCAACCATAGCTTCACCTAAATCTTCTGAAAGTTCTGCTATAAGTTTATAATCTTGATAATTTGTAACAGCTTTTACAATAGCAGTAGCTCTTTTAACTGGGTCACCTGATTTAAATATACCAGAGCCTACAAATACACCTTCTGCTCCTAAATTCATCATTAAAGCTGCATCTGCTGGTGTTGCAATACCACCTGCTGCAAAATTTACAACTGGCAATTTACCATTTTTATAAACAGATAATAACAGCTCATAAGGTACACCTAATCTTTTAGCATTATCAAAAAGTTCATCTTCTCTTAAAGATTGTATACGTCTTATTTCTGAATTTATCATTCTCATATGTCTTACAGCTTGTACTATATCACCTGTACCTGGTTCACCTTTTGTTCTTATCATAGAAGCACCTTCTGCTATTCTTCTAAGGGCTTCACCTAAATCTTTTGCACCACATACAAAAGGTACTTTATATTTAGTTTTATCTATATGATAACAATCATCAGCAGGTGTTAAAACTTCACTTTCATCTATGTAATCTATTTCTATTGCTTCTAATAAAGAAGCTTCTACAAAATGACCTATTCTAACTTTTGCCATAACAGGAATTGTTACTGCTTGTTGAATTTCTTTAATCATTTTAGGGTCACTCATTCTAGCTACACCACCACAAGCTCTTATATCTGCTGGTATCTTTTCTAATGCCATAACTGCACAAGCTCCAGCTTCTTCTGCTATTTTAGCTTGTTCTGGTGTTGTAACATCCATTATAACACCACCTTTTAACATTTGAGCAAGTTCACAATTTAATTTGTATCTGTTATCCATATTAACTCTCCTTTTATAAAAATATAATCATTTAATATATTATAAACTTTATTATTCATATTTTCAATAACTATTTATAATAAAGTTATTTATTAATTTTAAAAAAAGCTATGGACTAGCCATAGCTTTTTAAAGTTAGTATTAAGCTGGATTAGGTGAGTCAACTGGACAAACACTTGAGCAAGTACCACAATCAATGCATATATCTGGGTCGATTACATATTTAGTATCTCCTTCAGAAATTGCATTAACAGGGCATTCTGCTGCACAAGCACCACAGCTTATACAATCATCATTAATAAAATATGCCATAATTAAAAACCTCCTAAAATTATATTATTTAATAATTTTTAATAATAATAAAAGCTTAAAACGTATAATGCCAATTTATACGTATAAAATAATAATTTATTAATTATATATTTTACTTTTTAATTTTATAATAAATATTATATTTTAGCAAGTATATTTTTAATTATAACCAATATTATTTTTAATAAACCCTAAATTAAGCCAATAATTTAAATAATATTTATTCTTTATAGGTCATATTAGTAATAGTTATAATATTTATTTGATATATATAGTTTTTTAGAGTATAATTGAAATATTAAAATAATTTAGGAGGTGTAATAATGTTAGATAAAAATCTTGCAAATGAAATTTTAACAGAAGCAACATCAAAAGGAGCAGACTTTGCTGAAATATTTATTGAAAATAAAGATAATTGTAGTATATCCCTTGTAAATGGTAAAGTTAATAGTGCATTATCTGGTTTAGATTTTGGTATAGGTCTTAGAGTTTTTTATAATGGTAAAACTATATATGCTTATACTAATGACTTATCTAGAGAAAGTTTATTAAAAATGGCTAAAGAAGTAGCTAAAGCTACAAAAGGAAATAATAATATTAATATTTTAGATTTTGATAAAAAAGACTATAGGAAAATAGGTATGCATCAAGCTAAAATTCTACCAAATACTATTAATAAAAGTAAAATAGTAGCTATGTTAAAAGAAGCTAGTGATACTTCTTTTAAATATAATAATCTTATAACAGAAACTATATCTAGTTATATTCATTCTATACAAGATATATGTATTATAAATACAAAGGGTGTTTTTGCTGAAGATAGACGAATTAGAACACGATTTACTATTAATGCTGTTGCATCTAATGAAACAGAAAAACAAACTGGAAGTGTTAGTCCTGGAGCTTTAATGGGCTTTGAATTTTATGATACAATAAACTTAAATGATTTAGCAAAAGAGGCTAGTCGTTCTGCTGTTACTATGTTAAAAGCAACACCTTGCCCTAGTGGTAAAATGCCTGTTGTTATAGATAATGGTTTTGGTGGTGTTATTTTCCATGAAGCTTGTGGACATAGTTTAGAAGCAATAAAAGTTGCCCGTGGGGATAGTGCTTTTTGTGGTAAAATGGGTGAGAAAATAGCAAGTGATAAAGTCACTGCTATAGATGATGGTACAATTCTTAATAAATGGGGTTCTATTAATATTGATGATGAAGGAACAGAAACTCAAAAAACTGTACTTATAGAAAATGGTATTTTAAAAAGTTATCTCGTTGATAATTTTTATGGTGAAAAACTTGGTATGAAGTCTACAGGTTCTTGTAGAAGAGAATCTTATAAATATGCTCCAGTACCTAGAATGAGAAATACTTTTATTGCTAATGGTAATGATAAAAAAGAAGATATTATTAAAAATACTGAAAAAGGTATCTATGCTAAATATATGGGTGGTGGCTCTGTAAATCCAGCAACGGGTGAATTTAACTTTTCTGTAAGAGAAGCCTATCTTATAGAAAATGGTAAAATTACTACACCTGTAAGAGGTGCAACTTTAATAGGTAAAGGTGAAGAAGTTTTAAAAGATATTGATATGGTTTCTGACAATTTAGAACATGCAGAAGGTATGTGTGGAGCATCTAGTGGTTCTGTTCCTACTTGTGTTGGTCAACCTATGATTAGAGTATCTAAAATAACTGTTGGTGGAAGGAGCTAAAAATATGGATATAAAAGTTTTTAAAGATAAATTATTTAAAAAAGCTCTTGAAAATGGCTTTTCTGACTGTGAAATATATTACTATTCTGGTAAAAGTATAAAAGTAAGTGTTTTAAAAGGTGAAATAGAAAAATTTGATAATACTACAAGTGGTGGTTTATCATTTAGAGGTTTTTATAATGGTAAAATTGGATATTCTTATACAGAACAAATATCTGAAGATATTATAGATAAACTTATACAATATGCAAAGGAAAATTCTGAAATAATAAATGAAGAAGAAAAAGAAGAAATTTATGTTGGTGATAAAAACTATACACCTATTAAAACTTTTTATGAAAAATTAGAAGATGTGGAAGTAGACACATTAATAGATAAAGCTTTAAAAATGGAAAAAGCTGCTTTAAATTATGACAATAGAATAGTTAGTTGTAATTATTGTATTATTGGTAAAGCATCTAGTGAAATTTACATATTTAATACAAAAGGACTTGAATTAAACAAAAAAGATAATTATATAATTGCATATGCTGGAGCTTTAGCAAAAGAAAATGATATTTTAAAATCCGGTATGGAAATAAAAGCAGGTTTTGACATTAATGATATAGACCCTGTTTATATTGGAGAAACTGCAAGTAAAAAAGCATTATCTTATCTAGGTGCAACTTCTTTACCATCTAAAAAATATAATATTATTTTTGAAAATGAATGTTTTACAGATTTATTTTCTTGTTTTTTAGGTAATTTTTCTGCTGAAAGTGTACAAAAAGGATTTTCTCTTTTAAAAGGCAAATTAAATAAAAAAATAGCAAGTGATATTATAACTGTTTTAGATGAACCTTTAAAAGAAAATGGTTATAATTCTAATAGTTTTGATAGTGAAGGTGTAGCTTGTTATAATAAAACTATTATAGAAAATGGTATTTTAAAAACTTATCTTTACAATTTAAAAACTGCTAAAAAAGATGGTGTAAAATCTACTGGTAATGGTTTTAAAAGTGGATATAAAGGTAAAATAGGTATATCTCCTACTAACTTTTATATTAAAAATGGTAAAAAATCTTTAAATGAATTGTTTAAAAATATAGAAAATGGTATTATTATAACAGAAATGGCTGGCTTACACGCTGGTGTTAATGAAATATCAGGTGATTTTTCTTTATTAGCTAGTGGATATTTAATAGAAAATGGAGAAAAAACAAAGCCTGTTGAACAAATAACTATTGCAGGAAATTTCTATAATATGTTATTAGATATTAAAGATATTGCTAATGACTTAAAATTTGATTTAAGTGGTATTGGCTCACCTAGTATATTTGTAGGAGAACTTAGTGTATCTGGTGAATAATTATTTTAATTGTTAGTATATTACTAAAATATTATGAAATTGTTATATATTGTATTAAAAAATTTGTATAATTTTATTTTAAAAAATATATTGACTTTTAAAAATAATCTGTTATAATTAATAATAGTTATTAGTTAATAACATTTGTTTTTAGCTTTATATTGATTTTATTATTTAATTATATATTATTAAGGAGGATTTTTATTATGAAAAAATTTGTTTGTACTATTTGTGGTTATGTTCATGAAGGTAATGAAGCTCCAGAGTTTTGCCCACAATGTAAAGCTCCTGCTTCTAAATTTAAAGAGCAATCTGGCGAAGGTTTAACTTGGGCTTGTGAACATGTTGTTGGTGTTGCTCAAGGTTGCCCAGAAGAAATTATGGAAGGTCTTAAAATGAACTTTGAAGGCGAATGCTGTGAAGTTGGTATGTACCTTGCTATGTCAAGAGTTGCTCATAGAGAAGGTTATCCAGAAATTGGTATGTACTATCAACAAGCTGCTTTTGAAGAAGCTGAACACGCTGCTAAATTTGCTGAATTAATTGGTGAAGTTGTAACAGATTCTACTAAAAAGAACTTAGAACTTCGTGTAGCTGCTGAAAATGGTGCTACTGCTGGTAAATTTGAACTTGCTAAAAAAGCTAAAGAATACAACCTTGATGCTATTCATGATACAGTTCATGAAATGGCTAAAGATGAAGCTAGACATGGTAAAGCTTTTGAAGGTTTATTAAATAGATATTTCAATAAATAATATAAATATAATATAAAAAGGTGTAGATTTTAAAATCTACACCTTTTTATATTTTTATATGGCACTTACACAATGCCATATACCAGATGAAATAATGTCTGCCATATTCATAACAATAGATAATCTAGTATTTTGTAAAACAGATAATTCTAATATACCTGTATGATTAACTATCCCTGTTATAAAAATATCCCCAACAGGTGGTAAATTCTTTTTTGCTCCTGCTCCTGGCTTTATACTTCCCTCACCTACATTTATATAATTTACATATTCTTTTGCCCCTAAAGAAGCATCTATAGCTATTAAAAATGGATTTTTATGTTTTAAATATATGTCTTTTATAGTTTTCTTTAAATTTTTTGCGTGTACTGGACTTTCTAAAGTACCATATATAAATATATTTTTATCAAAAGGTAATTTAGATAATTTATAACCAACCAAAGGTCCTAAACTATCCCCTGTTGCTCTATCAGTACCTATACACAAAAATATGAAAGTTTTAAATTTATGTTTATATTTATTCAATATATTAAAAAAAATTTCTTTAAATTCTAATAATGCAAATTCTGAACTAGAATTTATATAATTTATAGCTTTATTTCTATTAGTTAATATATTAATCAATTTTACTTCTCCTTAAATTTTGTGTAAATTTCATTAAAAATTTAATATTTATATAATAATAATATATATTTTTTCAAAAAATTAATAAATTATACATTACTATAAAAAATTTTAATATAAAAAAATAATTAAATTTTTGTCAATATTGACCAAAAAATATATAAAATTGTAAATAGTTATTTATAGTTGTAAAAAAATACTTATAAATAGGGATAAAAATTTCTTGACTATTGACAAATTTTTCCATAAAATGTAATTAGTATGTGATAATATTTTCATAAATTAACAAAACTTATAATTATATGTCTAAGGAGAGTTTTTTATGAAACAAAGTAATAATAATATTAGCTTACCAAAAAATATAAAACAAATGGGAAATATTGATGAAACTTTAAAAATTTACATGGAAGATTATGTATTTACATTTCTACAACAATATTCAAAATATTCTAACAATGAAGAGAGAATAGCTGTTTTAGTAGGTGAAACATACACCATTGATGGTAATGATGTTCTATTTATTAATGGTGCTATTAAAGGAGAGCATACTATAATACAAGATGGTATGGTAAAATTAAGTGAAAAATCTTTTGATTATGTAGAAGAACAAATAAATACATATTTTAAAGGTTCAAACATTGTGGGTTGGTTTTATTCTCAGCCAGGATTTTCAGACTATATAAATGATGGTTATATAAATTATCATAAAAAATATTTTGATAAGAAAAATCAAGTATTTTTTTTAAGTGACCCACTAGAAAATATAGGTGGTTTTTACATATTATTTAATAATGATTTTAAAGCACTTAGTGGTTTTATTATCTACTATGAAAAAAATGAGGCTATGAGTGAGTATATGTCAAATAATAAAAATGATAATGTAAGAGCTAGTGAAAATAAAATTAAAGCTAAAGATGAAAGAGTTATGAATATGACTAGAAGAAAAGCTAAAATTAATAAAAATATGCACTCTTTAGGTGAATATAAAAAAATGGCAAATATCTTTGGTTCTTTAAGTGCAGTATTATTTCTTGTTTGTTTTATAATGGGAGTAGGTTTAATACAAAGTGATGATAAAATCTCTGAACTTGAAAAAAGACTTGTTAAACTAGATGACAGCTATAGGTATATTTTAAGTCAAATTAAAGATGACAATGTGCAAAGTGTTTTTGCTCAAAATAATTCTAAAACAACAGAAATTTCAACAGAGAAAACATCTTCTTTATTAACAACTACTACACATACAACAGAGCAAACTACAGTTGCTACATCATCTAGAAAAGAAGAGAGTTCTACAGTTTCTACTACTGAAAATTCAACTGACAAACAAACAGAAACAACTACTTCAAATGCTTTAGAAAACAATAAAAATTATAAAAAATATGAAGTAAAAGAAGGTGATACTTTAGAAAGCATAAGTAAAAGAATTTATGGAGATAGAAGTAAAATAGAAGAAATAATGAATATAAACGGACTAGACAATGAAGGTACTATTTTCGTTGGTAAAACATTATTACTTCCTTAAATATTAATATAAAAGGTTTTGGGAGGATTAGGTTTTGTATTTTTATAAAAATAATTTAACAAAAGATTTAACTATAGCTTTAGTTCATGAGGTTAAAAATCCTGTATCACTTATAAAAGCTAATATTGAGCTACTAGAGCTTGAAAATGTATTAGATAACCATAAGAAAAATGTTACTATGATAAAAAATGAACTTAATAAAATATCTGAAATTGTATCAGATTTTATGCTATTTTGTAATCAGAATTATGAATCAAATTTAGTGAAAATTAATATAGTTGATTTAATAAAAGAATATATAGAAAAGTTTAATATATATAATAATATTACATTTAGTATAAATTGTTTTGAAAGTATAGAAAATATGTTTATTATTGGTGAATATTCAAAACTTTCTATGATATTTTCAAATATATATAAAAATTGTGTAGAAGCTATAAATGATAATTTAGGTTTTATACAAACTAATATTTATATAAAAGATAAAAATATTATTGTTGATATTATAGATAATGGTACTGGTATAGATAAAGATATTTCTCAAAAAATATATGAACCATTTTTCACAAATAAAAATAATGGTAGTGGTTTAGGTATTCCTATTTGCTTAAATGCAATGAAAAGTTTAAATGGTAGTTTTGAAATTTTTAATAATGAGGATTTAGGTTGTACCACTAGACTAACATTTAAAACTAGTAAATTAATTTTAAAATCAAGTTAAAAAAATTTTAATTATTATAAAATATTATTTTCATAATGTTTTATAATATTATTACAATTTTTAAATATTATTAAAAATTCATTTTTTGTTTTTACTTTAGATAATAAGTTTAAAAAAATATATATATTTTTAACATAAATTATTTTCTTAATATTTTTTATATATTCTATATTTATACTATTTAAACCATTTTTTAATAAAATGTATAACTTTATATTATCATAAATATTTATAGGTATATATTTATATATTTCAATTAAACCTTCTAAATAATTATATTTTTTATCTGACTTATTATCTAAGTAATTACACAATGAAATAATATTAATAAAATGTATATTTTTTAATTCATTTTTGTCTATATAAAATGATATTTGCTTTAATATACAAAGATTATATAATAGTTATTTTTTAGATATTACTTTCATAAAATCCCTATCTTAATTTTATTTTATTATAAAATTTATTATATGTTTTTTTAATATTATAATCAAAAAAATTTATAAGATATTTTTATTTTATATTTTATATAGTTATTATCTAAAAATAGATACTTCTTTATTATTTATTTTGAAAATTAAAATAAATAATTATTTAATAAATTGAAAAATAAACTATAATAAATTATAATCAAAATAAAAAAGAGGTGTTAAATATGAAAAACTTTGAAATAGAAAGAAAATTTTTAGTGAAACATATACCTAATCTAGAAAACTGCAAAAACTATTACATAAAACAAGGTTATATTTCTACAAATCCCGTTTTAAGAATTAGACAAAAAGATAATAAATATATATTCACTTTTAAAGGAAAGGGTGATATTCAAAGAGAAGAATTTGAAAAGGAAATAACAAAAGAAGAATTTGAAAATTTATGGTTAAAAATAGAAGGTGAACCTATTATAAAAACTAGATATATTATTCCATTGGAAAATGATTTAGTAGCAGAATTAGATATTTATGAGGGTAATCTTCAAGGTTTTAAAAATATAGAAGTAGAATTTGATAATATTGAACAAGCAGAAAATTTTATTCCGCCAAATTGGTTTGGTGAAGATATCACTAAAAATATAAAATATACTAATGCTTATTTATCAAAGGTATCTAACTTTAATAAAAATTAAATTACAATTAAAAGTAATAACTTATAATAGTTATTTTTAGGAGGAAATTATTTTGAGTCAAGATAAAATACGTGTTCTATTAGCAGATGATAACAAAGATTTTTGTGATATATTAAAAAATTACTTAAATAAACAATCTAATATTGAAGTTATAGATGTTGCATTTGATGGTTTACAAGCCTATGAAAAAATTATCTCTTTAAAACCAGATGTTGTTTTATTAGATGAAGTTATGCCACATTTAGATGGTATTGGTGTTTTAGAAAAATTACAAAATATGAAAGATATTAATTCTATGTGTATTATGTTAACAGCAGTAACTCAAGAACAAGTTACACAAAAGGCTTTTTCTCTTGGTGCTAAATTTTATATAGCTAAACCTTTTGATATGGAGCTTTTAGTTTCTAGAATAAAACAATTAAAAGAGATTTCTTTATCAGGTAATAATGATAATAAAATAGGTATAAATTGTACTGAATTAGATTTAGAAACAAGAGTTACTAATATATTACATGAAATAGGAGTTCCTGCTCATATAAGAGGTTATCATTATATGCGAGAAGCTATTATTATGGCTATTGGTGATATTGATGTTTTAAACTATATAACAAAAGAATTATATCCATCTATAGCTAAAAAATGTAACACTACACCTAGTAGAGTTGAAAGAGCTATAAGACACGCTATAGAAGTTGCTTGGAGCAGAGGAAGAATTGATGCAATTGATAATTTATTTGGTTATACTATAAATAATCATAAAGGCAAACCTACAAATAGTGAATTTATTGCACTTATTGCTGATAGGTTAAGATTAGAATTAAAAGCAAGTTAAAATTAGTATAAAATCCACTTTTCAAAATATAATAGGCTTTAGAATTTTTCTATAGCCTATTATATTTTATTGTTATCTGTATATTTTTTTAACATATCATTTTTAGATACTTTTAAAGTTTTTACTTTATCTGTATTATTTATAATATTGTTATTAATAATATTTGAAATATGACTATTTTTTTCTTCTTGTAAACGTATTTTAAAATCAATATCTGTTATTTGTTGTATTTTAATTTGTATTTCTTTTAACTCACTTTCAAATATTTTTTTATTTTCATTTAAACTTCCTTTAAAACTTTCAAAAATATTCAAAAACATACTATCTATACTAACTAATTCATCAATAAATTTTTGTTTTTCACTTATAGATAAATTGACAAATTTTTCCATTTCTTCACCTTCAAATTGTTCAAAAAATCCTCTTTGATAATTTGTTATATCTAATAATACTCCTAATATTTCTATTTTTCTATCTAAAAGAGAGTTTAAATTATTTATTTTATTATATATTTCTTCTAATTGTTCCAAAAAAACACCTCTTAAATTAAATTTACTATTATTTTATCATATAAATTTACTCTTTACAAATTTATTTTTTGCAGTTATAATAAAAAATAATACTATAATAAATAATAAATGCTTTGATAAGGACAGTAAGTATATATTCTTAGTTTAGCGAGTTAGAGTTGGTGAAAGTCTAGCCAATAGATTTATACTGAAAATCACCTTTTAGCAGTAAACTGAACATTTTTACTAATTGTAAAAATCATTAGGCTTTAACGTATCCCCTACGTTACAGGGTTTGAGTGGATAGTTTTTACTATCAAATCAGGTGGTACCGCGTTTATTACGTCCTGTCTTTTTGACAGGGCTTTTTTATATTTAGTATTTAATAATTAAAATAACCTTAAAAGGTAAAATATAAATTTTAGGAGGTAATTATGTACGATAAGGTTTTAACTAATTTAGACTTTGTTGAAAGAGAAAAAGAAATTTTAAACTTTTGGAAAGAAAATAAAATTTTTGAAAAAAGTATTGAAAGTAGAAAAACTGGGGAAGTTTTTACATTTTTTGATGGTCCTCCAACTGCTAATGGTAAGCCACATATAGGACATATTTTAACAAGAGTTGTAAAAGATATTATACCACGTTATAAAACTATGAAGGGTTATAAAGTTTTAAGAAAAGCTGGTTGGGATACTCATGGTTTACCAGTAGAACTTGAAATTGAAAAAAAACTTGGTATAAGTGGTAAACCTCAAATTGAAAACTATGGTGTTGAACCTTTTATTAAACAATGTAAAGATAGTGTTTTCACATATGAGAGTTTATGGAGAACAATGAGTGATAGAGTTGGTTTCTGGGCTGATATGGATAACCCTTATGTAACTTATCACAATTCATATATTGAATCTGTATGGTGGGCTTTAAAACAAATTTGGGATAAAGGCTTATTATATAAAGGTCATAAAATTGTACCTTATTGTCCTCGTTGTGGCACTTCTTTATCAAGCCACGAAGTAGCACAAGGCTATAAAGATGTTAAAGATAAATCTGCTTATGCTAAATTTTTGGTAAAAGGTACAACTAATGAATTTTTACTTGCTTGGACAACAACTCCTTGGACTTTACCTTCAAATGTTGCTCTTACTGTTAATGCTGATGAAAATTATGTTAAAGTGGCTTTAAATGGTGAAAAATATATTTTAGCTGATGCATTAGTTTCTAAAGTATTTGGTGAAGAAGAAAAACCAGAAGTATTAGAAAAATGTAAAGGTAGTGAACTTAAAGGTTTAGAATATGAACCACTTTTTGACTATGCTAAAAATATAGTAAAAGACCAAAAAGCATACTATGTTGTATGTGATTCTTATGTTACACTTACAGATGGTACTGGTATAGTACATTGTGCCCCTGCATTTGGGGAAGATGATGCTCGTGTTGGTAAAGACAACAATCTTCCTTTTGTTCAACTTGTTAATGAAGAAGGTAAATTTTTACCAGAAGTTACAGACTGGGCTGGTGTATTTGTAAAAGATGCTGATGAAGATATTATAAAAAAATTAAAACAAGAAAACAAACTTTTAAAAGCAGAAAGCTATGAACATAGTTATCCTTTCTGTTGGAGATGTGATACTCCTTTATTATATTATGCAAGGGATACTTGGTTTATTGCTATGACAAAAATGCGTGATATGCTTGTTAAAAACAATAATACAGTAAATTGGATGCCTGACAATATTAAACAAGGTCGTTTTGGTAATTTCTTAGAAAATGTTATTGATTGGGGCTTATCAAGAGAACGTTATTGGGGTACTCCTTTACCTATTTGGGAATGTAGTTGTGGTCATAGAGAAGCAGTAGGTAGCATTGAACAGCTAAAATCTATGTCTTCAGATTGTCCAGAAGATATAGAACTTCATAAACCTTATATTGATAATGTTCACTTAAATTGTCCAAAATGTAATGGTACAATGACAAGAGTTACAGAAGTTATTGATTGTTGGTTTGACTCTGGTTGTATGCCTTTTGCTCAATGGCATTATCCATTTGAAAATAAAGAAATATTTAATGAAAATTTCCCTGCTGACTTTATTTCTGAAGCAATAGACCAAACTAGAGGTTGGTTCTACACACTTATGGCTATATCAACTTTATTATTTGACAAAGCACCTTATAAAAATGTTATTGTTTTAGGTCATGTTCAAGATAAAGATGGTAAAAAAATGAGTAAACACACAGGAAATGTTGTAGACCCTTGGACTGTACTCGACAAACAAGGTGCTGATGCTGTTAGATGGTATTTCTATACAAATAGTTCTCCTTGGTTACCTAATAGATTTTATGAAGAAGCTGTAAATGAAGGTCAACGTAAATTTATGGGTACATTATGGAATACTTATGCATTCTTTGTTTTATATGCAAATATTGATAACTTTGACCCTAACAACTATACTTTAGAATATGATAAATTACCACCTATGGACAAATGGATTTTATCAAAACTTAATTCTTTAGTTAAATTTGTAGATAATGGATTAGAAAATTATAAGCTTACTGAAACTTCAAGAGCTATGTCTGAATTTGTAGATGAACTTAGCAATTGGTATGTAAGACGTTCAAGAGAACGTTTCTGGGGTAAAGATATGCCTCAAGATAAAGTTAATGCTTATATGACTTTATATACAGTATTAACTACTATTACCAAACTTTCTGCTCCATTTACACCATTTATGGCTGAAAGTATTTATCAAAATCTTGTTTGCAAAGTTTCTAAAGATGCTCCTGAAAGTGTTCACCTTTGTGACTTCCCAACATATGATGAAAGTCTTATTGATAAAAAATTAGAAGAAGATATGGATACAGTATTATCAATAGTTGTAGCTGGGCGTGCTGGTAGAAATACTGCTAATATTAAAAATCGTCAACCTATAGGAAATATGTTTGTAAAATCTAATACTAAATTAGATACTATGTTTATAGATATTATTAAAGAAGAACTTAATATTAAAAATGTAGAGTTTAAAGATGATGTTTCTGACTTTACAAGTTATAACTTTAAACCACAACTTAGAACACTTGGCAAAAAATATGGTAAACTTGTTCCTTCTATTGCTAATTATCTTAAAGAAAATGATGGTATTAAACTTATGTCTGAACTTAAAGAAACTGGCCTAATTAAATTTACAATAGATAATGAAAATATTGAACTTACTGAAGATGATGTTTTAATTGAAACTGCTCAAATGGAAGGCTATGTTTCTGAAAGTGATAAAAATATAACTATAGTTTTAGATACAAATCTTACAGATGAACTTTTAGAAGAAGGTTTTGTTAGAGAAATTATAAGTAAAATTCAAACTATGAGAAAAGAAGCTGAATTTGAAGTATTAGATAAAATTACAGTTTACTATTCAAATAATGAAAAAATTGCTAATATTATATCTAAAAATATTGAACAAATAAAAGAAGATGTTTTAGCAACTGATATAATTAATAGTTCTAATAATGGTTATACTAAAGAATGGAATATTAATGGTGAAAAAGTTACATTAACAGTTGTAAAAAATTAATATAAAAAGTAGGCTTTGCCTACTTTTTATATTATATAATATATTATTATTTTAAAATGGAGAATATAAAAATGTTTAAATCTATTTATAAAAAATTATTTAATAGAGAAGTTATATTATATTTAATATTTGGTGTCTTAACAACTCTTGTAGATTTTATTGTTTTCTATATATCAAATAATTTACTAAATATACACTATATAGTATCTACTTGTCTTGCTTGGATTTTTGCTGTTTTATTTGCATATATTACAAATAAAATATTTGTATTTTCTGCAATAGAAAATAAACATAATATCTTTAAAGAAATATTTTATTTTTTTACCCTTAGACTAGCCTCTTTAATATTATCCATTATATTTATGGTTATAATGGTAGACCTTTTAAATATATCCGAAATTTTATCAAAAATTTTAGTTAATGTATTTGTTGTTATATCTAATTACTTTTTTAGTAAAGTTTTTATTTTTAAATCTTAAAATTTTTCTTTAAATAATTATAATATATGGTATAATATACTAGATTTAATAATTACAATATGTTATGAAAGGAAATATTATGATAAAAGACATTATAAGAAAAAACAATTATATACTTTTAGCTACTGTTATAAGTGCTGTTATTATGCTTATAACTTACGCTTTTTCTGGTTTTTTTCCTTTTGGAGAAAATAGTATATTAAGAGTAGATTTATATCATCAATATGCACCATTTCACGAAGAACTAAGATATAAATTATTAAATGGTGAAAGTCTTTTTTATTCTTGGCAAGGTGGGCTTGGTAAAGAGTTTTTAAGTCAGATAGCTTATTATACTGCTAGTCCTATTAGTATTTTTATATTATTTTTTCCTAGTAAGTATATATCTGAAGCAATTTTATTTTTTGTATTTGTTAAAATAGTTCTATGTGCATTTTGTTTTTCATACTACTTAAAAAATACTTTTAATAAAAATACTATTTTTATTACTATATTTGGCATAATGTATGCTTTTATGGCATTTATAACAAGTTTTTATTGGAATATAATGTGGTTGGACTCTATTTATTTATTTCCACTTGTAGCTCTTGGGATAGATAGGCTTGTTAAAAATGGTGCTTATAAGACTTATCTTATTAGTCTTATATTTTGTATTATAGTAAATTTTTATATAGCCTTTTTAGTTTGTGTATTCGCTACATTATATTTTTTAATAAAAGTTTTTTCAGAATATAGTTTAAAAATAGAATTTAAAGTTATTTTAAATAGAATTTTAAAATTTGCTATACTATCACTTTTAGCTGGTGGTACAACTATGTTTTTAGCTATACCAACTGTTGTTGCTCTTGGAAGAACTCAAACTTCTGATACATCTTTTCCTTCTTTTAAAATGTATCAAAATGTTTATCAAATGATAAGTAATCATTTTTCTGGTGCTAGACCTGTTGTATTAGCAAGAAATGAAGATTTACCTAATCTTTATAGTGGTGTTTTAACTATGGTATTATTACCTACTTACTTTTTTAATAAAGAAATAAAATTAAAAGAACGTATATCTTTTATAATATTACTATTATTTATGTTAGCTTGTTCTGCATTTAAACAGCTAGACTTTATTATACATGGTTTTCACTTCCCTGCTAACTTACCACATAGATATACATTTATATATTCTTTTATAATTTTAACACTTGCATATAAATCTTTAATAAATATAAAAGGTATAAAACCTTTAGTTATTTTTGTTGCTATACCTTTTTATATTTTATATATGTTTTTAAGTGAATTTTATTTAGTAAACGTAGTAGATGATATTTCTAGAACTTTATCTACTGGAGACATTATAACTAATATAATATTACTAATTATTTATATGTTAATTATTTTACTTTATCAAAAAAATTATGATATAAAAGAAAATGATAACAAACAAATTAAAGTTATTTCACTTACAACTAGTATAATTTTTTCTTTAGTTTCAATAGGTTTATTTATAGGTGGTTTAATATATCATATTAAAAATCTTACAGAAGGTAAATCTATCACAAGTGGATTTTATATTTTAAGTATAATTTCATTAGCTATTATTATATTATGTGGTATAACTTTAAAATATTGTATAAATAAATTTAATTTTAAATCTTATATATCTATTTCTTTATCTATTTTATTATTAATAACTTCTGGTGAAAGTTTATTTAACAGTTTAAATGGTTTTATTTATAGTGGTTCAACAGATAGAGATAGTTATATACAATATATAGATGCAACAGATGATATATTAGAATATATAAAAGAAAATGACACAGATGAAAATAAATTTTTTAGACAAGAATTTTCTAGGTTTACTGCTATAAATGAGTCTACAATGTATCATTATAATGGCTTTTCTCAATTTTCTTCTTTAGCTTATGGTAATACTTCTAAACTTTTAGAAGACTTGGGAATAGCAGCTACTGGTAACTCTTATAGATATTATGACCCTACTCCTCTTATAGATGCTATGTTTAATATTAAATATATTATGGCTAAAGGAGGACCAATAGTTAATAGAAACTATGACCTTATAGAACAATTTGACAATGTTTATTTATATAAAAATAAAACGCCATTATCTTTAGGATTTATGGTAGATAATAATATACAAAATTGGGAAACAGAACAAAAAACACCTTTTATAACTCAAAATGAATTTGTATATAATAGTACTAACATAACTGATGAACTTTTCACAGAATTTCCTGTTGAACATTTTAGAGCAGATAATGTAGATATAGAGCTAAAAGAAAATGAAACTCAATCTTATTCTTATACATTACATGATGAAACTAACCTTGATTTAATACCAACAGTTTATGCAAGGACATATATACCTAAAACACAAAGAACATTTTTATATGTAGAGTCTACAAATTCTAAAAGATTTAAATATGCTTTAAATGGACAAATGTCTGATAGAGAAATATCTACTGGTAGAAGTCTTATAGACCTTGGTGTTTTACAAGCTGGTGATTTTGTTGACATAGAATTTTCTTTAGATAGAAAAGGTGCTTATGAAACAACTTATTCTAAAACTGGTAGTTTTAAAGTTTATGCTGCTTCTTTTAATGATTTAGTTTTTGAAAATTTATATAATCAACTTTCAGATGAAATGTTAACTGTTACAGACTATGATAGTACTTCTTTAAATGGTAATATAACAGTAGAAAATGATGGTATAATGTTTACATCTATCCCTTATGATGAAGGTTTTACTGTTTATGTAGATGATGTTAAAACTGAAATAATTGATATAGGTAGAAATTATATATCTAATGAAAAAACTGGTGGACTTATAGGTATACCTCTTACAGAAGGAAAACATAAAATTTCTTTTAAATATCATGTTAAAGGATTTAATTTAGGTTTAATTTTAACTATTATATCATTATGTGGTATTGCTATTTATGTCTTTATAGATAAACAACAAAAAAACTTAATTAAATAATTTTTTAATAATATAAAAGGTATATTGATTAAATTTTCAATATACCTTTTTAAATATATTAATTTTTATTAGATACTTTAAAAATTTTTCTGAATAATAATATAATAATTATAAAAATTATTAACATTATTAATACCATAATTATTAAAACACTTGTAAATAAATTTTTATGAGTTTTTGTATTTTGTTGTTCTTCAAACATTATTATTTCATCTTTATTATTTTCATTAGAAACAACTCCTACTACTTGATTTTCATTATAACCCGTAAGACTATCTACTAGTTTTACTGTATCATCTATAACACTATATACTAAATAACCTTTTACAAATGGATTATCTAATATAGAACGTCTTTGAGTTGTTGGATAATAATATTTTTTATAATTATCTATATTTATACCTTTGCTTTCAAATGCTTGTTCTATATCATTAGCTTTTATAATTTTTCCGCCTATTATTTGAGTTTTTATGCTTTTACTTTCTTTAGGTGAATAATTTTTATTAGTATTAATATTTAATTTACTTCTTCTACTACTAATAGTTGTTGTTTCTGTTTCTTCTTCACCTCTTGCTCCATTATAAATATGTACTCCACTAGATGATGAAGAATTACTTTTATTAGATGAATTAGTATTACTACTTGTATTTGTATTGTTAGTATTAGTATTTGTTGAATTATTACTACTATCTTTAGGAGCATAATTTTTACTACTATCTATATCTAAACTGCTTCTTCCACTACTAGATGAGTTATTTTCTGTACTAGAACTACTTTTACTACTTGAGCTTTTACTAGTTGCTCCAGAAGAACTCGAGCTACTCTTACTAGTTGAACTTTTGCTACTTGAACTTGATGAACTGCTACTTTTAATACTTGAGCTCTTACTTGAGGAACTTTTACTACTACTTCTACTACTTGAACTTGAGCTTCGGCTACTGCTACGACTTGAAGAACTTCTACTTCCCCCACTTCGTCCTCCACCACCTCTACTTTTACCTTCTACTTCATAATAAAAATTACCAACAAAGATAAAAAATACTAAGGGTATAACCTTTAATAATCTTTTTAAATTTTTCATATACATCTCTCCCAAATATTTATCACTTTTGGTGTATCATTTTTGTCTTAAGTTCTTCTAATTTTCTTATATTTTGTAATCTTTCTTCCTTATTTTGATTATCTATTTGTCTTACTTCTTCAATACCATTTAATATTGTATTATAAGTTTTTTCTAATGTTTCTATACTAATAACTGGACTAGCAGCAGATTTTTTTACATTTTTTGTATTATCAACTGTTTGTTGAACAGTTTTTTCAAATAATTGTTTTGTAAAATCTTCTGCTTGTGATATAGCCTGATTTTGTATAGCCTGTCTTCTAAGTGTAATAGCATTAATAACACTAACTTTAAATATTGGTAATGTAGTTATAAATGCTGAATCTATTTTTATATTTAAGTTAGAATTAGTAGCTACCATCATATTTATCATAGGTATAATTTGCATTGCAACATTTTGTGATACACTTAAATCTAGTATTCTTTGGCTAAGTAAATCTTGTGCTAAACTTATTTGACTTTCTAAAGCTATTCTATCATTATCACTTATTGTTACATCTGTTGCTAATTTTATTTTTTCTTGTTCTACTCTTTCAAGTGCCATTTCACCTGCAACTATATAATATTCAAGTTCTGTCATATATGTTCTAGTAGCTTCAAATTGTGCTTGTAACATTTTATTAGATGTAGCTATATCTGAACTATATTTATTAAGTAGTGTACCTACACCTTCTATTTGTTTGCTTAAAGAGTTATATTTTTCATATATATCTTCTTTAACACTATTAAGTTTTTCTTTTATTTTGTCTAAAAAACTTTTCTTTTCTTTAAAAGTATAATCTTTTATTTCTTGTAAATCAAAAGATTTCATAATATTAGTAAGTTTTACTAACATTTCTCCTACTTCTTCTGTTTTTACCCTTTTTATATCTTCTAAAATTCTATCATTAATTTTAGATAAATTTTCACTAGGTTCAAAACCATATTTTGATATTTCAGTAGGATTTGATAAATCTATACTATTAGATAGTTCTATAACTTTTGGTAATTGTTTTAATTGTTCTTTTCTTTCATCAAGAGATTTAATTTCTTGTGCATTAATTGGTTGTAATTCGTCCATAAATAATTCTCCTTTAACTATCTATTTATTTTTTAAAGTATTTAACATTTTATATTTAAGACTATTTAAAGTTTTTGCTATACCTTTATCTTTATATGTTAATAACATATTATTATCTTCATCATATTTATCTAAAGTTATAATATTTATCATATATTCTGGTAAATAATTTTCTATATTAAATACACCTTTTGTACTCATAAAAATAACATCTATACCAAGTTTTGATAATGTAAGCATAAAATAAACAAAATGTTTATTTGTTATATTAAAATTATCTATAACTACTATTCTAGGTACTTGACCTGAACAGTCTCTAGCATTTAAAATATGTTTAAATTTACTATCCATTGATATTAAATTTGTCAATAATATCTTATAATCATCTAAATTCAAATTTAAACTATCTTTTACTTCTAAAGATGTATCTATTATATTTTGTTGTAAAACTAAAGGTAAATCATCATTTCTATAAATATCTAAATCAAATAGTTTATCAAAATATATTGTAATTGCATTATTATCATTATTTGTAGTATAACAGTTATTTATATCAAAGCTTAAATCCTGTTTATTTATACACTTTAAAATAAATTCAACTGGTTGTTTTAATAACACATCTAAGTTAGTTTCATTAATAATTTCATCTATAAAATTATGGTATTCTTCTAAATACTTGTGTCTACCATTTATTAAAGTACAAAAACAAGGTATTATAACCTCTTGTTCATCTTTAACCAACTTAAATCCTTCTCTTAAAGACGCAGGTTCTTTTAAAATAGGTATTATATCAAACCTTGTAGCATTTATATGTGTTCCTACTGACTTAAATTTTGCAAGTTGTTCTTTAGAATAAAGTCCATCATCTAAATAGCTTTTTACTATGTTGTCATTATGTATTTTACAATCTGTTGATTTTGAATTTATAAATACACCATTATCTATTGCATCAAATATAGAACCATCATATTGATATTTACCAGCATAAATTGTATAACCTTCTCTTTTTGTCCAATAATCAATATTTAACATTTGTAAGTCAAATACAATAACATTAGCACCCATAATATTAACTAAATCTAAAAATAATAAATCTTCTCTATAAAAATCTCCAGATGCTACAATTAAAGGCTTTTCTATAAAATTTATTTCATTCTTTATAATATATTCTTTAACAGTATTTTTAATAAGAAGTTCTTCTTGTTGGTTTATATTTTCTTTTAAGGCTAATATATCATAAGCTACTTGTATTCTTTTTTCAATATCTTCACTACCTTTTATTAAAGAATAATCCTCATCTGTAAGTTCAAATGTATTTTCTAGTATAACATACTCATTTTGACTTTCTACAACATTTTTAACAAATGTATGTATTGTATCCCTTATTGTATTTTCATTTTCAATATTAGTACCATAAAATATTACAAATGAACTATTACCCATTATAGTTTCTAATGAACTTTCATAAAGTCTACTGAATTCCATAATATCACTCCTATATATAATATATATAAACTATAATTAAGTTATTATATAATATATTATTTATTTTGTCAATTATAATACATTTTTTAATATATAAGTATGTAAATTTTATACATATATTATTAGACTTTCTATATTATTGTATATTATTGACAATCTTTTGTATAAATGCTAATATTAAAAAGTAATAATTTTAAAGGAGGTCTTATCAATTATGAAAAGATTTATAAATAGAAAATCTATAAAAAGTTTATCTGTAGCTTTATCTTTAACATTAACTATGTCTTCTTTCCAGATTATTAATGTATTTGCTACAGAAAATGAAGACAGTATAGTTATATATCATACAAATGATATGCACGGAGCTGTTGAAAATTTAGCTAATGTAAAAACTTTAAAAGATAATACAAAAAATGCTCTTTTATTAGATGCTGGTGATTGTACTCAAGGTAGTGCTTTAGCTACATATACTCAAGGTGAAGGTATTATAAATATTATGAATGCTACTGGCTATGATGCTATTACACTTGGTAACCACGAATTTGACTTTGGCTCACAAAAAGCTATTGAAAATATGAAAAAAGCTAAATTTACTCCTCTTGCTGCTAATGTTGTAGATACTAATGGTAATTTAATATTAAATGGTATTAATGGTAATGGTGCTAATGTTATAGAAGAAGTTAATGGCAAAAAAATTGGTATTTTTGGCTTAACAACAGAAGAAACTTACTATAAAACTAATCCTAAAAACTTAAATGGTACAGAGTTTAAAAGTGTTATAGAAACTGCTAAAAAACAAGTTGAACTTTTAAAAGCTCAAAATGTTGATGCTATTATAGCTATTACACATATTGGTGATGACAAATCTAGCAATCCTACTAGCTTAGACTTAGCTAAAGCTGTTCCTGAAATAGATTTAATCATAGATGGACATAGTCATACTATTATTCAAGAAAAAGTAGGAGATACTACAATAGCTCAAACTGGTACTGCTTTAAAAAATCTTGGTAAAGTTACTTTAACTTTTAAAAATGGTAATGTTGATGTTAAAACTGAATTATTAGATATGGAAACTGTTGTTAAAGAAAATACTGCTAATGAAGAAGTTTCTAAAATATATAAGACTTCTAATGAAGAGGTAAAACAAAAATTACAAAAAGTTATAGGCAATACAAAAACTGACCTTTATGCATTTGATAAAGATGGTACTAGACTTTGTCGTATAGAAGAAACTCCTATGGGAGATTTAATAGCAGATGCTATGGTTTATAGTACGAAAAAATTATTAGAAAATACAGAATATAAAAATCACCCTATTGTTGCTTTAGAAAATGGTGGTGGTGTTCGTGCTAATATAGATAAAGGTGATATTACTTTAGAAGATGTATTTAATGTTTTACCTTTTGGTAATACTATATCTGTAAAAGTTATTACACCTAATGTTTTATATAATGCTTTAGAAAATGGCGTTTGTAAAATGAAAATAGATGCTAATGGTAATATAACTGGTCTTGATGGTAGATTCCCACAAATTAGTGGTATGAGAATAAATATAGATCCTACTAAACCTGCTTTTGACCCTGAAAATCCAAGTGCTGATACTGGCAAAAGAGTTACTGCTATATATTTAGTTGATGAAAATGGTAAAGAAACTCTACTTGATAGAAAAGACAATAAAACAGAAATTGTTTTAGCATCTAATGACTTTATTATAGCTGGTGGTGATGGCTATACGGCTCTTAGTAATTTAAAACATATTGCAGAAGGTGAAGTTTTAGATGTTGTTTTAGCTGATTATATTACATACTTAACTGAAAAAAATGGTGGTAGCTTTGAATATAAAATGCCTGGTAATCGTACTCAAGTTTTAGTAAATGAAAACTCAACAGCCCCTGCAACTATTACAGATGCTGGTAAAAATGCTAATTCATTTAAACCTATTTCTTTAGATAATTTATTATATTTAAAAGAAGATAAAGAAGTAGATTTATATAATGATGTACCAAAAATTGAACCTCCTTATTGGGCTAATGAAAGTATTTATTATTTTAAAGCTTTAGGTATATTTGAAGATAGTGAAAACTTCTATCCTAACAAAACTGTTACTTATGCTGACTTTAAAGTAATATTACAAAAACTTTTAGGTTTAGAAAGTCCTAATTTAGAAGAATATGTTATTAACCAAAATCTAACTTTTCCTGATGAAGTTAATCTAACAAGAGAACAAGTTGCTTTTATTATTGGTAATGTTGTAAAAGCATATGGTTTAGAGTTAGAAAGAAAACCTATTACTATAAATGATAATGTATCTCCATTTGCTAAAGATAATTTCCAATTATTAGCTGAACTTGGTGTATTAAAAGGTGATGGTAAAAGTTTTAATCCACAAAAGCCTATTACTAAAGCAGAACTTTCTGTAATACTTTATAACTTAACTAATCTTTATATGAAATAATATTATATTAAAAGGGTGTAGAAAAATCTACACCCTAAAAATTTATATAATTTATTATTTAAAACAAATATACAAAAAAAGATATGATAAATCATATCCTTAAAATTAACAGGGGTAGTAGGAATCGAACCCACACTAAAGGTTTTGGAGACCTCTGTCATACCACTTGACCATACCCCTTTATATATCTTTTATAAAATGAATTATTTTATTTGCTTCTTTAAAACCATTTTTTAAATGAAATTTTTCACTTAAAGTATTATCTAAAGTACAATCACTAGCAAATTGTAAACACCCTTTTTGTTTAATCCATAATTCACAATTAGTTAAAAGTTCTTTTGCAATTCCTTTTCCTCTATATTGTTCTTTTATATAAATTCCTTCTAAATATCCTACTGGTGAAGATTTAGAACCCTCTACATAATCTTTTCTAATAGAACAATGACAAAAGGCAACATTATCATTTTCTGATATATATAGAAAAAAAATATTATCTTTAGAATTAACTAAACTAGTTAGCTCTTCTTTTAATGAATAATATTCTGAGTTTTTATATAATATTAAAGCTAGTCGCAATAAATCTTCTATATGATTATTAGTAAGTTGTAAAATCATATTTACCTCTTATTTTCTATATTTACATTAAAATAATAACAAACACTAACCAGAAAGGTAACAGTTT